>Ga0181594_10005778_pt1 | contig 10780 bp, 13 predicted proteins | sample 071ome_18_FD_145603 | JGI IMG/M metagenome (GOLD analysis project Ga0181594, IMG submission 145603) | Coastal salt marsh microbial communities from the Groves Creek Marsh, Skidaway Island, Georgia - 071413BT metaG (spades assembly) | ecosystem: Environmental > Aquatic > Marine > Intertidal zone...
ATTGAGTCGTATTCAGGCGGTTTTCCTGTCTTTCGGGCGCAGTTATCCCATGGCTTCTCGTCGTTCGTGGAAGATCAGGCGGTGCATGTTGTAGGCGAGGTTGGCGAGCGTGATCTTGGCCTCGGCGTGGAAAGACCTCGTGCCCTACTGGATCGCGCAGGTGATAGGCGCGGTCGTTGCGGGCGCGGCGCTATTCGCGATTGCTTCGGGCAAGGCCGATTTTGCCGCCGGGGGCTTCGCCTCGAACGGCTTCGGCGAGCTTTCGCCGGGCGGCTATTCGATGCAGGCGGCGCTGCTCATTGAAGTGATCCTGACGGCGGGCTTCCTGATCGTGATCCTGGGAGCGACGGCGCGGGCGGCGCCTGCCGGGTTCGCGCCGATCGCCATTGGCCTCGCGCTGACGCTCATCCACCTGATCTCGATCCCGGTAACCAACACCTCGGTCAATCCCGCCCGCTCGACCGGAGTGGCGCTGTTCGCCGAAACCGGCGCGATGAGCCAGCTGTGGCTGTTCTGGGTCGCGCCGCTGGTGGGCGCTGCGCTGGGAGCGCTGATCTGGCGCTTCGTGCTGATGCCGGGCGAGGGCCTTGAAGACCTAGGCGGCGAGGGCGATTGATCGACTTCGCGAAGTGCGGCGTTGCGGATCAGATGCGCAGCGCCGCGCCGCCATCGACGAGGATGGTCTGCCCGGTCACGAAGGATGACAGGTCCGAACACAGGTAGAGGAGCGCGCCGACGAGGTCTTCGTGCTTGCCGCGCCGCTTGAGGGTCTGGGCCGAGACGACCATGTCGATCACCTCCTGCGGGATGCGGCCGGTCATCATGCCCGGCGCGATGCCGTTGACGCGAATGCCATCGGGCTCGAATTCCTCGGAAAGACCGATGGTCAGACCGCTGACCGCCAGCTTGCTGACCGCGTAGGCGGTGGACAGCGAGAAATAGGCCGAGTTGGAGGACTGGTTGACGATCACGCCGCCGCCGCGTGCCACCAGGTGCGGCCGCACTTCGTAGGCCAGCCGCGCGAGCGAGGCGACATTAATATGGAGCAGTTCGTCCCAGTCCTCGAAGGGCATGGACAGCGGGTTCCATTTGCCGCGCGCCAGTCCCGCGTTGTTGACGAGGATGTCGATGCCGCCGAGCTCGCTGACAGTGCGGGCGACGCCATTGGTGATGTCGTCCTGGCTGGCGACATCGAGGCCAAAGCCGATGACCTTCGAGTGCTGCGAAAGCTCCTGCGCGGCCTTCACCGCGCCGTCTGCATCGATATCGGTCAGCGCGACATGTGCACCTTCCTTGGCCAGCGCCTCTGCGTAGGTATAGCCAAGACCCGTGGCTGCGCCCGTTACCAGCGCCACCTTGCCCGTCAATCCAATGTCCAAAATCTGTCCTCCTCTTGCCCAAATCGCTGGTCTAGCCCTGTTTAAGGAGCGGAGAAAGCGCGGATCGGGACGCACTGTCCCGAAGCGCGGAGGTGGTTCAGTAGATTGCGGCCACGAAAGCCTCGTGCCGCTTGATCGCCTCCGGCGCTGGAACAGGCTTATCATCGCGCGGTTCGGAGCGACTTGGCACGCCGTAATCGATCGCCACGAAATCTGGCTTGGCGTCCACCACCTCGGGCTCGATCGCCTCGACCGGTGCCGAGAAGCCCATCACATCGTCGCCCAGCACGTACTGCGGGCCGACCGTGAGATCTGGATCAAGATCGACAGGCGCCGATTGCGTAAACTGGAAGGAGCCCGACCGACCGTAATCCCGATGCTGTGATGAAGTTGAGTCTAGCAGGGGCGGCGGCGCCGCTTGGACCATTACGGTTGGTACGAGAGCCGAAAGGCCCAGACCAAGCACCATGGCGAGTCCCGCTGCGGCGGGGAGGACGATGCGTGCTTCCATTGGCGCACTCCTTGTCGAGCTACTTGTGTTAGCTCGTCCTGAACGTCCCAAACTGCGTCATTGTTCCCGTCTTGTGTGCGGTCGCGGCGAGTAGTAAATCTTCTGCATGGGAGAAATGATGGCTGAATCAGAGGCGGGCCCTACCGGGCCATTGGCATCGCGCGACGCTGAAGGCGATCTGGCGCGCATGCCAGTGTGGCGGATCGCCGAAGCGGTTGCTTCCCGTGAAGTTTCGGCGCTCGATGTCACCGAGGCGGTGCTGGCGCGGATCGATGCTCTCGATGGCGAGGTAAAGGCATTCCGCACCGTCGCTGCCGACGCTGCGAGGCAAGCGGCGAGAGCAGCGGATCAGGCCCAACGAGACGGTAAGCCGCTCGGGCCGTTGCATGGCGTGCCCTTGGCGCTGAAGGAGCACATACCCGTTGCCGGGTGCAATTACTGGAACAGCTTCGATGGTTCGCACACCATTGCCGAGCGTGACGGCATCGAGGCCGAGCGGTTGCGCGAGGCCGGAGCGATGCTCGTTGGAACAACAGTAGCGGGCCTCACCGCGCGGGAGTTCGGCGCCGAGCGCGGTCAGCCGGAGAATGCCTGGGACAGCGCCCGCGTCTGCGGAGATTCCTCCTCGGGTTGTGCGGCGGCTGTCGCAGCAGGACTGGTTCCGGCGGCGGTGGCCGTCGATGGGTTGGGTTCGACCCGACTGCCCGCTGCCTTCTGCGGGCTCGTTGGTCTCAATCCGACGCGGGGCCGCGTCCCGTGGACTAGTTGGTCGGCGATCAACCCGCGCCTGCTCTCGAATGCGGGTCCGCTGACCACCAATGCGCGTGACGCCGCGCTGCTTATGCAGGTGTTGGCCGGACCGGACGGTCGCGACCTGATGAGCCGCCCCGATGCGCCGCCGGACTACATGGCCGATTTGGACAAGGGGCTGAAAGGTTTGAACCTTGCATGGAGTGACGATCCGTTCGAAGCCGGCAGTCACGCCGGGCCGCAGGCTGGCGCCGTAATCGGCAAGGTTCGCGAGGCTGCGCTGCGGCTGGATGCTGGCGGGGCAAAGTTCACAACCGTCTCCAACAAGCTTGAAGGTGCAGGCATGGCGGCGCTGGCGATCCTGGGTGCCGACCGGACAATGTCCGGCCGAACCGAGGTGGACAGTGAGAAAGTGACGCTTGCCAAGGAGGGTCGCGGGCGCGCGATCGAATGGTTCAATGCCCTGTTCGAGCGCTACGATGCCCTGGTAACGCCGACGATCCAATATGTCGCTCCGACGCGCGAAGAATGGGCCGAGGCGTGGGGCGACCCAGGCTACATGTTGACCTATGCTGCGCACACCGCCGCGTCCAATCTCACCGGTTATCCGGCGATTTCGGTTCCGGCGGGTCTGGTGCAGGGGATGCCGGTCGGGATCCAGTTCTGGGGGCCGCCGGACAGCGGACCCATGCTGTTGCGCATGGCCGAAGCATTTCTGAATCAGGCGTCCGAGCGATGAAAGGTGCTTACTCAATCTGCGTGTTCGCGCTTGCCGTTTCCGCTTGTCAGCCGGGAGGTAGCAGTACCTTGGCTCCCGGCGATACGAGTGATCGAACGCCGTTTGCCGGAATAGGGGCCGATGAGACGATCCGGTTCACCGGCACCGAGCCGTTCTGGGGTGGGGAAACGACAGGCAAGCAGCTGACCTATTCGACACCGGACAATCCGGAGGGAGTAGAAATCGCCATCCAACGCTTTGCCGGGCGGGGGGGATTGTCGCTCTCCGGCAGGCTGGATGGCGAGCCGTTCGATCTCACGGTCACTGCAGGTACATGTTCGGATGGTATGTCGGACCGGGTCTATCCGTTCGTGGCGACGCTCTTGCTGGGCGACCAGACACGAAACGGTTGTGCGTGGACCGACCGACACCGGTTCACGGGGCCAGAAAACCCGTAAGTTGAGGAGACCGGATATGAAATTGGCCATCAGGGCTTTCTCTGCCGTGTGCGGGGTCACGCTGCTGGCGGGTTGCGCAGCAGGCTACTCCGGAACCGGCAGTTCGGCCTCAACCGATGCCGGCGAGGAGCGTGACTGTTTCTTCCTCTCGCAAGTCAGCGGCTTCAACGAGGCCGGGCGCGACACAATCCACGTCCATGTCGGGCCGCGCCGGACCTATGAATTCAAGACTTTCGGTGCCTGTCCGCAACTCGATTTTTCGGATGCTATCGGATTCGACAAGAAAGGTCCGGGCACGATCTGTCGTGGCATGGATGTCGACCTGATCGTGCCGACGACTATCGGGCCGCAGCGGTGCCCGGTCAGCATGATCCGGCGATTGCCCGAGGAGCCCTAAGGGATCGAGAATGTTCGTTGCCGCATATTGGTGGGACGTTCACCCCGGCAAGGAAGAGCAGTTTCGCGCGGCCTGGTGTCGTGGCACCGAACTGATCCGTGAAATCTACGGATCGCTTGGCTCGCGGCTGCATCGCGAAGTGCGCGAAGACGATACGATGCGATTCATCGGCATTGCCGAATGGCCGGATCGCGAGACTTGGCAAAAGGCATTCGACGCCAAGATGGTTTACGATGAACCAGAAACGCGCGCAGCCTTCGTCGATGCGATCTCCGGCTGGGCCGACGAGCCGTTGCTGCTTCTCGAGGTTACCGACGATCTGCTCGATCGCGGCTAGCCGCCTCGTGGTTCCCATCCCTCAGGAGCCAGTTCGAAGCCCGAGAACTCGAAGCCCGGCGAAACCACACAGCTGACGAGCACCCAGCCGTCCTGCGGACTGGCTGCCTGCCACGTCCCGGGAGGAATGAGGACTTGTGGTGACTGCCCGGCAAGCACGTCGCCGCCAAGCGTCGCCTTTGTGACCGGGCCATTCTCGTCGCTCGCCATTGATAACGTCAGCGGATGTCCGGCGTGCCACAGCCACAGCTCCGCTGCGTCTACCCGGTGCCAGTGCGAGCGCTGGTGACCTTCGAGCAGGAAATGGATCGCCGTTGCGCTCGCCCGGTTGCCGGGCGCTGCTTCGGCACGCCAGGTTTCGCGGTACCAGCCGCCTTCCGGATGAGGTTCAAGGTCAAGCGCGGAAATCAGGTCGGCGGGCGAAGTTGTCGAACCAGGCATCCTGCCAGTTTCGCATCGCGCGCGATTGTTGCAAGGACAGATCAACGACAGCGGAAAGGGTTCCATTATGGCGAATACCGGCGAAGCGCCGTTCGCGGGCGCAAGCGCAATCATCTTTGGCGGCGCCAAGGGCATCGGCAAGGCAGTCGCGCTGGAATGGGCGCGGCGCGGCGCACGGGTCGCGATCGCCGACATCGACTCCGATGCAGCGCAGGAGACTGCGGGGGAGATCGTCAAGGATGGTGGCGAAGCGCTTGGCCTTGGGGCCGATGTGCTTTCTCAGGCGTCTATGGAAGACGCAGCCCGCAAGGCACAGCAGGCCTTCGGGCCAGCGGACATCGTGATGAACAATGTCGGCGCGATCCTCAACGGCCATCCGCTCGATATTCCGGACAGCGAATGGCACCGCATCTTCGAACTGAACTACTTTTCGCTCGTGCGCAGCAATGCGATTTTTCTGCCGGCAATGCTGGAGCGCGGTTCGGGGCACGTCGTCAATACCGCGAGTTTTGCCGGTCTCTACCCCTATGCCGCCGGGCGGATACCCTATGCTTCGTCGAAGGCGGCGGTGATTTCGATGAGCGAAAACCTGGCGCTGCTGCTCGAACCGAAAGGCGTGCGCGTCAGCTGTCTTGTGCCCGGTCCGGTGATGACTTCGATATCCGAAGGTATGAAGGACTGGACGCCTGATCTGCCGATGTATGGCCCCGGCAGCGAAACGGAGCTTTTGAACACGGAAACCGTCGCAAAGGTGCTTGCGGACGGCATGCGCGACGGGCGCATCCTGATTCCGTCCGACGATATTGCTTTCGACATCATCGCTCGCCGGGCCGCCGATCCCGACAAGTTCACGCGCGGCAAGATCGAGGGCTTCGCGTCGGGCGACGTGGGCATGCCGAAGCTGCCCTGACGGTCACTCCATCATCCAGAAAATCGCCCAGGCAATGCCGGTCGAGGCGATGAACAGTGGCCAGGACCAATAGAAATCAAAGCCTTGTATCGAAACATGATGGATTTCGAGCCAGGCGCCTCTCTGCCTGTTCGATCCCATGATAAGGCACACCACGAAGGTGAGAATCGTTCCGGGAATGAGCGCCTTAACGAAGGACATTGGTATTTCCTCCCCTGTTCAGCACTGCCTTAGCAACGCGGATACTAAGGAAATGCTGACGTGGCCTATCACGATTTTCCCGCGGCGATAATTGCGGCGGCTGCTTTCTCCGCAATCATCATGACTGGCGCGGCCGTGTTTCCTGAGGTTATGGCCGGCATAACCGAGGCATCGACGACCCGAAGTCCACCGGTCCCGAGAACCCTCAGCTCGCTATCGACGACTTTGCCCATCGCGGCAGTGCCGGCAGGGTGGAAGATCGTCGTGCCGATTGCGCCAGCCGCATTCCGCAGGTCGTCCTCGGTGGCGCAGGCTTCACCGGGCCGCACCTCGACGGGCGCGTAGCGGGCGAGCGTGGGCTGCGCGACGATATCGCGGGTGATGCGGATCGACTGTGCGGCAATGCGCCGGTCTTCTTCGGTAGCGAGGTAGTTCGGGCGGATTGCGGGATGGTCGTGCGGATCGGTGCTGGCGATGCGGCTCGTTCCCCGACTCTCGGGCCTCAGGTTGCAGATACTGGCAGTGAAGGCGGGGAAGGGGTCGAGATCGCCGCCGAAGGCTTCGAGGCTGAGCGGCTGGACGTGATATTCGAGATTGGCCGTAGCCATGTGCGGATCGCTCCTGAGGAACATGCCGAGCTGGCTGGGCGCCATCGCCATCGGGCCGGTGCGCCGCAGGACATATTCCAGCCCGATCATCGCCTTGCCGACCAATGTCGCGGCGCGCTGGTTGAGCGTGGAAACGCCTGAAACTTGCCAGGCACAGCGGATCTGCAAGTGATCCTGAAGGTTCGCGCCGACATGCGGGTTGTCGTGAAGCGGTTCGATGCCGAGTGCGGACAGGTGCGCGCCGTCGCCGATGCCCGAGCGTTCGAGAATGGCAGGCGAACCGATCGATCCCGCCGCCAGCAATACCTCACCGCGCGCCCGCGCGACCCGTTCCTCGCTGCCGAGCAGATAGCGCACGCCGACGGCGCGGCCCTGCTCAATCACCAGCCGGTCAGTCAGCGCGCCGGTCACGACCTTGAGGTTGGCCCGGCTGCGCACCGGTTTGAGGAAGGCGTCAGCCGCGCTCCACCGCCAGCCCTTGCGCTGCGTTACCTGGAAATAGCCGACACCAAGGTTGTCGCCGGTATTGAAGTCATCGCTGGCCGGAACGCCATATTCGATGGCGGCATCGCGAAAGGCATCGAGAATGTCCCAGCGCAGCCGCTGCCGCTCGACCCGCACTTCGCCGCCGGCGCCGTGAAACGCGCTTTCGCCGTCGAAGTGATCTTCGGCCTTGCGGAATAGCGGCAACACATCGTCCCAGCCCCATCCGGCATGACCGGCCTGCCGCCAACCGTCGTAATCGGCGGCCTGACCGCGCATGTAGATCATGCCGTTAATCGAGGAGCATCCGCCGAGAACCTTGCCGCGCGGGTATTTCAGGCTGCGTCCGCCGAGTCCCTGTTCCGGCTGGGTCGACATGCACCAGTCGGTGCGCGGATTGCCGATGCAGTAGAGATAGCCGACCGGCACCTTGACCCAGACGTAATTGTCGCTGCCGCCCGCTTCGAGCAGCAGTACGCGATGGCGCGGGTCGGCGCTCAGCCGGTTGGCGAGCACGCATCCGGCGCTGCCGCCGCCGACAATGATGTAGTCGAATTCTTCCATGCCTGCGCAAGCATTGTCGGGCCGGGCCGCGGCGATCAAGCAGGATCGCACTTGCAGCCTGCCGGTTTCGCCCGTTACACCGGCTAAAACCGCGAGGGAGAGGAATCATGGCAGTACCTGCACTTGGCAAGCTGGGCGTGTGGAATTCGGAATTGCGTTGGGCCGAAGGGCCGGGCGGGGACCAGTTCGCGCGCGATCTTGAGGACATGGGCTATGGCGCGCTGTGGGTGCCCGGCGGCTTCGACGACAAGGTGCTCGAAGATGTCTCGCGTTTGCTCGCCGCAACGCAGAAGGCCGTGATCGCCACCGGCATCCTCAACCTGTGGAAGTATGAGCCTGCCGAGGTCGCCGACTGGTTTGCTGGTTTGTCCGACGCGCACAAGGCGCGGACCATGATCGGTATCGGCATCAGCCATTCCGCATTGATCGGCGAGGAATATGCCAAGCCGCTCACTAACACGCGCAAGTTCCTCGAGGGGCTGGAAGCAGCCGGCATGGCGATGGACAACACCAGCCTAGCCGCCCTCGGTCCGAAGATGGTGGCGCTGTCGGGTGAGAAGACGGCAGGCGCGCATCCCTATCTGGTCGATCCCGAACACAGCCGCCAGGCGCGGGCGATACTTGGCTCCGGCAAGCTTCTCGCGCCCGAGCAGGGTGTGGCTTTCGGCGCGACGATCGAGGACGCGCGCGCCACAGCCGCCAAAGGCGTGAGTTTCTACAAGGGGCTGCCCAACTATCGGAACAACTGGCTCCGGCTGGGTTACACGGAAGACGAAATCGAGAACGATGCCGACCGTTTCATCGACGGTATCGTCGCTTGCGGCGAGGTTGCGACCATGGCTGCGCGCGTACGCGAACACTGGGCAGCCGGGGCGGACCATGTCTGTGTGCAGATCATCTCGGCAGAAGGCGATAACGATTTCGCCAACCTGACTTCGCGCTTTCGTCAGATCGCCGAAGCGCTCGCTTAAATTCCAGAGAAGGATTTCGCTGTCCTACAGGGCCGGGAATGTGTCATAGCGCGCTCTCTGGAGAACAAAACATGAACACAGTGTCGCTGAACCGCAAGCCCATTTTCGACGCCGTCCGCCGTCTGCTGGAGCGGGGTTTCACCCAGGCCGAAGTCGAACTGCTCGACCGTGCCATCGATCTTGCACTGGGTGTGATCGTCTCCAAGGCCATGCGCAAGCTCGGCAGCCTGTCCGAACGCTTCGAAAGCGGCGGGCGCGGGCCGGGAACAGTCTCGGGGGGGCAGGGCGACCCGGGCGGCGTGTCCTATGGCACCTACCAGCTCTCTTCGCGCACCGGCACAGCGGCGCGTTTCATGCAGGCCGAGGGCGCGGCATGGGCGCGGGCTTTCGGCAGGGCGGTTCCCGGCAGCGCGACCTTTTCGCGCGTATGGCGTGAAGTGGCCGCGCGTGAGCCGGAAGCGTTCGGTGCGGCCCAGCACGCCTTCATCGAGCGCACGCATTATCGTCCGGCGGTTTCGAAGGTGCTCGAAGAAACCGGCCTCGATCTCGACTCGCGCCATCAGGCGTTGCGCGATGCGACATGGTCAGTCTCGGTCCAGCATGGCGGCGCGGCGCGGATCCTTACCTGCGCGGTGAAGGAGATCGATACGCGAGCGGCGCGCGAGAATGATGCGGAATATGACCGATTGTTGCTTGAATCGATCTATGCACACCGCAGCTCCTACGTTCTGCGCGTCGCCGATCGCGCCAGCGCGGCCAGCGCCCGCACGCTGCGATCGATTGTCGGCAAGCGTTATCCCGCCGAACTGGAGGCAGCATTGGCGATGCTCGAAACCGAAGGAGGATAGGCGGCCGATCCGGCTTGTCTTGGTGTGCATGGCGAGCGATAGAATGCGCCATGCGATACGCAACTCTTTGGCTTGCCCTGGGCCTGATAGCGGCCACGACGACCCCCGCACAGGCCCGAACGCCGGAACAGGTGGCGCAATCCGCACTGCGGGCGGCACCGGTGTGGGATGGGCACAACGATGCGCCGATCCAGTTGCGCGGGCGGTTCGGCAACGTGATTGACGACTTCGATTTCCGCGACACCACCAATACCGGCGGCGACGAAGGCGACGGCACCTGGAAGGGCCGGGTCATGCACACCGATCTCGCCCGACTGCGCAAGGGGCGCGTCGGGGCACAGTTCTGGTCGGTCTATGTCGCAGCCGATCTGCCCGAGCCCGAGGCGGTGCGAGCGACGCTCGAACAGATCGACGTCACCAAACGGCTGATCGCGAAATATCCCGGTGATCTCTCGCTGGCGCTGACGTCCAAGGACGTTTCCCGGGCAATGGCGCGGGGCAAGATAGCTTCGCTGATGGGGATTGAGGGCGGCCATCAGATCGGATCGAGCCTCGGCGTGCTGCGCCGGATGTACGCGCTTGGCGTGCGCTACATGACGCTCACCCATTCGCGAAACGTTCCCTGGGCGGACAGCGCCACCGATGCGCCGCAGCATGATGGCCTGACCGAGTTTGGCAGGAAAGTCGTGCGCGAGATGAACCGCTTGGGCATGCTCGTCGATCTCAGCCACGTCAGCGAGAAGACGATGATGGACGCGCTCGATGAGGCCAAAGCACCGGTGATCTTCAGCCATTCGGGCGCGCGGAGCGTCGTCGACCATCCGCGTAACGTGCCTGACAGCGTGCTGGCGCGCTTGGCGGACAATGGCGGCATCGTGATGATCGTGGGCTATCCGTCGTTCCTGAGCGATGCGCGGCGACAATGGGGCGCGGCGATCGATGCTGAGGTGGCGCGGGCCAAGGCGCTCCACCCGGGCGATCCCGTTGCTGCCGAGGCGGCTGTCGAGACGTGGGTTGTCGCCAACCCCGAGCCGCTTGCTACCGTCGCGCAGATGGCGGACCATGTGGACCATGTCCGTAAGATCGCAGGGATCGATTACATCGGCATTGGCGGAGACTACGACGGCATGCGCACCGGGCCGGAAGGCATGGAAGACGTTTCGGGCTATCCGGTGCTGTTCACCGAACTGGCGCGGCGGGGATAC
>Ga0181594_10005781_pt1 | contig 10777 bp, 9 predicted proteins | sample 071ome_18_FD_145603 | JGI IMG/M metagenome (GOLD analysis project Ga0181594, IMG submission 145603) | Coastal salt marsh microbial communities from the Groves Creek Marsh, Skidaway Island, Georgia - 071413BT metaG (spades assembly) | ecosystem: Environmental > Aquatic > Marine > Intertidal zone...
AGGAAAACCGGAGGCATTGAGCGTATTGATAAAATCGGCAGAGCCGGTCATGCAAGAATTCAGTGCCTACGAATGGAGTCAGTTTAGATTACTTGCGGTCTCAAATTTTTATATTCTGCAGTCATCCTTCTTACACGGTGCTGCTGATATCGGCAATCAAGAGGAGTCCCGGAATATGATAGCCTGGGCAAAATCACTCATCACCTCATTCCCGGCCTGGCAAAGATTTTGGGACGAGGAATCACAAGCAGGTACATTTACCCTCGAGTTCAGGAATGCCGTTAACTCCCTGACGGATTATCATGATGCACGTTTCACTGCAGAGAATAAAAGTTGAGGGCAGTATCAGGAAACTATGCCTTATCACCCGCCTCTTTAACTATGACATGCGAGCAGGAATAAATTGATAGGTATAGTCTGAATATGAAATTTCCAGTTATAGGTGTGATGCTGTTTTTTATTTTCGGCACCAGCGCACAGCAGGTTGCGAGCGTTGCTGAGCCGGAAGCGCGCATTCTTTCCATTTATCATGGGCTTGATCCCTTGCCGCCAGGAGCTACGAGATTATGCGGATTGCCTCCGACCGCTGGTCAGGATGGCATGCCGGTGGTTTTTTCTGCGCAGATAAATGGTGGAACTCTTGCTGCGACTACATTCGCGGTGGAGATCAGCTCCGGTCAGCGTATCACTCCTTTGTGCGCCACACTCAGGCCGGCTCTCGAACCACTCGAAAGCCGCACAGTTCTCTTGATCGGTCCTTTCAGTCCGGAAGATACAGTGCCGGTGGGTGTGGAGGTCGTTGCCCAACTGGAAGATACGAATGGAAATTCACTGGTTGGACTGAAAAGCAAGCAGGTAACATCTCTGGCGTCCGGGCCCAGTCTTGTGTTGGCCGAATTATTAATGCCCAGCACAGTTGGGCTGGTGGGAGAATGTCCGGAAGAAAGCACTCAGGCAGTATTGCTGACCTGGGAAGGGGGTGTTACTGGCCCGCAAGGTGCTACTTTGGCGGATGCCCAGCGTCTGGCGATATCGCTCTTGCTTGAGAGCGGCGACCTGGTAAATCCCCATTCTCTAGCCGATGACGATCGCGATAACCATGTTATCGCCTGTCTGACTGAATCCAGTCAAGCGACGCTGGTCAGGGTTGAGGCCGGATTTTTCCACGATCCGGGTGACGACGCGAATCCCGAAACTGAAGTCGAAGTTGTTTCAAGATTGGCGAGGTAAGGCAACTCTGGTCTGTGAAGCTGCCCGATAGATATTGCTTCCATGTCAGGTGCGATGGGACTAATCTGCATTCCTTAATTCAACAAACGGGAGAAGAAGGCTCATGTCTATTGCAGATCTGGCGCAACTCGTGGCCGCGCTCGGTGTTATGCTTTCAATGCTGACGGTGGCAAAACAGATTCACGATAACACCAAACAGGCAAAACTTGCCAACTGGGGAGTGTTGTCCGAAAGATATATGTCAGTGTACCGTCAAACTTCAGATCTCAATCTGGCTGATGTGATTGTTCGGGGTCACAAAGATTTTGATTCCCTCAGCGCAAGCGAGCAGCTTGCATTTGGACATTTTCTGGAAAATATGTGTATTGCCAATGAGGGAGCGCTGGTTATGGCAAGAAGTTTTACCAGGCAGGATGCCGGGATGTATACGCTGTTTGAACGCCACATTGGCTGGCACTTGGGAAGTAAAGGTGGAAGGGCCTGGTTTGAACAGTTTCAGCGCGAGCGGGGGTTTCCAGAAGACTTGACTCAATCCATTCGCAAGGCGCTCGCATAATCTGCGAGGCAGTGGACAGTGTATTAGCCATCGGTTGATCCGAAAAAAAAAGCGGCTACATCCGTGTAGCCCTGACTGCGTCCCTGCAGCGATAGAACATTACCTGTCTTGAATCTCTCGATGAAGGTGGCGAACGGTTGTCCTTCGGTTACCGGCTAGTTGAGCACCCGATATCCTCTTCCGCGCAAGCAATTTCGAATTACTCGCTCGCGCTCATTGATGGCACTTTGCGCGCCCCGTGAAGCGCCCAGCACGGCGCCGGCTCCGGCCGTCCTCTGGGCCGTGTTGCTGTTGCCGACGGCAGCACCGACAGCGCCACCCACCACAGCCCCACCGACGGCGCCGCGCGCAATCTGCCTGCCAGCCTCAACTTCGTCGGCATAGGTCTGGCACTCAGCCAGGTCAGCGTTGTATTGACCGATATTGACGCCCTGCATATCTACGATCGGTCGATCGTCCATTGCTCGACATCCTGCGATCAGCGTGGTGACTAGCAGAAAAATGGATAGTTTGTTCATTATTGCCCTCGCTGCAGCTTGCCTTGATCCCTGTATTAGATCGATATTTGGCTTTCTTCAACCTTTAACGCGTGATCCGGCTAGAGGTTGACAATGCGAGATTATAATGGCCGGACCTTAATGAAAAATTAACAGGATGGCGGAGGGCAATATCAGACCTTGTCAGTTAAAGCAGAGTCTTTGCTATTCCATTTTGCGGGTTCTGCGCTTCACAGGGCTCCTGCCTGCCTGAGAGCAGCAATTTCCTTTTCGCCGAATCCCCATTCTTTCAGCACTTCCTCACTGTGCTCGCCGACCCGGGCGGCCGGTCCCTGAATCTCGCCCTGCGTGCGGCTGAAACGCGGCGCTGGAGCAGGTTGAGTGACGCCGTCGACCTCTACGAAGGTTTTTCTTGCGATGTTGTGTGGGTGACCCGGCGCTTCTGCCATGGAAAGAACAGGCGCGAAACAAACGTCTGTGTTTTCCAGAATGGCGCACCAGTCATCTCTGGTTCGAGTCAGGAATAATGTCTCGAGTTTTCCCCTTAGCGTGGACCAGCAATCCCGCTCGTTCTGAGCTTGAAATTCATCATCTTCGATGTCCAGCTTGTCCAGCAGCAGCGCATAGAACTTTGGCTCGATGGATCCGATTGAAATAAATTTGCCATCGCTACATGTGTAGCAGCCATAATAGTGGGCCCCGCCATCCAGATAGTTGCTGGCTCGCTGATCAGTCCATCGCCCCAGCGCCCGCAGTCCGAAGAAGGCCGTTAACAGGCTGGCTGTGCCATCGGTCATCGCCGCATCTACGACCTGCCCTTGTCCCGATTTTTGCGCTTCGATATAGGCAGCCAGCAAGCCGGCCAGCAGATACATAGCGCCGCCGCCGAAGTCGCCGACCAGATTGAGCGGCGGGGTGGGGGCCCGATCTTCATGCCCCATCGCGTGGAGTGCTCCTGCCAGGGAGATGTAGTTGATGTCGTGGCCGGCAGCCTGGGCCATGGGGCCGGTTTGTCCCCAGCCTGTCATGCGACCGAATATCAGCCTGGGATTTCGGCTCAGGCAGGTTTCCGGCCCGAGTCCTAGTCTCTCCATGACACCCGGGCGGAATCCTTCCACCAGCATGTCTGCGGTTTCAACCATTCTCAGCACCGTCTCGATCGCTTCAGGTTGCTTCAGGTCCAGTGCGAGAGATTTGCGTCCCCGGTTCAGACTGATTCGGCTGTCACCGGTGCCGACCAGTTCCTTGCGATCGATTCGTATGACCTGTGCGCCCAGGTCAGAGAGCATCATTGAACAGAACGGCCCCGGCCCAATGCTGGCGATTTCCAGTACCTTGATTCCTTCGAGCGGTCCCATAAGCTTGTCTCTCCCGAGTCCGAGAATTAGTCATATCGGGCGGATGATAGGGTAAATGTCCGCGTTGTTCAAAAGCCTCTGATTCCAGTCTGCATGTGTGTTAATCTCAGCAGCTTTCCTGACGGCAATAACCACAGAATTTTATATCCGTTGACGGTTGGAGGCGGTTGCATGGAACTGAATAAAAAAACGGCATTTATAAGCGGTGGAGGATCAGGCCTCGGTATGGCTACCGCCCGGCAATTTGTCAGCGAAGGTGCCAACGTCTTGCTGTTTGATCTTGATGAGTCGCGGGTTCAACAGGCCGCGGAGGAACTTGGTAGTCAGGCGGGCTGGGCCGCAGGTGACGTTGCAGATGAGCAAGCAGTGGCTGCTGCTGTTTCCCGAGCAAAAGAACTTTTTGGCACCATCCATATCAATGTCAACTGTGCAGGTATTGGCGGAGCCGGTCGCACCGTGGGACGAGACGGGCCGATGGCGCTTGATCGGTTTGCCGGCATAGTGCGCGTCAATCTGGTCGGTACGTTCAATGTACTCAGATTGTGCGCAGGGGTCATGCAGCACAACGAACCTCAGACCGAGGCAGGTGAGCGTGGTGTAATAATCAACGTCGCCTCCGTGGCCGGCTACGATGGTCAAACCGGACAGGCCGCTTACTCGGCTTCCAAAGGCGGAATAATCGCGATGACCTTGCCGGTAGCGAGGGACCTTAGCAAGCAATGCATCCGGGTCATGACCATAGCGCCCGGTATCTTCGAAACGCCGATGCTGGGTCAATTGCCCGATGAAATACGCGAGTCACTCGAAGCAATTACCCTGTTTCCCAAGGCCCTGGGCAAACCGGAGCAGTTTGCCCAGATGGCATCTCACATAGTGCGCTGTGAATATCTGAATGCCGAAGTGATCAGGCTGGATGCAGGTATTCGTATGCCTGCCATATAAATTATCGGAGTACCCATGAACGAAGCATATATTGTTGGAGCGGCCCGTTCGGCAACGGGACGTAAAAAAGGGCGGTTAAGCCAGATACACCCCATCGACCTTGGCGCTATGGTGGTTGACGGACTGCTGGATCAAACCGGGGCACAACCGGACCAGGTAGATGATGTTATCTGGGGTGTGGTTTCGCAGATAGGGGCTCAGGCGGGGAACTGCGGACGTAATACTGCGATGGCATCGCGGCTGGCACTGGAAGTTCCTGGAACAACAATAGATCGCCAGTGCGGCTCCTCTCTGCAGGCTATCCAGTTCGGCGCCCAGGCAGTGATGTCAGGTACTCAGGACCTGATCATATGTGGCGGCGTGGAAGCAATGAGTACCGTGGAAATTGGCTCAAACATCAGGGATGGCCTGGCCCATGGTCGGGGAATTCCCAAAGGCGAGAGGCTGGAGGCGCAATATCCCGGTATTCAGTTTAGCCAGTTCGACGGTGCCGAATTACTGGCGGCAAAATATGGAATTAGCCGTGAGGAACTGGATGAATTCGCTTACCAGAGTCATCAAAAAGCCGGCAGTGCAACCAGAGGCGGATATTTTCAGAAGGAAGTCGTCCCTATTAATATTGTGCTAGAAGATGGTCGCGCAGATGTGCACACAATCGACGAGGGCATTCGCTTTGATGCGTCGCTTGAGGCTCTGCAGGGGCTGAATCCGCTGCGTGAAGGTGGGCTGATCACCGCGGGTTCGGCAAGTCAGATCAGCGACGGAGCGGCGGCTGTCATGGTAGCCAGCGCGCGGGCAGTCAGAGAATTTGGCCTGCCGGTTCGGGCCAGGATACACACCATGTCGGTGGTTGGCTCAGACCCGGTCATCATGCTCGAGGGTCCTATCCCTGCTACCAGAAAGGTGCTGGAAAAGTCGGGATTATCCATCGATGATATCGATCTGTTTGAGATCAATGAGGCGTTTGGTTCAGTTCCTCTGGCCTGGGCAAAGGCGCTGGGTGCGAACCTCGATAAACTCAATGTAAATGGTGGTGCGCAGGCTCTGGGGCACCCGCTGGGTGGCACGGGGGCGAAGTTGATGACCACTCTGGTGCATGAACTGGAGCGGCGAAGTGCGCGCTATGGGCTGGTCGCTATTTGCGAGGGTGGCGGAACAGCGAATGCCATGTTGATAGAGAGAACGGACTCTCTGGCCGCGTAATTCGGGATAACCTTTTCAACTACTAATCGAATACAGAAATGAGCATATTTGAAAATTACAAATCCCCCTGGATGAACGAAGAACTGCAAATCCTTAGAGAAGCAGTATCCAGGTTTTATCAGAAAGAATTCGTACCCCTTATGCCCAAGTGGGAAGAGCAGGGAATTGTTGATCGTGATGCCTGGTTCAAGGCAGGGGAGGCGGGCATCCTTTGTGCCTCTATTCCGGAGCAGTACGGCGGTGGCGGTGGCGACTTTCGTCACGAGATGGTGATCTCAGAAGAACTTGGCCGGGCCGGCGTGGTAGGTTTTGGAAATTCGGTGCACTCGGGCATCGTTGCCCCTTACATTTTGCATTATGGAACTGAAGAGCAAAAACAGAAATGGCTGCCGAAAATGGCCAGTGGTGAACTGGTGGCAGCAATAGCGATGACCGAACCCGGCACGGGTTCAGATTTGCAGGGAATCGCTACAGGCGCCCGTAAAGATGGGACTGACTATGTGATCAGCGGCCAGAAAACGTTTCTGACCAACGGGCAGACTGCCAACCTCATTTGTGTGGTGGTAAAGACTGACCCGGAAGCCGGTGCCAGGGGAACGTCCCTGGTCATGGTAGAAACAGATTCAGTGGAAGGGGAAGGTGGATTTTCCCGAGGGCGCAATCTGGAAAAGATAGGCATGAAGGCCGCAGACACCTCGGAAGTGTTCTTTGATCAGGTGCGTGTTCCACAGAACCATCTTCTGGGGGTCGAGGAAGGAAAGGGATTTATCCAGCTTATGGAGCAGTTGCCTCAGGAAAGGCTGATTATAGCCTCTGCTGCCTGCGTGATGATGGAGCGGGCCCTTGAGGTGACCAGCGCGTATGTCAAGGAAAGGAAGGCGTTTGGAAAACGGATCATGGATTTCCAGAATACCCAGTTTCGTCTGGCGGAACGATTCACCGAGGCTCGAATTGCTCGTACGTTTGTCGATGACTGCGCGATGAAGCTGGCTGAGGGCAAACTCGATCCGACAACAGCGGCGATGGCAAAATGGTGGACTACCCAGAAAGAAGTGGAGATTATCGATGAGTGCCTGCAATTCTTCGGCGGGTATGGCTACATGCTGGAATACCCGATCGCTCGAATGTATGCGGACAGTCGTATTCAGAAGATTTATGGAGGCAGCAACGAAATCATGAAGCTGCTGATAGCCCGGGAAATCTGACACCGGTAGACGGTCTCATTTCGGACCGAAGGCTACATAGGGAGTGGAAAATGCACAATCGAAAAATTGCGTGTTGTTTATCAGGAGCACTGGCGCTGGGCAGCGTGGGATTTGCCGTCGGTATTCTCGCGGCGGAGGAATACATTGCGCCCCGAACCGAGTGGGGGGTTCCGGACCTGCAGGGTACATGGTCATTGGCGACCCAGACAAATCTCGAGCGGGCCGCGCGGTATGAGGGAAAGCTGGTCATTTCTTCCGAAGATGCAGCGCAGATAGAAGCCATGGTCGCTGCCCGTAACGAGGCCAGCTACGCCCCCAGTGATCCAAATCGTGAGGCCCCGACGGCAGGGCGAAATGTCGGAGGGTACAACACGTTCTGGATGGACCCGGGCGAACGCCTGGCGGAAATCAATGGCGAAATACGAACCTCCATCCTGGTTGATCCGCCTGACGGTCAGCTCCCGTATAGCGAGCAGGGACTGGCCAATTTTGCTGCCGCCATGACGCGCCGGGAAATGTATGACGGCCCTGAGGTGAGGCCGCTGGGTGAGCGCTGCGTGGTAGGTTTTGGCTCAACGGGCGGGCCTCCAAAACTGCCGGTGCTCTACAACAACGTGACTGAGATCGTACAAACTCGGGACTATGTTGTGTTACTCGCCGAGATGAATCACGACGCGCGTATCGTGCGTCTGAACACCGATTTCCCGGCTTTCTCAATCCACACCTGGATGGGTGATTCCATTGGCCGCTGGGAAGGTGAAACCCTGGTCGTTGAGACTACAAATTTTCATCCGCAGCAGAGTCTCAGATCGTCCCTGGAGCATCGCTTTTACGGTTCGGTCGATATGCACGTGGAGGAGCGTTTTACCCGCACCGGTGACGATGTAATTCTGTATCAGTTTACCGTGACGGATGACGAGAACTACACGCAAAGCTGGAGCGGCGAATTGCCGATGAATCGTACTGATGAAAAGCTGTTTGAATACGCCTGCCACGAGGGTAACTATGCGTTACCGGGTATCCTGGCCGGTGCCCGTCGCGCTGAGGTCGAGGGTTCAGAGTACGCTCCCACAAATTAGTCCCTTGCTTGTCCGGCGGGTCTCAAGACGCCGCCACCATGCGGGGTCATGGGGCCCCCGCATGGCGCACATCGTCTCTTAGGCCCGCAGATCGGGCAATTGGTAACCGTCGCTGTCCAGTTGGGCGCGAATAACCTTTTTGTCGATCTTGCCGGTCGAGGTGAGTGGAATGCTCTCCACATAGAGCACGTCATCGGGAAGTTGCCACTTGGCAAAGATGCTGCTGCAGTGATTTAGAACGTCTTCTTTGCTGACTGCAGCGCCTTCCTCCAGCACTACGAGGGCAACGGGTCGCTCGTCCCATTTTGGATGCGGCTGTGCTACCACTGCAGCCTGACCAACACCCTGAAGAGCGACGATGTGATTCTCCAGGTCGACTGATGAAATCCATTCACCGCCCGATTTGATGAGGTCCTTTGAGCGGTCTGAAATAATGATGTACTGCTCGGAATCTATTTTCGCCACGTCACCGGTCACCAGCCAGCCATCATGAAACTTATCAGGCTGTGGATCATTGAAGTAAGAGGCGGCGATCCATGGTCCACGAATACACAGCTCTCCGACAGCTTCTCCATCGTGAGGAAGCGGATTCCAGTCTTCGTCGAATATTTCAATTTCCAGACCAGGCATGGGAAGGCCTGCTTTGGCAATATTTTGAAACTGCTGGTTTTCGGAAATGCTGACATGCGAACGTTTGGCAACCTTACGGGATAGAGTTCCAAGCGGGTTGGTTTCAGTCATGCCCCAGCCCTGAATCATCTCGATTCCGTGGGTGTCCCAGTACCAGCGCATCATCGAAACCGGAGGCGCGGAACCTCCGCAGGTGAGTCGAGTCAGCTTTGACAGGTCGTACTTGTCGGGAGCTGCTTCCAATGCTGCCTTGACCCCCTGCCAGATGGTTGGGACTCCCGCGGAAATGGTCACTTCTTCCTCGTGCATAAGCGAAAGGAAAGAGTCAGGGGTCATGAATCGATGCGGCATGACCTGCTTGCAACCCAGCATCGATGCACAAAATGGCAATCCCCAGCCCATGGCGTGAAACATCGGAACGATACCGCAGAGAGAATCCAGCGAAGACAGGCCGATAGAATCGGTCAGAGACTCCGTAAGGGTATGCAGGTAAGTCGAACGGTTTGTGTACATGACACCTTTGGGTTTGCCCGTGGTGCCGCTGGTGTAACACAAGCCCATGGGAGAAGTCTCGTCAATCTCAGGCCACGGGTAGACAGATTGTTTTCCTGCTATGAACTCCTCGTAATCCAGTTGATTATCGTAACTGCTCTCGCCCCCGTCCCCATAGCGGCAGATGATGATTTTTTCCACCGTTGGCAGTTTGCCTTTCAAGGGCTCCAGCAGGGGCAGCAGGTCTTCATCAACAAAGATGACCTTGTCTGCGGCATGATTGATGATGTATTCCAGGTCAGTCGGAGACAGGCGAATGTTCAACGTATGGAGTACCGCACCCATCGAGGGAACCGCCTGATAGAGCTCCAGGTGGCGGTAATTATTCCACATAAAGCTACCCACTCGGTCACCCACTTTAACGCCGATATCATTGAGCGCGTGGGCGAGTTGATTCGCCCGCTCCCAGGTTTGCTTCAGGGATTGCCGATGGGTGCCGTCTTTCACCCGGGTGACGACTTCAACTTCGGGATCGAGCATCGCGCCCCGGCCCAGAATTCGGGACATCAGGAGCGGAGTGTTTTGCATAGTCATTCTTAAAATCCTGTACGATAGTCAAGCATGAGAAGGGAGCATAGCCGATTCTGAATGCTGGATTCAACGCCAACATTATTCGATTCACCGATGAGACGCCACCCATAAAAAAGGGGACAATTGCCTCGCAATTGTCCCCAAATTATCTAATTCCCCGGGCTTTGCCTGGTAGCTACTGGATGTCCGATCCGTCTGTTCTTTCGTTGTTCGCCTCACCCAGAACTTCGAGGCGTCGGGCTCCTGCCAGTATTCCCATCAAGCCATAGTTGCCTTCGTGGCAAGCATATTCATAAACGGGCTCGTCCATGGCAGAAAGCGCGTACTCCCCCGAAAACTGCGCCGAGTAAACGCTTGGATCATCCACAGTGAATCCGTAAATTATCTTGTAGGGAGATTCGCGGCGAAAGGTCTCGATGACCGTCAGGTTATCGACCGGCGCTCCCCGATAGTCCTGCCCGGGGTTGTAGTATTTGGTCTCTACCACCAGAGTGTTTCCCTCCCAGCGGCCGATTGAGTCGCCCATCCACTTGCTGTGGGTTTCGGCCGATGCATTATGTTGGTCAGCAATCTTGATAATGCGCGCATCATTGACCATTTCTACCACGATCGTGACATAGCCTGGCGACTGCACAATCTGCATATGGCTGTTATACATTACCGGAGTCATTACCGGGCCAGAATTGTTGCCAAACGAAAGAATGCAGCGCTCGCCCAAACTTCGTCCTTCGGGACCGTCATTGCGTTCTGGCATGCTGGCGCGCAGCTCACGCATGCGCTCCGCGAATCCTTCTACTCGGGGTGGTACACGCCCATCTGGCGGATCAATTATGGCCGAGGTTCTGAATTCACCGCCAATTGTGGGGAGGAACATTCCGCGGTCGGTCCAGAATAAATCGTAGTTGCCAACCGGCGGCAGAGGTGCCGCGTCCGGGGCGGGACGATTTGGATCGAGCGGCTCATTGTCTTCTTCGACTCGCTGTTGGGCAGCCTG
>Ga0181594_10005784_pt1 | contig 10773 bp, 10 predicted proteins | sample 071ome_18_FD_145603 | JGI IMG/M metagenome (GOLD analysis project Ga0181594, IMG submission 145603) | Coastal salt marsh microbial communities from the Groves Creek Marsh, Skidaway Island, Georgia - 071413BT metaG (spades assembly) | ecosystem: Environmental > Aquatic > Marine > Intertidal zone...
CAGGTTGACGTTGATCCGCTCGAAAGCGGGGGGCAAGGCGGCCACAAAGGGCCGGAGCCGAAGCCACTGGGTTCGGGTTAAGCGCGTACCCTCGGGGATTTCCGTCTCCGTGGGGAAGGGGGTATTGCCTGCGCGCCGCGGCGGCGTTTGATCCCAGTAGTAACCATCTTCCGCGCCCCCCGCCCGCGGGGTCTCATCGCTATCCACCCAATCCGCGACCTGGGAAGCCAGCTGGGGATCGAGTTCAAGCTGGCTGAGGAGACGCCCAAAGCGCTCTAGGGCCGCCGGCGAAGTGAGGTTGTTAACGTTGATCAGGGCGTCCAGAGCCCGACTGCGTCGGTAAAGGGTTCCGGGTCCCTGCGTCCGCTCCTGCGCTGTCCGCCACCCATCCATCACCCCATCCACAGCTTCGGAGGCGGCCAGGTCAGCGCGGAGCTCGGCGCGAAAGCGCGCCTCCTCGCCGAGGACCAGGGCCTTCCGGGTGCTGTAGCGATCCACCTGCCCGGCCAGGGACAGAAGCCGGGCTTGCTGGGTCAGAAGGGTCGTTGCCAGCAGCGCAACCAGGGCCGTCACCAGCAGCATGGTGAGCAGGGCAACGCCCCGGGTCCGCCGTGAGGGTGGATGCCTATGCGCTGCCCGGCTCATCGTCGGCGCCTCGTCGCCTGGGGTTCCACGCTTACCGGTCCCGTGGGCGCCGGATTAGCGGTGGCCGCGTTGGCGTTCGTCAGTTCCGGGAAGCCCTCCGGGAGGCGCCAGAAGCGACTCAGGGTCGGCCCCCAGATCTCCGATTCAAAGGCACACTGCAGGCCCCTGGCCTCGGGCTCTAGCCCATTCTCCGCCCGGGAGGCCAGCATCTGAGGATCGAGGGGCCATTCCCGGTAGCGTTGGCCGTCGCTCGCGAGGATCTCGCAGCTGAGGCCCGTAAGTTCAAGACCGAAGCTCACCTCCCGGGCCTCGGTTTCGGGCAGCTGATCGAGCACGGGCCAATAGCGCCGGATGAGCTCGCCCTTCTCCAGGCGCCAGGCGACGCGCTGGAGCTCCCCGCGCGCCGGGGCGTCCTCGCTTAGTCCCTGCTCGCCCCGGCGTCCTGCACGGGTGAGGATGAGCTCGCCGGCGGACAGCGCGAAGGCCGGGAGGGGGTCGCCATAGCGATCGCGCACGGGTCGCTGTACCCACTGCTGAACATCCTGTTCAAAGCGGAATAGGGTTCGCACCAGAGCGCCCAGGGCCGCCTCCCGGGTGCCCAAGCTCTGGCTTTGGGTGACCGCATCGCGCAGGAGCCGCGCCGAAGCGGCGCCAATAATCGCGAAGATGGCGAGGGCCACCAGCACCTCCATGAGGGTGAAGCCTTGGTGCCGGCGGTGAGCGGTCCGGTGGATCATGGCGGGGCCAGCCAGGACGAGGACAGGCTGGCGGCGGGGGATCCTTGGTCCCCAGCGGGCCAAACCCGAAGTTCGACGGAGAAGAGTCCGGGGAGATCCGTGGGTTTCGTTTCTGCCTCTAGTCTCCAGCGACGCCCGGCAAAGAGCGCTTCTCCCTGTCGTCGTCCCGGGCTTGCCCCCTCCTCAAAGTCCAGGCCCCAGCGCTCCAGCGTATTGCTCGCGAGATAGGTTGCGAGGATGCGTGTCTCCGCCTGGCCCTGAACCATGGCGCGGTCCCCAAGGCGCCCCTGTAGGGTCAGCATGGCCAGGGCGAACACCGCAAGAGCGACCAGGACTTCAACCAGGGTAAAGCCCCTTCCTCGAGCCCTAGCCATGGGCCGCCCCCTCCCGCACCACGGCGGCAAAGCGCGTGCTTGCCGGTTTCTGCGATTCCGGAGCCTCGAGTTCGGGCAGGGCGATGCCATCGCCCTTCAGGTCCAGCTGCTGGCTGCTGGCTTTGTGCTCAAAGCGAAGCCAGAGGGCCGTGCCCTCCCCGCTCGGGAAAAATAGCGCTGCCCAGGGGGATGGGGTGGCCGGTTGCCCTTCCGGGCTGAGGCTCGTGAGTGTGAGATCCACCTCAAGCTGCTGGGGCGCCAGGCCGGCGCGGTCCCGGAGCCGGTGCCAGGTCCCGTCCCGCGGGTGCTGGCTATGAAATTCGTAGCCCTGCTCCGTGATCTTCAGCGCGAGCACGAGCCCATCGGCGAGGGCCTGGGTTTGGGCGAGATGAACGGCGCCCTTAAGGACCTCTCCGGCCCGCTGGAGGGTTTGCTGCCCGTCATCGGGACGGGCCTGGAGCATGGCGAGCCCCGCCAGCAGCCCAATAACCGCGACGGTCACGAGCAGCTCGATGAGGGTAAAGCCCCGGGCCATGCTAGGGGGTTTCGAAGGCAATATCCGCCGCGCTCCCCTCGCCCCCCTCTTGCCCGTCAGCGCCCAGGCTGTAGAGCTCAAAACGCTCCCCGCTGCTCAGATACTGGTAGGGCGTGCCCCAGGGGTCCGTGGGGAGGCGCCGTAGGTAGCCGCCGCTCTTCCAGCGCCGGGCTTCGGGGTAGCCCGAGGGCTGGGTCACGAGCGCTTGAAGACCCTGCTCCGTGCTGGGATAGGTGAAATTGTCCAGGCGGTAGAACTCCAGCGCATTGGCAAGGGCGTTTAGATCGCTCTCGACGGCGGTGCGCTGGGCCTGCTCCTGCCGACCGGCGATGTTCGGCACCACCAGCGCCGCCATGATGCCGAGGATGACCACCACCACCATGATTTCGATGAGCGTGAAACCGTCGGCCTTTCGTTGCCGGCCCCGGGGAAGGGAGCCAATGCGAGTACGGAGGGGAAATCGGTGCATGGGGCGCTCCTTAAATCGCAAGCTGATTCAAATTCAAAATGGGCAGTAGGATCGCCAGCACGATCATAAGGACGAGCCCACCCATGAAGACCAGGGTGAGGGGCTTTAGGAGCTCTAAAAAGGCCGATACGAGCCGCTCGTTATCCCGCTCAAGGTGCCCCGCTACGCGCTCGAGCATGCCTTCAAGCTGCCCCGAGGCCTCTCCGCTCGCCACCATATGCAACATCAGCGGAGGAAAGTAGCCGACCTCCCGAAGGGCCTGGTGCAGGCTCGTGCCCTCGGCCACCGCCTGCCGAGCTGCAATCAAGCGCTGCCGAAGCACGCCATTGGTCAGGACGTCCGTAGCAATGCGGAGCCCTTCCAGCAGCGGCACGCCACTCCCAGACAAAATCGCTAGGGTACTGGCGAAGCGGCTGGCGTGGACCCCCTGGGTGAGGCGGCGCCAGGGGGCACCGGTAAGCGCGAGGCGCTCCACCCGCGCTTTCACCGGGGGCACCTGATAGGCCCGGTAGGCCCCGAAGGCCAGGGCCACGGTGGCCAGCAGGACCCAAAGGCCGAAGGCTTCAAGAAAGGCTGCGAGGGCCAGCAACCCCTGCGTTAGCAGGGGCAAGGCCTGCCCCGTTTCTGCATAGACCCCGACGAGCTCGGGAACTACATAGGTGAGGAGCCCAAGCACTATGGCGAGGGATAGAACGAGTAGCAGCACGGGATAGAGCAGCGCCATCTGCAAGGTCTGCCCCGTTTCCTGGCGCCGTTCCGTAAAGCGCGCCAGGGCGTCGAGCACGCGATCGAGGTGCCCGGCCTGTTCGCCCGCAGCCACGGTGGCGCGGTAGAGATCATCGAAGGCCGCGGGGTAGGCGCCGAGGGCCTGGGCAAAGCTTTGACCTTCAAGGATCCGGCCCCGAACCCCGAGCAGCAGGCTCTGGGCCCGGCCCTGGTCGGCCTGGGCGGCGGCGGCCCCCAGGGCTTCCTCTAGGGGTAGGCCCGCGGCAAGGAGCGTGGCGAGGTGGCGCGTGACGAGGGCACGTTCAAGGGGAGCTAGGCGAGGCCGTCGTTCAAAGAGGCGACCCCGGCTGGCGCCTTCCGCCGCGGGGGACACGTCCATGGGCGCCCAGCCCCGGTCCCGAAGGAGCTGGCGCACCTGGCGAGGGCTATCCCCCTCTAAAACGCCTTTTTGCTCTCGTCCAGCCCCGTCGAGAGCCCGAAAGTCAAAAGCGCTCATCCGTCGTCCCGGGTGACGCGGAGCACTTCCGTGAGCGTGGTTTCCCCGGCCAGAATTTTTCGCTTTCCATCTTCGAAGAGCGTTTGACCGTGCTGGGCTGAGGCCTCAGCGAGGGCCTGGGCCGGGGCGTCATCATGGATCAGCTGGGACAGGGTGCTATCGATATTTACCAGTTCGTAGATCCCCGTGCGTCCCCGGTAGCCCGTGCCGGCACAGGCGTCGCAGCCGACGGCGTCGTAGAGCATGGGCGCATCTTCTCCGAGCCCTAGGAGCGCTCGGGTGCGGGCGTCCGCAGGCGCCGCCACCTTGCAGTGCCCGCAAAGCCGACGCACAAGACGCTGGGCCAGCACAGCGCTCAAGCTGGAGGAGAGAAGATAGGACTCCACTCCCAAATCTCGAAGGCGGGCGATGGCCCCGAGCGCGCTGTTGGTGTGCAAGGTTGAAAGCACAAGGTGCCCCGTGAGAGCCGCCTGGATTGCGATCTCCGCCGTTTCCAGATCGCGGATTTCCCCGACCATCACCACGTCCGGGTCCTGGCGCAGGATAGCCCGAAGCCCTCGGGCGAAGGTCATCTGTGCCTTGCTGTTGACTTGGGTTTGGCCGATGCCCGGAAGGTGATACTCGATGGGGTCCTCCACCGTCATCACGTTGGCGCTTTGCGTGTCCAGGGTGCTCAGCGCCGCGTAGAGGGTGGTGGTTTTTCCCGAGCCCGTGGGCCCGGTTACCAGGACGATGCCGTGGGGCCGGCGTACCACCCCTTTCAGGGTCGAGAGGGCGTCCGGCGCCATGCCCAGCTTTTCAAGCTCGAGGCGTCCCGCCTGCTTATCCAGAAGGCGGAGCACGACCCGTTCGCCGCTGGCCGTGGGGAGGGTGGAGACGCGCACGTCGACCTCCCGCCCCGCCACCCGAAGGCTGATGCGCCCATCCTGAGGCACCCGCTTCTCCGCAATATCGAGCTTGGCCATGACCTTCAAGCGAGAAACGAGCAGGGGCGCCAGGGCCCGCTTGGGGCGAACGATTTCCCGAAGTACCCCATCGATGCGGAAGCGCACGGCCAGTATGTGATCGAAGGTTTCTAGGTGGATGTCCGAGGCGTCTTCCCGGATGGCTTCCGAGAGGATGGCGTTCAGGAGGCGAATAATCGGAGCTTCATTCTCTTGAGCGAGGAGATCTTCCGTTTCCCGGACCTCCTCTGCGAGCGCTGCCAGATCGAAGGCATCGCCGAGATCTTCCACCATCTGCCGAGCTGCGGAGCCTTCCCGTTCAAAGGCGCCGCTAAGCCTCGCCTCGAAGGCCTCTTCGGTCTCGCCGGTCCAGCTGATGGGGCCGGGCGCACGGCGCTGGGCCTCGGCGATCGCCGGCGCCTGGGCCGAGGGGCGGAAGTAGCCTTGCGTGGCACCCTGCCCGTCCAGCACCAGCAATACGCCGTGACGCCGGGCATAGGTAAAGGAGAGGAGCGGGCCGGCGTTTGCCGGGGCCGGAGTTGGCTCGGGGGCGATTGTGCTTAGGGGTGCAGTTTCCGTCATAGCCATAGGCCCGCCTCAGTGAGATCGTCATAATAGCAAGGGGGGGCAAGGCCCCTCTATGGCAATTGCGTGACAGGAGCGCCCCATGCAAGCACCCCCTTCGGCTCGCGGCGGCGCCCGCATGGATCTCAACCTCTATCGCGTGCTCGATGCCATCTACGCCGAGGGCAGCCTGACGAAGGCTGGCCGGCGCCTGGGTCTTTCCCAGCCCGCCACCTCTCACGCCCTTGCGCGGCTTCGGGACGTCTTCGGGGATCCGCTTTTTTTGCGCTCAGCTCATGGCATGGTACCCACGGCCCTGGCCAAGGATCTCATCGGTCCCGCTCGGCAAGCCCTCCGTCTCCTTGAGAATCCCTTGAGCGCTGCCCAGCCCTTCGAGCCCGCGGGCGCGACCCTGCGCTTTCGCATCAGCATGAGCGATTTAAACGAAGCTCGGCTCTTACCTCGGCTGGTGCAGCTGCTCCGGGACGAGGCTCCGGGGGTGACCCTGGAAAGCTTCTCCGTGCCTCGGCGAGACCTGGTGCAGGCCCTTGCTACGGGGGCGCTTGATCTGGCCCTGGATGTGCCTCTGCTGTCCGATCCCCTCGTGCATCATGCGCCCCTGGGAGAGGATCGCTATGTCTGCGTCCTGCGCCAGGGTCACCCCCTCGGCGCCCAGGCCCTCACCCTCGAGCGCTTTCTCGAGCTTGACCATATCCACCTGTCCTCCCGACCCCGGGGCCTCGGCCACGTGGATCTTGCCCTCGAGCGCCTGGGAAAGCGGCGGCGCATCATGCTGCGGGCCCAGCACTTCCTGGTGGCGCCGGAGGTGCTCATGACCTCGAACCTTGCGCTCACCGTTCCTGAAAGCTTTGCGGACCACATGGCGCTGCGCTACCCCCTGCGCCGGGAGCCCCTGCCCTTTCCCCTGCCGCCCCTGGAAAGCCATTTGTACTGGTTATCCCAACGGGACGCCGATCCCCCTCTCCTCTGGTTCCGCACCTTGCTCGCCCAGGTGGCCCGGGGCCTAGGGAAATCACGTAAACTTGTGCCATCCACCGGGGATTGAACAGCATGATCAAAGCGTTTGCGGGGCAGCACCTCCTTAGCGTCCAGGACCTGAGCCTCGAGGCCGTGGAGACGGTGTTTTCCGTTGCCGATCGCATGGTGCCCTTCGCTGAGCGGCGCATGGTGACCCGAGTGCTCGAGGGCGCCATTCTCGGCAACATGTTTTTCGAGCCGAGTACGCGCACCCGCGTCAGCTTTGGCTGTGCCTTCAACCTCCTCGGCGGCGAGGTGCGGGAAACCATCGGCATGGAGAGCTCCTCCCTGGCTAAGGGGGAATCGCTGGAAGATACGGCTCGGGTGCTCTCCGGCTATAGCGACGTTATTGTGATGCGTCACCCCGAGGAAGGCGCCGTGGATCGCTTCGCCCAGGCGAGCCGCGTTCCGGTCTTGAACGGCGGAGACGGCGCTCGGGAGCACCCTACGCAGGCGCTGCTTGATCTTTACACCATTCGCCGCGAGCGCGCGGCCCTGGGACTCAGCCTAGAGGGGCTCCGCGTCGCCCTCATGGGGGACCTTCGCTACGGTCGTGCCGTCCACTCGCTGGTGCAACTGCTGAATCTGTATCCGGCTATTGAGTTTCATCTCATTAGCCCGCCCGAGCTTGCCTTGCCGCCCGTGTACGAAGAGGCGCTCCGGTCCCGAGGGCATCGGGTGTTTCGTCACGACACCCTGGCGCCGGGGCTGGCGGCAGCGGATATCGTCTACGTCACGCGCACCCAGGAGGAGCGTTTCCCGAGTCCCGAGGAGGCGGCGCGCTACCGGGGCCTATTCCGCCTGAATCAGGCGGTCTACACGGAGCACTGCGCACCGCAGACGGTGATCATGCATCCCCTTCCCCGGGATTCCCGGGCGGGCGCCCAGGAGCTCGACGCGGATCTCGATGCCCACCCGGCTCTGGCCATCTTTCGTCAGGCGGACAACGGCGTGGTGATTCGCATGGCGCTCTTCGCCCTCTGTCTTGATGTGGTGGGGGAAGTGGAAAAGGATCTGAAGCCGGTGCGCTGGTACACGGGCGGGCGCCGGCCCTAGGTCGCTTCCTAAGGCAAAAAAAAGCCCGGCATGGCCGGGCTTTTCAACAACTTAAGGGCTAAAGCTAGATTTTAGCTTCAAGCTCCGGGACCGCCTGGAACAGATCCGCCACGAGGCCGTAGTCCGCCACCTGGAAAATCGGCGCGTCCTCGTCCTTGTTAATCGCCACGATCACCTTGGAGTCTTTCATACCTGCTAGGTGCTGAATGGCGCCGGAGATGCCCACGGCGATGTAGAGCTCCGGGGCAACGATCTTACCCGTTTGCCCCACCTGCATATCATTCGGGACGAAGCCGGCGTCAACCGCGGCCCGGGAAGCGCCCATGGCAGCATTCAGCTTGTCCGCAACCCCTTCCAGGATCTTGAAGTTATCCCCACTGCCCATGCCCCGGCCCCCAGACACCACCACCCGGGCGGCGGTGAGCTCGGGACGGTCGAGCTTGACGATTTCTTCATTCACGAAGCTGGAAACCCCCGCGTCGTGGGCGCTGCTCAGAGCCTCCACGGCTGCGCTGCCGCCGGTCGCGGGCACGGGGTCGAAGGCCGTGTGACGCACCGTGACCACCTTGACCGCATCGGAGCTCTTCACCGTGGCGATGGCATTGCCCGCGTAGAAGGGACGCTTGAAGGTGTCGTCGCTTTCCACGGAAATAATGTCGGACACCATGTTCACATCGAGAAGCGCGGCGACCCGGGGCATGGTGTTCTTGCCGTTGGTGCTGTGGGCGGACAGCACATGGCTGTGCCCCGCTGCGGCTTCGGCGATGAGGGGGGCGACGTTCTCGGCCAGCTGCTTGCCGTACACCGCGGCGTCGGCGCAGAGCACCCTGCTTACGCCGGGTAGCGCGGCCGCGGCGTCCGCGGCAGCGCCGCAGCCTTCCCCGGCGACCAGCACGGTGATATCCCCACCGATGGCCTGTGCCGCCGCCACCACATTCAGCGTGACGGGATTGAGGGCGGCGTTGTTGTGTTCTGCTACAAGAAGAATACTCATGGCTTAAAGCTCCCTAGCGCGCCCTTAGATAACCTTGGCTTCGTTCTTGAGTTTGTCGACGAGGGCTTCCACCGAGTCAACCTTGATGCCGCCCTGGCGCTCCGCCGGGGGCTCGACCCGAAGGGTTTCAATGGTGGCCTTGACCTCCACGCCCAGCGCTTCCGGGGTGAGCGTATCGAGTGGCTTTTTCTTTGCCTTCATAATGTTCGGCAGGGATGCGTAGCGCGGCTCATTGAGGCGCAGGTCCGTGGTGACCACGGCCGGAGCCTTCAGGGCCACGGTCTGCAAGCCGCCATCCACTTCCCGGGTGACGTTCACCGTATCGCCGGCGATTTCAACCTTAGAGGCAAAGGTGCCCTGACCAAGCCCCGCGAGGGCCGCAAACATCTGCCCCGTTTGGTTGTTGTCGGCATCGATAGACTGCTTGCCGAAGATCACTAGCCCAGGCTGCTCTTGGTCGTAAACGCCCTTCAGCAGCTTGGCGACGGACAGGGGCTGAGGGAAACCGTCGGTTTCCACGAGGATGGCGCGATCGGCACCAAGGGCCAGCGCGGTGCGTAGCTGCTCCTGGCACTGGGTCGGGCCCACGGCCACGGCGACCACTTCCGTTGCCTGGCCGCTTTCCTTCAAGCGCACGGCCTCTTCGATGGCGATTTCGCAGAAGGGATTCACCGCCATTTTGACGTTGGTGAGGTCGACGTCGCTGTTATCGGCCTTGACCCGCACCTTGACGTTGTAATCGATGACGCGCTTGATCGCGACGAGCACTTTCATGGGCCACTTCCCATAGCAAGGGGGCCCGAAAGGCCCGTGGACAGCAAAGTAAGGCACATAGGGGCGCCTTAGGAACGGCGCGTATTCTGACCCTGGCCCCCAGAGGGGTCAAGGCAAGGGGCTGGCCCCGTGATGGAGCCCCCCTGCCCCGTCGTTTATACTCGGGGCTCACGGGAATCGCTCGCAAGGGCCTAGCAAGGGAGAGAGGCGTGGACGCCGTAGAACGGGAAGCGATGGAATTTGATGTGGTCGTCGTCGGCGGCGGGCCTGCGGGGCTCTCGGCGGCCTGCCGGGTCATGCAGCTGGCTCAGGCCGCGGGGCAGGAATGGTCCGTTTGCCTCGTCGAAAAAGGCTCGGAGATCGGCGCCCACATTCTGTCTGGCGCCGTGGTCGAGCCGCGGGCGCTTGATGAGCTCTTCCCGAACTGGGCGGCAGAGGGCGCCCCCCTTAATAACCCGGTCACCGATGACGAGGTTTATTACCTCCCCGATGGTGACCACAAGGTGAAGATTCCGGGCTTTTTTGTACCGAAGGCCACCCACAACGAAGGCAACCATGCGATCAGCCTGGGCAATCTGTGCCGGTGGCTTGGGGAGCAGGCCGAAAACCTCGGGGTGAACGTCTTCCCAGGCTTCGCCGCTAGCGAGATCCTCTATAACGATGATGGCGCCGTGGTCGGCGTCGCGACCGGCGACCTTGGCGTGGGTCGGGATGGTCAACCTAAGGGCTCCTTTACGCCGGGCTACGAGCTTCGCGCGAAGTACACGATTTTCTCCGAGGGCTGCCGCGGCCACCTGGGCAAGCAGCTCATCAAGAAATTTGAGCTCGACAAGAATGCTGGCCCGCAGCACTACGGGATCGGCTTTAAGGAGCTTTGGGATATCCCCGCGGAGCAGCACGTGCCCGGCAAGGTCGTGCATAGCATTGGCTGGCCCCTCGCGGAAACCGCCGGGAACACCGGGGGTAGCTTCCTTTACCACCTCGAAAACCAGCAGGTGGTGGTGGGGCTGATCGTGGACTTGGCCTACAGCAACCCTCATGTCTCGCCCTTCGATGAATTTCAGCGCATGAAGCATCACCCACTGTTCGCGGAAACGCTCAAGGGTGGCACCCGCGTGGCCTACGGGGCCCGGGCCATCGTCAAGGGGGGGCTCCAAGCGCTGCCCGAGCTCACCGTTCCCGGTGCGGTGCTCGCCGGCGACGACGCGGGCTTCCTGAACTTCCTCAAGATCAAGGGCAGCCACACGGCGATGAAGAGCGGCATGCTTGCCGCCGAGGCCATCGTCGAGAAGCTTGCGGCGGGAAGCGAAGGGGGCGAGACGGTCCCGGCCTTCGCCGAGAAGTTCCAGGACAGCTGGCTCTACGAAGAGCTGTCCGAGGCGCGCAACGCCGGGCCGGCCATGCACAAATTTGGCATGCTC
>Ga0181594_10005785_pt1 | contig 10772 bp, 9 predicted proteins | sample 071ome_18_FD_145603 | JGI IMG/M metagenome (GOLD analysis project Ga0181594, IMG submission 145603) | Coastal salt marsh microbial communities from the Groves Creek Marsh, Skidaway Island, Georgia - 071413BT metaG (spades assembly) | ecosystem: Environmental > Aquatic > Marine > Intertidal zone...
TGGACAGGCTCATCAGCCAGTATCAGCTCCAGCAGGAATTGATTTCGGTTCTGCAGGATGCCTACATTGCCTATGCACAGTGGCTCCAGGCTGCCAGGCTGCTCGGTGATTTTACTGAACTGTTGCAAATAGCCCGCGACCGTGCCGAAGGGGTCAGGCGCAGCGTGGAAAGCGGCAATGCTGCCGAAATACTTGCCGTGGACAATGACCTGGCCGTACTGCAGCGTCGCAGCCTGGTGGTGGATGCCCAGCGCCTGCTGGATGCTTCGGCCTACAAACTGTCCCTGTTCCTGCGTAACGAAGATGGCTCACCGCGATTGCCGCTTTACCGCGATGACCTGGTCATTCCGGAAGAATCACTGGGGAATGTCGAGGACATAGATGCCATTGTTGATCGAGTCACGGAACTGGATCCGCAAATCGCCATGGCGCGGCTCGACCGGCAGCAGGAAGAGCTGGAAGTCAGGCTTTCTGAAAACCTGGCCAAGCCCCGCGTTGATCTCAGGTTCTACAACAGCCGGGGTTTTGGCAATGGCCCTGCCTCGGTTCAGGGATCGGAAAATGTGGCTGATATCAGCTTCAGTATTCCACTGGCCACCAACACGGCTCGCGGCAAAGCCAATGCTGCCCGCTCCCGGATTTCCGGGATCAATCATCGTATTCGGCAATACATCAACGAGGCTCGCACCGATATCGAAGTGGCGCTGGTCAACCTGGCCGCTACCCGCGAACTGGAAGAGATCGCCGAACAGGAGCTGGCAGCTTCCAGGCAACTGGCCGAGGCAGAGGCCCGGCGCTTTGAAGCCGGCCTGAGTGATTTTTTCCAGCTCAACCAGCGAGAGCAGGTGGTTGCCGAGGCAGAACTCAAGCGCTGGCGCGCCCATTTCGACCACCAGGTGGCCCTGGCCAATTATTACGGTGTCAGCATGAACGTCGAAGCACTGGGCCTGGATAATGGATTGACAGGCATGGATATCCCGGCAGAGCCCTTCTGACCGGTTAAAAGCGCCAAACGGTCATTGGGATATCAGTGGCACAAGCGCTATAATGCGCGGCTTTTCAAGCCACTCCAGACAACACAGAGCCGTAATGGATAAAACATACCAGCCCTTTGAAATCGAAAAATCCTGGTACGAACAATGGGAAGCCAACGGCTACTTTACCCCCAGTGGTGAAGGTGCTTCCTACAGCATCGCGATACCGCCGCCGAACGTTACCGGCAGCCTGCACATGGGGCATGGCTTCAACAATGCCATCATGGATGCCCTGATTCGCTACCATCGCATGAAAGGCTGTAACACCCTGTGGCAGGTTGGTACCGATCACGCCGGTATTGCCACCCAGATGGTGGTGGAACGCCAACTGCAGGCACAGGACCTGACCCGTCACGACCTGGGTCGTGAGGCCTTCATCGACAAGGTGTGGGAGTGGAAGGCAGAATCCGGTGGCAATATCACGCGCCAGCTCAGGCGCCTGGGTTCCTCCATTGACTGGTCCCGTGAACGCTTCACCATGGATGAAGGGTTGTCCAAAGCCGTCGAGGAAGTCTTTATTCGCCTGTATGACGAGGACATTATCTACCGCGGCAACCGCCTGGTGAACTGGGATCCGAAACTGCACACGGCCATATCCGACCTGGAGGTGGTGTCCGAAGAGGAAAATGGTTACTTCTGGTATTTCCGTTATCCCCTGGCCAACGGTGAAAAGACCGCCGATGGCAAGGACCATGTCACCATCGCTACCACGCGGCCGGAAACCATGCTCGGCGATACGGCCCTGGCGGTCAGTCCTGACGATGAACGTTATGCCAACCTGATCGGCAAGACTGTCCAACTGCCCCTGTGCGATCGTGAGATCCCGGTGATTGCCGATGACTACGTGGACCCGGAGTTCGGTACCGGCTGTGTAAAAATCACGCCGGCCCACGACTTCAATGACTACGAAGTCGGCAAACGCCATGACCTGCCCGTCATCAATATCATGACCGTGGACGCCGCGATCAATGATAATGCCCCGGAAGCCTACCGCGGCATGGACCGCTTTGATGCGCGCAAGCAGATTGTCAGCGACATGGAAGCAGCCGGCCTGCTGGAAAAAATCGAGGACCACAAACTGAAAGTCCCGCGCGGGGATCGCAGTGGCGTGGTGATCGAGCCCTATCTCACCAACCAGTGGTATGTGGCCGTGGAATCCCTGGCCAAACCGGCCATCGAGGCCGTGGAAAACGGTGACATCGAATTTGTCCCGAAGAACTGGGAAAACACCTACTTTGCCTGGATGCGCGACCTGCAGGACTGGTGCATCAGCCGCCAGCTGTGGTGGGGGCATCGCATTCCCGCCTGGTATGACGACGATGGCAATATCTATGTCGGCAAGAGCGAAGATCATGTTCGGGAAAAGTACAGCCTGGATGCCGGGTTGGTCCTGCGCCAGGATGAAGATGTGCTGGATACCTGGTTTTCCTCGGCATTGTGGACCTTCTCAACACTCGGTTGGCCGGATGATACCCCTGAGCTGAAAGCCTTTCACCCGACCAACGTGCTGGTCACCGCCTTTGACATCATCTTCTTCTGGGTGGCGCGCATGATCATGATGACGCTCAAGTTCAGAGGTGAGATTCCATTCCGGAAAGTTTATATCCATGGCCTGATCCGTGACGGGGATGGCCAGAAAATGTCGAAATCCAAGGGCAATGTCCTGGACCCCATCGACCTGATTGATGGTATCGATGTCGACAGCCTGGTGGCAAAGCGCACCACCGGCCTGATGCGTCCGCAGGATGCCCAGAAGATTGAGAAAAAAACCCGCAAGGAATTCCCCGAGGGCATTCCTGCCTACGGCACCGATGCCCTGCGTTACACTTTCTATTCGCTGGCTTCCACCGGCCGCGACATCAACTTCGACATGGGCCGTATCGAGGGCTATCGCAACTTCTGCAACAAGATCTGGAATGCCGCCCGCTACGTGTTCATGAATACCGAGGAACACGGCGTGCAGAAACCGGCAACGGAAAGCGATTACTCCCGCGCCGACCTGTGGATCCAGTCCCGCTTGCAGGACACCCTGAAAACGGTCGAGGATGCCATCGCCGTTTACCGTTTTGACCTGGTATCACAGGCCATCTATGACTTCTTCTGGAACGAGTACTGTGACTGGTACCTGGAACTGTCGAAACCCGTCCTCTGGGATGACAATGCCACCGACGCCCAGAAAAATGCCACGCGCTATACCCTGCTCAATGTCCTGGAACAAAGCCTGCGCATGCTGCATCCCCTGATGCCTTTTATAACCGAGGAAATCTGGCAAAAGGCTGCACCGGCCCTGGGTATCACTGGCGAGACCATCATGCTCCAGCCCTACCCGGCACAGGACCAGAGCGTCGTGGATCCGGACATTGACCGTGAAATGGACTGGGTAAAAAACGTCATTATCGGCATTCGCAATATTCGCGGAGAGCTGAATATCTCACCGGCGAAATCCATTCCCCTGCTGCTGGCCAAAGGCAATAGCGATGATCAGCAACTGCTGGAGAAATACCGCCAGTTCCTGGTCAAACTGGCCAAGCTCGACAGTGCCGACTGGCTGGATGATGCCGACAGCGCTCCACCATCGGCCATGCAGGTGGTGGGGGATATGGAAGTTCTTGTGCCAATGGCCGGTCTGGTTGATGTAGCAGCCGAACTGGCGCGCCTGGACAAGGAAAAGGACAAGCTCGACAAGGAAATAGCACGCCTGGGTGGCAAACTGGGCAATGCGAAGTTTGTCGACAATGCGCCGCCCGAGGTTGTTGCGAAGGAAAAGGAAAAAATGTCTAATGCCGAGACAACCCTGAAGCAGTTGCAGGAGCAAATGGACAAGCTTCAACAGTTGTAATTAGTTACAACAGCTGTAATTCCGCACCTTCAGTAGTCAACACAATCAGCAGAACGCAAACATCAGGAGAGGACCATGCCGAACCTGAAACAAGTCAGCCTGTTACTTCTTTCTAGCCTCGCCGCTACACTGGCTGGCGCCCACATCAACAAGGGCTATGACCGCAATGGTGGTCATTACGACGCCTTCGGTGATTATCATTGCCACCAGGCCGGTTGCCAGATGGCGCCATCTCGTTATGACCGCTTCAATCGCCGTAACCGCTTTTCCAATCGTGACCAGGACCTGTTCTACAACCAGGATGACTGGCCTTACTGGGTGATGGCGGGAGGCTGCCAGACCATGCGCACCCAGGTGCTGGTAGCAACCAGCGAAATCCCGGTGTCCTATACCAACCCCCGTCAATGCGAAGTACGCATGGGACAGTGGACAGACCCCTATACTGGCGATGTGTATGATCGGGCGGCGCGCATGGAAATCGATCACATTATTCCACCGGTTTATGCCAATGCCTCCAACGGCTACCAGTGGGATGACAACAAGCGCATGCAGTTTGCCAACGACCCGATCAACCTGATCCCCGTGGGCAGGGATATACACCGCAAGAAGCGGGATCGCGGTATCGCCAGCTGGCGCCCACCGGAAGAGAGTTTTCATTGCGAATATGCCGCCACCTGGCGTGATGTAGCACGCAAGTACGACCTGGACCTGTTTCCACGGGACGAAAGCCGCATGAATTCAATTCTGGATGAGTGCGATATTCCCGAAGGCGATGTCGAAAGCTATGACGATGGTAACGACGTGGAAATTCGGGCAGGTGGTATTCCGATTCCCCTGTAAAGCCGGCCAGCCGACCATTTTCGTACGCTCCGTTTCAAATTCCTGACTGACCAGCCCCGGTTTTCCAGACCGGGGTTGGGACGATTATTCACATTTCCAACCTCTTTAAAAAACGCCGTTGAAAGTGTTACCATCCGTGACTTGTTGCGGTACCAACAATTTTTTTACGTACGCCGCACTTTATAAAAACTAGAAAAAACAATTACTTTTCCAACGAGCTAGTCATGAATACCAAGATAATTATTGCTTCTATTATTGTTGCGATAGTCCTGGCGGCATTGAGTTTTGTCGCCAATTTATACGCCCGCCCTGTTTCCCCCTCCCCTTGCCATTTTCGTCTTCGCACTGCTGGGTGGGTGTTTTACCAGTTTCTGGGTCTGTACAGCAGAGGGTTTGACTCTTGAGGACAATTCGCAACCTTCACGTAAACGCCAATCCTCCGGCAAAAAGAAAAAGGCCCAAAAAGCCGCCAAACAATCTTCACAACCCACTTCCCAGGACAAGGAAACCGGCAGCGTGAAGTGGTTCAGTGCCAGCAAGGGCTTTGGTTTTATTACCCGGGATAATGGCGAAGATATCTTTGTCCACTTTCGCTCCATCATGGGCAAAGGCCATCGCATCCTGCGCGAGGGACAGCGAGTCGAATTTGCCGTGACCGAAGGCACCAAGGGACTTCAGGCCGAGGACGTGTCGGCGATCAAAGGGTGAGAGTCTTTAATTGAGGTAGGTCGGATAAGGCACACAGTGCCGCCATCCGACGACTTCGATGATGTTTTCGATAAAGGATAAAAGATAAAGGATAAAGGTCATGTCTGGAGAGGCAGTTGGATCACACCTTTATCTTTTATCCTTTATCCTTTTTCGTGTTTTCAATAATGCGGCGGTCTTTCCTGCACCGGATCATGTGATGCCGGCACCGCATCTTCCAGTGTTTTCAGTTTGTCATCCAGCAGCCTGAGCTTTTCGCTGAGGCGATCGATCTGTTTCTGCTGATCGGTAATCACATCATTGAGCTCGTGGATCGTGTGGTCCTGGAAAGCCAGGCGGGTCTGCAGGTCGGTGAGTTGCTCTTCCAGTTTGTCCATCAGGTATCCGCCCATTCTCTCAGCAGGTTATGGTAGACACCGGCCAGGTCGGTCAATGCCCCCTGTTCCGGTGTATCCGTGGCAATTTTCTGAATGGCATTATCCAGTTCGTACAGGATACTGCGGCGCTGGTCGCTGCGCACCATGCTCTGGATCCAGAAGAACGCCGCCAGTCGCCGGCCGCTGGTCACCGGTTTGACGCCATGCACACTGGTGCCCGGGTACAACACCATGTCTCCGGCCGCCAGCTTGATTTCAGCCGGGCCAAGGCTGTCCTCAATGACCAGTTCACCCCCCGTGTAAGTTGAAGGATCGGACAGAAACAGCGTTGCCGACAGGTCGGTACGCACGCGATGCGGCGTACCGGTCACCGGGCGAATGGAACCATCCACATGCCGGCCATAATCACCACCATCCTCATAACAGTTAAACAGCGGTGGCACCATTTTCATGGGCAGGGCGGCAGCAGTAAATCGCTCATTACGATCCAGGGCACGAATAATCACTTCCCCCAGTTCCCGCGCTACCGGATGGTCATCGGGTAATTGCTGGTTGTTTTTCACCGCCCGGGACAGGTAACCGGCGCTGCCGCGGCCATCGGACCAGTCCATCCCTTCCAGGGCCGCCCGGCATTGCGCCAGTTCATCGGCATTGAGTACCTGGGTAAGATGAATCAGCATGTGGCAGGTTCCGTGTTATGCGCTGAACTAGTAGTCGAAATTGACTGCAAACACCGCACCCAGGCCAGGGCCAGGTACCACGTGCCAGGGATGCAACTGGTCAAAGTAGTACTCATCGGTGAGATTGGTCAGGTTCAGCTTGTAAGTGATGGTATCCAAATACTGGAATTTCGCCATGGCATCCAGGGCCCAGTAATCGGCTGCAATCCTGGTGTTGTTGACGACACGTTCGTCCATGTAGCGGGTACCGACCCCGAAATCCAGGCTATTGCCCATGGCCCAGTTTAGCCAGAAGGAAAAGGTATCTTGCGCCACGTTATTGATGCGCCCGGTGGTGCCGGACAACGTGTTGCGCTGTTCGTCATCCAGGTGCGTGTAGCCGGTAGTGAAATGCAGGATGTCACCGAAGCCGCCACTCATATTCACCGAAAAGCCGTTGATCTCCTGCTCACCGGCCAGGGTATTGAAACCGGGATTGAGCGGGTCAGGCACGCGGGCATTGTCCTTGGTGATATTGAAAATCGCGGCATCCACCAGCAGGCGGTCATCAAGCAGGCTCCACTTCATTCCGAACTCCAGGCTTTCATTTTCTTCCGGATCCAGTGCCACATTGCCGGTGGTGAGACCACGCCCACTGTTAATGAAGGAAACCGACTCGGCTGAGGGATTGAACGAGGTGCCCCAGCCCACATAGAGGGTCCCCTCTTCCGCCGGTTTGTATACCAGGGCCGTGCGGTAACTGGTTTCGGTATCGCTGGTATCAAAGCTGCTCCGGCTGCTTTCCATGCCGTTCACGTCCAGGCGGCGCTCGGCATACCCGGTTTCAAAGCGATCCCAGCGCAGCCCCAGGGACAACTGCCACTTGTCGCCAAACTTGATGGTGTCCAGGGCATAGGCCGCCAGCGTGTCACTGGAGGCATCCGATAACAGCCGATCTGCCACGGGCCCGGTGTAAATACCGCCGCCGGGGGTAGCCAGGTTGGTAGTCGGTACCGGTATGCCGTAATCAAAATACGGGGTCATCGCGGCAAAGCCGAAGCTGGGATCCGATTCTTCCCGCGCCGTTTCTACTCCGGCAATCAGGGTATGGTCTACCTGCCCGGTGCTGAAATCTCCGCGCAGATTGAGCTGTCCCTGCAGCATGGTTTCGTTGCTCTGGCCGGTAAAAATCATGCGCTCAACCGTGACGTTTGCCGGTACATCGGCCTGTGTCACGCCCGGTCCCACCTGGGGTTCGGTGATAAAACTGCTACGGCCATAATCGGCAACGCGTACCTGGGCATTCAGGCCCCAGGTCCTGTTGAGCTGATGATCAAGAATGGCAGAAGCAACGTCAGCCTCGGTTTCAAGGTTGTCATTGTCAAACCCATAGAAATTTTCCCGCCTCACATCGGCAGGCCGGTTTCCGATCCAGGGCATACCATAGTCAGGCAGACTGTCACTTTGCAGGTGCAGGTAGCTCAGGGTCAGGTTGGTGGCACTGCCCAGGCCCAGGCTGAGGCTAGGTGCAATGCCATAGCGTTCGGTCTCCACGGTATCGCGTCCGGGCACATCGGACTGGTGCGCCAGCAGGTTCAGGCGGAAGCCACCGCCATTGGCAAGCGCCAGGGGCTGGTTGAAATCCACCGTAGCGCGCGCCGTGGAGGCATTACCCAGGTTCACATGCAGACTGCGAATTTCCTGGTCAACGGGTTTCTTGGTGCTCTGGTTGATCACCCCGCCGGTAGAACCACGCCCGAAAACCATGGACGAGGGACCCAGCAGGACTTCCACGGCCTCCAGGTTGAAAGGATCACGGGCATAACTCCCCAGGTCCCGCATACCGTCCAGGAACATGTCATTGCGCGAGGAAAAACCGCGTATGGTGGGGTTGTTACCCTGCCAGCTGAACTCACCGGCACCTAATGTGATTCCTGGTACATTGCGAAGCGCATCATCCAGGCTCATGACATTACGGTCTTCCATGAGTTGGGAGGATATGGTGGTGACAGACTGGGGAGTATCGAGCAAAGGTTCGGTGAACTTACCCACTGTGCTCTGGTCAAAACGGTAGGCACCGCCGCGGGTGTCCTGGACAACGATTTCCTCGAATTCACCCTCTTGTGCCAGTACAGCCCCTCCCAGGACCAGGTTGGCACCGGTACTGATCAGGATGCCGGATACCAGGGTGCTCAACGGGTCAGCTTTTTTTCGAAACGGAATTTCTGTGGAAATCAAAGCAGGTGACAAATACGGCATGTAACCAACACCTTCTTGTTATCAGGAATGCCGGGGATTATAGCTATCCTGGCATCAAGATTCGACGCAGCACCGATATTTCCTTCTTTATTGCAGGTTCTCAATCATGGTTTTCTTTGTATAATTTCATTTCCCGTCAATGACCCCCTGAATTCAGCAACCGGATTTTTCTCATCATGCAGTCAGACAGTTCCAAGCCCCCCATTCGCTGGTTGAACCTTGCCGTTCTGGGCATTCCGCCGCTGGTGGCAATGACCCTCGTGCCCTGGTACGGGTTGACCTATGGCTATGACACCTATGAATGGATCTGGTTTGGCGTGCTCATGGTGTTTTGCGAGATGTCTATCACCGCCGGTTACCATCGGCTCTGGTCCCACAAGGCCTACAAGGCCCACCCTGTTCTGAAATTTATCTTTGCCCTGGGCGGTGCCTGCGCCCTGCAAAATGACTGCATCACCTGGGCGGCTGACCACCGTCGCCATCACCTGCATGTGGATGATGACGACAAGGATCCCTATTCCGCCGGCAAGGGCTTCTGGTATTCGCATTTCGAATGGATGATCCGTGACTGGGAAGCAACAAAGGAAGATGTCAGCAATGTCCAGGACCTGTTCAAGGACCCCATCCTGGTATGGCAACGCAAGCATTACCTGGCACTGTTGCTGGCGATGAACGTTGGTGTGCCTGTCCTTTTGGGTGCATGGCACGGGGATATCTGGGGCAGTTTCCTGCTGGCAGGTTTCCTGCGCCTGACCCTGAGTCAGCATTTCACCTACCTGATCAACTCGGCTGCCCACATGTGGGGCTCACGTCAGTATGACCCGGCACAGACCGCCCGCGACAACTGGTTTATTTCCCTGTTCACCTTTGGTGAGGGCTACCACAATTACCATCACACCTTTGCCTGGGATTACCGCAACGGCATCAAGTGGTATCACTGGGACCCCACCAAATGGCTGATCCGCGCCTGCTCCTGGGTCGGCCTGACCAGTGACCTGCGCCTGTGCTCCAGATACCGCCAGGAACTGACCCGTGTGGAAGTGCAGTACCAGCATGCCCTGGCTGCCTGCGAGCAGGTGCTTGATTCCAAGACCTGGCGGCGCAAACTTGAGGACGAGTATCACCAACTGGTCGAAACCCTCAACCATTGGGCAGAACTGAGACAGCAGTGGTACCAGGTGAAATCAGCACAATTGTCCAGGGAACTGCACGAGAAGTTTCCGGAACTTGAGCCGGAAAGCCTGCGCCAGCGTTATCGCCTGCTCAAGGTAGAGCTGCAGGGCAAGCGCAAAAGCTGGCAAGCCCTGGTAGATACCTTCACTACCCTGCCCCAACCCACTGCCTGAACCTGGCCATGGATTTTTCCCTAAAGGTGCCCACATCACAGGCATGGCTGGACACCGTGCTTGCCGATTTCGACACCTTCCTGGCCGACCATGCCAGTTGTGAGAAAAAAGCTTCCGGCATGGCCATGTCCATGATCTCCCATTACCCTGACCGGCCCGAACTGATCACAAACATGCTCAATCTTGCCATTGAGGAACTCAGCCATTTTCGGGATGTGATGCGCCTGATCCTGGAGCGGGACCTGCAGCCGTCTGCCGACCAGAAAGATGAATACGTCAACCGCCTGCACCAGGCCATGGACCAGGGCAAGGAAGCCTACCTGCTTGATCGTCTGCTTATTGCCAGTATCGTTGAGGCCCGGGGCGCAGAACGTTTCGGCATGATTGCCGGAGAGGTGGAAGAGCCGCGGCTGAAAAAGTTCTACCAGGCCATCACCGATTCTGAAGCCCGCCACTATCAAATGTTTCTGGATCTGGCTGAACTGTATTTCCCTGCCGAACGTATAACCCCCCGACTGGAGCAGCTCCTGGAAATCGAGGCAGACATTATTCGCACACTGCCCATGAAGCCTGCTCTGCACTAGCCACTGTTCCTGAATTCTCCGCAAATCGGGGACCTGTTTGCTCCATACCGGGGCTTTTTCAGCCTGGTAGCGGCACTTTGGAATCAAATCCATGTTGAACTAACAGTCAGTCTAAGTTATAGTTCG
>Ga0181594_10005790_pt1 | contig 10769 bp, 12 predicted proteins | sample 071ome_18_FD_145603 | JGI IMG/M metagenome (GOLD analysis project Ga0181594, IMG submission 145603) | Coastal salt marsh microbial communities from the Groves Creek Marsh, Skidaway Island, Georgia - 071413BT metaG (spades assembly) | ecosystem: Environmental > Aquatic > Marine > Intertidal zone...
AGACCCCGCTTCCCACCATACCAGCCGACCCTCGTGGTCTCTGTCGGGAGAAGACCGGGTGCACACCGAGGTTGACGGCGCGCTGGTTGTGTCTGCCTATTCCGGCACTATCCTCGCCTGCTGTCTGAACCATCAGGAAGGTGCCCTCATCAATAGCGGCTACTGCATCTGGCTTACGGGGCTATCCGGTGCGGGTAAATCCACCCTAGCCCGGTTGCTCGAGGGGTCGCTGGCCTCCCGTGGAATCGCTGTTGATGTGCTGGATGGCGACGAGATCCGGTCGGTCCTCTCAGGCGAATTGGGCTTTAGTCGGTTAGACCGTGACACGAACGTTGCTCGCATCGCCTAGGTGGCAAGCAGACTCGTACGAGCAGGTTCGGTTGTTATCGTCGCCGCGGTATCTCCATACCGGCAGGCCCGACTTGATGCACGGAGGCTGATCGAAGAATTTGGCCTCTTCCTTGAGGTCCATGTTGACGCATCGCTTGAGGCGTGCGCCGCAAGGGACACCAAGGGCCTCTATGCAAGGGCTCGCCGCGGTGAGTTAGCCGGCCTCACCGGCTTTGACGACCCATGCGAGGCACCGCTAGACCCATTTGCACGAATCGGAACCGACGCGACGACGCCCGAGAAGAGTTTGGCAGCACTGCTGACAGCCATGGAGGCTATTTCTTCAGCATCCTCGCGTCGACGGGCGACCCCGACTCAAAGAGCGCGGCCGATTGGGAAAGCCAGAAGAGGTGAGCAGGCCCCCACAGATACGGGGCCGCCTGCCTGAGACCGGACTACGACGTCACCCACTTGAGCGCCACCGTGTACGACGAGCCCGACAAACGCCCTTGGTGATGAATCGAAGTGCGTGCACCAGTACTGGGGGCCTGTTGCCTGGGCGATGAAGTCGGGGCGCACAAACCGTCGGACGTCGGGGTGACCTGCAAGACCATCGGCGCCACGGGAGTCCACAGCGGTCAGCGTCAGCGACCCGGAGAACCAGTTAACGTAGCAGCCCAGAAGCCACGCCGATGACCCGGTCGGCATCTTCTCATCACTGAGACCAAACCGAAGGACCTCCTGACCGGGTTGAGTGGCCGCGTGGAATTGACCGCGGCCCACAACGTCGCCGCACGGCCGACCTTCTACATCACGAGGAGGCGCGACGATTGCCGACTGGAAGGCGCCCTGCCCTTCGAGCACCGAGCTCGCACGGGCCCATCCTCGGCCAACCGCTGGTCAATCGCTGGATAAGCGGGTGCGCCCGACTCTCGCCGAGCCCGAAGAGACCGCCATAGGCCTTCAAGGCGCGACTCCCATGCGCTCGTATAGGCGGTCAGATCCCTTGCACTCAGCCCATCGTGGGAAAATGCGTCTCGCCGGCCACGAAGAAGGCGGGGACGCGCCTCAGCGCCCTGAGCAACGTTCCTCGGCGGAGCAACGACCAACGGGCAGAGACCCGATTCCCAGAGTTGGATCGCCATCTGTCCGTCGTAGCGGGTCTCTCCGTCAACGAGGACAACGAGGTCGTAAAGGTGATTAACCGCTCCAACCAGTGCGAGTTCGTACAAGAGGAGTTGCCAGACAGTCCCGCCTGCATCACCAAGGCGAATCGCATGCTTTCTTGAAGATGCTGCCACTACGGACGGGTGGCGCAGTTGCGTAACCCAGCACCCTCGGCGGAGTGTCTCGCGAAGAGGCAGGAGGCCATGCCCGGCGACCGCTGCCAAGTCGTCACGAAGCGTAGTTACGTCCCGTTCCGTGAGATCACCCGGCGTCACAACCGGCATGTCGGCCCCAATCAGACCGACTGAGCCATAACCCAAACCCGGCGCCAGGACCCCGAGTTGCACGGTCATGCCGCCGCACGTAGGCGGATGATCGAAAACGATTGGGAAGGTGCGCACATCCACCATTGCTATTCACGATACCGGGGCGCATCAGGGTTACTGGGATTTCCCCGCAGCCCTCCCGGGGCACGCCCGCAGCGCAACTCGCACTAGCGTGCCAATGATTGCGCTCAGAGAGGAGCCCGCGGCAACCATAGTCCCCGCTTCCGATGGCGCCACGAGCGACCACCAGAGCGTCATGCGCCGCGTGCAACAGGCATGGCCACTCTTTTGGAACCTCACCGTCCGCGCCACGCGCAAGCGCATCGTCTGCGACAGTCACTCGGGCACAAAGGCCGCCATCAGGAGCCTCTGGCCAACCACGGAGATCTACCTCTGCGACTGGCACATCCAGGCCGCGCTGATGCGCCTGATGGACAAGATCATTCGACAGAAGCCGCGTTCCCGGACAGTGCTCGCGCCGCTCCGGGACGCCGTGCCAGCCCACCTCTTGGCAGCACTTCGTCCCTCAGCCGCGGGCAGCGAACGAGCCACGCCTTGATGCTTGGTTGGACGAGATGGATCCGATCATCCAGGACCAGTTCGGGCGAACTGGCCCGCCGGGGATGCGCCTGCCGGATACGCCGGTCAGCACGGGCGGCCTTGAAGCCATCTTCAAACATATCGAGCCGGTCTTGAAGCCACACCGTTACGGGCTGAAGAACCGCAAGCGGGCGAACCGGCTCTTGATGCTGCTGATGCCCGAACACGGCGGACAGGCGAGCGAGGTCGTCTATCGCTCGATCATCCGCGACTGGCTCCTCGCCAATGGCGGTGTGCCCGCGATCACCCGCCGAGGCGTCGTTGATCCACTCGGCAGCCCCAGCCTCCGCCGCTAACAGCACAGATATGTCAGCCGCACGCTGAGCGGAGGGGGGACTACACCGAGAAGTAATGGCCCAGTTAGCTGGCCAACGGAGCTGGGAATTACAGCCTCTGATGGAAACGAGCGAACAAGGACCTGCCGACGAGGCGCGCATCGACGAGCACTCCGGCGTTCAGCAACTCGTCTGCCACGACCTTAGGCCCAGTTCCACCCACCCAGTCGTAGTCGTCAAAGATCACCGTCGCGCCGACGACGAGGTGGGGGCGCCAAGCGCCCCAGTCATCTCGCACGGCAGACTCATCGTGATTCCCATCAATGTGCAGGAATGCGACCGGGGAAATGGCCGATGACTCAACAGCCTCCGCACTCGTGCCGACGAAGAGGGCATCTTCGCGAGCGCCAGCGCCGAGAAGATTGGCGCGGGCGATTGCTCCAACGGTGGACCAAGACATCGTGTGGCTCCCAGCGCGAAGTGGCGCCGGTGAGTCGTCCTGCACAGCGTGCTCAAGCGCGAATGGGTCAACGAACAAGACCGGCCGGCTCCTTGCTTGGCGAGCGATGATTGCCATTAGGACGGCCGATCGACCGAAGAGCACTCCGACCTCTACGGCCAGCCCCGGGGGTGCTCTCAGCAGCGACACACCCATCTCAACCAGTTTGATGGCATCGCTCTCGCCCTCGATCCGCAGAGCCTGCAGCAGGGCACTCTGGATTAGGATCCGGCCATCGTCGTCGATCTGCGAATCATGTGCGAATGCGCACTTGGCGACCGCCGCTCGCGCCTCGTCCCAGCGTCTTATCTCACCATCGAGGGCGTCTTCGCCCAGTAGCGCAACCGAACTCGTCGAATAGATCGAGGAGAGTGCAGACCGCACGGCCTTGTGAGGGCTCCAAATCGCCCGCACCTGGCGATCCGCGCATAGTGAAGCCACAGCCTCATGGAACATCGGGTCGTAGACTCTTGGCAACTCGACGAACTCGACGCCCTCTGGGCACTGTTTTCGCGCTGCGGCGATGCCGCCAGCTACCACCGTGAATCCGAGGGTCGACATGTCGCGGGCAATGCCCGCGGCCCCCGGTCCGCTTGGAGGGAGCAGTAGCACGGTTCCGCACGCTTGCCCTCGATCGGCGCTCAAGCTACCGGCGTCCTTCTCTAAGCCGTGGCAAGGCGAAGGCCCATCCCGCTTGCGCCAAAGCCGTTATCCGAGTACGCCAGACATCGATTGGAGCCCGCTGTGGCTGTGGCCGGGTAACGGGCCATCTCCGAATCCCGGTTTCCAGGCTTGTCCGGCCAGATCGGGTCTTCCAGTCGCTCCCATTGAACGCCATCAGCCGAGCAGGCTTACCCCATTCGGTAACACCTAGATGACTCACGGGAGTCGGCGCCGAAACGGGACGGGTTTGCAGGCACCATGCCCCCGCAATCAGGTGACGTGGAGGTGCGGGGCATCGTGGCGTTCGCCGAGATCCCCGACTACATCGACATGCCGGGGCGCACCTAGTCCAGCGGCATGCAGGTGCGGCTTGCCTTCGCCGTCGCCGCGCACGGGAGCACGTAGAAAAAGCACCATTCCTTCCCCTCAAGGCATGCGTTGCTGACATCACCGGAAACATACAAGGGCCGAGCACAAGACCCCGTTCTGCTCACGGCAGGAAGAAAAGATGGACGACCTCATTCCGTGAAGTCGGCCAGGACGGTTGCCAGCGCATCCACGTCGACCGAAAAAGGTCTCTGCTTGGCCTCGTACGGCGTACGAGGCTCCTCCCCGACGGCGACACCGCCGACGAACACCACCTCATTGCCCAGGTACGCCAAGCATCCAGCCATGCCAGCGCGGGCCTGCATAACGGGGCCTTCCAAGATTATGAACCTACGGGAGCCCGCCGCCCCGTAGAAGTTCATGAGATGACTCCCATCCGGTGCTACGACAAGACTGGCGCTCGTCAGGATCTCCAGTAGCGCATCAACGGGGATCGTCTCGACGCGCAAGACATCAAAGTCGAGTCCCTCAGTGACGGCGAGCACCTGGTCCCAGTTCACAATTCCGCGACGTTCCGCTCCCCGCTCGAGGAGTAAACGGCGTCCTGATGCGCCTCCGGACGGCCCCCGGCGAATTCCGGTGGCGGCCTCGCGCAGGAGCAGCGCCGCGCGCGGGTCCACCGGCCATATCTCCGGAGTGAATTCGAGGGCGTCACGAAATCCGATAGGGCAGATCGCCCGCTGCAACGGAACGATGAGGTGCTCGACAGCAACCGACTGCCCGGGCGAGACCGAGTACGTCGGACAATCGGGCAAGAGGACATGAAGCCACCACGCCGCGCTCGCAAAGAACCCTTCGTCGACCAGGACAGGGGTCCCTGGAGACACCCGCCCGCGAAGGGCGAGCAGTCTAAATAGGTGGTCACTCATCCAATGGCCGAACTGGGTCGAGTGCTCGCCCAGCAGGAAGATCGCGGTAGGGAGTGTCTGCTCGGGTACCTCCGTAGGATGAATCAACATGTGATCGCGCGTCCAGCCGATCAACTTCCGATCGAGCGCGTTCGAGATCAGGGCCTGGTCAAGCCCCTGTCCCAACGCGGGCCAGCATGCCCCCCTCGACGTTTCGATTACATCCCAGCCTCCAACGACCGTCGCTCGCTCCACCTCGAGGAACCGGCCACCTGCGCTGGAAGTTGGAGTCGGGACTCCGGGAGCCTGCCACGGGTCGTCGATCGGCCCCACTGTCACAGGCGCAGGAATCACGGAGCAGTAGGGGGCCTCGACGACCGTCACTGCACCAACGGAGGGGACATCCAGTCGCTTAGTCCACGTTACGTTTTCACCCCGCTGCCGGAGCCATGTGCTCCAGTGCTCGCGGCTCTTGGTCGACTCACCCGCACCCCACCGCAGCGCCTCGCGCGCCGCTACGAGCGGATCATCCCACCCGTCGTACCATGCGGTGTCAGCTCGGCCGATCACCCCGTCGGAGGCGGGATCGGCGGTTGAAGCTTCAGTAAACGAGCGCTTCCGCCAGCGAAGCGGCCCCCGAGGACCGGCCATCAGGAGCTGGTGTGAGCAAGGGGCAACATGGATGAGTCAGGCATTTGGTTGGCCTCCACGATTCTCCCGGTCACAGTTGGCGCCTCGCAGACGAGGTCCTGCCCCGACACTCCCGTCACAACGGCATCGGACACGGACGTCGGCACAAGGCGCAGCCCGCTCAGCGGACCCTAGATCGCGAGCGTTGGTCCCTCGGTCTCGACATGACCGTGCGCCCGTCGCGCGCACAGTCCGTCAACGCCCCTCGGCGATCCGGTCGAGCACGTCGACGACGAGACGTCCGACCCGCTCAGCCGTCGCAGGCGTGACAGCCGTGCCGGTTGGGAGGGCAAGGACGCGGTCCACGATGGCGTCGGTGACAGGCAGCTCCCTCACAACTGCGGGCTCGATGCCGACTCGATGACAACCCGGCGAGAAATACCGCCGTGCCACGACATTCTCGGCATGAAGCGCACGCACAGCAGGGTCGCGCAGCGCCGGCGGGACTTCCACCACGACGTAATGGTGATTCGCGCCAGGGACGAAGGAGTCGGAAACCAGCCGGATACGCTGGTCCCGACCGAAGGCATCGCGATATGCCTCAAGATTCGCGTGGTTCGCCTCCAGGGCCACCCCCAGTTGCCGCAGGGAGGCGAGCCCGAGGGCGGCGTTGATCTCGCTCATCTTCGCATTTGTGCCACGCCCGGCTGGCTCGTCGCCGCCCGCGAACCCGAAGTTCCGTCTTTCGCAGACTGCCCGGAAGACGGCCTCGTCGTCGGTTGCCACGTAGCCGCCCTCGCCAGCGTTGACGATCTTGGTCGCATGCAGGCTTCCAACGATCGCCATACAGCCGCGAGTGCTCTCCCGAACGGCTCCGAGCGATTGTGCAGCGTCGATGATCAACGGCACCTCGTGTGACCTCATTGCCCGGACGAGTGCGTCCGTTGGCGACGGCTGCCCCCAGATGTCGACGCACATGACCGCCGCCAGACGCACACCCACGTCGCGAAGGAGGTCCGCCGGATCGACGAGATGCGTATCGCGCGACACGTCTAGGAATGCCACCGGGCGCCCGCGCCATTCAAGGGCCCGGGCCGTCCCGAGGAACGTAAAGGCGGGAAGGGCAACCGGTCCCGGGGGCAGGAGATCCATGATGAGGTCGATGGCCGCCGTGCCGCTGCACGTGACAGCGCAGTAGGACGTTCCGAGCGTATCGGCAAGTTCTTCCTCGAGTGCCCGAACCAGCGGTCCGTCGTTCGAGAGCCAACGCGACGCAAGCGCATCGCCGAGCATCGGGAGTAGCTCGTCGAGCGACGGCACGTTGGGCCGCCCTACGAAGAGAGGCTCGGGGAAGCGCGGGGTACCGGCTGCGTGGTCACGGCCCGTCATGCCAGCAACCTATAGGCGGGAAAGTAATAATTCGTATTGGCGCCGCCACGGCCACCGGCGAGGGCCCGGTAGATCACCGGATCAAGGACACGGCCGCCAAGCCGTCCGTACATTGTCATGTCCGACCAGCCGGCCTTAAAACGAAACACGCCCGTCGACTCCCCGGAATCAATGCCTGGGCCACCCCCAAGAAGCACAACGCGGCACCCGTCGGCCTGCAAGCGATCCATGCTGTGTGCAAACACGGCGAACGCGGCCCCTACTGCGTACCCGGCATCGGTAGATGCCCCAAGGTGGTACGCGGCGGTGTCTCCGACGCGCATCCACAGGGCCACCGAGACCGGGCCCTGATCCGCTTCAGCCACGAAGACGCGCAGGCCGGGTACGCCCCACTGCTGCCGTAGCCCCTCAGGCGTGAAGTCGGCGGCGGAGCCGCCCGCGCCAGTGCGCTCTATAAGGTCACGGTACATCGATATCCAGGCATCGAGGTCCTCGGGGCCCAGGGATGATTCCCGCACGGAAACGCTACGAAGGGCACGGCGGATATTGCGCCGATGATGTGCGCTCGCGAGCGTACTGGGGGGTGCGGCCCCGTTGAGCGGCACCACTACGTGCTTCTTGAATGGTCTCAACAGGTCCGGAAAAGCGCTCGCGAGCTCTGCGTCGATCCACTCGCCGAGCGGGTCTACCACGGCAGTCACTGACACAACATCCGAGGGCAAGTCCGCGAGGTCCGCTGCCAGGGCCGCCCAGTTGACACAGGCTAAGAAGGGATACGGAGCAACCGCGTCGGAGAGGTCGGTTCCGGGAATATGGCGCCGGACTAGGTGCGCACCAGACCGCGGAAGAACCAGCACTTCACCTTCCCCCGCTACCGCGGCCGCGTACTCAGGGCTGGCATATCCCAACGCATCGGGCGCCGCCCTCATCGTCACCCGCCGGAAGGGAGGTCAAAGAGGGCGATACCCGCCGCTCCCCACTCGCCGACAGAAGCGAGCATTTGTGGGGGACTCCCCGGAAAGCAGACGAACTCGGGGTAGGCCAGCCCGCTAGCCGGGGAGGAGGGAGGCGGGCCCATGGGAATCCAGTCGATGGCTGGTTCGGCGAAGGATTCGGTGATGCGTGCGCGAGCTAGCCGGTATGCACCCTGACAACCGATGCCGTCGCCGCGCACACAGAACCAGAGCGCATCGCCATCGGCGGTCGGCGTGGGCGTCGCCAAGGCCGACCGCCGAAGGTTCGGCCAGATCCAGCAATGCTCCCGTCCGCACTTAGTGCCCTCAAGGGGCGCCCAGTGCAGTCCGTAAGCCGTTGGAAACCCGGGTGCGCAGGGTCCATCCGAGCCATAAGGGTCAGCGGCCGCGTACACCACACACAGGTCTTGGCCCCGTTCAACAACCGTTGGAGTGGTACGAAATCGTTGCGATTCCCGATCGGGACGAAATAGACCAGTGGCCGGACCCGTAACCCGTGCTGTCGGTCCATTGATCTCAAGTGGGACGCTGAAGATCCAAGCATGGAACCCTGGGCGGAAGGCAAAGGCGTTGCCGACAAGCATGAACCGACCGTGCATGCGGACAACCGACCCCGGCATGACTCCGCAGCAATCCGCAGTGATGTCCGATGGTTCCAGAAGGACACGCACACTGTGGCACGACCATTGGCGCTCACCGTCCCGCTCCACCGTCACCTCCAGGATGCGGGCCTGGTTCGCCTCGTCGCGTGAGGTGACCAGCAAGCGAAGGCGATTCAGGTCCGCGTCCAATACAGCCGGGCATTGCACGACCCGGTGGAACAGAGGGGAATCGGCCACTGTCACTACCCGATTCAACGAGGGGCTTCCGTGACGTAAGGTTTCGTAGCATGAGCCAAGACGATCCTCGACTGTTCATCTTTGGCGCTGGGCAGAATGCTGAAGTCGCGGCCTACTACTTCGGTGAAGCGGGGCGCTTCAGCGAGATCATCTTCAGCGTAGATGACGATTACTTCACTGACCCAACGGTAGACGGCCACGCGGTACTCCCTTTTTCGGACGCGACACGCAAGGCCCGGCCGGGCGTCGACGTCTGGTTCACGGGAATGTCCGGAAAGCGCCGCAGCGTTCCGCGGCAGCAGAAGGCCGATGAGATCGCGAGCCTTGGGTTCGGCTTCGCGTCGTACGTACACCCGACTGCGATCGTCTGGCGTGGCTTCACTCTGCAGCCAAACTGCCTCGTGCTAGAGAACAATGTTCTGCAGTACAAGTGCAGCCTCGGCCCGAACTCCATCATCTGGTCTAATAGCCACATCGGACACCACACACGGATCGGCGCGAATACCTTCATCACATCCGAGGTGGTGATCAGTGGGGACTGCACCATCGGCAACAATTGCTTTTTTGGAGTGAACGCCACCGTCTTCGACGGCATCATCATCGAGGACCAAGCGGTGATTGGGGCCGGGGCCGTGGTGCGTGAGAATGTGAGTAGGCGGGAGGTCGTGCGGGACTAAGCGTCCCCAAAAACGGCTCCAACCTGGGCGCGGGTCGGAAAGCCGGGCGTGATCAGGTCCGGTATTGACTCGTAGATGAATGAGTGAGGAAAGCCGCGGTCGACAAACGTGGGGTCATCCAGATTGTTGTAGCGGAAGTGACATGACCACCTGATCCCGGCTGGCGTGCTGTTGTTCCCCGAGCGATGGACGAGGAAGCTCGAGAAGATCATGGCGTCTCCCGCCGAAACCTCGACGGGAATAAACGCCTCATCATCGAATTGATGCGTCATCCCAAATCCGCTGACCGCCTCGTCGACTATGAGTCCTTCGCGGTGGCTTCCAGGGACGACTTCGAGCGCCCCTAGCGAACGATCGATATCGCAGAGCGCCACCCAGACGACCGCGCTGTCCAGCGAACCCTGCATGCTGTACCAGTCCTGATGGGCGTCCACCTTCCAGTAGACCGCATCGCGCGCAAGGTGCCTCGAGTTGAAGAAGAGAACGGGGCGCGTATTGATATTCGGCCGCTGGATACCAAGATCCGCCAAGATCCCCACGATCCGCTCATCCAGGGCAAGACGGTGCAACGAGATTAGGTGCTGCACCTGCTTCCCGCAGTTGATGAACGTGGCCTCATCTTCCCGGAACAGTTCAAAAAGGCCCCGAGCGAAGCTATCGCTGCCAGCAGGGGCGTCAGACGCTGCGTTCCCGACCCGACGCATTTGGGCTCGGAATACATTCTCCGCATCCGCCCGCACCTGCTGGACTTCCTCACGGGCAAATAGCCCGCGGAGACAGGCGTATCCGTTCCGGCGATACTCCGTGAGGTCAATTTCCAACTGCGCTCCGCAGCGGCGCCAGACCAACGGACCGAACGGCGCGGCGTACTCTGTCCGGGCCGAAGGGGGCTCCCTTGGGCACACCTGCTTGACCATGCCCTCTGCTAGTCACCATCTGATTCAGCAGTCTATCCCAGCAGACGGGCGCAAGGGCTCGGGGCTCTACACTGCGCGACGCTTGTGCTCGACAGGATTCATGGGTGCACAAAGGAGACAGGCTTGGCGAGAACGGCGCACCCCCGTGTGGCAGCAGCACAGTCGCAGATGAGGCCGGGACGCCGCGTGCAACAGGCATGGCCACTCTTTTGGAACCTCACCGTGCGCGCCACCCGGCAGCGCTACAA
>Ga0181594_10005796_pt1 | contig 10762 bp, 7 predicted proteins | sample 071ome_18_FD_145603 | JGI IMG/M metagenome (GOLD analysis project Ga0181594, IMG submission 145603) | Coastal salt marsh microbial communities from the Groves Creek Marsh, Skidaway Island, Georgia - 071413BT metaG (spades assembly) | ecosystem: Environmental > Aquatic > Marine > Intertidal zone...
CTCTCGTCATATTTTGCGGACAGCGGGTAGTCGAAATCGTTCCGCAGCCCCTGGCCAAACGGCTTGCGCGACCACAGCGTCACCCCCGGCGTGCCGCAGGGCACGGCGCAGGTGATCGCTTCGGCCTCCTGGCCCTTGGCGATGGGCAGCAGGTTGCCGACCCACAATTCGTCCGCATAGACGCCGCCTGTCGCCAGCATTTTCATGCCGCTGATGACCAGCCCATCGTCGCGTTCGTCCACAACCCGCAACGTCGGCACCGGCATGGATTTCCGGTGATAAAAATCCGGATTGCGCGCGCCGGCCGGGGGCAGGACCGCATAGGCCGCATAGATATCGTTGCGGCGCATGTAGTCGTAGTGTTTCAGCAGGTTGTTGCCGTAGCCGGGTCCAACGTCGTCGAACACCTCCGGTTTCATGGCGAGCCCCGTGACAAAGCTGGATACGTGATCGGGCGACCGGCCGAAAAGACCGCAGGTCTCGTCGGCGATTTTCTTGTGCGCGCGCATGCGGCGGCGCAGATCGTCCTGCGATTTCGGTTTGAGGTAGTACATCGAGAACCGCTCGCCGTCTTCTTCAAACGACATCAGATCGCGGTTCGCCGGGTCGGCCTTCACATCATACAGCGCGGCCACGGATTGCGCGCTTGCGGCGAAAGCGGGATGGGTCGTCACGTCATCGACTTTTTCCCCGCCGATATACACCTCGCGCCCGTCGCGCAGGCATTCGAGATGTTCCTTGCCGGTTTTCAGCATGTCCTGTTTTCTCCCGTTCCAGGCCTCTCGCCCTCCTGGCCACCCGCGGGACAATCCTTATGGGTGGCCGGGAGGGGGAGCGGGCCGGCGCCGCTATATCGCGGCTAAATGATCCCGCGGTCGCGCAGATCGGATATTTCGTCGGCCGACTTTCCTGCGACGTTTCCCCAGACATAGTCGTTGTGTTCGCCCAGCGCCGGTCCGGGATGGCGCACGCCCCCCTGCGTTTCCGACAGACGCGGCGTGACGTTCTGCATTGCGATGTTGCCGAATTCCGGATGCTCGACCCGCACGATGCTCTCACGCGCCTGAAACTGGGGGTCTTCGAGCATTTCCGGCGGTCGGTAGATCTTGCCGTTGGGAATGCCGAACTTGTTCAAACGTTCTTCTAGGTCGGCCACCGAAAAGGTCTTGGTCCATTCGGAGATCCGCTCGTCAAGTTCGATCTGGTTGATGCCGCGAGCGCCATGTGTGGCGTAGCGTTCGTCGGTCGCCAGTTCGGGCCGGTCCATAGCCTCGGCCATGCGCACCCAGACGGAATCCTGATTGGCCCCGATCACCAGCCAGATGCCGTCCTTGGTGGGATAGATATTAGACGGCGCGATCTTGGGCAGAAACGATCCCGTCCGTTCGCGGATATAGCCACCGACGTCGTATTCGGTGACGATGTTTTCCATCATGTTGAGCACGGATTCGTAGATCGACGCGTCTATCACCTGGCCCTTGCCCGTCAGATGAACCTGGTGCAACGCCATCATCGCGCCGAGACAGGCATGGGTCGCCGCAAGCGAATCGCCGATCGAGATACCGGCCCGGCTCGGCGGCAGGGACGGATCGCCAGTGGTGTAGCGCAGCCCGCCCATCGCTTCGCCGATGGCGCCGTAACCGGCCCGCTTGGCATAGGGACCGGTCTGACCGAAACCGGACACCCGGATCATGATCAGCTTCGGATTGATGGCCGACAGATCTTCGTAGCTCAGCCCCCAGCGCTCCATCGTCCCGGGGCGAAAATTTTCCAGCAGGATATCGGCACTCTCGATCAGTTTCTTAACCAGCGCCTGGCCTTCGGCTTCCCGCGCATTCAGCGTCGCCGACAGCTTGTTTCGCGCCAGTACCGGCCAGAACAGAGGTTTTCCATGGGGCTTTTCCTTGCCCCACTGGCGCATTGGATCGCCGATTTCAGGCTGCTCCAGCTTGATCACCTCGGCCCCGTGATCGGCCAAAAGCTGGCCGCAAAACGGTCCGGCGATCATGGTGCCCATTTCAATAACCCGAATGTCGGTAAGCGGCCCAGACCGCGCAGCGGACTCCGTCCCCATAGTCTCAAATCTCCCTGTTAGACGGTTTTTTTGCATGGTCGCTGACAGGTATGGACGGGTCAAGGCGGACAGGGGATAACCTTTGAATGACACCCCCCCAGCCGGAAGACAAAACCCAGTGGGCGATCATGTGGATCGCGTTCGGCGGCGGAATCGCAGCCGCCACCCATCTGGGCAAACTCCCCCCTGCCCTGCCCGACATCATGATCGAACTGGACGCGGGTCTGGTTATGGGCGGCTGGATCGCCTCGATGATCTCGTTCACCGGCTTCGCGCCCGCCCTGATCGCGGGGACGGTGGGCGACCGGTTCGGTCAGCGTCGGGTGCTGATATCGGGTTTACTCATCATCGCCGCCGGTAGTCTGCTGGGTGCGTTCGCACGCTCCGGCGAAATCATGCTGTTGTCCCGTTTTGTCGAAGGCATAGGATTCAGCGCCGCCACGGTTGCGGGTGCCGGCATGGTCACGCATGTCACTGCGGACAAGGATCGAAAGTGGTCGCTTGGCATCTGGTCTTCATACGTGCCGGTTGGCTTTTCCGGCATGCTGATCGGCGGCTCGCTGATCCTGAACGTGTCGGACTGGCGAACGCTGTGGCTGATCAACGCCGCTCTCACGATAGCCTGGGCGGCAATCGCGTTTTTCGTAACCAGCGGCTGGCGACGGCGGGGCGGAGGCGTGGGCGCCGAGAAACTGCTGCGCAACATCACCGCCTGCCTCAAACAGCCCGGCGCCCTGCTGGTGGCGGCGTGTTTTGCAATCTATGCGGCCCAGCATATTTCCATGATGGCCTGGCTGCCGACCTATATGCGCGAAGAATACGGCGCATCGACCCTGATCGCCGCGACGGTGCCGGCGGTCGTGCTGCTGTTCAATGCCAGCGGTAACTGGATGTCCGCCTGGGCGATGGGCAGGGGCATGCAAAGCTGGCTGCTGCTGGCGGTCGGCGCGTTCGGCATGGGGCTGAGCCAGTTCGGCGTGTTTTCAGCCGTGCTGGTTGATGAAGCCCGCGTGGCCTGCGCCCTGATGTTCGGTATTTTCGGCGGCATGATACCCGCGGCAGCCTTGGGCTCCGTCGCAACCTATACGCCGGCGCCCGCCCAGATCGGCACCATGAACGGGCTGATGGTGATGGGCACCAACGCTGGCATGCTGTTCGGACCGCCCGCTGTCGCGGCGGTTCGCGCAAGCGCCGGGAACTGGAACGACGTCATCTGGCTGGTCGCCTCCATAGCCACTGTCGGCGTCGTGCTGGCATTTATATCCCGTCCGCTGGAACGTCGTGCCAACGGATGACGAAATACGTTAAAATGAGCGAGACGGAACAGACGAAGGAACGGACACAATGGCGGATAAGCGCAGCATAGAGATTATCGATGTCGGCCCGCGCGACGGTCTGCAGAACGAGTCGGTAGTTCTGGATGTCGACACGAAGGTCGAGTTCATACGCAGGCTGGCGGATGCCGGAATTAGGCGCATGGAAGCCGTCAGCTTCGTAAACCCGAAGCGCGTGCCCCAGATGGCGGAAGCGGAAGAAGTGCTCGCCGCGCTGCCCGATGACGACGGCGTCACCTATATCGGTCTCGTCCTGAACCGACGCGGGCTGGACCGGGCGCTGGCGGCGGGTTGCAGGGAAGTAAACTATGCCCTGGTGGCCTCCGACACCTTCAGCCAGAAAAACCAGGGCACGACGATCGAACAGGCCGTCGACGTATACGAGGAAATCGCCGCCGAGGCGAAGGCCGCCGGCGTGCGCTGTTCGCTGACGATTTCAACCGCTTTCGGTTGCCCGTTTCAGGGAGAAGTTCCGCCCGAGCGCGTGATCGGTCTTGTCGAGCGCGTCGCCGGCGACGACACGTACGAAATCGCACTGGCGGACACGATCGGCTGCGCCGTTCCCAGCCAGGTCGCCGATCTGTTCGGCGCCGTGATGGATATCGCGCCGAACGCCCGTTTCCGGGCGCATTTTCACAACACCCGGAACACCGGCCTGGCCAATTGCTATGCCGCGGTCGAGGCCAGCGTTCAGTCGATCGACGCCTCCGCCGGCGGCATCGGCGGCTGTCCGTTCGCACCGCGGGCCACCGGCAACGTCCCGTCCGAGGACCTTGTGTATATGCTGGATCGCATGGGAATCGAAACCGGGATCGATATCGACAAGCTGATCGCCGCCGGCGACTGGATCGGCGAGCAGCTCGGCCACGCCATTCCGGCGATGATCGGTAAGGCGGGCGTCTTTCCGCCGGCGGAACTGCGGGCATGATCCGGCCACAGCTCCCCGCAATCAATAATCAGAAATAATTGCCGTCCTGGCCGGGCGGATTGGCGAAGGGCGGCCACGTCTCCGCGTCGGCGATTTCGCGCCAGTGATCCAGCGCCCACTTGACGGACGGGAAGGCAAGCTCTCCCCAAGGGATGTCGTTCCAGCCGAACAGATCGAGTTCCTCTGTCTCGTCGCCCGCCGCAAAGACGCCGTCGTTCACCGTCGCCCGGTAGATAAGCTGAACCTGGCTGATCCGGGGAATCGTGTAGACGCCGATCAGCCCGTCGATGTCGATATCCGCGCAGGCTTCTTCATTGGCCTCCCGCGCGGCGCCGGCCTCGGCGGTTTCGTGGAGTTCCAGATATCCGGCCGGTATCGTCCAGAAGCCGCGCCGTGGCTCTATCGCGCGGCGACATAACAACAACCTGTTTTCCCAGGTGCACACCGCGCCGACAACGATTTTCGGATTCTCGTAATTGATGAACCCGCAATCGGGACAGGTGAGGCGTTCGCGGTTATCGCCTTCCGGGATTTGCAGAACGGACGGTCCGGCGAGATCGGGAGTATCGGCCATACACTGAAAATGGAATGGCGCGCAGCCGCAGGCAAGGGGAAACCGGACCGGGCGATCCGATGAGGACTAATTACGCAACGATATCGATGAGCGATCCGCGCGGCAGGTCGCGACGCGTCAGGGACGGTTCGGAGGCTTCGATCACGGGGCGCGCTTCAGGCGCACGCTCGGCGGCTTCGCACGGCAAGGACGAACTGGGCATCGTCGCGGCAGGTTGCGGACGGTTCTGGGCAGGTTGCGGCGTTTGCGCCGCGGCGTTGCCCACCGCCCGCGCCGCAGCGTGAAATGCGGGAATATTCATGTCAGGTTGTCGGCCCGTTCTTTAAAGACCAGATTTAGGCCGGATTTTAGGGACCTTAGGTTAAAACCCCGTGTATAAACATGGTTAACAAGAAGTTAGCTGCGAATGGCTACAGAATTCCCCAGACGCGCCGGACGGAACGTTAACCGTAATTTAAACGATATCTCAAATGCTTGGCCCACTTTTCGACGCGTGAGGCACCCCCGCTTGCACCATGGCTGACCAGGGACAAATCGATTTCAACGAACTGCTTTCGCTCGCCCGCGACAAATCCGTCGACGGGCGAACGCGGCTTGTGCAGATCGTGGGCGATCTTTTCTTCGATACCGATACGGTTCTGAAGGACACCGAACGCACGATCATGACCGATATCCTGCGCCAGCTTATTCACGATGTGGAGATGCGGGTACGACAGGTGCTGGCCGAGCGCATGGCCGCGGAAAACGACGCACCGCACGACCTTATCGCGGCGCTTGCCAACGATCAGATAGAGGTTGCGCACCCCATCCTGACCCAGAGCACCGTGCTGCAGGACATCGAGCTTATCGAAATCATCCAGCACCGGACGATGGGCCATCAGCTTGCCATCGCCATGCGTCAAACCGTCTCGGAGGCGGTGTCCGACGCGCTGATCGAAACCGGCAACGTGGATGTGATCAAAACGCTGCTGGAAAACGACAGCGCCGACATATCCGGCAAGGCGATGGAATATCTGGTCGAACAGTCGGAAAAGATCGACGACATCCAGGTGCCGCTGGTCAACCGGGGCGACCTCGGCCCCGACCTCGCGAAACGCATGTACTGGTGGGTGTCGGCGGCACTGCGCAAGCATATCTTCGAACACTACCGGATCGATGAAGCGGATCTGGACGACAAAATTCAGGACGCGATACACGACATTCTGGGCAGCGACGCGGAAATCGACAACGCGCCGATTCGCAAATCCGAGGAACTCGCCGAAAAGCTGAACGATGCCAAAGCGATCGACGCGCAGCTTCTGATCCAGACCCTGCGCCAGGGCGAAGTGGTTCTTTTCGAGGATCTGCTGTCGCAGCTGTCCGGACTGCGGACGAATCTGATCCGCCGGCTGATTTTCGAACCGGGTGGAGAAGGCCTCGCCATCGTGTGCAAGGCCTCGAAGATCGACAAACCGGACTTCGCCTCCATATTCCTGCTCAGCCGCAGCGCCCGGCCCGGCGACAAGGTAGTCGATCCGAACGAGCTGAGCCGCGTGCTCGGATTCTTCGACCGGATAGAACCGGAAACAGCGCAAAAAGTGGTCAAACGCTGGCATCTGGATCCGAACTTCCTTTTCGCGCTGAAACAGGTTCAGGAAAACAGGCGCGCGGCGGCGGAATAGGAAAACCTCATAAATTTGCGCTGAAATTCGGGCCAATTAACGCAAAGTTAAAGACCCGGGCCTAGCTTGGCTCCATGGCTACGAATATCGACCCGGACGTTCAGCACAACGACGATTTTCCAACCGAAAACCTGGACGATCTGCATACGCTTCTGAACATGGCCCGAGACAAATCCGTCGAGGGCCGCACGGCGCTCGTGAAGGCGCTGGGCGATCTGTTCTACGATTCCCATTCCGAGCTGTCCGAAGACGAGCGCGGCATGATGGGAGATATTCTCGAACGCCTGATCAACGACGTGGAAACGGTCGTGCGCCGCGCCCTCGCGGATAAGCTGAGCGGACTTCCCGAAGCCCCGCCACAGGTTATCAGCGCGCTGGCGAACGATGCGCTGGAAGTCGCCTATCCGATCCTGATCGAAAGCGCGGTGCTTCAGGACATGGAGCTGGTGGAAATCATCCGCCACCGCACTCACGAACATCAGCTCGCCATCGCGATGCGGTCCACCGTATCGGAAACGGTGTCCGAGGCGCTGGTCGACACGGACAACAACGACGTCATCCGCACGCTGGTGGAAAACCGCAGCGCGCAGATATCCGGCGAAACCATGGAACGGATCGTCGACCGGTCCGAAACGCAGGAAGATCTCCAGATTCCGCTGTTGCAGCGGACCGAGCTGTCGCCGACGCTGGCGAAGCGGATGTACTGGTGGGTGTCCGCCGCGCTGCGAAAGAGCATCGTCGACCGCTTCGATATCGATTCCATCGAACTCGATAAATCGATCGAACGCGCCGTCAAGGAACTGATGGGAGAGCCCATCGCCAAGGCGGAGAACGACGAAAACATCGACGACATGATCAAGACGCTGGTCGCGGCCGGCAAGGTAACGCCGGGCCTGATGATCCAGACCCTGCGTCAGGGCGAAATCGCGCTGTTCGAGGAAATGCTGTCGGGTCTGTCGAACCTCAACACCAAGCTGGTCCGCCGCTTCGTCTTCGAACCGGGCGGCGAGGCGCTGGCCATCTTGTGCCGGGCCCTGGAAATCCTGAAACCCGATTTCGCCTCCATTTTCCTGCTCAGCCGCAGCGCACGCCCCGGCGACAAGGTGGTCGACCCGTCCGAGCTGACGCGCGTGTTGGACATGTACGACCGCATCAAGCTCGACACCGCGAAGAAGGTGGTCGAACATTGGCGTCTCGACCCCGATTACCTGTTTGCGCTCAAACAGCTCAACGCGCAGCAGAAACGGCAATCCGCCGCCGCCGGTTAAGCCGGGATATCTGCTTCGCGAAGATGACGCGCGCGCCTGAGGCCGGTATTCTGCTCCGGTCAAAGGAGCGTATCGGTTATGTTCGGCGAAAAAATAAAACGTGTGGAAGACCCAGCGCTGCTGCGCGGCAAGGGCCGGTATCTGGACGATATTCACCTGCCCGGAGCACTGCACGCGGCCTTTGTGCGCAGCCCCTTCGCCCATGCCCGGATCGCCGGCGTGGACGCCTCGGCCGCACTTGAAACGGATGGCGTCGTCGCCGTCTACACGCTGGACGACCTGCGCAGCTCTCTGACCGACACCATCATGCCGGTGGAACAGCCCTCCGGCGCGCTGAAACAGTCCGCCAGCCCGTCGGTTCTCGCGGATGGCGAAGTGCGGCATGTCGGCGAACCGGTCGCGGTTGTCATCGCCGAAACGGCGTACGGCGCCGAAGACGCCGCGGCGCTGGTCGACGTGTCCTACGACACTCTGCCCGTGTCCTCCGACTACCTCGCAGCGCTTCAGGACGACGCGCCCCGGGCGCACAGCGCGCTGAACGACAATCTCGTTGCCGGGTTTACGCTGGCCTATGGCGATGTCGACGCGGCTTTCGGGAACGCCGCACATGTCTTCCGCGAGACCCTGAACCAGCACAAGGGCCTCGGGCACGCCATGGAGTGCCGCGGCGTGGCCGCGCGAATCGACGACCGGGACGGCCGTCTGACCGTCTGGTCCGCGACGCAGATGGCGCACCGGGCGCAGTCCATTCTGGTCGAACTTCTCGCCCTGCCCGAAGATCGCATCCGCGTCGTCACACCGAATGTGGGGGGCGGTTTCGGCCCGAAATTCGTCTTTTATCAGGAAGAGGTCGTCATCCCGGTGGCAGCGATGTTGCTGCAACGGCCCGTCAAATGGGTCGAAGACCGGCGAGAACATTTCACCGCCGCCACCATGGAACGCGACCAGCTGTGGGATCTGGAAGTCGCGGTCGACGGCGGCGGGCGCTTGCTTGGCGTGCGGGGGAATATGACGCACGACCATGGCGCCTACACGCCCTACGGGGTCAATCTTCCCTACAACGCCGCGACCAATTTCCTCGGCCCCTACGAACTGCCGACGATGTCGCTGGACGTGAAGCTGGCGCTGACCAACATGACGCCCGTCACCCCGGTGCGCGGCGCCGGGCGGCCGCAGGGCACGTTCGCCATGGAGCGGCTGATGGACCGCATCGCCCGCGAACTGGACCTCGACCGGGTGGAGGTCCGCCGCCGCAACCTTATCCCCGCCGATGCCATGCCCTACGACACCCGGATCAAGACCCGCGACGGCGCGATCATGACTTACGATTCCGGCGATTACCCGGCAGCACTCGACAGTGCGCTGGAGCGCGCCGGCTATGCCGGTTTCGAGACGCGCCGCGCCGCCGCCCGCGCGGAAGGCCGCCATATCGGGATCGGCGTCGCGAACTACGTCGAAGGCACCGGACGGGGCCCGTTCGAATCCGCCATCGTCCGCGTCAAACCGTCGGGCAGGATCGTCGTCTATACCGGCGCGACCGACCAGGGCCAGGGGCTGAAAACCGCGCTTGCGCAGGTCTGTGCCGAACAGATGGGCACCGCGATCGAGGATATCGACGTGATCACAGGCGATACGGGCCATGTCTCTCTCGGCCTCGGCGCGTTCGCCAGCCGCCAGGCGGTGACGGCCGGATCGTCGGTCCATGTCGCATCGATGGAGGTCCGCAACAAGGCGCTGAAAGTCGCCGCCCACATGCTGGAAGCGGCCGAGGAAGACCTCGAAATCGCCGACGGCAAAATATCGGTCCGCGGCGTCTCCGACATGTCGGTCAGCCTCGGCGATGTCACCCGCGCGGTGCAGGGGATGCCCGGTTTCTCGCTGCCCGGCGGCGTCGATCCGGGGATGGAAGCGACCGCCAATTTCAGCCCGCCGACGCTGACCTACTGCAACGGCGTGCATGTGGTGGAGGTCGAGGTCGATCCCGGCACCGGCCATGTGGAGATCCTGAACTACGTGATCGTCCATGACAGCGGCCGCCTGATCAACCCGACCATCGTCGAAGGCCAGATCACCGGCGGCGCCACGCACGGTCTCGGCAGCGCACTGTTCGAACGCATGATCTACGACGACCAGGGCCAGCCGCAGACCACCAATTTCGGCGAGTACCTGCTGCCTTCCGCGCCGGAAGTACCCTCCTTCGACATCGTTCATATGGAAAGCCCGACCCCGCTGAACCCGCTGGGCGTCAAAGGCGCCGGCGAAGGCGGCACGATCCCGGTCACCTCGGCCATCGCCTCGGCCGTCGACGACGCCCTGTCGGAGTTCGGCGTCGTGGTCCGGGACCTGCCGATCGAGCCCAAGCGGATCGTGGAGATGATACGGGAGAATGACGCATGACCGCCTTCGTCAAAAACGCCTGGTATGTCGCCGCAGAAAGCCACGAGGTTGCCGACGGTGTGCTCGGCCGCACGATCTGCGGCGATCCGGTGGTGCTGTTTCGCGCCGAGGACGGCACGCCGGCGGCGCTGGAAGACCGCTGCTGTCACCGGCATCTGCCGCTGTCGCTGGGCAAACGGGTCGGCGACCGGGTGCAGTGCGGCTATCACGGGCTGGAATTCGACGCGTCGGGCGCCTGCGTCGCGGTGCCGGGACAATCGCGCGTACCGCTGGGCGCCGATATCCGCGCGTATCCCCTCGTCGAACGCTATCGCTATATCTGGATCTGGCCCGGCGACGCGGACAGGGCCGACCCGGCGCTGATCCCCGATTATCACTGGAATGATGACCCAGAGTGGGTTTCCAACACCGGCTATTTTTACGTCGAGGGGAATCATCAGCTGCTGGTCGACAACCTGCTGGACCTGTCGCACGTGCAGTTCGTCCATGCGACGACGCTGGGCGCCGACGGGGTGACCGACGCGCC
>Ga0181594_10005807_pt1 | contig 10751 bp, 8 predicted proteins | sample 071ome_18_FD_145603 | JGI IMG/M metagenome (GOLD analysis project Ga0181594, IMG submission 145603) | Coastal salt marsh microbial communities from the Groves Creek Marsh, Skidaway Island, Georgia - 071413BT metaG (spades assembly) | ecosystem: Environmental > Aquatic > Marine > Intertidal zone...
GGACGCGGAGGACGGGATGCACTCGTGCGCCGCCGGGGAGCCCCTCGACGTCGAGTGGACGGGTGATGACCCCGCGGGGTCGGACGTCGGCACTTCCATGAACGTGAGCGTGCAGACCTCGGACGGGGGACGGGAGAGCCTGCGCTGCCCGATCGCCCCCGAGGACACCGGCGTCACCGTGCCGGCGGAGGCGATGGACGCCCTGACCGGACTCGATGACGACCCGGACGCCCGACACGACGTCCGGCTGGGCCGGACCCTCGAGGGCCCCGAGACGACGCTGCCGTGGGGTGCCACGATGCAGTCCCGCGTGAACTGGGAGCTCGGCGGCGACCTCTCGCTCCGCGGCGAGTAGTCGGGTCGCACACCCGCTCGACGACGGCTCCCCGCCTTCAAGACCACGCCCTCGGCGCGAGGCCCTGCTGCGCAAGCCCGTCCTCCATCGGTCGCACCGCTGACGGCACTCCGGCGACGACCCGTCCAAGCGGATAGACCCCTCGTCCACCCCCGCACACGCCGCTGACGGCGCCGACGCGGGACCCGATGAGGATTGCCGCCATGACCGACACGTCGCCCACCATCATCTACACGCACACCGACGAGGCCCCCGCCCTGGCCACGTACTCGTTCCTGCCCATCATCCAGGCATTCACGAAGTCGGCCGGCGTGACGGTGGAGACCCGCGACATCTCGCTCTCGGGCCGCGTCCTCGCGGCGTTCTCGGACACGCTGCCGGCCGACCAGCGGGTCGATGACGCCCTCGCAGAGCTCGGGCGGCTCGCCAGGACCCCCGCCGCGAACATCATCAAGCTGCCGAACATCTCCGCCTCGGTTCCGCAGCTCAAGGCCACCATCGCCGAGCTCCAGGCGCGCGGGTACGCGCTCCCCGACTACCCGGAGGAGCCCAGGGACGCGGCCGAGGCCGCCACGAAGGCCCGCTACGACAAGGTGAAGGGCTCGGCCGTGAACCCGGTCCTCCGGGAGGGCAACTCCGACCGTCGCGCGCCGAAGGCGGTCAAGGCCTTCGCCCGCGCCAACCCGCACCGCATGGGGCGCTGGTCCCGCGACTCGCGGACGCACGTCGCGACCATGTCCGCCGGCGACTTCCGCAACAACGAGCAGTCGGTGACGGTCGAGGCCGCCACGACCGCCCGCATCGAGCACGTCGCCGCCGACGGCACGGTCACGGTCATGAAGGAGGTCCCCCTCCTCGCCGGCGAGATCATGGACAGCACGTTCATGTCGAAGTCCGCGCTGAACACCTTCCTTGCCGCGCAGATCGACGACGCCCGCGCCCGCGGCGACCTCTTCAGCCTCCACATGAAGGCCACGATGATGAAGGTCTCCGACCCCATCATCTTCGGCCACGCGGTCCGCGCCTACTTCGCCGACCTCTTCGCGAAGCACGGCGCCACCTTCGACGCGCTCGGCGTCGACGTGAACAACGGCTTCGGTGACCTCGTGGGTCGTCTCGACCAGCTCCCCGCCGACAAGAAGGCCGAGATCGAGGCCGACATCGCCGCGGCCTACGCCAGCGGCCCCGCCATCTCGATGGTCGACTCGGACAAGGGCATCACGAACCTCCACGTCCCGAGCGACGTCATCATCGACGCTTCCATGCCCGCCATGATCCGCAACGGCGGCCAGCTCTGGGACGCCAACGGCGACGTGCAGGACACCAAGGCGGTGATCCCCGACAGCTCCTACGCGGGCGTGTACCAGGTCGTCGTCGAGGACTGCATCGCAAACGGCGCCTACGATCCGACGACGATGGGCTCGGTCCCGAATGTCGGCCTGATGGCCCAGAAGGCACAGGAGTACGGCTCCCACGACAAGACCTTCGAGATCGCAAAGGCCGGCACGATGCGCGTCGTCGACAGCGAGGGCAACGTGCTGATGAGCCACGCGGTCGAGGCCGGAGACATCTGGCGCGCCTGCCAGGTCAAGGACGCCCCCGTCCAGGACTGGATCGGCCTCGCACTCCGCCGCGCCCGCGCGACCGGCGCCCCAGCCGTGTTCTGGCTGGACAAGGACCGTGCCCACGACGCCCAGCTGATCGCCAAGCTCGACAAGTACCTGCCGAGCCACGACACGAGCGGACTCGAGCTCCATGTCCTGTCGCCGGAGGACGCGACCCGCCTGTCGGTGCAGCGCATCCGTGAGGGCAAGGACACCATCTCGGTCACCGGCAACGTGCTGCGTGACTACCTGACCGACCTCTTCCCCATCCTCGAGGTCGGCACCTCCGCGAAGATGCTCAGCATCGTCCCGCTGATGAACGGTGGGGGCCTCTTCGAGACGGGTGCCGGCGGCTCCGCGCCGAAGCACGTGCAGCAGTTCGAGAAGGAGAACCACCTGCGGTGGGACTCGCTCGGAGAGTTCCTGGCGCTCGCCGTCTCGCTGCAGCACCTCGCCGACCGCTATGACGTCGGCACGGCACGCATCCTCGGCGAGGCACTCGACGAGGCCACCACGCAGTACCTGCTCCAGAACAAGGCGCCGTCCCGCCGGTGCGGCGAGCGGGACAACCGGGGCACCCACTTCTACGTGGCCATGTTCTGGGCCCAGGCCCTCGCCGCGCAGACCGACGACGCCAGCCTGGCCGCCACCTTCGCCCCGATCGCGGCGGCGCTCACGGACGCAGAGGACAAGGTGATGGCCGAGCTGAACGGCGCCCAGGGCCCGGCCATGGACATCGGCGGCTACTACATGCCCGACCCGGCCAGGGCCGCGGCCGCGATGCGTCCGAGCGCGACCCTCAACGCGATCATCGACGCCATCTGAGACCACGCCGCTCCGGCGAGGCCCCGTCTCTCAGGCGGCGCCTCCGTCGGGGTACACACGCGGGACCCGCGTGTTGATGTTCGTGAGGACCTCGTAGGGGATGCTGTCCGCCCACCCCGCGAGGTCCTCCGCGGTGATGGCGGCATCGCCCTGGGAACCCAGGAGCACCACCTCGTCTCCGTTGAAGGCGGAGTCGTCGCCGATGTCCACCATCAGCTGGTCCATGCAGATCCGACCGACGACCGGGTACCGGCGGCCCCCGATGATCACCTGCGCCTTGTCGGACATCGCCCGGAAGTAGCCGTCTCCGTACCCGACCGGCACGGTCACCACGCGGGTCATGCGCTCCGGAGCCCACGTCGAGCCGTAGCTCACGGGATTCCCCGGCTTCACGACCTTGAAGTACACGACCCGGGAGACCCAGCGCAGCGCGGGCCGCACGCCCTCCGGCAGCGACAGATCCCCACCCGGTGAGACGCCGTAGAGGCTGATCCCGGGACGCACCATGTCGAACCACGCGTCCGGGTGCTGCAGGACCGCGCCCGAGTTGGCGATGTGTCGGTATCGCGGCTGCAGTCCACGCCCGGCCCACGCCTCGAGGACGTCGCGGAACCGGGAAAGCTGGGTCGCGGTGTAGGCCGGGTCCTCGTCCTCGCTCCGGGCGAAGTGCGAGTAGACGCCCTCGACGTCGACGTGTCGCGCCGCGAGGGCTGCGTCGCAGAGGGCGTCCGCGCTGTACCAGTGCACGCCGATGCGCTCCATGCCCGTGTCGAGCTTGAGGTGCACCCGCGCCCGACGCCCGAGCTGGGACGCGACGGCGTCGATGGCGCGGATCTTGTCCACGCTCGAGGCCGTCAGGGTCAGTCCGTGCTCGATGAACAGCGGCACCTGATCGCCCAGGATGCCACCGAGGACGAGGATCGGGGACTGGATTCCAGCTCGACGCAGCAGGATCCCCTCCTCGACGTAGGCGACCCCGAGGTAGTCCACACCCTCCTGCTCGAGGCGACGTGCCACGGGAACGAGGCCGTGCCCGTAGGCGTTCGCCTTCAGGATGGGCATGACCGCCCGCCCGCCGACGTGCGCCCGCAGCGCCTGGAGGTTCCGGGCAAGCTGCTCGAGGTCGACCTGCAGGTGCGTGGGACGCAGTACGCCCTCGGTGGCGGCAGTCGGCGCGAGGAGGTCGGGCATGGCGCCACCGTATCCGGACCGGCTCCTGCCGGATAGGCAGCAGCGATGGACACTGCCCGCACCACGCTCGCGGCGACGATCCCCGCCGCGCTCGCTGGCGCGGCCCTCATGCACGGGGCCGCCCACCTGCTCGTGGCGACGCTCGAGGACGCACGGGTCGAGGTGCGCAACGCGGACCCCGGCTGGATCGTGGACATGGACCTCGCGGGCGCCGCCGCGCTCGGCGTCGGTGCGCTCGCTGCCGGAGCGCTCGTGGCGCTCATCGCGCGCCCCGGCGCCGGAGCACCCGGGCGTCGCAGCCTGGCGACCGCACTCGCCAGCGCCACCGTCGGCATGGCCACGGGCCTCGGCGGCGCCGCCTTCCACACCGCGCGTACCGCCGTGCCTGCAGCAATGGGTGCCGACGTGGGCGTGGTCACACCCGTGGTCGATGCCAGCGCCCTGCTCCTGCCAGGCTGGGCTGCTGGCGGGGTCGCCGCGGGCCTGACCGTCTACGCTGCGGTGGCTGCACTCGCCGTGCTGCTCCGCCCGCCTCCCTCCGCCCCGGCCTCCTGATGCGCCTACGCTCGGCTCCCGTGCTCCTGACGCTGGCCGTCCTGTCTCCCGGGACGGCGGTGGCGATGCCGTCGACGTCCGAAGCAGCGCCCGCAGACGCGGAAGACGACGAGGACTCTGGGGTCGCGGCAGTCGTGGCCCCGCTTCTCGGCTACGACTCCAACCTCAAGCTGGGCGTGGGTGCCTTCGCGCAGGTCGTCTGGGCCGACGAGACCGAAGCGGAGCCGTTCCGGGCTCTCCTCGGCGCCCAGACCTACTTCACGACCGGCGGCATGCAGGACCACGTCGTGTACTGGGACCTGCCCGGCCTGCTGGGCACGCGGCTGCGCTGGGACGCCCGCGTCCGGTACCTCTCCTGGTCACGCGCCCCGTACTTCGGCATCGGCGCAGCCACCGCCCGCCTTCCCGCAGCCGACGTCTCCGACGACTACTACCTGTGGTCCTCCGAGCGCTGGTTCCTGCGGACCAACGTCCGGCGCCAGCTTGGAGAGACGCCCTGGGACGCCTACGCGTCCTACGTCCTCAACCTGCAGGGCGTCGAGGTGTACCCAGGCTCGCTGCTCGAGGCGGACCTGCCACCAGGCGTGGACGGGGAGCCCCTCAGCCTGATCGGGCTCGGTGGGTTCCGCGACACCCGCACCAACGAGATCGACCCGTCCGACGGAAGCGTGCTCGATCTCCAGGTCCGCGGCTCGAGCCCCCTCATCGGAGCAGCCAGTGAGTGGTGGGGCGTGCATGCTTCTGCTCGGCGCTGGTGGTCACCCCACGACCGGATCGTCTTCGCCGGCCGCGCGCTCGTCGACAGCATGTTCGGCAGCCCCCCTTTCTTCCAGCAGTCCTCCATGGGAGGACTGCAGCGGGGCAGCTACGGAGGCCGCTTCTTCCTGCGCGGCCTGCCGGAGGAGCGTCTCCGGGTGGACGGGATCGCCGGTCTGCAGGGAGAGGTGCGGTGGCGCTACGCGCAGTTCACGGTGATGCGGACCATCGACGTCGGACTGCAGCTCGTGCCCTTCGTCGACACCGCCCAGGCATGGATGATGGAAGACGCGGTCACCCTCGACCCCTGGATCACCACGGGAGCGGGGATGCGCATGAACATCAAGGAGCTGCTCGTGGTCCGCGCCGACGGAGGGCTCGCGTGGGAGCGATACGCCACTGGCGCACCTCGGCGGCCCCAGACCCAGATCTACATCCTCGCGGATCACCCGTTCTGACCGACCGCCCCGGGCCGCTCAGCCGAGCAGGGCCGTGACCGCGTCCCGCTCCACGCCGCGCGCCTGTGCCAGCGCGGCAACAGCGGACTGCTGGAGGATCTGCTGTCGCGTGAGCGCAGCCGTCTCGGCGACGTGGTCCGCGTCCTCGATGCGGGAGCGAGCGGTCTCGAGCGCGAGCAGCTGGTCGCCAGCGATGTTGGCCGCGTTCTCCAGGCGGTTCCGGGTCGCGCCGATCGTCGCGAAGCCCTCGTTCACGAGCTGAAGCGCTGCGTCGAGGGCTCCCAGCGCCGATCGGGCGCCCGCGACGGTCGAGATGTCCTCCCCGTCGAGCCCGAGCCCATACGCGGTCGCATCGACGGGGAGCCCCAGCTCGATCCGCGAGGTCGCGGCGCTGGTGATTCCGGCCTGGACCTCGAGGCCGTCGATGGGCCGAGCATTGGCGCGAATGTCGTCCGCGACGTTCGCGAGCATCGTGCCCATGTTCAGGCCGAGCGGGTTCATGTCCTGCATGGTCCCGCCCGTGGCCGTGACGAGGTCGTCGAACGCAGCCCCGTGGGCACCGGTGCGGACGAGGGCGTGGACCTTCCAGCCCGCCGCCGCCAGGGCATCGCCTGCGCTGACCTCGTCTGCCGCCCCCAGCGCGATCTCCTGCCCGGCGTCCGAGGCATACAGGATGATCTTCTGGGACGCTCCGGGCCTCGCCCGCTGACGGTCCGGCTCCGTGGACGTCCCTTCGAGCGGGGCGAGCCCGGTCACGTCGAGCATCGTGTTGTACGGGTCCATGCCGCCGACACCAGTGATGCCGATCCCCGCGAGCGCCGCGTCGAAGCCGGTGTCCGACGAGCGAAGGCCCGCCGCCACCCTGGAGCCATCTCCGGGGTCGTCCAGGCTCGACACCTCCACCAGGGCCATGCTGACGTCGAGCCCTTCCGCCTGGAGCGACTCACGGAATCCTGGAAGCTCAGCCTGCAGGGCCGGGATCTCGAAGCCCATGCTTCCCGACACATCCACCATCACGATGATGTCCACCGCCCCCGGGCCGATCACGCGGGTCCCGAGCGCCTCGGTGGCGTGCGCGATCCGATCGATCTCGTCGAGTCTCTCCCCGAACTCGGCGTCCAGGAATGCCCGCTCGTCGTCGTCGTAGGTCTCGGACGCAGCGGCGACCGCCAGCTCCCGCATGCGCTGGAGGTGGTCGGTGACCTCGTGCAGTGCTGCGTCTGCGGTGTCCGCGATGCTCATCGCATCGCCGACGTTCCGCTGGGCGACGCGGAAGCTCCGTCCCGCCGTGTCGAGGTTCGTCGCGACCCCCAGCCCCGCGGCGTCGTCAGCAGCGCGGGTGATCCGGAGACCGGAAGACAGCCGCTCGAGCGTGTGGGCGAGCTCCCCCTGCCGGCGTCCGACCGCGGAACCGAAGCGCATCGAGGTGGGGGTACGGACGGTGATCATCGACGGGTCCGGTGCTCCCACGGAAGGGGCCGGGCCGGCCCCCCAATGAGGAGAGCATACCCCGCATGCCGTGGACCCGGCGGGGCTGGCGCAGCCGTCAGCCCTCCGTGCTCGACTCGTCCCCGTCCAGCACTCCCGACTCCATCTGCTCGACCACGTCAGCGTCGAGGAGCTGGCGCGCCCAGTACAGGAACACGACGGCCGCGAGCCCCACGCTGGCGACCTGCGCGACGCGAACCCCGAGCAGGACGAGGCCGGCTTCCTCGGGCGTGAGCCCTGCAGCCGCGACCAGCATGCCGACGAGCGTCAGGTCGAAGGAACCCAGCCCCCCCGGCAGGAGGATGAGGGCGATGGCGGCGATGAGCGTGAGGCAGAGCGTCACGAAGGTCCCCAGCCACTCTGGAGAGAGCCCGAAGGCCTGGGCGGCACAGAGGATGGCCGTGAAGGAGGTAAGCAGCGATCCCACGCTCCACGCCGCCGCGGAGAGGTAGGCGCCGACGCCCTGTCGGGGCACCGCGACCAGCGAGTCCGCGAGCTGCTCGACCTGCAGGTGGACCTTGCCGAACCCGCGGCCGAGGGGCCCTGGCAGGCGCTCGGCGAGGGGCGCGTTGATCCGATCCGAGAGCCCCCGCAGGACCTCCGGCTTGAACGACAGCCCGCCGAGGACGAGTCCTCCGAGGCCGAGACCGCCCGCACCCGCCCACGCAATGGGTCGCACCTCCGCCGGTATGTCGAGCACCGGAAGCGCCGCGAGCGTGATGAGGGCTGCGACGAGCAGAGCCACGAAGCGGGCGTGGAGGGACGCTGCCAGCACGGTGGTGGGGCGCTGCCCGTGGGTCCGTCCGAGCACCACCGCTGCCGCGAGCTCTCCTGCGGGCCCGGGGAAGCTGAGGTTCAGGACGCTCGCCGCCACGTAGAGCGAGCCGAGGGCGGCCGTCCCGGGTCGTGTGGCCCCGGGAGAGTCGGGAAGCAGCGGCCGCATGCGCGGGCCATGGGAAGCGGTCCCCGCGAGGACGCAGCCCGTCGCCAGCGCCAGCCAGCCCCAGTCGACGTCGGCCAAAAGCTCCACGACCGGTCGGTCCGTGAAGAACCGGGACAGGGCGAGCCCGGTGAGCCCCAGGACCGAGGTCCCGACGCCGACGACCACCAGGGTGCGCAGCAGCACCCGGGCGCGTGAGCGGGGCGACGGGGTCATCGGGGACTCACCTCGCCAACGCCCACGATGCGCTCCGGGCCCAGCTGGAGCCGACCGGTCCAGTCCGCCCGCGCTCCGATCCGGAGCGAGACCTCGTGGTCGGCGCCGGCAAGCGGCAGCGGCTCCGCGAGGACACCCCACGGCTGCGGGGCCGCAGGATCCGCATCCGGCGCCAGCGAGACCACGGAGACATAGACGTCCGGCCCCGTGGGCGGCGCCTCGGCCTCGAAGCGCCCGTCGACGACCTCGGCGAGACAGATCACCTGCAGGGGATCGCCCGGCCCCTCCGCACTGTGGAAGCGGACCTGCCCCACGTCCACCCCTGGTACCGTCCCACGGATCCACAGCGTGCTGCCACCCGACGCGGCCTCCCGGGGTCGCCGGTTCAGGAGCGGAATGCGGCCAGAGACGCTCGCCGCCGGGCCCTCGACGCCCATGCCCGCGGGCTCGGGCGGGCCTTCCGCAGCGGGGCCGGGGCGCCCAGGTCCCCCTGGGACCGCTGGGGGCGGCGGCAGGTCCGGGCGACCCGACGGGGGCGGCGCGCCGACAGCGCTCGGCGCGGCTCCGGTCGCTGGCGGAGCCTCTGGTGCCGGGTGCTCGCCCCCACAGCCCACTCCACAGGCGACACCCACGACGACCAAGATACGAGAGATGCACGGGTTCATGCCCCGCACCTTACCCTGCTCACGCAGGTTGTTAGTCCATCGCATCCGTGCCCCTGGAGCGAACCATGCCATTCCCCCGGCGCAACGACCCCCGCAAGGACCCGACCATCGTCGAGCACCTCGAGGCGCTCCACGAAGCCATCGACGAGCACGCCACTGCGCTGGCGAACCACCCCGTCTACGGCATGGTGCAGGACCGCGACGCTCTCCGCATCTTCATGAAGTCGCACGTCTTCGCGGTCTGGGACTTCATGACCCTGCTCAAGAGCCTGCAGCGCAGCCTCACCTGCATGGACATCCCGTGGGTTCCGGTCGCAGACACCGACTCCGCGCGGCTCATCAACGAGATCGTCGTGGGCGAGGAGACCGACGAGATCTTCCCCGGCACCTACTGGTCCCACTACGAGCTCTACCTCGCCGCCATGGCCGAGGTCGGTGCAGACACCGGGCCGATCGAGGCCTTCGAGCACGGGCTCCGCACCACGAAGCGCAAGCCCGCAACCCTGATGCGCGAGCTCGACATTCCGCAGTCGACACGAGACTTCGTCGACTACACCCTCGGCGCCGCCCGCGGCGAGGTCCACGAGGTCGCCTCGGTCTTCCTCTTCGGCCGGGAGGACGTCATCCCGGCCATGTTCATGAAGCTCCTGAACTTCCACGGGAGCGTCGTCAGCACTTCTCGCGGCAGCCTCATGCTCCGCTCCCTCGCGTTCAAGGCCGCCAAGGCCATCGAGCGTCGCGTCCGTCCCGAGGACGTCCGACTCCCCGACGGACCTCCAGACGACGCCTTCCGCGTGTACCTCGAGCGCCACATCGAGCTCGACGGGGAGAGCCACGGGCCCATGGGCGAGAAGCTCCTCATGAACCTCTGCGGCCGTGACGCCGGCAAGTGGGCCGAGGCCACGCAGGCAGCCATCGACGCGCTCAAGGTCCGCCGCATGCTCTGGGACGGCGTGATGGCGGAGATCCAGGCACACCGCGGCCAGCGCTTCCTCGAGCGCGAGCGGATCAAGGACCTCGCCGAGGCCGCCCGCTGAGGCGGTCTGACACTCAGGCGTTCGCGCGCCGGCGCCCCACCGCCCAGATGGGCCTGTCGAGGTCGCTCATCTTGAACAGGCTCCGCGCAGCCCGGGCGTACTGGAGCACGTCACCAGGGCGGCGGACACGCTGGAGGGCCTGCTTGATGTAGGCCGGGCGGAAGTAGAACTGCTTGATCGCGTCCTTGTGGATCGCGCGCATGTCCTGCGGCGTGAGCTCTCCCGGCGCGTACTCCGGGTACGCGATCTCCCCACGCATGAACTTGTCGAAGGTGTCGAGCTCCGCCTTGCCTTCGCGCATGGCCTGCTCGAACAGCTTGGTCTTCGGGATGAGCACCATGATGTGGAACTCGACGTAGTCGACCTTGACCTCCTTCACGAGGTCGACGGAGGCCTGCATGTCCTCCTTCGTCTCGTTCGGGTGACCGAAGATGATCGTGCATGCGGACTCGACCCCGTTCCTGCGCGCGGCGCCGAAGACGTCCTTCACCTTCCGGTTGTCGAAGTTCTTCTGCATCGCGCGGCGATGGTCGTAGACCCCGCTCTCGAGCCCGAAGCCGATCTTCTGGAGCCCGGCGCTCGCCATCGTCTCCATGAGGTCATCGTCCATCAGGTCGATGCGGGTCTTCGCACCCCACGGGATGTCGAACTTCTCGTCCTT
>Ga0181594_10005812_pt1 | contig 10749 bp, 7 predicted proteins | sample 071ome_18_FD_145603 | JGI IMG/M metagenome (GOLD analysis project Ga0181594, IMG submission 145603) | Coastal salt marsh microbial communities from the Groves Creek Marsh, Skidaway Island, Georgia - 071413BT metaG (spades assembly) | ecosystem: Environmental > Aquatic > Marine > Intertidal zone...
ATATAGGTAAAGTGAGTCATAAGCATCTCCTGTCAGGCCCACATCGCTCAGCGCGCCGCGCGATAGCGGTAGCGTTCTAGATGGAGGGATGGGTCAGCGCGTAAGGTTAAGTGCTTGCCGAGGCGCTCCTCTAGGTCATTGAGCAAGATCGCGCTGACCTCATCAAAGCACTGGGAGACCTTAGGGTGGACATCGAGCTCAAGGCTGTCCCCTGAGATCCGCGCCCCCTCACGTAAGAGCTCTCGATAGATCTCATGCGTGATGGTCTGGGGGCTCTTAAGGAAGCCCGTACCTTGGCAATATAAGCAGGGCTCACAGAAACTTCGTAGCAGTGAGTCACGCACACGTTTACGGGTCATCTCAATGAGCCCTAGGCCCGAGATCTTGGACGCGTGGGTCTTCGCTGGGTCACGCTTGAGCGAGTCGATGAACGTAGAATAGACGCGGTCACGCATGCTCACGCGCTCCATATCGATCAGGTCGATAATGATGATCCCACCAAGGTTACGCAGGGTGAGCTGATGGACGATCTCGTGGATCGCCTCGAGGTTCGTCCTGTAGATCGTCTCATCAAAGTCATTACGGCCAAAGAAACGCCCTGAGTTGACGTCGATCGAGGTGAGGGCCTCTGTTTGATCGATGATCAGGTAGCCTCCGCTCGGTAGCCATACCTTTCGGCTCAGCGCGCGGTTCAGCTCCGCTTCTACACCATATGCCTCGAACAGGGGCTCTGGCTCCTCGTAGAGCTTAATATGCTCGCTGTAGCTTGGCATAAAGCGCTCTGTAAACACCTTCAGTCGCTCAAAGGTCTCTGGGTGGTCGATCCAGACCGCGTCAAGGTTAGGCGTCACGAGGTCGCGGGTCGCCTTGATCGGGAGGTCAAGATCTTCATAGAGCGCCGCGGGCGCGGTGAGGGCCTCCATGCGAGTGAGGACGTCATTCCATATCTGACGGAGGAAGTTGAGGTCCTCCCTGAGGTCATCTAGGCTACAGCGCTCTGCGGCTGTGCGAGCGACAAACCCTCCCCCAAGCGGGATGAGGCTCTGGAGGATCTCCTTGAGTCGGTTACGCTCCTCCTCATCCGTGATCCGACGGCTCACGCCGATCCCCTCCATGCCAGGGATAAAGACGAGGTGGCGACCCGCGAGGCTGATCTGGCTTGTGACCCGCGCGCCTTTTGTGCTGATCGGGTCTTTTGAGACCTGCACCATAACCTCTTGCCCCTCATGGAGGAGCTGTTCAATCACGCGACTCCCGTCTACATCAATCGTCTGTGTGTAGGTGGGCTCTACAGAGGTGTAGCCTGGGTCGAGGTGGCCCTTAGCGACGTCATCCACATAGAGGAAGGCGGCCTGCTTGAAGCCGATATCGACAAAGGCGGCCTGCATGCCTGGGATGACACGGACGACCCGCCCCTTATAAATGTTCCCTACGAGGCTTGTGTCTTGGCGACGCGCGAAGAAGAACTCTGAAGGGACGTCATCTCTAAGGTAGGCGACGCGGGTCTCATGCTCATCTGCGCTGATCACGAGGGTCACCTTAGAGGGCTCAGGGGGGCTGAGCGATGGGGGCGTCTTGCGCTCTTCACCGCCTACGACCTCTGGCTCAATGACCTCCTCTGGAGGCTCCTCTGGGGGCTCCTCTGGGGGCTCCTCTGAGGTGAAGTCTAGCTCTAAAGCGCGCCCCTCTGAGGGGGGTTCGGGACCCTCTGATACTGCTGGCGCCGTTGAGCTTTGAGCGTCGTCTGCCTTTGAGCTCGTCCCGTCGGGATGCTCTGAGTCACTCATGGCGCCTCCTCTCCCGCCTCTAGCTCGGCTTGAGGCGCATCGTCACTCATCGAGCCAGAGCCAGACCCATAGCCAGAGCCATACCCATACCCTTCCGGTGAGCTTGGGTCACTCGGTGGCTCATACATACCTCCATCATAGCTGATCCCCTCTTCGAGCGGAGGGAGAGGGCTTGGCGTCTGGTCCTCTAGGCAACCCCAGCCGATCAGCGCGCTGAGGCTGATGAGGCTAGCGAGCCTGATCAATGCTCGTCTGTTTCGGTCTCGCGAAAACACGGTCATGCTCCTTCGCTGGGCGCTACTCACGCCCAGCTCTATCTCATCACTGTCGTGGGCGAGAGTGTAGCACAGCGCGCTCTATGTATGTCAGGTCCTTGCTGATCTTTCGTGTGATGTCGCTTGGATTCAGAGCTTGATTGATGTAGGTAAATAGGCGTAAAGGTCTGATTTGTCAGACAAGGTAAGATGCGACGTCATGGGAATGGTCGCTATGTCCTTGAGAAATCATCACAGTTCGGCTATCTGCCATGGCGTATAGTGACCTTGCCTCACCTGAAACACAGCGCGCTTAAAAATATAGGCGAGGAGCCTTAATGGTTGACCCAAGCTCAGCTCCCCATCTCCCTGTCCTCTATCATGAGGTCATCAAGCACGCTGAGGCGTGTGAGGGCGAGCTGTGGGTAGACTGCACCCTCGGTAGAGGTGGGCACTGTGAGGCCCTCTTGCAGGCAGGCGCTCGCGTCATCGGTTTAGATAAAGACCCCAGCGCCTTAGCGTACTGTCAAGAGAGGCTGTCGCGTTTCGGAGGCTCATTTGAGGCGGTTCGCGCAGACTTTCGCTCCGTATCGGAGGTGCTCAGCGCGAGAGGGGTCCAGGCTGTAGACGGGATCCTCGCTGACCTTGGGGTCTCTTCTCCTCAGCTTGACGTGGCCGCCCGTGGCTTCTCATTTATGTCGAGCGGGCCTGTGGATATGAGGATGGACCCTGACCATGGAGAGCCCGCTTCAGCGTGGATTGAGCGCCTGAGTGAAGGGGAGCTCGTCAGCGTCCTGCGTCGCTACGGTGAGGAGCCCCTCGCCCGCCCGCTCTCTCGAGCGATGAAGCGCTGGTGTGAGGCTGGCGGGGGGGACACGCTCTCTCTGGCGCGAGCGCTCGAGGAGGCTACGCCCGCGAAGCTACGGTACCGAAACCCTAAGAAGCATCCAGCGACGCGCTCTTTTCAGGCGCTTCGGATTCTCGTAAATGATGAGCTCGGCGCGCTTGAGTCGCTCTTAACGCAGGCGCCAGAGCTCTTGAGCTCGGGGGGGCGCCTCCTGTTCATTAGCTTTCACTCGCTTGAGGACCGCGCGCTCAAGCAGGCCTTTAAAGCGCTGAGTGAGCCACCTAAGCCACCCCGGAGAGGGCTCCCGCTCCCACCTGGGACCCCTCCCCCTCAATTTGTGATGTCACCTCGAAAGCCGATCGCGCCCTCCAGTGAAGAGTTGAGCGAGAACCCTCGCGCTCGAAGCGCCAAGCTCAGGGTCCTTCGTCGGCTACCCCAACGCCATGAGTGAGCTAATGACATGAGCCAAGAGCAGAGCTACTTGAGTTATGAGCCGTCATCCCCTCCCCTTGTCGAGCCCCCTAAGGTGAGCGCGAGGGTTGAATTTATCCTCTTCCTCACCTTTGCGACCCTCGCGACGCTCTCAGCGGTCACCCTCGTCACGAAGCGCGCTCGGCTCGTCTCGATCGCCTATGAGGGGCGCACGGTAGAGCTTGAGCTCAAGCGCGCTCGTGAGCGCTTGAAACAGCTCTATGTGGAGCGCTCAAGTCTGATCGTCCCTCAGCGCCTAGAGGGCTTCGCGGGCCGCCATGGTTATCGCTCCGCTGAGGCGGGCCAGATCGTGCTCTTAGAGCGCTCACATGAGACGAGGTGATGAGGTATGAGCGCGTCAGATCAGCGCCCTGAGGCGAGCTCAGGGACTCAGATGTACCCTCAGGCTTCGGAGCGCGCGACCGTAGAGCGTAAAACAGAAGCTTATCAGCGTGGAGAGGGTGATCAGCCTGCCAAGGCGCACATTAAGCTTGAGCTTGGACGGCTCGCGTTTGCGCACAACGCCCTGCTGGTCCCCTTATTTTTTTTGATCACTGAGGCCGCCAAGCTTCAGCTCGACCCAAAGATGTACACTCGCCACACCAATCAGAAAAAAGCGAAGGTCGTCACGGAGGGTAAGCGTGGGTTAATCTTTGATCGTAACCTTCACGTGCTCGCGAACAACAAGCGCACCTACCTCGCCTCAATTCAGGCGCGTAGCTACACTCAAGAGGAGCTCAAAAAGGTCTATCAAGAGCTACCCAAGGTCGTCCCAGATATCCTCCCTGAGCGCCTAGACAAGCTCAGGCGTGCCTCAGAGGAGCCTGATCCTGAGCGCCGCCCCTCTTATATCCTCCTCGCGCTTCATGTTGAGGCCGATCTATACGAACCGATCCGCAGCTCGCTCCCGATGGTGACCCTCAATAAGCAGTTCCGTCGAGAGTATCCAAAAGGGGACCTCGCGGGCCCCCTCCTTGGGCATATGAGCGTTCGCAGTGAGAACATCCATGGGCAGAATGGACTGGAGCGGAGCTATGACTCGATCTTGAGAGCGCGAGACCAGAGCTGGATCAGCGACCGTGATGGGAAGCGTAACCCGCTGTCTATCTCAAAGATGATCCCGGAGCTTGAGACGGAGACCAAGAGCATCCAGCTTACGCTTGATATGCTCATTCAGCAGATCACAGAGTCTCACCTCAAAGACGCTGTTCAAGCGAGCGACGCTGTAGGGGGGGTCGCTGTGGTGATGGACCCACACAACGGTGACATCCTCGCGATGGCACAGTCTCCGAGCTATAACCCCAACAAGTACTACACCTACGAGAAAGAAAACCATCAGGTTCGCTTCACGAACCACGCGATCTCCTCGGTCTATGAGCCTGGCTCTACCATGAAGCCCTTAGTCGTCGCGGCGGCGATCGAAGAGGGGGTCTTGAGCGAAGACTCGATCCTGCCTGGTCACGGTGGGATCTTCTATCTCGGCAAGCACAGGGTGCGTGACACGCACCCTGTCAAAGAGATGACGACCCTCGAGCTCCTACAGTACAGCTCAAACATCGGCGCGATTCACGTCGGCTACAGGCTTGGGATCCCTAAGCTCTATGGGTACATGATGCACTTCGGGCTCGGCTCTGTCACCGAGGTGGGTCTAGATCAAGAGGTGTCCGGTCGGCTCGCTAACATCACGCAGATGGCCTCGAAGCGCGCGAGCATCGTCGCGAGCCACTGGACGTATGGGTACAGCTTAAACGCCACCCCCCTCCAGAGCGCGCAGGCGATCTCCGTGATCGCGAACGGTGGTCACCTCGTCACCCCTAGGATGGTGAAGGCCTTATTGAACGAGGATCGAGAGGTGATCGAGACATACAGGCGACGGCGCAAGAGGAGGGTCGTCGGTAAGCGGGCGACAGACATCGTCACGAAGGGGATGGTGCTCGTGACGGAGTCTGGGACGAGCCGGGCTGCGCGCGTAGACGGCTACCTCGTCGCCGGGAAGTCAGGCACGACTCGCAAATATCTTGAAGGAGAAGGGTATCGAGATGGATCTGACGGCGCGTACCTGTCTACCTTCGTTGGCTTTGTCCCCGCGGAGGCGCCACGAGTTGTGATCTATATCTTAGTGAATGAGCCTAAGAGGGTGTTCTCGGGAGGTAGGATTGCGGGGCCTGTGTTCTCAAAGATCGCAGAGGAGATCTTACCTTATCTTGGGGTCCCCCCCACACGCGCTCAACGGCAGAGCGCTACAGAGCTCCGTGGATCAGAGCGCTCACCCGTGAGGCTGACGAGCGAGGTAGACTATCAGCCTTGGTGGTCTCAGGACCGTTTCTTGACCTCAGATGAGACCTTCGAGGTGGTCCCGAACCTGAAGGGGAAAGACCTCCCAGCCTTGCTCACAGCGCTGAAGGAGCTCGGCGCGGACCTTACCTTACAAGGGAGCTCTGGGGTCGTCGTCTCTCAGCTCCCTGAGGCGGGTGAGCTCTTACGTGGTAAGCGCTTCACTGTCCAGCTCGCGCGACCCATGATCACTGAGCATCAAGCCTACACCGGCAGTAACGTCGTTGAGCTAGGTCCCTCAGAGCGTCAAGCGTGGGAGGCCGCGCGTCAAGCTGAGGGCGAACAAGAGCAGGTCGAGGACGAGGGCGCCCCTCCGTCCTCCCTTTAAACGTCGGCATACGACGCCTCACCCTTCAGCGTTCACACACCCAGATCAGAGAGCCTTACGCACATGCCAAGCCTCGCCTCACTCCATCAAGCTCTGCTTCACCAAACCTCAGCGACGCGTAGCGAGCTGAGGCCCATAGATGAGCGTGTCGTGGTGAGCGGGCTCACCCATGACAGCCGTCAGGTTCAAGAGGGCTGGCTCTATGTCGTGCTCCCTGGGCGCGCTACACATGGGGCGCGGTTTATCCCCCAGGCCTTAGCGAGAGGCGCGGTGGCGATCGCGGCACCTGAGGGCTTAGACTCCTCCATGATCCCCGATGACACACCTGTTCTATGGCTAGCGAACCCTCGACTTGAGATGGCCTGGCTGTCGGAGTGGGTCTGGGGCTCACCGCAGCGCTCATTGTCTCTCATCGGGGTGACTGGGACAAATGGTAAGACCACGACGACAAGCGTCCTCGCCGAGATTTTAGAGCGCGCGGACGGAGATGTTGGGTTGCTCGGCACCATCGCGACGCGGGGTGGAGGTCGCGCTGAGGCGTCAAGCATGACCACCCTCGAGTCTCCCGCGCTCCATCAGCGCTTCGCTGAGCTGGTTGAGGCGGGTGTACAGCGCTGTGTGATGGAGGTCAGCTCAATTGGGGTCGCTGAAGAGCGGGTCGCGGCCTCCCGCTTTGACCGAGTCGCCTTCCTGAACTTGAGTGAAGATCACCTTGATTATCATGAGGACATGGAGGCGTACCTGAACGCGAAGCTCCGCCTGTTTCATGAGCTTGTAGCCCCTGAGGCGCTCGCGGTCGTCAACGTGGATGACCTCGTATCAGAGCGCGTGTGTGACGCGGTGCGTGAGGCGGGGGTAGCCTTGTGGCGCCTCAGCGCGAAGCGAGCGCTCAGCGATGATGAGGCGACACAGGGAGGGGTTGAGGTGTACTGGCGCTCGCTCACGGTCAGCGCCTCTGGGCTGAGCGGGGAGCTGGTCACGCCTCGTGGCTCGTACAGGCTTCGCTCACCGCTCCTAGGGGCCTTTAACGCCTATAACATCGCGAGCGCAGTGGCGATCGCTGGCTCTCTAGACGTCAACGAGCGGGCGATCTTATCGGGAGTAGAGGCCTGTGTCGTCTCAGGTCGAATGCAGCGAGCACACCCCTCACGTGCGCCTGTGACCAGGCCTTATCCAAGCGTGCTAGTTGATTACGCACACACCCCCGACGCGCTCACGCGAGCGCTCGAGGCGCTCCGCCCGCTGTGCTCTGGGAGGCTCCTCTGTCTGTTTGGCTGTGGTGGAGACCGAGACGCGCACAAGCGCCCATTGATGGGGCGAGCCTCGGTGGGCGCAGACCTTGTGATCTTAACCTCAGATAACCCACGCTTTGAAGACCCTGCACAGATCATTCAAGAGGCGTTAGCAGGTTGCCTTGAGGGGGGGCTGAGCGTGAGCCCGACCCCCCGAGCAGGCGCGGTGTGGACCCACCTTGATCGCGCCAGGGCGATCGAGACGGCGGTGTCCTTGATGGCTCCGGACGACCTCTTGCTGATCGCAGGGAAGGGGCATGAGCCCTACCAAGAGGTCCGAGGTGAGCGCGCTCGCTTTGATGACGTAGAGCGCGCCTCACTCGCGCTCGACGCCTGGGTGAGCGACGATGAGAAGGTCGCGAGCGGGATGTCGACGGAGGCGCTCTGTGAGGCGAGCGAGGGTGAGGTCCGCTATGGAGCACACCGGAGGCTCACAGGTGGGGAGATTGACACTCGTAGGCTCATGGAGGGGCACGCATTTTTCTGTGTGCAGGGCGCGCGTGATGGCCATGACTTCGCCCTCAACGCGCTCGAGCGAGGCGCAGGGGCGATCGTCACGAGGCGAGGTTGGGCGCCTGATGACCCTGAGCAGTGGACAGAGGCGCTCGCTAGACACCACGCCGTCTGGGTTGAGGTAGATGACCCAGAGGAGGCGCTCAGGAGCGTAGCCTCTCAACATCGTGAGCGCTTGTTTACAGGTGTCTTAATTGGCTTAACTGGGAGTAACGGTAAGACCTCGACCAAGGAGCTCCTCGCCTCAGCGCTCTCACAGCGTGGCCCAACCGTAGCGACCGAGGGGAATTTCAATAATCATCTCGGCGTCCCCCTGACCTTATTGAGGCTCCGCCCTCAGCATCGCTTTGCGGTGATCGAGATGGGGATGAGCGCGCGTGGGGAGATCGCGCTCCTCACGAGGCTCGCTAAGCCACATGTAGGCGTCATTACCACTGTCGCCTCGGCGCACCTGGAGGGGCTCGGATCTCTTGATGAGGTCGGTCGGGCGAAGGGGGAGCTGTTTGTTGGCCTCGGCCCTGAGGGAGACGCGATCTGCTCCTCATCGCTCCCTCGCTATGAGCAGGTGATGGAGGGGGTTGAGGCGCGCGTGACTCACGCTGATGAGCGCCTGCTGTTGAGTGACGTCGCGCTGAGCGCAGAGGGGAGCGAGGCGCTCTTGACCGTTCGGCAGAGCGGAGAGCGCCTCTCACTCAAGCTCAACCTCGTGGGCGCACATCAGCTCGAGAACGCTCGCTTAGCGCTGTGCGCCGCGCTGTGCGCTGAGGAGCGCTCGACCCTCACTGCTATCGCTCAAGGAGAAGCGCTGAGGGGGCTCTTGAGAGGCTTAGCGCTCTGCCCTGCGCCCCCAATGAGAGGCGAGGTGAGCCCGCTCCCCGCCAGCGGTGAGGGGGCGCCGGGCGTATTGTGGCTTGACTGCTATAACGCCAACCCTCAGTCCACGCTCGCCTCTGCGCTGACCTTTTGGGAGACAGGGCACCGAGGGCCCCTCCTGCTTGGCTCGCTCAAAGAGCTCGGAGCGGAGAGCCCTCAACTGCACAAGGCGCTGGGTGGAGATCTGGCGAGGGGACACGCCTCGCGACACCCTCAGGATGTGCGCGCGGGAGAGCTCGTCGTGTGTGTCGGTGAAGAGGCGCGCCTGATCGGTGAGGGGATGACCGAGGCGGGCTACCCTAGCGCGCTCATTCACTCCTTTGAGGGTGAGGCGGGGCGACGCCAGTGCCTTGAGGTGATTTTAAGCGCGCTGAGGGCTTCAGCTCAGTCCTCGTTGTTTGTTAAAGGATCTCGGAGCGGTCGCCTTGAGCAGATCGCACAGGAGGTCGTCGAGGCGCTCAGCCTTGAACGCACCTCACGTGGCGCTGAGCCACGCTCGTCTGACACCCCTCGCCCAAAGGAGCGCTGATGCTCATCTGGCTGTTCACTTGGCTTCAGTCAAGCTTTACCCCGCTACGGGTCGTTCGCTACACCTCGTTTCGCGTGATCGCAGCGATGGCGACAGCGACCCTCGTGAGCCTGTATCTGTACCCTCGGTTTATTCGTTTTTTACAGGTGAAACAGCTCGGTCAAGTCGTCAGGCATGATGGGCCAGAGAGCCACTTTAGTAAGCGAGGCACCCCCACAATGGGGGGCGCGTTGATCTTGTTTGCGATGAGCGTGAGCACCTTACTCTGGGCGGACCTGAGCAACCTCTACATCTGGGCGACCCTGGGCATCACGCTGGTCTTAGGGGTCGCAGGCTTCATGGATGACTACCTTAAGATCAGCAAGAAGAACAGCGCTGGCCTCTCGGGTCGTAAGAAGCTCTTAGCGCAGTTTGGTGTCAGCTGGCTCGCGCTCTCGCTGTTGTTGACCTTTCAAGAGGGCTTCGAGCCGAGGCTCTATCTACCCTTCGTGTCTGCGGAGCGCTTGTATTTTGATCTCCCAGTGGTCGCCTTTGTGCTGTTTGGGAGCGTAGTGATCGCGGGGACGAGCAACGCCGTGAACTTAACAGACGGGCTCGATGGACTCGCGATCGGCCCTGTGATCGTGGCGACTGGGACCTTCCTTATCCTCGCGTACGCCTCAGGAGCGGTGCTCAACCTCCCGATGCCCGGTGACGCAGGTGGGGTCTATGAGTTTAACGTCGCTCGATACCTGAACCTCCCTCACGTCCCTGAGGTGAGTGAGCTGTCGGTGTTCGCAGGGAGCTTGATCGGCGCAGGGATTGGCTTCCTTTGGTACAACTCTTACCCCGCTCAGATCTTTATGGGAGACACTGGGAGCTTAGCGCTCGGTGGCGCGATTGGGACCTTAGCGGTGCTGACGCGAAATGAGCTCCTGTCGCTGATCGTCTGTGGCCTCTTTGTGGTTGAGGCGCTGTCGGTGATCCTCCAGACGACCTCATACAAGCTCCGAAGGAAGCGGATCTTTAAAATGGCCCCTATTCATCACCACTTTGAGAAGCTTGGCTGGACTGAGCCTAAGATCGTAGTGCGCTTTTGGATCATCTCATTCTCCCTCTCTTTAATCGCCCTAGCGAGCCTTAAGGTCCGCTAGTCTTCGCCCAAAACGGAGCGCTCGATGATCGTCTATGTCTATATCGCGGTGCTGGTCATCTCTCTGCTGAACCTGTCAACGACCCTCCGCTTTAAGCAACGCTGGCAGCGTAGCGCGGCGCATGACCGTAGTCATTATGGCTTTGATATCGGCGTAGACCTCGGGGTGATGAGCATGGCCGCGTGCATCATGGGGATCGGGCTCGTGATGGTTTTCTCAGCGAGCTACACGAAGTCTAATCAAGAGTTTGGGGTCCCGTATTATTTCTTAAAGAAGCAAGCGATCTTTATCATGCTGGGGTTGGTGATCATGTGGGTCACCTCACACATTAACTATCGCTTCTGGAAGCCCTCGAGCGTCACTTTTTGGCTACTCAGCTGGTTTGGGC
>Ga0181594_10005813_pt1 | contig 10749 bp, 8 predicted proteins | sample 071ome_18_FD_145603 | JGI IMG/M metagenome (GOLD analysis project Ga0181594, IMG submission 145603) | Coastal salt marsh microbial communities from the Groves Creek Marsh, Skidaway Island, Georgia - 071413BT metaG (spades assembly) | ecosystem: Environmental > Aquatic > Marine > Intertidal zone...
GACCCGACGCGCCGCCCCATCGCCGGCAACGACCACCATCCCGCCCTCGCCGGAGGTCATGTTTTTTGTCGGGTAGAAGGAGAAGGCAGCGCCGTCACCAAGAGCCCCGACTGGAACCGAGTCAACCGCCGCGAGGTGGGCTTGAGCAGCATCCTCAAGGAGGAGGATTCCGTGGGCGTCGCACAGTTGCCGAAGGCGAGGCATGTCAGCGGGATGTCCGTACAAGTGGACCGGCATCACCGCCTTCGTTCTCGGCGACAGCAATCTCTCGGCAGCCTCAGGGTCAAGGCAGAAAGTTTCCAGATCGATATCTGCGAATACCGGAGTAGCTCCCGTCAGAGCCACGGCGTTCGCGGTCGCCGCAAAGCTAAAGGACGGCACGATCACCTCATCCCCCGGCCCGATGTCGAAGGCTAGGAGTAGAAGATGTAGTGCGGAAGTGCCGGAGTTCACCGCTACACACGCGCGGCCGTCAACTGCACTCGAGAATTCAGCCTCAAATTGAGCGACCTCAGGTCCTTGCGCGAGAGCACCGGATCGCAACACGCGGCTCACGGCGTCAACCTCATCGTCGCCGATGATCGGTTGAGCAAGTTGGATCACCGCACATCTCCTCGTCGTGTCGACAGGTGCCCGCAAGATCACAATGGCGGGCGTCCCAGCAGGCGAGACGCTAACAGCGGATGGTCATCCAAGGCCTTCAAGTCGGGTCGCGATGCTCAACACCCGAAGGGCGCCATCGCGCGAAAGAGTCGTCCGTCTACGTCCATCACGAGGAAGCACACCGCCTCAGCCTCCGGCAACCCGACCTTGACACTGAACCCAACCGCCAGTTCCCGAGGGCCGAGAACCCGCTCAACATCCGGTCGTGGCAACCGGCGAGTAGATGCCAGAGGAGACTCACCGAGTTCCTCCGACACCACCACCAGCGCGGAGATCGAACGACTCGCCCAGCCTGAGACGATGCCACTCTGACGGTCGACAACGTCAATCGAGTGCGGTGGCGCGTCCTCTGACACCGCGTCCGGAGTCTGCGACATGGTCAAGACCGACATCTCCGGCACCGAAGCCGACTCTGCGACGAAGTCGATCAGGCGCGTCCTGCGATACGGCACGCGACTCGAATTCAACACCAGCACCTCGTCTCGAAGAAACGAACTCTCCGATACCCGGCTCGCCACCCAGCCCCATGACTCGTGTCCCACATTGAACTCGAGAAGCTCGTTCGGTAGGTCATCGCGCGCTGCCAGCGAACCCAGGAACCGCGTGCACGTGTAGGCGGACCGAACCGACAGATCATCGGCGATCGGATCGTCGAATCGGCCCCACGTCGCATCTGTGAGACATGCTTTCGGGAGCGCACTCAGCTCACCCCTGAGGCCATCTGTGGCCACACCCTCCCAAGATTCGCCGAGCCAGTCGGCACTCGACTGGTCGGGAGTCGCATGGAAATTCACAAAGGACATCGTCGAGGCAAGCACGACCATGACCGAGGCGACATAGGTCAGTTTCGGTGTCCTTGCCTCGCTGACCGCGATCAATACCAGAGCCACAAGGGTCGCGAGCAGGAGCAGTTTTTGTGAGCCGTATCCACTGCCGCCGTTCGCGACCTCGTCCACTGCCCGGAGGGCTAGCGCCCAAACAATCAGGGTCAACCCAATTAGTTCGGGGGCATCCGGCCTTGACCTCCGGATGAGGAGTGCGACGACGACAAAGACCGCGAGCGAAATCAGCAACGGGAATGAATGAGTTCCCCCTGAGCGATCTAGGAACTCGGCAGCACCTCGGAGCAATTGACCTACAGAGATCGATACGAGACCTGTCGCAAGACCACCGTTGGACGTTATGTACGAGGTCAGCGACCGAAGACTGATCAGAAGTGCTGGGATAATCGCCACGGCGTCGATGATCAGCAAGCCGCGACTGAGGCCTCGAGTGCGCCGTGTACGGACCATCAACACGAGAACACCGAGGGCCCCGAGTCCGGCGAGTGGTTTAACTGGAAGCCAAAGCAAGAGCGACAGAACGGCGACCCACAGAAGGGCAATTTGTTCCTGTGGGTCCGCGGAGCGGTAGCCGACGATGCAGGTGACCGTGAGCAGTAGAACGAACCACGCGCTGAGGTGACCGAAGTCCAAGAGCAAGACAGCCCCACAAACGAGCGCGACTCTCACTGCGAGATCGGATGCCAACCCGTGTGCCGACCGACGACTCAGCATCAACGCCGCGACAAGAGATAAAGCTGTGAGAAACGACACAGCCCCGATGGGAACAATGACCGAGGACGAACTCGCGCGAACGAAAACAGCGAAGAGCCTGCCCACCCCGGTAGCGAGCGCGAGCGCGACGGTCATCGGGCCCCCGTGCCCTGACCAGACGGGCCGTTGGTCGGCGAATTGCGACGCGACGAAGAGCCAGGCACCGTTATCCGGACCGGCAGCCAGAAAGCGGACGATTCTTGCTGGCGCAGTGAGCAGCAAGAGCAACGTTGTGGCAGCGGAGATAACCGCGACCTTCCAAGGTATCGAAGGTGGCATCGCACCCGATCTCAATGAGTGCCCACTGGCCAACTGACGAAACCATAGGTACGCCACAGAGAGCAAACTGCAAGAAACGAGCAGTTCAAGGTTGACAGCCAACCCGAGGAGGACACCAGCCTCAAGAAGCACGCCCGTCACGAGCCATGCAAGCAAGATGTTGCTACTGCGCCTCAATGGAAACCCCACGCTCCGAGAGGCCCACCGACTGCCACGACGGTCAACGGTAATGTGAGACGGCTATGGGTGTTCGGTTCAATGATCTGGGACGAACCTCGGACCTCGAGCGCTCAGCGCTTCTCGAGGACATCGCGACGATCCTCGAGAGTGGATCGTTTCTGAATGGGTCATTCTCAGAGCGCCTCCGTTCGCTCCTGAAGTCAAGCCTCTCTGTCAACGGAGTCACACTTGTCGGAAACGGTACCGACGCATTGCGGGTGGCGCTCATGAGTATTGGCGTCACCTCTGGGAGCCGCGTCGTGACGGTCGGCAACGCAGGCGGCTACGCCTCGGGTGCTGCGCTCTCGCTGGGAGCGACACCGGTGCTTGTGGACGTCAATACCGAGACGGCTCAGATGGAACCTGACTCACTCAGGCGCGCCCTCAAATCCCGTGAGCGCCCCGCGGCGGTCGTCGTAACGCATCTCTACGGTTTGATGGCGCCCATCATCGAGTTGGTAGATATCGCTTCCGCTGCAGGGGTGCCTGTGGTGGAGGATGTCGCGCAGGCGTTCGGCGCGAGGAACGCGGAGGGTCCAGCTGGCTCGTTCGGTTCACTTGCGACAGCGAGCTTCTACCCAACGAAAAATCTCGGCTCAATTGGCGATGCAGGGGCAATTTTCTCCTCTTCTAAAGAGCTCGGTGACCGGTGCGCGCGTCTAGCCCAGTACGGCTGGACTGAGAGGTACGTGGTCGAAAACCTGAGCGGTGTGAATTCCCGAATGGATGAGATTCACGCCGCGACACTGTGCCGGCGGCTTTCCTCGGTCCAGCACCAAAATGCCAAACGTCGGGCGATCGTAGCGGCCTTCAACGCATCCCTCGGCCCGATGCGTCGCGTAATCCACGCCAACGGCGAGTCCTTTGTTGGTCACCTCGCAGTGATGACAACGCCTGAGCGAGACCGTGACCGAGAACGACTGACCCACGCGGGGATTGAGACCGCGATCCACTATCCGATCCCTGATCACCTACAACCCGCCTGGAAGAAACTGATCGACACCCCCGTTTCTTTGGCGAATACCGAGATTCTCGCTCGCCAGGTGCTCTCAGTTCCGTGTTTTCCATCGATGACCGAGGACGAGATAGATCAGGTGAGGGCCGCCTTAGAGGGGCTTGGGGACTAGCGCTTCAGGGTGATAAGTCGTTCGGGGACTCGATGTACTCCTCAGCGTCAAAGGGATGGCTGGCAAACACCCCGACGACGGTGTGTGGGGCGAAGTCACGAAGGGTGAGCCAGTGGCGCGTTGGGATCACTACCCAATCTCCAACGTTGAGATCAAACGACAAGTTGCCACCGTCGGGGCTCGAGATGTCGCCCGACACCGATCCCGCCTGAACGAAGACCAGTTGCTCGCAGACACGATGCGCATGGTTGGCTCGCGTCTCTCCCGGTGTTATCTCGAGGAGCCAGAAGAGGCGCCGAGGGACAAACGGCAGGGGAGCGAATTCGGCGACAACGAGGGTTCCACGAGAATCTCGATGGATAGGCATGGAGCCAAACTGCACCGTTCGGTGATCCCACGACATCACGTCACGGTATCCCTGAGACCAACTTGTCGGAGAACTTCGCACCGAGGGTCAAGCGCTGACATTCCGACCATCCGTGCGCCTGTGTTCCGAGCGACGTCGCGAACGGAAAGCGAACGCTGACGGGAGCCCAGGTCGCGGGCGAGTTCACGCCAGAGGTGCCGGGCGGGATGGGTGCACCCGACCTGCCATGGCTTTCCAAGAAATGATCGGTGGTAATGCACGATGGCAGGGTCCGTGATCGCTTGCTCGAGCGACTCATCAGCCTCAATCAGGTCGCATGTGCGCAGCAGGCGCATCAGGTGATACGGCATGAGGTTCCAGCGCGGCTGCAACCTGTCGAAATTCCCCGCGAGGACGAGATTGAGAGCATCCTGATCGACACAAGGCAACTCATACCGGGTGAGCAAACGGAGCACCCTGTCGGTGAGTTCCCCATCTCGCCACCGACCAACGTCGATGACCATGACGCCCGTGTTGAGATAGGGAGCCATCGGATGAACACCCTCCTCGCGCCAAGCACGCCACATCGATGGCATTCCCGCAAGGGCCACGTGCGCGTCAGCAACGGCAGCCACGGCACTCGACATCGATACCGACAGCAGTTCGCGGAGGTCGGCGCGAACGATGGTGTCCGCATCGAGGTAGATGATCCGCTCCGCCGCGTCAAACAAACTGTTCTGTGGTGCAATCACGCTGTACATCGACGCCGCGGGGAACCCGTGTTTCAGCGTTTTCACTGATTCGAGTCGGCCGTCCGCTGGATCTACGATTCGCGGCTTCAGTCCAGATCCTCCGGCTGTGCGAATCAACCCGATTTGCCGCTCTGACCACCCAGTGCCAAGGACGGTGAGTTCAACCTCCGTTTCTTGGCTCAGAGCCAACGAGCGCGCAAGAACGCATGCCTGGGGGACGTATCGGCCATCGGCGGCGGTCACGACCTGAAGGGAAGTCACGGCCGTCTCACGGTCCAGGTTGCCAGATAGTCAGTAATCAACCCGTCAGCGCAGTTAGCGTCCGGTGTGGTCATGCTTGCAGTCAAGTCGTCCTCCGCGATACTTGCTCTGCGACGAGCCACGTTACTCGCCGGCCGGCACACGATCTTCAAGGTCTCGCTTCTCACCTTTCTCCGAGCTGCAAGTGGCCTTCTCGACATTGCCGGAATCCTTCTGCTTGCCCAGTTCTCCGCGACAGTACTCGGATCAGTCGCGGGATCAACCGCCCAGATTTCGATGCACATCACGCTCCCAGGCGTGGGCAGCTGGCGCCCGCTCGCGCTCCTCGGATTCGCCTTGCTATTGATGTCGCTTAGGAGTTTCATCGGGTTCTTCACGGGGCACCGGATGCAAGTGGTGCTCCAGGCGGCCAACATCAGGGTGATTTCCGATCGAGCGCAGCGTCAGTTGTCGCGCTCACTGGACGACCACGAACAGTCGACGTCCCAGGAGGTGCATCACGCATTGACTGCCATGACACGAGGTGCGATCGGAGGGGTGCTGGCCCCACTATCCACGGTTGTGTCGGAGGGAACCCTCGCGTTCATGCTCATAGGAACATTGTTGCTTACTAGTCCTTTCGCAACGCTGCTGAGTCTTTTGACTCTTGGCACTGTCTCGGCTCTCCTCTACCGGTTTGTTGCTCATCGACAGTTTGTGGTTGGGCAACGGAGCGGAAGTGCCCTGGTTAGATCCCTGGAGCGCTTTCAAGAGATGTACCGGGGTTACCGGGAGCTGAGGCTCTCCGGCATGCTTCGATCAGAGACGGCTCGCTTCATCGGGATCCAAAGGGAGTTCTCCGAGCATCAGGTTCGTCAACAGAAGTTCACTGCGATTCCCCGGTATGTCCTTGAAACGACCGTGCTCGTCTGTCTTGGCTTGGTTGCCGCGGTCTCGTCGCTCACATCTGACGACGTCGGTTCCCTCGTTGTCGTAACGGTTTTTGCCGCCACGATGGCTCGTCTGCTTCCCAGCATCATTCCGCTACAGGCAGCACTCTCAGAGCTCCAAACCGCCCTCGGAACTGCATCTTCAATCGATTACGTGTTCGCCGATGACAGTCAGCCAGCGCCCTCCGCATTGAATTCGACCTCAATAGCGCCAGCCATGGGCGAGGCTGGCCTTGACACCACGATCACTCTCCACGACGTGACCTACCGATATCCCGGCGCCGATGATCCTGCGGTCGCCGACGTCTCATTCGAATTTAGAGGCCCAGGATGGTTCGCTGTTCACGGAGAATCGGGGAGCGGGAAAAGCACATTGCTCGATCTTCTCCTCGGACTTCGGCATCCTGAGTCGGGACACATAACGATCAACGGAGTACCGGCGTGGGAATTTCCTCTTCAACACCCGGGCCATGTTGCGTACCTCCCGCAGGCGATCTCCGTCGCCGACCGAAGCGTTTGGGAGAACGTCGCATTTGGACGGACTTTGGCAGAAATTAACCAAGAGAAGGTCCAGTCCGCGCTTGAAGCGGTAGGTCTCGGTTGGCTGACTGAACGAGGCGACTCGATCACCTCAGGTCTTGGTGAATCTGGTGGTCGACTGAGCGGTGGTCAACTGCAACGGCTCGGCATTGCTCGTTGTCTGTATGAAAACCCCCGTGTCCTTGTGCTTGACGAATCGACATCGGGACTGGACCGTGTCGCTCGAAATCAGATCATCAACCTGCTTCACTCACTCGTCGCACAAGGAATGACGGTCGTGACCGTCGCTCACGACGAAGCCCTGAGCGCCCAGGCCTCGAAAATCATCAAGTTGCAGAGCGGGCGCGTGGTGCAGGGATGACGTCGCCGCCCAGCGTTCTCATTGTCGATACGTGCTACCCAGCCTTCCTCCGAGCAAGTGGGTTTCATGACATCGCTGGGCCGCACGACAACTACGACGAACTTCTCGATGAGTTCATGAAGCTCCGCTTCGGAACGAGTGACGTGTACTCCAAACATCTCACGGCGCTCGGTTGGACCGCTCGCGAAATCATCCCAAACTCACTGAGGCTCCAGTCGGCCTGGGCGCACCGGCATGACATTCCAGTATCGCCTCGGCTGGGGTCCGTCCCACACGCCTTGATCAGCAGAGTCCCGGTGCTTCGGAGCGTCTCGCGGTACTTGCCGGCGCTCCACAGAGTTCTCGAGTCTCAAGTCAAAGACCTACGCCCGAACGTCTTGTACTTCCAGGACCTCAACTTCGCACCGCCATCCCTGCTTCGGCGACTTCGGAAGCGGGTTGACCTGATCGTTGGCCAAATCGCGTCCCCGTTACCGCCCGCCGGAATACTGCGGTCCTACGACGTCATCCTCAGTTCGCTCCCGAATCAGATCGAGCAGATACGCGCACTTGGCATCGACTCGGAGTTCCTCGCTATTGGGTTCGACGATCGGATAGTGAGTGAAATTCCGCAGACTGAACGCGACCTGCCACTGACATTCGTTGGTGGGGTGAGCAGAAACCACTCCACAACCCTTCCCCTTCTTCTTGAGGTCGGGGCCGCTGTTCCGGACCTGCAGATCTATGGATACGGCTCGTCGGATCTACCTAACGAGTTGCGAGCGCGGCATGGAGGCGAGCGATGGGGCGTCGACATGTACCGGGTGCTGATGCGAAGCCAAATAACTCTCAACCGTCACATTGATGTGGCGCGGGGATTCGCCAACAACATGCGCCTCTTCGAATCAACCGGGTGTGGCGCTTTGCTCGTGACGGATCGCGGACGAAATCTTGACCAGTACTTTTCAGAGGACGAGGTTCTGTCGTACTCAACTCCTCATGAAGCCATCCAACAGATTGAGTGGGCGCGAACACACCCAGAGGAGTCGAGGGCAATGCGCCTGAGGGCGCAGCGTCGCACTCTGGATGAACACTCGTACGCGAGGCGCATGGCGGACCTCGATCGCATCTTGCGCGCGCGACTCCCACGTGAGCATCGAGCCAGCGCATGCAGTTGAGACCGCGAAACGGTCGGCTTCGAGTGCCCGTGGCTCTGGCTCCTCTCGCTTGGGCGGTCCTGAGCCGTGCTTGGCGATCCGCCTCTCTTCCACCCCGTCAACTGCAGTTGGTTGAGGGACAGCTCGCCAAATGGCGAACAGGTTCGGGCATCCGTGAATTCGACTCCGTATCTGAGCTCCTTGAGTTCACGAAACCATCCAGCGACCGAATTCTTGAGGTTGGCTGCAGCTCGGGCTACTACTCCCAAGTCGTGAAACAGATGCGACCATCGATGAAATATGTCGGCATCGACTACTCCTTCGACTTCTGTGAACTCGGCAGGACGCGCTTCGAGGCGAACGGCCTAGTGTGCGGAAACGCGCTTCGGCTTCCATTTCGAGACGGTGACTTCCCAATCGTTATTTCAGGCTCAGTGCTGCTCCACATCCGGGACTGGAAAGCAGCCCTGCGAGAGACCATGCGGCTCAGTTCCGAGTACGTCATCCTCCATCGCACGCCGGTACTTAATGCAAAGACGCAAACTGTCATCAAGAAGGCCTACGGACACCGGATGGTGGAGTGGGCGTTTCAGGAGACCGATCTCGTCGAGGAATGTATGGCCGATGGCTTCTCTCTCGTGCACACAATTGACTTAGCCTCCCGACAAGAACTCAGCCGGGACGCGCATGCACCAAACACACGCTCGTATCTACTCCTGAGGGCCTGATGTACGCGACCCTCTTCGACCGCAACTACCTCCTCCGAGGCCTCACAATGATTGAGAGCCTTCACGCCGTCGCGCCGCGCAGCCAAGTCACCGTTCTCGCGCTTGATTGGGAGACCGCCAGCCTGCTGAACGACCACCAAAGCGCCTTAAACCTCACGGTCCTCGGTTTGGGCGACCTCGACGAGCCCAACTTGTGGTCCGCCCGACAGTCTCGCTGCTACCGAGACTTCTGTTGGACCCTGAGCAGTGTGCTGTGCCATCGATTGCTGCAGGACCATGAAGAGTTGATTTATCTCGACGCTGATGTCCTCTTCCTGAGCAGCCCAAATGACCTGATCATGCAGTGCAGAGCCGGACAGATAGCTGCCGTTCCACATGATTTTCCTGAACGGTTGAGACACCTTGAGTCAAACGGTCGCTTCAACGTCCAGTGGGTCTATTTCTCCGGTCCGGAAGGTCGAGCGGCCTGTGAGGAGTGGATGCAGCAATGCCTCGAACGTTGCGAGATCGCCCCAGACGAAGGAGTGTTCGGCGACCAGAAGTATCTGGATCAATGGCCGTCGACGTATCGGGCCTTCGTCCAAATCGACGATCCTGGCTGCGGTGTTGGACCTTGGAATCACGAACTCAGACAGCCGACCCGACAGGGCGGTCACTGGCGTGTGAGCACGGGGCAACCGCTTGTTTTCTTCCACTTTCACGGTCTGAGGATTGAGGCGTCCGGTGAGATAATGATGGCTGCTGACACCTACTCAGAGAAGGTCCCGCTGCCGCCTGGCCTGTACTCGGAGTACCTGGAACGACTGGCGAGCAACTGGAGTCGGGTACAACATCTCGTACCTGAGCCGGATCCAATCCACTGGCGGATCAGGCGACCTGAGGGACGAGCGAGCCAAACATTTGGTCGACTCCAAGATCGTTGGAGAACGAGGCGGACGAGACGCACACCGCCATGACCGTTCACGTTTTGACCGCGGTCCACAATCGGTGTGAGACCACCCGTTCATTCCTACACGACATCTTTGATCAACACATGGATGAGACACTTCGAGTTGTTGTTGTCGACGATGGCAGTACTGACGGAACGGGCGGGATGCTGCGAGAACACGCTCGGCAGGCCCCTGCCAACGTGAGTCTCTCCGTCGTCGATGGGAATGGTTCGTGGTGGTGGGCCAAGAGCATGGCCCGCGCAGTCGATGCAGCCCGTGCGCACATCACTAAGGACGACGTCGTCATCTTCATGAACGACGACATCAGAGTTCCAACCTCAACCGTTGCGGAACTCGCCCATCTCACTCGCTCGCACGGTTGCATCACTCGGGCAGCACTGCGACAAGTGGACGCTCCAGAAACCGTGCTCGACCGGGGATCCGTGCTTGAGGAGCGCACTCTCTCCGTTTTACCACTGAGCACGAAACACCCAGGTGAGGGGCTCACGAATGTTGACGTGGCACCCGGCCGCACTGTCGCGTACCCGGGCGTGATTTTTACCCGCGGACTCAACATCGACCATGTTCGGCTTCCACATCACCTAGCGGACCTCGAGTTCAGCATCCGGGCAAGTCGTGAGGGATTTCCGATCCGGTTAGCGGAGGATGTGTACACCCTCTCCATTAACGACGTTGGGCAGTCCCGGGCACCGAACAACACCGTGCGTCGCCTAACGCACATCTCGAGCTCAGATCGACTCCCCTCGTACTGGGCGTTCTGGAGGACAGTCCTTCCCGACCTCCCGCGGTTGATCCTTGCCATTCGCTTCATCCGGTATCTGCTTCTCCCAAACGTCCTGACGGTTTTTCCTTGGTTCAACAAA
>Ga0181594_10005815_pt1 | contig 10746 bp, 10 predicted proteins | sample 071ome_18_FD_145603 | JGI IMG/M metagenome (GOLD analysis project Ga0181594, IMG submission 145603) | Coastal salt marsh microbial communities from the Groves Creek Marsh, Skidaway Island, Georgia - 071413BT metaG (spades assembly) | ecosystem: Environmental > Aquatic > Marine > Intertidal zone...
GAAGAACTCTACGCGGACAACGACCCGTGGAATCACACCAACCTCGCGGCCAAGCCGGAATATGCCAAGGTTCTGGCCCAGCACCGGGCCCACCTGCCGAAGACTGAAGCCCCTGGGGAACTGGCTAAACATCTGACCCGGGATAGCAAGGCCGTCAGGTAGCCAAACAAGGACTAACGAGTCGTTAAGAAAACTCTCAAATGATCGAATCAATCCCGCATCGCGCATTGACCAGATCAATGTCTGCTGCAAGATGCACAGCTTCGTCATTCCTGGCGAACGGGTCTTTTCGGTGCTCTCCAGCGGCAGCCTTTCGCTGACGCAGTCGATCGTGACACGCATTCGTCAGGAGTTCGAACAGGGCAGGGGCCTAGCCGAGGTGACGTCCTTTTACGATGCCGCCCGCTGCGTTGGCCGACACATTCGCGAGATCAGCGAGATCGACCGAGTAGCAATGGAAAGGGATAACATTGCCTTTGCCGTCAGTTTTCTGGTCGGAGGGCAGATTGGCAACGAGCCGCCCCAGCTCTACATGATCTATGCTCAGGGTAATCCGCTACGGTGCACCCGCAGCGCACCGTTTCTACAGATAGGCGAAACCAAATATGGTCGGCCGATTCTCGACCGGGGAATCCGCTATGACGACACCTCGCTGGAACAAGCGGTGAAGTACGCCATCATCTCGCTCGACTCGACGATGCGGTCAAATGTCGCGGTCGGGCCACCGATTGACATGCTGGTCTACCGCAATGATGAACTCGCGATCCGGACCTACCGGCGGTTCCAACCCGATGACGAAGGGCTTTTCGATCTTCGATCGCAGTGGGAACAGGGGCTGCGGTCGGTAATTGCCACGCTGCCAGCCATCGAATTCAGCAGCCCGGGGGAAGACATCGAAAACGGCAGTACCTGCCTGCTCAATCGATCCGAAGAATAGGACGCCCAACGGCACTTTTACAAGCGTCGCGAAGGGACGGGCACCTGCTGTGAGCCACGATAAATGTCGCCCATGGGCAGATCAATTCCGCGAGTCTCGCTTGCATGAGTCGCATCCGTGAACGCGATTTGAAAAGTGCAGCGTGTGGCAAGAGCGCCCGGCCGGTCAAAAACAGCAGGGCGCCACCTCGCAGCGATACCGGACCAAGAGCAAATAGCCAAACCCCAAAGCCGCCGCGGTGCCCGCTCGCTATTCGGCTGCAGCTTTGATGTCGATATCAAACACGTTCGACCTGCCAGCTTTCACCTCGAAGTTCAGTTCAGAGCGACTGTTGTATTCGGGTGGAATCTCGACAGGCAGCGGATTATCTGGGTCGGAAACCACTTTGACCGTGTACATACCGGTGGCCGCGCCCTCCCTCTTGCCCGGCCCCTGTCGATAGAGGCGGTAAACACCTTCAGCGTTGGTATACGCCATCGCCGCAGGCCGCTCCTTGGTGTGAGGAACAAAAATGATCCGCGCATTGGCGAGCGGAACGCCGTCGACTGTCACCATGCCGGAGACACCCGTAATTCGATACCCGCAGCCACCCGTCAAACACAGAGCCGCAAACAGAATGGCCAACAAGCGGGGCATCGTCTCACTCCCCATCCTTGCGGTTGCCGATGGCCTTTAGCACGGTCGGCTCGGTGGAGTCTGACTGGAAGGTGACGGAGCCATCGCAGAGCAGGAACATGCAGCCGCCGCTGTGGTAGCTGGTGTAGCCCTTGCTGTTGGCACTGGAATTAGAGAATTCATTCAGATACCAGCTGGGCACGGTTCGGCCATAACATCTGCCAGCGCCTGACGTACTCGTACCATTTCCGGGCCTTCCGTTGCCGGCCCACACTGCGGCGAAACTACCAGTGCCGGCGTTTGCATCTGCAACAGAGCTTGAGCCGGCCCGTTCGCCGATGAGAAACGTTTTGGATAAGCCGTCGGTGAAGTCCTTAGCTGCCAAGCCTCGGTCGCTCTGCCAGCCGAACAGTGCACCCGAGGAATCTTTGTAGTTTTCCGGGCCCAACGACTGAGGCGGGGACGCGGTGCTGTAGCGTCCGTCGCCAGCACTTGCGACGTAGTTCGATGTGGCGAGTGCCGGGTGATTGTTGGCAATAACGAGCCGTGAGCCGAAGTCGGAAAGGGCGTTGAGCGGGTCGGTAATGTCGGAGGGGCAGCGGTATAACGCCACCGGCTGCTGCAAGGCTTGGGCGGCCGCACTGGGTGAGCCGCTTCTGAGGCCGGGGGATGTAGAACTTGTCAGGCTGTTAAGCGTATTACTGGCGTGGTTAAGTGTCGTGAACAGAGTTTCCTCCTCTGCGAATGGAAGGATGAACACGCCCCAACCCCACGCTGCATTGGTACTCCCGCGGTACCAATGTCCTGCGGGAAATTGCTGATACGTATTTTCATGGACATGAAACGCCAAGCCCATCTGTTTCAAATTGTTGCTACATACGGTTCGCCGGGAGGATTCTCGGGCCGTCTGGACGGCCGGAAGCAGGAGACCGACAAGCACCCCGATGATCGCGATCACGACGAGCAGCTCAATGAGCGTGAAACCGCTTCGACGGCGTGGAATTGCAGGAGCAAAATGAATGCTGTACACGGTATACCTCCCTCGACCTGGCGACCTGAGACAAGACTGGCTTGCAGCCGGCGGCACGATGCTAATCCCTCTGGAAAGGGCCGACGGGCCGATTTTTGGACATAAAAAGCAAAATCCCCCTCGCTGGGGGTTTTTGGTGTATGAATTCAGGCCGAGATTTCTAGCGGTGGTGTCCAAAACCCTTCTTCACTGCCCTTTCCATGACAGGCGTGGATAACCTCGACCATTCCCGCGATGCGTAACGATTGAAGGTGAAGGCCCTTCCTGTGAGCCTCGATGATTCCAAGGCGACGTTCGTAAGGCTTCTGACTCAGAGCGAGCGGCGGGTTTACGGGTACATCCTTAAAATGGTGGTCGATTGGAACGATGCAGACGAAATCCTCCAGGAGACCAACGTGCGGCTCTGGGAAGAGTTTGACCGTTTCCAGCCCGGAACTGATTTCGCGGCGTGGGCCATCCGGGTCGCGCACTATCAGGTGCTTACGTGGCGGAAGCGACGGGATCGCAGCCGCCTCGTGTTCGGCAAAGCAGCGATTGAGGCGCTTGCGATGGAGCAGGCGACGGCGAACACCGTCGAGGGTAGCCGGCAGGCCGCCCTCGCAGAGTGTCTGAAGCGGCTGTCGGCTGTAAATCGTGACCTTCTCACCCGTTGCTATTCGGGAGCGGGCACCATTCGGGACGTGGCTGGCACGCTGGGGCGGTCGACCGAGGCGGTCTATAAGATGCTCCAGCGGGTGCGACTCAGCCTTCATAAGTGCATCGAACAGCGGCTGGTGATGGAGGATGCATGACTGGTCGTCACGACGATGAGCTGTTTCTCCGCGTTCACCGGCTGGTGACGGCCCAACTCGATGGAGACGCCTCGCAAGCGGAGCGGGAAGAACTCGACTCGCTTGTTCGCGAATCAGCGGCCGCCCGGCGTCTATTTTGCGACTACATGAGCGAGACGGCCCAACTGCGGTGGCGCGCTGGTGACGTATCATCGGAATTGCTGCAGGATCTCCTCACCGAGGGGACTCAACCCGCTTGGGACATGAGGGTGCCGCTCGCGGCAGGAATCCTTGCCACGCTTGCGGTCGCTGCCGTTCTTGTCATCGGGCTACTGCCCGCCATCTTGCAGCCCGACTCGGTGCAGCGGACTACCACACAGACGCCGCCAGCCGATCGCGTCAGCCTCGGCGTCGCCACGCTGACGAGGCTTGCGGGTGTGCAATGGACCGACGAGGGCGAGTCGCATTCCGAGCTCTCCAGGCTCGTGCAGGGCGATCGCCTCTCCTTTGATGCCGGAGAGGTGGAAATCGTCTTCGACATCGGCGTGGACGTGGTGATTCGTGGCCCCGCCCAGTTCGAGGTGCGTGCGATCGACCGAGCATACAGCGGCCTTGGAAAAATCACGGCCCGCGTCGGCAAGACGGGTGAGGGCTTCGTGCTCGAAACCCCGGCGGCCAAGGTCGTTGATCTGGGCACCGAGTTCAGTGTCGAAGTGACGGCGACGGGGTCGACCGATGTCGCCGTTTTTCGCGGACTCGTCGATCTCTCGGTGACAGGCCCTCACCGAGGCGGCTCCGTAGAGCCACGAACGCCGCAGCGACTACGACAGGGCGAGGCACTGCGAGTGGGTATGAACGGGTCATTCGGCCGCTTGATGACGATTTCCAGCGATCGCTTTCCCTCGCGGGCCGGGGATGCCGCGAAGGGTACCGCCGCGCCCGTCATCGTGGACGTTCGTGACAACGGCGATGGCGACGTGAAAAAGTTCTACCGCATCGTCAGGGCGGGACTGCAGGAAGATAGCCTGGCATTCGTCGATCGCAGTCATCAGTGGAACGGGGTTGACGAGGTTGGGATCCCCGAATTCCTGACGGGTATCGAGTATGTGATGCCCTACAACGATGACAAGTTCGTCGAGCGGCTCGAAGTATGCGTGGACCTCGGCGTGCCGGCCGTGCTGTATGTGTTTTTGAGCGACGACGTACCGGCCCCCGCATGGCTGACGAAAGATTTCGTCGATACGAGCGTCGACATCGGGTTGGACGAGACCCGTACCCAATACAAGCCGAAACACTCGACTGAAGATGGTCCCGGGCGGAGCGTCGACACCGTGTTCTCCGTATGGCGGCGGGAGGTTCCCGAAGCTACGACGGTCACACTTGGGCCCATCCAAGCACAGCGGGGGCGGGACGGCTTCAACATGTACGGCATTGCTGCGGCTCCGCTGACCACCGGCTCGGTAAATGAAGCGTCGGCGTCGCCGGGGGTATCGGAGTGAGGGGTTCTTTCTCATTGTCACGATCGCGCGTGGTGGCTGCGGTGGTCATACTCGCTTCGTCGGTAGCCGGGTCCCTGCTTGCTGTAGACCTGGCTGATATCGCCCCGCCCAAGAGTCGCGTGCGGGTGGCAAAAAAGCCCGGGAAGCCATTTCGGGAACTGCCCACGGTCACGCTCGCCGATCTGCCGGCCATCCCTCTCGACGGTACCCGTCGCCGCGATCACGCCCCAGATCCATCCAGCACCGGTCCCGCGACATTCTTTCGTGTCGAGCGTCGGAACGGTCGCTGGTGGTTGGTTGACCCCACCGGCGATAGCTTTATCTGTCGGGGCGTGAACAGCGTGGCTCCCTACTCCTCACGCCGCGGGAGGCAGGCGCTGGCGGAGCGGTTTGGCACCTCATCAGACTGGGCTACCGGCACGAGCCGATGGCTTCGTGACGCGGGGTTTAACTGTCTGGGGGCGTGGTCGGATGAAAGTATCCGCACGGTCGATCAGCCGTTGCCCTACGTACGGTTGTGGAATTTCATGGTCTTCTACGGCAAGAAACGGGGAGGCACGGTCATGAAGGCTGGGCATTTCAGCTACCCTGGCGACTGTCCCTTCGTCTTTGATCCCGAGTTCCCCGCGTTTTGCGACGAGCACGCCCGCCAACTCGTTCAGAGTCGGGATGACCCGTGGCTGGTCGGCCATTTCTCCGACAACGAGCTACCCTGGAAACGCTCCCTCTTGGACAACTGCCTCAAGCTACCGCAGGCGAATCCCGGTCATCGGGCGGCGCGTGCGTGGCTCGAGCGTCGGCGCGGCAGTCCTGCGGCGGACGCCCGCATCACCGACAAGGATCGAGCCGGCTTCCTCGAGCATTCCATCGAACGCTATCTCGCGATCGTCTCCTCCGCCATCCGCAGGCACGATCCCCACCACCTCTTCCTCGGCATGCGGCTGCACGGCGAGGCATTGCGGCTGCCCGAAGTATTTCGGGCCTGTGGACGCTACTGTGACGTCGTGTCCGTCAATTATTACGGTGCCTGGACGCCCGCTGCCGATCGGATGGCAATGTGGGAACGCGAGGCGGGCAAGCCGTTCCTCGTGTCGGAGTTTTACGCAAAGGGCGTTGACAGCGGCATGCCAAACACGAGCGGTGCTGGCTGGCTCGTGGAGACCCAGCGCGACCGAGGCCTCTTCTACCAAAACTTCACACTCGCCCTGCTTGCCTCCCGCAGTTGCGTCGGTTGGTACTGGCACCGGTACGCAGACAACGATTCCGACGGACATCGCGCTGATCCATCGAACCGTGATTCGAACAAGGGAATCGTTTCTTGCCGCTACGAGCCTTGGCAGCCGCTCGTCAACGAAATGACGGCCATTAACAGGCGGGTCGAGGGTATCGTCGACTGGATCGATCGGATGTTCCACACGGAGGTGATGCGATGAGGCCGAATAGCATCGTGGTATGCATGGCGGCGTTGGCTTGGGCACTGCCTGGCGCGACACGTGAACACGTCTTTCCGAGCGACGTGCGGGTTGAGCGGGATGTCGCCTATCTCGGCCCCGCTCGTCACCAGAAGGCGGATCTCTACTTTCCGCGGCCAGGAGCCCAGGGAAAGCAGCTGCCGGCAGTGGTGATCATCCACGGCGGCGGGTTCAACGGCGGCCACAAAGATGGGAAGCGGGAAATCATCATCGGCTCGACGCTAGCCCGTCAGGGCTATGTTGGCATGAGCATCGACTATCAGCTCTGGAACAAGGGCGTGCGGAAGCCGACATGGCCGCAGTGCCTTCACGACGCGAAGCGTGCCGTGCGGTGGCTAAGGCAGAACGCCGACCGGCTCGGCATCGCCTCCGATCGTATTGGGGTCATCGGGGGATCAGCGGGGGGCAACCTGGCTGCCATGCTTGGGGTGACTGGCCCCGGCGACGGCCTCGAGCCGCCGGAGGGTGACAGCGGCCCTTCCACGGCCGTGCAGTGCGTCGTGGATTTGTACGGCGTCGTCGACCTCGTCCATTACCACGACATGCGGATGTTTTTGGCAACGCGGGAGGAGGATCCGGAGAGTTACCGACGGGCATCTCCGGTGAACTACTGCGGTTCCGGTGATGCCCCCGTCTTGATAATGCACGGCACAGCCGATGAGACTGTCGCGCTTTCGCAAAGCGAAACATTCGCACGGGCCCTGCAGGAGGCGGGCGTGGAAAGTGAACTGATCATCGTGCCCGATGCGCCGCATTCGTTCGGCCTCGACTACTCGCGATACGACGTCAAAACACCGGTTATCGCCTTCCTTGACCGACACCTCGCGGCCTCCCCGTAAGACGCTAGGGCAACGTCGGGGGCCGACACGGTTCCAGCGCTTGTGCCGGGGCAGAGTGTAGCGAATCCTCTCGGGCCTATGGCCCGTGCCCGATACAACCGAAAGCCGCTGAACTGCAAACGCTGGCCGGGCACAGGACCGCAGCAGATGCTCGAGGCTCAGGAAGTACTCCGGCACGTCCCGGTCAGCAAGCGCGATCCGAACGCTGGCATCGACTGAGAATCGACTGTGCTGTCAGGTGAGCATGTCGGCGGTGGCCTCACGGCTGAGAAACCCCTTCCGGCGAAACAACCGCATCAGCCGCAGCCGTACCGGCTGAGTCACAGCTGCCAGATCTAATGCTGTCAGAGGCCGAGTTGCGTAAAACGTCAAGCCGCCACCTGCGGCGGACCGCGTGAACAACCCGTCGGTCACGCAGGCATGCAGATGCACATGCTAGTTGAGCGCAGGGCCGAAGATAACGACCTGGTTACAAATCACTTCCGACCGATTTGACCTGATCATCGCCTTCGATTCACTCATCGATTTTGGTGATCTGGCTTAAGTCCGTTCACCCGCTGCTCAGTGCCTCGGTGCAGGGGGCGTCCTTGGGTTCTCAGTGGACCGAGCTCAAGTTCCACCATTTCGCCTGACCGATAGTGGCCGCTATGAACTTCATAAAGACCACGTTCGCGAGATGGCTGAAACTACAGGCTTCGACATCCTCGTAATAAAGCCACATTTTATTCGAATGGAGTATGGGCAAGAGTCATCCGATGGCTCGTGGTCCTACGGACCCCCAACCACCTAGTTCTAGCCACTGAGTCCCAAGTTGACATGCGGTAAAGTCGGATACTCAAGGGTGATCCGTTCTTTTCCCTCTTAAGATTCTTGGGCCGGCGAAGAAGAGGTGGGACCGTAAAAGAACTCTTGCTGAGACAAAAAGCATTCGTTGTACATTTCCAAAGCTTGTCCCGTGTAGCCATCAAGGGGCGGCCGCTTGAACTCTCCCGTTGAATGTTCCGGTAGTTTTTCCATGAACCGAGGCGAAGCTGCCATCAACTCATGTGGCGAAATGGCAAAGTTACTATGCGATAGTTTTTGGGCAAACCTCTCGAAGAACGATTCGTCACCCTCGCTAAAAAGCTCTTCGGTTTTGACAATGGTCACATCAGCTCCGAGCCCCATCAGCAACCGATAGGCAGCGACCCACTGCTGAGGAAAAGGCCACAGCAATCCGAAATGACGCATGGTGATGATCAAGCGAGTCTCCTGATCCGGCGCGTCCTGCAAAGCCTGAGTCAGTGTTTTGTTGCCCAAGTAACCATAGCGTGTTTGGGTCGCCCACTTCTCGGATCCGCGCAGATGGTAGCTCGTCGCGGATCGAAAGAAAGAGGCAGGATGTCGGACAAACAGGAAGAAGCGGGAACGCGTCAGGTCGATTAAACGCAAAGATTTCTCGAGTGACAGTGGCGAAAAGTTTCGGCAACGGATATTCGCAAATTCCATCGCCGGAACTTCTGCATCGCCGATGTAGGGCCCAGGCATCTGCCCCCTCAGTTCGTCAGTCTGATATTGAATGAACGTCAGTTCGTCTCGAAATACAGACCGGACGTAGTTGTTGCCGCATTTGTGAGTGAGCAAAAACAAATTAGCGGGCGGACCCACCAAAGGGGCCCTTTCGCTAGAACCCGATGAAGCCAACGATTTGATCGACCCGGCCCAACGCCTGAACTTCTTGAAGACCATAAAACGTCGCCGACCTCCCTGTCGAACTGCAAAAAACAGAATCTCCTATGTCCCGATATCGAAGTTCTTCGCTCTGTTGATCTCTGCACCACGCAGTTGCTGCCACTCAGTCTTGAGTCGCGTAAAGGATAGGAGCGTCACCGGCTCTTCCGCAAGTATCTCACCCAACGCGAACAGCCGAACAGTTGCCTTCGGCTACCCTTTCACAACAAGCCCCTGGATCACCCACCTCATGAATGGCAGAAAAAAACAAGAAAGAGTCGGCTCATGCGGAGAATTCTGCCATCGGCGCAGACCGCTTCCTCGTCGCCCTCAATACGGCAACAGGAGCGAGCGTCGCGAAGGAATGGGCACCTGCTGCTAGCCACGATGAATGTCGCCCATGGGCAGATCATCCGGTGATGCTTGCTCGAACTCTCCATCACGATGAAGCTGCGCCAGCCCACCCCAGTCGACCGGCGGCCCCCGCGTTGGTGACACATGCGGTGGATCGAGCGGTTCGCCAAGATGCGTCAGGATTTTCCGGATCGGCCCTGGGTCGGTGACGAAGCCGATCAGCCAGCTATCGCTATCACAGTTGGGACACGCCAGCGGAAACGCCCCATCCACCCGTGCCAATGGCTTCGGCCAGGCAATTTTTGCCGTGTCTTTGCGGAAAAGCCTATTATCTCAATTCGTTCTCTACTTTTCTACGCATTTCTACGCACCAAAAACCTCACGTACGAGGCCCAACGTCATAGGTAAACCCATGCGTCTACAAATGCTGACTCCTCTGTTTTTCCTCTGCATGTGTTCGATGCTGTTCCCTACTCCTGTCGTGGCTCAGAATCAGCCGACGGCGGGAAACAGAAAACTTGTTTGGGAGGACAACTTTGATGGAGATTCACTTGATTTTTCCAAATGGGGAATCGAGGTGAATGCATTTGGTGGAGGGAACAATGAATTGCAGATTTATACCGATCGAAAAGAAAACGTCCGTGTAGCTGGCGGCAACTTGATTCTCGAGGCAAGGCGTGACAACGCGAGCATCGCGGGAACTACGCGTCAGTACTCCTCGGGCCGAGTAAGGACAAAGAATCGCGGCGACTGGAAATACGGGCGTATCGAAGTCCGCGCGAAGTTGCCCGCCGGGGCAGGCCTCTGGCCGGCCATCTGGATGCTTCCGACTGACGAAAAGTATGGCGGTTGGGCGAAGAGTGGTGAAATCGACATCATGGAGTTTCGGGGGCAAAACGCCAATGAAATTCTGGGGACATTGCACTACGGTGACGCGTGGCCAAGGAATACGTCATCAGGAAAAGAGTACAAACTGCCTGAGGGCAACTTCACCGATGCTTTCCATACATTTGCCATCGAATGGCGAGCTGGAGAAATCCAATGGTTTGTCGATGGGAAATTGGTGCAGACTCAAACCAAATGGAGCACGACGGGCGGTGCCTTTCCTGCCCCATTTGATCAAAAGTTCCATCTTCTTCTGAATCTGGCAGTCGGTGGCGGTTTTGTGGGGCCTGTGGGTGGTGATACGGAGTTTCCTGCACAGTACCTGATCGATTACGTCCGTGTTTATCAGTAAAGAACGTGAGCGGTAGATCCGAGGAGATGCGTTCACCCCAATTTTCCATTGATGACGCAGGCAGCGTTGAGCCGCCATGGCGGAATGGCCATCAAACCAATTCAGGCCTCAATTCTGCTTCCAGCCAGTCCCCGTTTTGGAATTCCCGCGTGAGAAATCCTGGCTCAGCAGGGCAATGCGTTCCCCGAGAAATCAAGCCGTGGCCTTTGCGTTTTTCACGGGCGACTGCGGCCGCTTCGCTTGCTCTGTTCCAACAGCGACTTGAGCTCGCAAACGATCTCGG
>Ga0181594_10005817_pt1 | contig 10744 bp, 19 predicted proteins | sample 071ome_18_FD_145603 | JGI IMG/M metagenome (GOLD analysis project Ga0181594, IMG submission 145603) | Coastal salt marsh microbial communities from the Groves Creek Marsh, Skidaway Island, Georgia - 071413BT metaG (spades assembly) | ecosystem: Environmental > Aquatic > Marine > Intertidal zone...
CGAAACCAAATGTCAACTACTTTTTTAGTGAAAACGAATTATTTTTTATTTTCTTTGGCTGCTTCTCGTTCTGCTTCACGCAATTCGCTTGCGACCGCGGCATCGTATTCAGCACGATCTACAACACCTTCAGCAAGTAAACGCTCGCGGTTTGCCATATGTTGTGCCTGAACTTCTTCTTTAGATCCGCCAAAATAAGGTACACAATGCCCTTCTTCAATCATAATTTCTGTAACTAAACGGCCATCGGCGGCACGAAAATCTCCAAGGATACGACCAAACTTACCTTTCATATCTTCACCGTCTTTATCTTCGGTTGTGATAAGTTTAGCATCTTTTTCTAATAAAGAATAAAGTCTGTTTTTAGCAGCAAGACCAAATAATTTTTCTACTTCATCAGATGTTCTTGACTCTGGAGTATCGATACCCATAATTCTAACTCTTTCATCTTTAAGCTGAATTTTAAATCCTAGGTCGATATCTACATCAACGGTATCACCGTCAACTACTTTTACTACGTGTACATCATACTCATTTTGAGTGCTCATGGGTTTCTCCTCATGTTATTATTATTGTGAGTGTGTGCTTAAGCCACGATGTATTTATAAATTAGTGTATGATTTTACATTATCTATGAATTCACCTACGGTTTCCATTGATTGAATCCAATCCCGAATAACTTCATCAGGTATTTGGTGATCAGGAAAGAATACGTCTTCAGCTTCCATAATAATATTCATAACATCTAACGAATCAATATGATCTAAAATCCTTGACTCTCGTGTAAGATCTTTCCTTGTTTCTTTTTTTAAATAATCAAAAACCCATTCTTCAAATTCCATTTATAATTCCTTTCCAATGATGTATAGTTCTATCAATACCTTCTTCATATGAAATTGCAGGTTTCCATCCTGTTTTTTCTGTAATAAGATTGTGATTGCTATTTAGCCAATATATTTCACCATGTCTTGGCGGTTTCATATTCCAATTAATAGTCCCATTCCAATTTAATTGATTTGCAATATAATTAGCGCAATCAGAAATTTTGCGCGGATCGTCAGGACCAATTGTAAACGTATGACCTTTACAAGTTTCACGGTTTTCAATAACGGCCATCCATGCATTAAGTAAATCTTCTATGTAAATAAAATTACGATAAGGTTCTGCATAACCAAGGTTACATACATCACCTTTTAACATTTGACTAATGATTTGCTCTGTAACAAAATAATCGTTATCTTTACGGCCATAGCTATTTGTTTGTCTAAGGCTTGCCCATTCTAAACCATATGCGCGACCGGCGTATTCTAAATACTTTTCACACCCATATTTAGCTACTGCATAAGGTGCGTTGGGATGGGGCTCAGTATGTTCATCAAACGCTACACTATTAACATATGTGCCTGTTGCTTGAACTTCATCGCTGATTGGTTGCCAACCATAAACCTCCATCGTGGAAGCAAACACAAAGTACGGCATTGACTTGAGGTTACGGCATGCTTCAATAAGATTGACAGTTCCAACATAGTTGACTTCGCTAAAGCTCACTTGCTCGTAAAAACTTTCTTGTACCTCAGTGCGAGCCGCGAGGTGTATTACAATGTCGGGTTGTACTTCTGAAACTTCTGCTTTGATTCCATTATGATTTCTTAAATCATGCGCCAACGCAAAGACATGCCCAATTTTTTCTAACCTTGAATAAAGGTGCTGTCCGATAAAACCGGATGCGCCAGTAAGTAGAATTTTCATTTAACATTCCTCATAATTAAATTATACATATCACTTATATCTTTTTCATTTATTCTATACATGTACGCGTTATGCATATTTATATTGTCGTACTCAATTATTTTTTCAGCCAAATCTGGCAAATGATATAAACGTTCAACTTCTTCCATTACTGCAAGAAACCTTTTTCGCATATCTTCAATGGAATCAAAAGAATAGTCTATCCAAGGATAAAACTTATATCCTTTGCTTTCTAAAAATGGTTTTAAATTATGATGTGCCATCCAAACAAAAGGTTGACCTGTTGCTAAAGGCCTATAAACTTTTTCTGTAATGCTTGGAGCGTGCGGTCTTGATTCCGTAACTAATAATAATTTTGTATCTAAAAACTGTGGAGGTATTGCATACCATAATCGATTTCTTAAATAATTATACGATATATTACTAATATCAATACCGTCATGACCTAATATTTTATGTCTAATAAATTTTTCAGGATTTTTAATTATGATATCATGTGTCTCTTTAAATGGGAAATTTTCTTGCCAAGGTGTTTCTTTAAACCATGTAATTACATCATTAGTATCTACTGCATTAGAAGTATATAACACATCATCATTCCAAAGAATATTCTTTTTATGCAAAGAAGCCAAAACATCCAATCTAAACCATCTATTTTTTATTGCCCCTAATGGCACTATTAGTTTATATGTATGCTTTTCATATGGATCATATAATACTTCTTTAAATTTTGAAATCTTATTAAAACAATTTATATGAGTAATCCAAGGGCGCAAATGTTCTTCATGTTGTGTTTTATTTTCATCATAAGAATTAATTAAGAATTGAAAATTATTTGGAGGAAGTATTTTTGTTATTTCCTCAAAGTCTTTTAACATTTTATCTTGGTTTTTTGAACACCAATTTTTATTCATAATGTGATATTCATATAACCAAGTAATTAAGATTAAAATATTATTTTCTTTTGCAAATTTTAAAATGTTAGTACGTGATAATACTAATCCTGGCAATTCGTGCGCAAACTGAGTATCATCACCAGGTAAAAGAATTACATTTATTTCGTTTGGATCTACTGTATCAACGCCGATTATTCTATAATTTATTGGATAAACGTTTTCTTGGTCTATATATTCAGCAAAATAAACAAAAAATTGTTCTCTAATCTTTTCGTCATAATTAACAGTTTTTTGCTTGTTTATTGTATGAAAATGTTTTATAGTATCCGGTGCTTGATAAGTTTTAGATTGCCTAAAAGGACAAACACCATATTTTTCCACCCAAACATTAATGTCAAAAATCACAAGTCAAAATCCTGTTGTTAAGTAAGTGTCAAATGTTTGCAGTGTCAAATCTTTGACATGAAAATGAAATCTTAATAAATATATATAATAGAGTAAACATGCTTACTTAATGGTTTTAAATGGGATTGGAAAATTATGTCTAGACTATTTACGTTTCTGATGGCAATATTTATAACTCTATCCTCGGTTGTGAGGGCTGAGCCTATAGTTACAGAAAGCACATCGACCTCAACGGTCAACTCAACTTCTACGTCCGAAACGACGGTAAATTCTCCGCCGCCTTCGGCAATGTCCCCCACAATCCAAGCGTCTAATTCTGATTTGTGTACAGTCGGAGTTGCTGGCGCTGTCCAAACGCAAATCCTTGGGATTTCGGCTGGTACAACTGTTAGGGATATGAATTGCGAAAAACTGAAAAATGCTGTTACTCTATATAACATGGGTATGAAGGTTGCCGCAGTGTCTGTTATGTGTCAAGATCCTCGAGTTTTTGATGCTATGATGAACGCTGGAACTCCATGTCCATATGACGGTTTGATTGGGGCTGAAGCAAAACGCGCTTGGGAGGCAAATCCTGAGATGCAACCAAATGGTAGCGAACAAAGTAGGAAGTTTAATGACGGTACAAAGAGTACTCTTATCGGTGGTGGCGTTGTTGGGGGTCTTCTCCTCCTCTTATTGCTACTCTGAAGAGACATACGGCGTTACCAATAATGCTGCTGCCAACGGCCTTAGTTGGTATATGTCCAACGTGTTACCTGCGCAAGCAGGTTTAACCGTTAATGGAGTTATATATGTTTATACCGTTGAAAAAGATCCTAATAGTGATTTCGTTGTTACTGTTAGGAACAAAGATGCGCTAGGTCCTGGATACATATTTGAATCCGAAGACGATTGGAGTCAAAGACCTGGGACAACTTTGAATAGACTTGTGGGTGTTGAAAATATACCTGGAATACGTTGGGGAGATGGAGAAATACACACAGAAGGTGAAGGCGACATTTTAAATCCAAAAGTTGCCTATACTTATAGATATGACCAGTGTTATAATCCTTTAACTGACCCGAGTTGCCCAGGATATATGGAGGCCCTTTTGGCATGGTTAAAAGAAAATGGATTATTAGATAATCCGCCTATGCCAGGAGACCCATATTACGACGAATGGGTACAAGCTACGCTCAACAGAGACCAAGAAGAAGGTGAGGAAGCTGAAGAGGGTAAATCGAACGAAGAAATGGATGAAGAAGGCGATGACACTATTAAAGCGTTAAACGCCAACATTGACATTGATGGATTTATAGCAGGCGATCGTCAAAACGAGATGATGGCTTCTATGAGTTCTGTTAATCTTGATTCTTATTATGCACAAGCTGTGCCTGGTGGTAGTTACAATGATACTGTTATATTACAAGATTCTACCTTACCAGATAATGCAAGGGCCGTTAGAAGCTTAGCATCTGACTCCGTGCATAGATCTATGGTAAGATCACAGTATGATAGAAATTAAAACCAAATAAGGAGAGAACAGATATGTTCATTAAGTCATTAACAGCGTTAGGTTTAATCATGGTTGCTTCTACAGCCGTGGCCGAAAATACGACAATTCAGGGTAACGTTCAAGCTAAGTGCTCTATATATACAGAAACACCTGGCGTATACGGAAACCCTACACCAAACGAACTAAGCACTACACCGGCAGACGGAGGCGTTCACCCAATTATTCGTTTTGATGTTGCTTCTGCCGATTATTACTATGCAAGAATTTCATATCCTATTTCATTTTCATCAAGCCCATCTCTTTCTGATACAGTGAATTGGACTGGTGATGTTGAAGTTTCAGCCACATCTGACGTGGCAATGGCAGGTTATGAAGCAGCTAAAATTCAATATGATAATGTAACCGACTTTGATTTAACCGCTGCCGGTTCAACATGGTTTAAAGTTACATCAAATGCAACTTATGGATATAACTCCGCATTCCCAGCTGGTACTTATACAGCGATTGCGGTTGCTGAGTGTATTCCTCAATAAGGGATAAATATATTATGAAAAGATTGATTAATTCCTGTGCTTTGGCGATCGCCGTATTCAGTGGATGGGCGGCGATCGCGTCAGCACACGAATTAACGCCTACATATTTAAAACCGTTACCGGCTTATATTGATGGCGTTAAAAAAGTAACTTTAACTATGTTTAATCGAAGAGATGATATAGTATATTATGAAATTAATGTGTATGACGCTGAATTTAATCCTATAGCATTTGCTACATCAAATAGGATTTTAAAAGTACCATATTTGACAAGATCAACGTTTGATGTATATTATAAAAACCCAAAGGATGTTGGATTAAGACCTGTATATTTTTGTACAACTTCTAAAATATTAAAAGACGAAAGCATAGCGAGTACAAAAATAGTATCAAGAGTATGTTCAAAATTGGAATAAAGAGAGGTTGTGAAACATGTTATGTTAAAGAAATTATTAATATTAATTGCTAGTCAATTAATTTTTATAAACTCTGCATATGCAGAAAGTTCTTCGTTGAATTTGGCAATACCAAACGCAGGTAACAATTATATGTATGATAAGTTTAGATCTGGTGAATTGGATTGTTCAAATGCTATTGGTTCTGCATCAACTTTGGAATTTGGTGTTACTGGAATTTTACAAGCTGGTGATCCATACTATTATGATTCTTTAAATAATTATATTAACAGTGGATCAAGAACTGGAGATATTGGTGTATATGCAAGAATTATTATACCAATAGGTAAAGTTGCTAAAGAAAGAATTAATTGTAATGATTTATATCAATTAGAACTCCAAGCAAAAAGATTAGAAATTTTGAAATTGGAACGTGAACTTGAACAGTTAAGAGCGCTAAGATTTGAAAATTAACTAGGAGAAAAATATGGCTGATCTTGGGGAAGGATTGGACCAATTCGAAGAGGAAGTAGAAAATCTAAAAAATAAAAAGATGAAACTCTTCGGAATAACAATGACGCCAACAACTATTGGTGCACTGTTTGCTTTACTTGGTTCTATAGGAGGCGGCCTATACGGCGGCTTTGAAGTTTATAAAGACTACATGGACATGAAAGAAATTGTCCAAAACATTGACATAGATGAAATACAAGCGGCAAATACTTTGCAGCTTCAAAAATTAGAAGATGCCATTACATATACTCAGGATATTAAAGATGGCCTTAAAGCCGATGTGGCTAGATTAGAAGGTTTAATTGACAGCCTAGAAGATAAAGTTATTGCTGCGGAAGATACAGTACGCACGTTAAGAACAGATGTCAATAATAAGTTAGATGCATTTGAAGAAAGACTGCGTTTAACATTAAAAGATAATCAAGATACCATTACAAATTTAAGAGATAAGATAAGTTCTAATCTTGAAGCCTCAGAGGCAAGGATTAAAGATACTCAAAGATCTATAGACGCCACGTTAGAAGGTATCCGTGGTGAACTCAATCAGCAACAAAAAGATGTTACACAATCAATTCGCGAAGTTGAAGGAACGATTCGTGAATCTGAAAAGGATATTCGCGATTCACAGAGAGATCTTGAAGCGCGTTTAGATGCTGCAATGGATAAACTTGAAAAGGATATTAAAGAAAAATTACAAGAGGCGTTAGATAATCCTCTAAACAATTAATTATGGAAGAAAATTTTCAATGGAATATAATACCAAAAGACGTAAGATCTAAATCTGAAATATATCGATTTTATCCGATACCGGAATTTTGGACATTATTACATTTTTTAAATGAACATGTTGAAAAGGGTGGAGAATTTTTAGAATTAGGAACTTTTTTAGGAAACACGGCGCGTGAAGTAGCTTATAACAGACCAGACTTAAATATCACAACGGTTGATAATTTTAAATTTGAGCCTGAAGAAGATCCTAATTGTAAAAGAATGGTTTTTGTTAAAGAGTTTTTAAATGGAAAAATGTATGATTATGAAACAGTTAAAGAATTTTTAGAACCTTATGGAATCAATATTATAAAGTCAAACGTTTTTCAATTTTTTAAATACACAAATAAAAAGTATGATTATATATTTGTGGACGCTGTAAAGGAATATGATAAACTTATAGAATGTTTAGCAGAATGCAAACAAATTCTAAACACAAATGGGATAATTGCATGCCATGATTATGAAGAAACCGAAGATACGAAGTTAGCTATAGCTTCAAGTTTTTTCTTTGATAAAAACTTTGAATTAATCGGTTATGATAAAAAGCCATATGCAAATGGATTAATTTTATTTAAACACATAGGAGTTTAAGATGAACGGTCCAAAACGAACATGTAAAAATTGTGGCCATAAGTGCCACTGTTACGCGCCAGATTGCAAGGAGTGCATCAATGATGTCTGTACTAAGTGTGATTGTAAATCTGATACGAGGTCCTAAGGAAAACGATGACGATGAAAAATGGGTGGAATTACATTTTAAAATTCGATCTATCCAAGCAAGAATTGAAAGACTCAGGTCGAATCTTGATTCCCCACAACGAAGAATTGAACGCATCAATGACGAGGTGGAGAAAGTCTCATCAATTGGAAAAACACAGCCACATCAAACTGAGCAGCAAATACGGAATAAGCAGCGAAATGCTGAGCTCGATGATATTAAAAGAAAATTAACAGGAGGTAAAAAATAATGGAAGCAGCAGTATTCGTATTCATAACTTGGTTAGCAATGGGCAATGAAATTAATAAAGCTAATGATATTATTAAAATAATGGAAGCTGATATGTATGAAATGACAATATTTCAGCAAAAACAAATAGATGAAAACATTAGGCAGCAAGAAGCTATTAACGATCTTATCATCGGTTTGGAGAAATTAGAAAACAAAGTTGAAGAACTTGAAGATCAACACGAGGCGGATTTTATAAAATTAGCGGGAAAGCATGCATCAAGTTATGCTCGCCATGAAACAATGTTATCACAACAAAAACTAGATTTGGAATTAATGGAATTAAAAACCGATAGCTTGCTAGAACAAATGGCGATAATTAGAGAAGGAGTAGGAAGTGATTAAAAATTGCGCTAAAATGGCGCAGTGTGCTGAAATTGCATATGCTGACGGTCCTGAAGCAAAAATAAGATATAAAGCTTTAGGTTACACGACACATAAATTTATTGAAAATGAAGGGGCGCAGTGCCATATCATATCAAACAAAGAAGAAGTTGTAATCTGTTTCCGAGGAACAGAACCAAAAGAATTTTCAGATATTAAAGCTGACTTAAACGCGTTTCCTGATAAGGCGTGGAACGGTCATGGTTTAGTACATAACGGTTTCCAAGAAGAAGTAAATAAAATTTGGGACCAAATTAATGCCGCACTAAACAAAATGAAAATTGACGGCAAAAAGTTTTTCATATGTGGCCATTCATTAGGTGGAGCTATGGCCACTATCGCAACAAGCAGATTCGGTGATAAAGTTTCATGTCTTTATACATATGGATCTCCAAGAGTAGGGACTAAAAAATTTGTTGAATCATTTAAGCATATACCTCATTTCCGCCATGTTAACAATAATGACATGGTCACTGCTGTTCCTTTTGCTCTCATGGGATATAGACACCACTGTCCGCCGCGCTACATCAACTACTATGGAAAAATTAGAAAAATGAATAAGTGGCAACGTACTAAAGATAAGTGGCGTGGCCGCTGGGCAGCATTAAAAAAGAAAATGCCGTTTGACGGCGCTTATGACCATAGTATGGTTTATTATTGTAAATACACTGAGGAGAATCAACACAATGTCTAAAGATATGAATGTTATAGAAGAAGCGATTAAATCGTTTGACGAGCCAGATCATGTAAAGCCTTTGAAAGATGAGGAAACGCCAGAAGGTACTTTTGATTTAAGCTTTAGAATTATGAATAATGAAGTACTTGGATTCGCAATGAGAGTTGACGATTTCAAAGCAAAATGGCTAATCCTTGGTCTTATTGCTATTGGTATTCTTGGTTTTGTTGCTACATCATTTGGACCAATGATTATGTCAACATTTGGAGGCTAACATGGATATTCTAGTAAGAATGTTTGGTGATACTTTATGGATATATACAGCTATAGCCGGATCATTAGTAGGTGCAGCATTTTTAGCATGGTTTAGAAACACACACGCAGCACTTTGGTTAATGTCAAAGGTCGATGGATTTTTAGACTATTTAGTAGACCGTTTTGGTTGGGATTGGTTACAAGACGATCCTGAAGCTTGGCGTAAACGTTATCCAAAAGTCACAAAAAAGATTGACGAATTAGAATTGAGAATACGTGCGCTTGAGGCTGGTTCCAAAACAAAAGTAATAAAACAAAAGGAGACCAAGGAATGAATTGGTTAAAATCAAAATTCACAGAACGCTCAAGTATGGACGGTATTCTTATGATTGCTGCTGGCGCAGGAATTATTGTATTTAGTCCATTAACACAAATCATTGCATACGCCGCTATTGCGTGGGGTGCTTATACTATTTGGCGTAAAGGATAATTAATGGCGCATTGGACCTTTGAAGAACATAAAAAATGGTATCCTAATAATTTTGACGACGGTATGACTAGGTTCTTTGTTGAAGTATTAAAACCAAAATCAGTCTTAGAATTTGGTTGCGGAATTGGACATTATTGTAATTATATGTCCAATTCCGGTGTTCCAATCGTTCACGGTATAGAACCAGAACCGATGGATCCAGAAATGTTTAAAAATGAGGGTTGTGAAAATATTGTTTGGGACGCAACGAAAGATCCTGAACCTGATACAATTCTTTCAGAATATGATGCAATTTTATCAATCGAAGTTATGGAACATATTGCGAAAAAACATCATTCTGATATGTTCGATTATTTAGTTTCTAAAAATCCTAGAGTAGTTTTATTTTCTGCAGCTCGCCCAGGACAAGGCGGTCGCGGACATATTGCCGAAAGACCGGAAAGCGAATGGATTGCCGAGTGGGAAAAAAGAGGTTATCGGAGAGATAAAGATTTATCAACTGCGGTAAAGAAGGCTTGTAATACTAGAAATACAAATCACGTTAAAAATTGTAATGTATATTTAAAAGCTTAAATGGCACAGGTGGAGTTACCGACAGTACTTGAACCTGCATAAAAACGGATTTGCAATCCGCTGCCTAACCATTCGAGCCACGGTAACATGTTTGGCACAGGTGGAGAGAATTGAACTCCCGACACGCGGTTTTGGAGACCGCTGCTCTACCCCTGAGCTACACCTGCACATTTTAAACGTGTTCACTAATCATTTCTTCAATTAAACGAGGTGGTATCGCTCCCATTTTACGTGCTACTTCCTTTCCGTCTTTTAAAATCATAACGCACGGAACACCGCGTACACTGTATTTTTCGGCCATACTTCTATTATCATCAATATCAATTACTTCTAATTCTATTGGAAAAATGTGACCTTCAAGAGAACGAGCTAAAGATTTACATGGACCACTCCATCTTGCGGCAAATCTGATTGCTCTAATGTTTGACATTATATCCTCTTTTGTTTGGTGCGGGTGGAGGGACTTGAACCCCCACGCCTTTCGGCGTCAGAACCTAAATCTGGTGCGTCTACCAATTTCGCCACACCCGCATTGTTTTATTTAGTTATAGTCTATAATGGTTTGGTATTGCAAAATCATTAAACTTTTCATCAATCAAT
>Ga0181594_10005823_pt1 | contig 10737 bp, 8 predicted proteins | sample 071ome_18_FD_145603 | JGI IMG/M metagenome (GOLD analysis project Ga0181594, IMG submission 145603) | Coastal salt marsh microbial communities from the Groves Creek Marsh, Skidaway Island, Georgia - 071413BT metaG (spades assembly) | ecosystem: Environmental > Aquatic > Marine > Intertidal zone...
CTCCCCATAGCCCGCCTTGATCAGCGCAGGGTACATGACGCCCCCAATCGTGATCACCGTGACAGGAGAGGAGCCCGAGATCGCGGCGAAGAACATGCAGGCCATCACCGTCGCGACCCCTAAGCCACCAGGCATCCCAGAGAAGGCGGCGCGCGCGACATTGACGAGCCGCTCAGCGATCGCGCCTCGGCTCATGATCGAGCCCGACAGCACAAAGAAAGGGACCGCTAAGAGCGGGGGCTTATCCGTGAGCTTACGGAGGCTTTCTGCGAAGGCGATCTCCGACCAGGCCGCGCCGTCAAACAGGACATAACCAAGGGTCGTCGCGAGCCCAATCAGCAGGAAGAGGGGCGCCGATAAGAGCAAGAGACCAAAGAGGGAGAGACATAAGCTTAAGACAGGGCTCAATGGACCGCCTCCTTCTCCGCGAGCGAGCTCGGGTCCAAGAGACCCGCGACGCTGTACCCTATGCTCCTGAGGGCGATCATCCCAAAGGCGAACACCCCAGAGAGCAGGATGATCCAGGTCGGGATCTGCGTCGCAGGGCGCACCTCACCGCTGATGTAGCTCCCTGTCGCGCCAAAGGCGCTCTCCGTGAGCAGGGCGCAGACATATAAGCTAAACAGGCCCGTCGCCATCAGACTCAAGGGGCGCACCCATGGGCTGAGAGAGGCAGGGATCAGCTTCGAGAGCGCGCTGATCTCAATGTGCTTATGCTGATAGGTCGCCATGCTCCCTCCCACAAAGGCGAGCCATGAGAGGAGGATCAGTGACAGCTCTTGACTCCAAATATAATCTTGAGGGAGCGAGCGACACAGCCACGCGCCTAACACACCACCCGCGAGGCTCAGCCCCGCGTGGCTCTTTAGGCCTCTCCCCCACTGTAGCCAAGCGACCGCGACCCCAGTCACCGCCGAGAGCGATCCACAGACGAACCAGCTCGGGACATATCGAACCACCACGCACACCGTGATCAACAAGGCTAAGCTAAAGGCCCCTGCCTTGTGAGCCTCACGCGACGCGCCCTCTTCACCTCGATGAGCGGAGCGGTACACCCCCCATCCGAACCCATAGCTAAAGAGCAAGAACAGACAAAAGCTCAACAGGTTACGCTCGAGCGGGATGTCAGGGAGCGGCGCGATAAGCCCAAACAGCGAGAACAGGTCGATTAGAGGTCGGCTCTGTAGCCCTTTAAGGGCCCTGAAGAGGATGTCCAGCGACACGGTAGTGACCATCGCGACCGCGGAGATCGTCACGATCACCTTCTCAAGCTCAAAGATCATCGCGTCTAGACGCCGAAGTGGGCTCACCGCTTCGCTTGAGCTCGACCTGACGACCTCAGGTTGAGGGATAGGTGCTTCATTTGCCATGAGCGTACCTTTCATGTGGAGTAAGACAGTCAAAATGAAACTTGCTACCCTCTACCTTAAGCGAGGGTCACTCGCCTACCCTAATCAGCAAGGTAAGCAGGATAAACATGTACGATTCCCTACCCTTTCATGCTCGCATACGCGACCTCTTGAGCCTCAATCGAGGGGCTACGCTCACCTCACTCTTCGCCACCTTGCTCTGGGCGAGCGCCTGTCTGGCGCAGGCCCCTGCTCCCCCTTCAGCCAGCGCTCAAGTCAAGCTCAAGGAGGCGCTCTCTTTACCTGCCCCACAGCGTGAGAAAGTCCTCAAAGCACACCTGTCTGCTCTCGAGTACTATGTGACGCAAGAGCAAGGGACGGAGCGCCCTTTCCAGAACCGCTACTGGGACAACAAAGAGCCAGGGCTCTATGTGGACGTCATCTCAGGGGTCCCGCTCTTCAGCTCCGCACATAAGTACCGGTCAGGGACAGGCTGGCCCTCCTTTGATCGAGCGCTCAGCGCTGAGCTTGTCCGTGAGGTGAAGGACACCGCGCACGGGATGGTCCGGGTCGAGGTCGTGTCCGCGTCCTCAGGCGCTCATCTTGGTCACGTCTTTGAGGATGGCCCTGCGACCACCGGTCGACGCTACTGTATGAACTCCGCGGCCCTCCGCTTTGTACCGCTCGCGGAGCTCAAGGCGCAGGGCTATGAGAAGTGGATTGAGCGAGCTGGCCTCCAAGGGTCACCCGTAAAGGCATCCTCCGGCGAGCGAGGGTCTCAGCCTACGCCTTGACCGTTGAGCGACGCTCGTAATGACATGACGAGACCGGTATGTTAAGCCTCCATCCTACGACAACGCGCTCGGGCGGCTACGCTCTGAAGGGATAACATGAACGTCGAGACCCCTACCTCATCAGGCGAGCTATCAGAGGCGCTCAGCGTCGCGACGGAGGTCGCGCTCGAGGCTGGAGCGCTCCTTCGAGAGGCGCTCTATGCTGGCGCGACGGTCAGCGAGGTTGAGGCGAATGGCGAGGTGCACGCGCTCGCAGACCTCAAGGCGGAGCGCCTGATACGCGCTCGCCTCATGGCTCGCTTCCCTGCTTGGGGGATGCGCTCAGAGGAGGAGCCAGAGCTCAACCGTCCCCCTGAAGATGAGCGCCAACGCTTCTGGCTCGTCGACCCGAATGATGGCACGAGCGCCTTTGTAAAGGGGGAGCGTGGGGCGAGCGTGTCGATCGCGCTCATAGAGAATGGGGCTCCAGCGCTTGGGGTCATTTATGCCTATATGGGCTTAGACGACCGAGGTGACCTGTTCACATGGGCGCGTGGCTGTGGACCGCTCTGTCGTAACGGGGCGCCCCTTGACCCCCCATCCCGCTGGGCAGAGCGCTGGGAGGACGTGACGGTCTTTGTGTCTAACAGCGCAGACTCGATCGCTCAAGCGTACCGTGACGCCCTTCAAGGCGCGCGTTTTCGTGTCGCGCCCGGGGTCGCCTATCGGCTCGCGCTCGCCGCCTCAGGTGAAGGGGACCTCGCCACCTCACTCGCCGGTCCTCGAGATTTTGACTACGCAGCGGGGCACGCTCTGCTGATCGGCGCCGGAGGGCGCTTTGTGGATGAGCGTGGCAGAGATGTGACCTACCACCCATCCCGACCGGAGCGCCTCGGGTTTGGGCTCGGTGGCGCGCCCGGTCACGTCGGTCGTGTTTTGGATCTCGACTGGAGCGCGGTCTTGAGGCGAGAGGGGCAACAGCGTCATGGGCTGAGGAGGCCTCGGCACGCCGACCTGTGCTCTGAGCCGGACCTGCTCACCAAGGCGCTCGGCGCGTGGTGGGGATGGCACCTCGGGTGGGCCCTCGGCGCAGGGGATGAGCCCTCTCAGCTCGAGGCGTCCATTGAGGCGCTCTGTAACCCTCAGCGCCTCACCCGAGCAGAGCTCATGAGGCTAGAGGCGAGGATCAGCCAGGTCGGGGGAGACGCCGAGCTCAACGCCCAAGTCCGGTGGGCCCTCTCGCAAGAGGACGCGAGCGCGTGGCGGGCCCTTGAGGGGCACCCCCTCGCCATACTCATCGGTCAGCTCGCTCAAGGCGCTCCTCTCTCCTCGGGTCAGGAGGGCTCACCTTATACACGGTCCGCGTGTTGTCTCAGGCTCGCTCAGCTCGGGACAAGCATGCGCTCAACCTGCTCAGATGGGGGTCGCTCATGGCCTCAACGCTTGATCGGCGCCCTCCTCAGCTATCGTGATGGGGACCCCAGCGCATGGGGGAGCGACAGCGCGAGGCTACTCGAGGCCTGGTTGACACACCTCACACACCCAGGTAGCTCGGAGACCGGAGGAGCCGATGGGGTACACTAAACAGCAAAGAGGAGGGCGTGGCCCAAAGCGTCACCCCTCTAGAGGGAAACCAGCGCACAAGGGCAGACCGTCAGGTCGTGACCCAGCCCGCTCAAATGACTCAGTCCGCTCGAGTGACCCAGCCCGCTCTAGAGACTTAGGGGAGCGCAAGAGTGACCCATTCATGAGGGGTGGGCGGGTGACACTCTACGGTCGTAAGCCTGTCTTAGAGGCGCTCCAAGACCCGAGCGTGCTCCCTCAGAAGCTGTTCCTCGCTCACCGAGCCGAGGGCTCAATCATCAGAGAGATCACCCAGCTCGCAGCACAGGTTGGGCTCCCCATTGAGCGCTTAAGTGCGCTCGAGCTCTCACGGATCTCGAAGCAAGGCAAGCAAGACCAAGGGGTCGCGCTCGACGTACAAGCTCCAGACCACAAGACGCTCAGCGACGCGCTCAGCGAGCTCAAAGGGCAGCTCGAGCGTGGCGAGCCGCTTCAGCGCCCGATCTTCTTGTTAGACGGCGTCCAGACCCCCGCCAACCTAGGGATGATCCTCAGGAGCTTGTGCGCCTCAGGCGTGACAGGTGTCATCCTCCCACGGAGGGGGTGCGCGCCACTTAACCCGCTGGCGGTTAAGGCCTCTGCAGGGGTCGCGCTCAAGGCTCCACTCTGGAGCTGTGAGACGGCGCTAGAGGCGGCGAGCGCGCTCTCTGAGCTTGGGTTGAAGCTCTTTGGTCTTCGCGGTGATGAGGCGCGATGCCTCTACAGCGAGCTGGAGGAGGTGAGAGGCGTGTGGGTGCTTGGGAACGAGAGCGAGGGGGTGAGCGTCGAGGTCTCCGCGCTCATTAATGAGTGGGTGTCGATCCCTATGAGCGCAGGGGTCGAGTCTCTGAACGCAGCTGTCGCGGCCTCAGTGGTCTCCTTCGAGCTCAGCCGTCGCAGGTTGAGCACCGGGCGCTGATCGGGCTTTTTAAGGAGCTCTAGGCGCCTCGACCTGCCCAACACGCTCACCGACAAAGTCCCCTGAGAAAGGGGGCGCCATCTCGTCCGCGGTGCGGATCGCGCCCCACCAGCGACCCTCTGTGATCCGGTCAACGGTGAGGTCATCGGTCTCCTCAACGAAGGTCATCTCCCCTTGTAGGTCCATGCGCATATCCACCGAGAGCCCATCCAACAAGTAGGTCGCGGCGGTTCCCGTCAACCCCATCGCGGAGCTACACCACTGCTCGATTCGGGCTCGGCTGACGATGTTAATCCCGCTTATGCGTAGATAATCACGCCCCCCCGTCATCCGGCTCGCGAAGCCTGGGCAGTTAGCGAGGTTGAGCAGGGCCTCTGAGATGCTCGTCGCCCCGTTGGCGATCGCGGGCAGGATGATCTGGTTGAGCACGAAGAGGATCAAGCGACCATACTGTAGGTCCATGTTATGCAGGTTGATGACACCCTGATCATAGCTGTGAATTCGCCCAGAGAACTGGCCAAAGACCAGGTTAATCCCCGAGGCGTTCTCAATCACGTCATCCATCGTAAAGGCGTACCGACCACACTGCTCTTCAGGGGGAGCGTCATCACAGTTAAGGCGCCAATAAAAGGCGAGCCCGATCCAGTTTTGTGAGCCTTCAAAGGTCCCGTCAGAGCGCGCCTTGGTGAGGTTGAGCTCGCTGATCACCTCCATGTTAGACACGACGCTGATCAGATCACTGCCGATGGTGAAGAAATCTCGGAGCCACTCTGGGCCATCGTTGTCGATATACTCGTTAATGAGGCGGTTTAGGTCATCCTCTACCCACCCGCGGATGAGGTCAACGACGAGCCCACCGATCGAGCCTGCCGCCTCACGAGCGAGCTGCTCGACGACGTCAAAAATAATCCCAGCGACCTCACGCTCATGGTTCGCGTCCCCAAAGAAGCGCACGAGGTTATTGACGACCTCACCTACGGTCCCTGGGATCGCGTCGGTGAAGTCATAGTGGTTGATGACCTCATAGTTGCCCGAGGGGTCCATTGGGAGCAGGAGCAGGGAGATCGTGACCTCCCTCGTCTCGTCTTCATTGACGCGAATATCCCCCGTACAGCCCCCCGCTGCGAGCGCGCCGGAGCTCGCGGTTCGAGCGCGGGCGACCGCCGCGAAGCGCTCCCCTGCGACTAAGCCTCTCGCCTCAAAGGTCTCATGGACCCCGAGCCCGTTCTGGCTGAGGGCGACCTCATCTGGGGGCGCTAGATAATAGGGGGAGTCACACCACGTAGGTCGAGGGACAAGGTAGACCTCAAGCTGATCGAGCTCGACGGGGCCTTGGTAGTCGAAGCGCACACGAATGTCACCAGAGGGCAGGTCTAACGCGCTCACCTCAAATCGGACGACCTGACCCGCCTCAGCGTGGCGCACCTCGACCGTATAATCGCGCACATCCGGCCCTGCATAGAAGGTGACCCGCGCGTACCCGTTCATATCGGAGAGCGTCCTTGAGGCGGTTAAGCTCGCCTCGCCCTGATCATCGATGATCTCAAAGGAGACCATCTCCCCGCTCACCATGCTCCCATCCTGATCAAACAGGAGGACGCCAAGCTCGACCTCCCCGTTGATCGGGACGGTTTTCTCTGTGTCCCCCGCTGAGACCAAGACCCTCGTGCTCGGGAGTCCTTGTTGGCTACCCCCAAGGGGCAGGTTATCTGGGTCAACCTCAACAAAGATCTGACGCTCTCTCGGGGGAGCGCTCGTGTCATCGCATGAGCAGAGCCCAACGCTGAACAACGCGAGGAGCACCCATGTGATGAACGCGTTTTGGTAGAACCTAAGCATAGGCGCTCCTTTGAGGGCTTGTCTTTAGGGCTCCTCACACCCTAACTACAGGCGAAGAGTGACGCTAGATAAACTTAACGGGTGTAGGACTAGCGCTCAGCTAGTCTCACGCGACTAGGCGCCCTTGAGACCCGCTGAGCGCTGTGCTATCTCTTTGCGGCGTCGTCGCTTTTCCAAGCACAGCCCTCACGACACGCCCCCTGGTGATCATGACACACGCAGCACAATACGCAGTTCAGTTCTCAGACGTCCAAGAGGCCTCTGCGCTCCTTCAGGGGGTCGCGCATCGCACCCCAACGCTCAGCTCTAGGCTCATTGACCAACAGGTCAGCGAGCGCGCGGGCGCCCCGATCTCGATCTATTTTAAGTGCGAAAACTTTCAGCGAGTGGGCGCCTTCAAGTTTAGAGGCGGATACCACGCTGTCGCACGGCTCAGTGAGGCGCAAGCTCAGCGAGGGGTCTGCACACACAGCAGTGGAAACCACGCGCAGGCCCTCGCCCTCGCGGCCCACATGCGAGGCATCCCAGCCTACATCGTGATGCCATCGAGCGCGCCCGCCGTGAAGCGCGCAGCGGTCGAAGGCTATGGCGCAGAGGTGATCGAGTGTGAGCCTACGCTTGAGGCGAGAGAGCGGACCACGCGGGATGTGCAAGCGCGCACCGGAGCCCACTTAGTTCACCCATATGACGACCCACACGTCATCGCGGGCCAGGCGACCGCGGCGCTAGAGCTCATCGAGGAGCGAGGTCCTCTTGACCTCATGATCGCGCCGGTGGGCGGAGGTGGGCTTATGTCAGGCACATGTATCTCCACCCGCGCGCTCTGCCCACAAGCACTCCTGTGGGGAGCTGAACCTGAGGGCGCAGATGACGCCGCCCGCTCACTCCAAGCGGGTGAGCTCATCCCACAGACGGGCCCCAATACAATCTGTGATGGGCTCCTTACGAGCCTCGGTCAGCTCACATGGCCGATCATCCGTGACCATGTCCAGCAAATCGTCACCGTGACGGACCCTGAGGTGATCGAGGCGATGCGCCTGATCTGGACTCGGCTCAAGATCATCATCGAGCCAAGCTGCGCGACCCCGCTCGCCGCGCTGCTCAAGTCTCCCCCCGCTCGACCTGCCCGCGTAGGAGTCATCCTGAGCGGGGGTAACGTTGACCTTGACCGTCTCCCATGGTGAACGAGGAGAGCTCACACTTGACGTGAGCGGAGAATCCGTACAAAAGAACAGCGCTGACCTCAGCGAACCGCCCCCTCTTCAAAGGAGCCCAACGTGCTCATCGATCCCCATGTAAACCCACGCGACTTAAGCCCTGATGAGCTGATTGACTTGATGATCGACGCGAGCATTGACGGCGCGGTGATCACCTGCACACACAGCGCTCAAGAGGCTGTCCCTTACGTAGACGCGCTCCTTGAAGAGGACTTTGTTGGTCTCTTCGGGGTTGAGCTCCTCACCCCTCACGGGACCCTCGTGTTTATCCCTAAGGCGGTCGATGACCGTTTCTTGGCTACGGAGTGGGCGCCTACTGGTGCGTCTGCGCTACCCTTGAAGAACAGGGACGAGGATGGGGAGCTGGTCGACGCAGGGTCCTTGTGGTCTCTTGAGGCCCTCGAGGCCCAGCTCAGTAGCTTTGAGGGCGCCCTCTTGATCACCCACCCGTACTCTCGTTTAAACGAGCGCGCTTGGGGGGACCGAGCCTACACCCTCAGCCGAGCGTGTGGGGTTGAGGTCCGTACTGGTCGAGGGCTCGCTGTACGTGACTTCCTCGCTGATCAGCTCGCGGAGACTAAAGGCTGGGCGAGGGTGGGGTCGTCTAGCGGAGACCTGAGCTATCTAGGGGCGTCCGTGACGGCGGTGTTAGACAGCGCTGATCAACAAGCGGGCCTCTGTGAGGCGCTCGAGCAGGGGGTCTGCTGGCCGATTGAATTTGAGCGGGCAGAGCACCCTAGGCCCCGCTATGAGGGGGTGACAGAGGACGCAGGTCCACGCCGCGTGACCCTCGCCGAAAAGGAGCGCCGTGAGGCCCTCAATGAGGTGAATAAGAGGCGTCCGCAAAAGGGGGGGGCGCCGATCGATCAGATCTTTGGTCGGGGACCCAAAGCCTCTAGCCCACGGGCTCAAGGTCGTGGACGTCGCTAGTAACAAAACCCTGCGATGAGCGCCTTACGCTCGGCGGGGGTCGCCCTCTGTAGACGCAGGGTGTAGCGCTCCCCAAAGGGGCCCCAGCTACGCAAGCAGTCTTCAAAGAGCTTGAGTAGCCCGAGGCGCTCCTCTCCCCCCCGTAGCTCAGCGAGGGTCAAGCAGTGGTAGGCCATAATCAGCTCTGGATAGCTCTTGATGACAGGGCGGGTGCCCCTCAAGCGCTTGAGCTCTACATCCAGCTCAACCTGATCAAGGAGCGACCTCAAGCGCCTCTGCTGAGGGTCACAGAGCGGTTGAGACAGCCCGGGGCGAGTCAGCTCAACTAGCTCAGCGCTCTGCATGACAAGGGTCTTCGGTGACCCGCCCGGCGTGACCCGCTCAAGCCACCGAGCCCACGCGATGAGGGCGCAGGCCTCACCGATCACCCCCTCTCTCCTCGCGAAGAGCTTAAGGCCAACCCTCGCGAGGAGGGGGTCGCTAGGGAGCCCATCAACACAAGACCTGACCAAGTCAAGCAGGTCACCTCGCTCGACAGTGCTGTCGAGTGACCTGTTCGCGGAGCTCCGAGCTGTCGCCCACCTCCAGCTCAAGAGCTGGACATGTCTGGCATGTAAACCGCTACGCCCTGCGCTCATCCCAACCGCCTGACGAGACAGCTCACCTAGACAAGCACACAGCTCATCAGACCGATCTATGTCAGGCTGAGCGTCCTGCTGTGCGATGAGCACCTGGGCGTGATTATACAGGCAGCGAGCGCGCTCAGCGCGCTCCTCCCCCCTAAAGTAGAGGCTGATCTGGGCCTGAGTGAAGGCGCTCGCGTCTTCGAGTCGCCCACAGAGCCGAGAGGCTCGCGCGCTCACCCCAAGCGCCTCCATGAGCGCGCGTTGAGAGGAGGGGTGAGCCCTGATCGGCTCACAAAGCTCGAGCGCCTCTTCACAGGCAAACAGAGAGGTCAAGGTGCTCGCTCTCTTTAAGGTGACGCGCTCCTCTAGCGCTTGGCTGAGGGCCGCGACCCGCACAGGGATCGGCGCCTGCTCTATGTCATGAGCGAGCGCCTCATAGCGCGCATAGCTCTCTAACGTCGCGCCTTGATACAGCGCCTCTGTCCCAAAAGCGAGCGCGCAGCTCACCCGAGCCTCAAGCTGATCTGCTGGCTCCGCGCCCTCGAGCAGGGGCTCAAGGTAGCTGGCCAACAGCGAGGCGCTCTTATGGTCTTGCCTCTGCTCATAGGCAGAGGCCTGACGGGCGACCTGGATCAGCGGTGCGTCTGGGAGCGCACATCGTCGCGACCACTCCTCTGCCCATAACAGCTCAAGGAGCTCACTTAAGTGTGAGATCGCTCTCAGGTTGAGCGACGCCCATGACTCATCATGGCAGTGCTCGCTCTGCTCAGAGGAGATCAAGGTGTAACGCGGTCGCGCTCCACTCGCTAAGAGCGCCCCCAGCTTCTCTGTGAGCGCGTCAACCGCCCTGACGTCCCCCTCAGCGCCGAGGCGCCCGCTCGCGGCCCAGAGGGCGCCTTGGTGACCGCCAAGATAGCAGGACAGCGCGCTGACAGCGCCCGCGAGGGTCAGGCTGTCTCCTGCCTCATCGACCCCACTCAAGACGGCGCGTGAGACCTGAGCGCTCATCGCGCTTAACGGCGCCCCCCACAGGCTAAACAGCTCAGTAGAGAGCATCGGGAGTGACAGCGCAGGGCGCTGACTCAACAGCGTGTACCGAGCGACCGCCTCTGCGCGCAGACATGACTCAGGTGCTGCGCTGAGCGCTACGGTGGGGCGCGACTGAATTAAGATCGGAACCCCCACAGGGCTCGACGCGTGACGCGAAGCGCCCATGAGCACACCCACACCGATGACACCAGACACGGGTGAGCGCTCTATGAGCTCAAATCCCCGAGCGCGGAGCCTCGGAGCCCTAGGGTCACCCTTGAACATGTGAAGCGGGACATGACGCTTCACATACACCCGCTCTGTTGGACCTAAGTCCCCAGAGAGGATCGCGTCAGCTACCCCGCCAGAGGCGAGGCTCAGCCACGTAGGGTCCACCTAATCGCCTCGCGCCGACGCTCGTTAGACCAGGCCTGCACTGGGGCAAGCAGACTG
>Ga0181594_10005824_pt1 | contig 10737 bp, 6 predicted proteins | sample 071ome_18_FD_145603 | JGI IMG/M metagenome (GOLD analysis project Ga0181594, IMG submission 145603) | Coastal salt marsh microbial communities from the Groves Creek Marsh, Skidaway Island, Georgia - 071413BT metaG (spades assembly) | ecosystem: Environmental > Aquatic > Marine > Intertidal zone...
GACAGCCGCGGAGACGACGACTTCAACCTCGAGCTCTCCCAGGCCCGGTCCGAGTCGGTGGTCCGGTTCCTCACGGAGCACGGCGTGGCTGCCTCCCGGCTGCGCGCGAAGGGCTACGGAGAGACCCGTCCGGTCGATGAGCGAGACGTCGAGGCGGCCTGGGACCGGAACCGCCGCGTCGAGTTCGTGATCATCGAGCGGGACTGAGGCCTCCGACGTCCGCCGGTCCCCGAGGGAGCGGCCGACGTCAGGACCACGAAGCGACCCCGGTCTACACGCGCCGCCGCTCGGGAGTCGACCCGAGCGGCGGATTCGTCCTGCCGCGGGTGTCGCGACCGACCTGGCTGGGCAGCCCCTCCGAGGCCTCAGCGACGCCGGCGCACCAGCGTCCCGACCAGCGCGAGCAGCCCGACGGCCCACGAGCCCTGCTGGGGAGCCGTGCTGGCGCAGCCACAGCCTCCGTGCCCGCCGGTGGTCTTCCAGTCGTCCACGCCAGCGCTCCGGTCGCCGTCCCCGAGACCCGAGCCGTCCCCATCGATGTCCGGATCGCCAGAGTCATCGTCTCCGTCGTCCTCCTCACAGCCATCCCACACGCTGCCATCCGTGTCGTCGCAGTCCTCGTCGCGCGGGTGGCCGTCTCCGTCCTGGTCATCGTCTGCGGTCGACTCGTCGCAGTCCTGGTCGACCCCGTCGTACCAGAGCTCCTCGGCGCCGGGGTGCACGTCCGGGTCCGTGTCGTCGCAGTCGTCCCCACCGTACCCGTCGTGGGCGTGGCCGTCCCGGTCTGCGTCGTAGTCATCCCAGTCATTGCAGTCGCTGTCGACGCCGTCGTACCAGACGTCCGTCGCGCTGGGGCTCACGTCCGCGTCGCCGTCGTCGCAGTCATCTCCGCCGTGGGCGTCGCTGTCGTGACCGTCGCCGTCAGCGTCGAAGTCCGAGCCCGAGCAGTCCTCGTCCACGCCGTCGTACCAGGTGTCCGAGGTCACACCCGGGTGGATGTCCGCGTCGCCATCATCGCAGTCGGTGCCTCCGGCACCGCCCCAGGTGTAGCCGTCACCGTCGGCGTCGTAGTCGTCGGCACCGTCGCAGTCGGCGTCGACCCCGTCGTACCAGACCTCGGTCTCCCCCGGGCTGCGCGCCGCGTCGCTGTCGTCACAGTCCCCCGCCGCCACCGTCCAGCCGTCGCCGTCCGCGTCGCCGTCGTCTCCGCCGTCACAGTCGCTGTCGACACCGTCGTACCAGACCTCCGTCGCGCCGGGATTGATCGCGGCGTCGCTGTCGTCACAGTCGCTGCCACCACACTGCACTCCGGAGAACCCGTCCGCGTCCTCATCGCAGTCGCAGTACTCGAAGCTCATGTTCCCGGCGGCACCGTCCACCGCGTAGTCCCGCGTGAGCGCGTCATCGCTGCCCATGCCCAGCACGAAGCCGAAGCTGGCCGCCTGCCCGGCGCCCAGGGTGCCGATGTCCTGGATGAAGTAGACCGCGGAGTCGGACTGTGCGCCGCCAGGGTCGGAGAGGGTGGTGTCGGCCGAGGTGGTACGCGACCCGAACCCGATGCTCGCCGTCCCGGGATCGCACGGCGCGAAGCCGATCGTCATCCCCGTGTTGCCGACCGCCCCGGCCCAGTCCGCGTAGCCGTCCGAGGTGTCGACGTTCTCGACGTCGTTGAGGGTGGACCCGGACCCGCCCCGGGCCACGTCGACGTCAGGGTCGAGCGCGACCATGAGCTGGACATCCGTGGCGTCGGTCGCCCCCTGGTTCCAGACCTCGTACCAGACGATGTGATCCGTTCCCCGGTCGATGGGCACGCCTCCACCCGTGACGGCCCAGGTCAGGCGGAGCGACTCGTACCGGATCACGTCGATCGGACCGGCCGAGAAGAAGTGGTACCCGACGGCCGAGTCTGCGTACTCATAGGACATCGTCCAGTCACAGGAGCCCGTTCCGTCGTTGTTGTCGTAGGCGTAGCTGGAGCCCCCGTAGTCGAACTCGAGCGTGACCTGGGTCCAGGGATCCGAGGCGGAGACGTAGTCGTTGTCGCCGTAGGAGGAGGAGGACGTAGAGGGGTCCTCCATCACCAGGCCGTCGGACCCGTTCCACCAGGTCCCGCAGGTCCCGTAGTTGACCTCCCAGTAGGCGGTGCCGCCCCCCATCGTGACGCTGGCGAGCGCAGAGCCCGGAACCAGGAAGGCGAGGAGCGCGAGGGAACGAGGGAGAGCGGACGTCATGGCAAGGCCTCAGCAGCGCACTCGGAGCATACCGGTACGCTCCCATCCTCACGCTCGGACCCGGATACTTCGATTTCAGCGCGATGACATCTGGCGACCAATCCGGCCCCGGACCACGTATGCTCCGAGAGCTGGGCGTCCGCTTGCAGCGGACCCGCGGCGCCCAGAGAGAAACGTCCCCAGACGGAGGCACCCCATGAGTGCCCAGCAGCAGCGAGGCCCGACCCGGAACGCACCCGCGAGTGCAGCCAACGCCGTCGGAGCCAACCAGGATCGCCGCGTCGTCAACGCGGTCGGATTCGGGAACCAGGCCGCCCAGGACGAGATGGTCGACATGACCAATCCCGCCATGATCGAGGCCGTCCACGACGCCAGCGAGCTCGGCGTCGCGACACAGATCAACGACCTGGGTGCCCCCCAGCCGTTCACCCAGCTCGACCGCATGGTCGACCAGTCCGTTCCCCATGCGCGCAGCGAGGAGGCGGTCACGGTCGTGGAGGAGGCCCTCGGCTACGACCTCGCCGAGAACGTGGTCATCCACCTCGACCGCTACGCGGCCGTCGTCGCGGGAACCTACAACGCCGAGGCCGTCCAGATCGGCCAGGACGTCTACGTCCACCGGCAGATCGAAGAGCAGGTCGTAGACCGGCTCTACCCGCCCTCGCTCTTCGACAACGCCGGGCCGGACACCGGCGGGAACGAGGCCCTCTCCGAGCCGGACAAGCGCCCGCCCTGGTCACGCCACGAGGACAGCGAGATCGTGGTCACCCCCGGCAACTACACGATCGAGTGTCGCGGCGCGGAGGTCATCATCTGGGGTCCGAACGAGGACGTCGTGACCCGCATCTGGGGCGACCCCCACGTCGACGAGGGCGGCAAGGGCGGCGATGACTGGCACTTCGGTCAGGACTCGACCTTCGTGCTTCCCGACGGCAGCAAGATCTGCCTGGACACCGAGCCGAACGCGCACGGCTGGTGGTTCGTCGTCGGCGTGGACGTCATCTTCGGCTACACCCGGTGGCACTACGGCACCGGCGACACGAACGGCATGCACCACGACGCCGAGGAGTGGGACGCGGCACACGCGGACTCGTCCGAAGACAAGTCGGCCGGCCTCTTCTTCCTCCAGTCCAACGGCGAGTGGGCGAAGATGAACGCAGACGGCAGCGTGACCGACGTCGCGAACGAGTCCTGGAGGGACTACCAGGCCACCGGCGATGTGACGACCGGGCCGGCCGAGGCCGTCGGGCTGACGCGGGCCCAGTGGGAGGCACTCGACCAGGCTGACCAGGTCCGGATCCTCAAGAAGTACGGCCGCTACGATCAGGCGCACTCCCGGGCGTGAGCCGCATCGGCCTTCTCGGCCATGGATGTCCGACTCGACAGCCCTGCCGATGAGTTCGACGTCCTCAACTCCGGCGTCCCCGCAGATGGAGAGGCCGACCACGACGGCCTGGGTGTCCGCGCAACGACAGACGTGTGCCCACCTCGCCAGCCCTACCGGCGGCCAGACCGCCATCTCCAGCCTCCGCCTTTGACTACTTCCCGGACCACGCCGCGGTTAGCTCCGTGCTGATGCGACCTCTTGCTTCGATCATCGCGTGGATCCCGGCCTGCGGCCCTCCCCTTCCCGGTCGCGCAATCACGGACCCCGCAGACGCCGACACCGCCCCCACGGACACCGGTGCCCCGGTCCCTCCCGCCACCGGCACCTGGACCGAGGGCGGCGTCCAGCGCTGCGAGACACCTGCGGCCCTCGCGTGGACCGACGTCTCGGACACGCTCGAGCCCGGCCCGGAGCCGATGGGTCGCTTCGAGAACGGCGGGCTCTCGGTCCTCCCCGGTGAGGGCGGGTGGTGGATCACCGCGTCCATGGGCCTCGAGGCCATCAAGACCTGGTCCCCCGACGGCCGCGTGCAGGTCTGGGACCGGGACGTGGCGACCGCGCAGCTCGCGCTCCTCGACCTCGCAGGCGACGGCCGGCCGGACCTCATCCCGCTCGCCAGCGACCTGACCGTGCAGCCCGACTGGGAGGGCGTGCCCGCCGAAGGACTCACGCTGGCCCCCCTGAGCGAGGCCGTCCGCTACCGGGACGCCAGCCTCGTCGACCTCGACGGGGACGGGAGGGACGAGCTGCTGCTGAGCCTCTGGGACGGCCAGTGGGGCGGGCTCGAGGTCTGGACGGGCGCAAACGCCGCGTGGTCCCTCGACCGGCGCGTGGGCGACGGAGACGGCGGCGTCGGGCAGGCCTTCGACCACCTGATCGCCGACCTCACCGGAGACCACGCCCCCGACGTCTACGCCTGCAACGACCACGGCCCGGACTTCGGCGCGAACCGCCTGCTCGTCAACGACGGCACCGGACAGCTGCTCGACGACACCCCACCCGGCGCCGGGCTCTCGATGGCCTGCATGTCCGTCTCCGCCGGCGACGTCGACGCAGACGGACGCCTCGACCTGTGGCTCAGCGGCAGCCTCCGGACCGCGCTGCTCCTCGCCCGGGACGACGGCTACATCGACGTCGGCACGGCGTGGGGCGCGCCGGTACTCGCAGAGGAGAGCATGGGCTGGGGCACCGCCGTGAGCGACCTCGACAACGACGGCCTGCCCGACCTCGTCATGGCTCGCAGTGGCTTCTCCTCCTCCGAGGACGGCAGAAGCCGCGCCGAGGTGCTCCGGCAGGCGGCGCCAGGCGTGCTCGCGGCCGACCCGTGGGGCATCGCCCCCGCAGGCGGCTCCCGGAACGTCGCCGTGCTCGACCGCAACGGCGACGGCGTTCTCGACCTCGTCTGGGGCATGCTCGACGGCGCACCCCGCATCCTGGAGAGCACCGGCTGCACGGCGGCCGCGTGGCTGCAGGTCGTGGCCCCGGAGGGCAGCACCGTCCGCGTGGAGGCCGGCGACCGGACCTGGGCAGCGCTCGTCACGGGTCAGCCCGGGTTCTCGACCACCGTCCCGGTCCACGCGCACGTCGGTCTGGGCGAGGTCGAGACCATCGACCGGGTCGTGCTCGACGTCCCCTGGCGGGGGCGAGCCGTGCTCGAGGGGCCCGTGTCTCCCCGGCAGGTCCTGCGGTGGCAGCCGTCGGAGTGAGCGCCGGTCAGGGCCCGCCCACGATCCGGGAGGGACACGCTGCGGCGTCCACGTATCGGACCGAGACCTCGGCCCCGCGATCCGGGTGGCCCCCCTCGAGCCACGTGACGTGGCCGTCCCGGTAGACCCAGTCCTGGTCCGGCACACCGTCCACCGTGACCTCGATCCCGCTGACGCCGGCGGGATCGACAGGGAAGGACAGCGCGTGGACCACCGGCAGCCCCCCCACGTAGGCGCCCAGCCCGTCCTGCCAGGTGTCCGCGTCGACCTCCAGCCCGCCGGTGTGGTCGCTCGCGACCCCGTAGGCGTCCCCGGGCCAGACCAGCTCGTCGACCCGCAGGGGGTCCCCCTCCAGGTTCTTCTCCATGTCGTCGAGCATCGCGTCCCAGCCCGGCTCCATGTCCCCCCGTCCTCCCCGCAGGAGGAGCACGAGGGTCGGGGTGTGTGGCCGGTGGACGAGGTCCCCGCAGAGGCCCGGGTCCTGCTTCCGGAGGGTCGTGCGCGCGATGGCGAGCTCCCGCCCGATCACGCTGCACTTGAGCGGGCCGGTGAGCATCTCCGAGAGGGCCACGGGCTCGCCCCACCCCTCCGTCTCGGCCGTGATGAGCGGCCACTCCGCCGAGGGGCAGCCCTGGGAGTTGCCGACCACCGTCAGCTGCCAGTCCACACCGGCCGCCGTGAGGCGCTCACCGAGCCCGGGAAGTCCGTGGAACAGGGGGCTCTGGTCGTAGCCCTGCTGCTCGAGCATGTAGGGCGAGGTCACGAACAGGATGTCGAGGGCGTCGAGCCGCGGCACCGTGGCCTCGACCGTGGTCACGGGGGCCGCTGCGGGCGACGTGGTCCACCCCTGGAAGTTGCCCGTCACCGCGTCCGCGTCGCTCGTGATGGCGAGCCCCGGCGAGGCATCGCCGTCCAGGGCTGCCGACCGCCGGAGCGGGAACCAGACCTTCTCGCCCGCCTCCAGGACCGCGGGGACGGCCTCCACCTCCCAGCCGACACCTGCCACCGTGACGTCCGGGACGGTCACCGCGAGGTCGCCCGTGTTCGTGAGGACGAGCGTCGCGGCGGTCGGGCAGCCCGCGTCGGCGTCCATCGGGCCGCTGATCCGGGCCTCGAGCTGGCGGACCCCGTGCGACGGAGGCGCCACCATGCCCGTGTCCATGCCCCCACGATCAGCGTCCCCGGACCCACTCCCCGCCACCGGCGGCGCCCAGGTGTAGGCGTGATCCGGGAGAGCGTCCCCGGCAGCACCGCAGCCGATGGCGAGGCCCAGGAGGGTCCAGGAGAAGATGTTCCAGGGCCGGGCACGCATGGGCTCCTCCGTGGGGGCACGGAGGGGGCTACGCCGCGGCGGTCGAGGTGTGACACCGCCGCCCGGGGCGGCCGGCCCGTCCCCGGCGACAGGACCGACCGGCTCTCCCAACGCAGGTGCTGCCGCTCCGGAGCTACTGACCGACGCCGCTGAGGTAGTCGTAGTAGTCGGAGTTGTCGTAGTCCGTCCGCGTCGCGGTGAACTCCCCCGAGGACGAGCAGGTCGTCTTGAACTCGAGCTGGCAGATCTCGCTCACGCAGTCCTGCGTCAGCGGCTCGTTCTCCTGGTCGCGCTGGTAGCCGTCCTCGTCGTCGTAGACGATGTAGTCCTCGAACGGGAGCTGCGAGTAGACCCCGACCTCCTCGAGGTCCCACTCGTCGGTCTCCTCCCACAGCAGGGTGTCGGTGGACGAGCCCTCGACCTCGACCTGGGCCCGGTCGGCACCCTCGAAGGTGAAGGTGAAGGTCGCGCCGGACTGCAGGCTCTGGGTGGTCTTCCAGCCGTAGCCGCTGTCGTGGTCCGCCCAGTCGGCCTGGATGGTCTCCTTCTCGAAGGTGAAGACCCAGCCGCTGTCGTCCTTCACGCCCGGGTAGGCCTCGGTGCCGACCACGAGCACGGCCGTGTCGGAGCCGTAGGTCTCGATCTGCGCGAAGCTGATGGAGTCGGCGCCCTGGTAGGCGTCGGCGTAGGTCCAGGCGCTGGAGTCCCCAGCTGCCTGGCCAGGGACGTAGCCGTCCACGAAGTTCTCGGAGATGGTCGTCTCACAGCCGCCGCCGTCCTCCCACGGAACCTCGAGCAGCCAGATGCCGCTGGGCGAGCTGCAGGCGGAGAGGAGGAGCGCGGGGAGGAGGAGTGTGCGGTTCATGGGGCCTCCGGGGGCCGTGGGTGGGGCACGCCCCTATCGCGGTACCTCCTCCCCGGCCGTCTACCAGTCCTGTCCGATCGCATCACACAGGAAGCTGCAGTACCCCCGCCCGGCGTCGAGCATGCCCGCGAGTCGCTCGGGCAGGTCGTCGGTGAAGAGCGCCTCCGTGGGCAGGTCGCAGAGCAGGATGTGGGACCTCTGTCGCAGCCACTCCGCCATGGGGTGGTCGGCGGCGTAGCCCCGCGGGCTCCGCTTGAGCGCGTCCATCTGCCCGATGCGCCAGACGGCGGTGAGCGACGGGTCGGTCACGAGCTCGCGGAAGGCGTCCGGCGTCGCGTCGATGCGCGCCCGGATGGCCGCCAGGTCGGGCGACGACGGCCGGTACATGCCGAGCCCGACGAAGACCTCCGACGGGTGGATGTGCAGGTACAGTCCGGGCGCGTGGACGTCCCGCCCGGCCACGTGCCGCAGCTGGATGCCCACGTTCGTCTTGTAGGGCGTCTTGTCCTTGCTGAAGCGCGTGTCCCGCTGCGGGCGCATCATCGAGCCGCCCACCTTCCGGTCGTCCGCCACCAGGAAGGGCGCGTGCTCGGCGATCACGGGCTCCATGGCCCGGACGAAGGCCCGGACCGGCTCGCGGACATCGGCCTCGTAGCGGGCCTGGTGGGCCTTGAACCAGTCCCGGTCGTTGTTGCGGGAGAGGTCGTCGAGGAAGGCGACGAGCTCGGGGCCGAGGGGGTTGGCGGGCATGGGGCGGTCCGATGGGGCAAGGAGGAGGGAGCCGGTCTGGGGCGGCCGTAGCCCGCTGCGCTTCGGGTGCATGCTGGTGGGTGGCGCGCCGCGCTTCCACGGCAACCGGCGCCGCGGAGTCTGCATCCGACCGGATCCGGGCGCCGCCGCGGGAGCCGGACCCTGAAGCGTAGCAGGGGTGCGTGCCAGTGCACGAGCTCGGTTCGGCGTCCAGTGGTCATCGGGACCACTCGCGATCCTGCCTATCGAGGTCTCCGGCTGCAGAGAGGAAGGTCAGAACGTTTCGATACTTGCGCTTGCGGAGGCTCCATCGTCATCACCATCATCTGGAGTGACCGTGCATGCCCACACCTCCCCAGCCGCCGTGTCATCAGCCATGATTGTATCGCCACTGTAGACTGTGGTGGACGAAGCCGCAAAAGACGTTCCATCTACGTCCCAAGTGAACGTATACGAGACAGCGTCCCCGTCTGTGTCTGTTGAAGGCGAGTCAATGGAGCAAAGAATGTAGTCCTGAGGATCAACCAGACACTCCTCAACAATGGTCGCCCCATCAATCACCCCATCAAAACCACCACCAGATGTGTCCACAACCTGAGACCCGTCTTCCAGAGACGAAAAATCCCAGACAACCAGCGTGTCCGCATCGGCCTCCAACGCTTCCGAGGGCGTGAATGGGCCCACATATACAACATCACTGGAAATCCTGACAGATGAGATGTTTCCAAGAAACGCGTAGTCTTCAGGATAGTCGCTGAGCCCGCCTACGTTCAAGTGCTGATTCACCGGACCCGATAGCGTGACCGTGTCGCCTCCAACAGCTGCCCCATCCAGGTAGATGACCACTGATGAGTCAGAGTGGTCATACGTCACCGCAATGTGAGCCCAGTCATTCTGGACCATGACACCGCTGCTTGTGTCAATGCCGCTTGTGTCATCTGAAAACCGTATTGTTCCATCATCTCTGATCTGAAGACGAGCGTCACTCGTGGTGAAGCCATGAGCGATCACATATTGCCACTGAGCATCCGTCGGTCCTGCCCAGTAGACCCATGCCTCCACTGTGAATGAATCACCAAAAGCCATGGTGGCATCGGACACAACGAAGTCATCCACACCGTCAAATGAAAGAGAAGCACAGGGAAACTCGTACAACGTGGCACCGACTTCCGGTGCTGTCGGCGGCGTGTTGGACACGGTGACGGTGGCACTGGTCGCAGTCGTGGTGTCGGTTCCGTCGTCCGCCGTGACGATGACGTAGATGTCGTCGTACTTGTCGAACAGCGTGACGCCGCTCAGGGTGTTGTCCGCCCCGTCCTGCACGCTGGTGCCGTCCACGTACCACTCGTAGGTCACGGTCAGCGTGTCGCCGTCGGCGTCGGACGTGGTGACGTTCGCGGTCAACGTGTCGTTGGTGTAGACAGTCGACGGGGCCAGCGATGGCGTGGAGACCGTCGGAGCCGTGTTCGTGATGGTCGTGGATGCGGTGTGGGTGTCCGACCCGCCCTTGCCGTCTGATGTGTCCGCCGTGCAGGCCACGAGGTTGCCCGCGACGAAGGCGCCGGCGAGCGTGCTGGTGAGGGAAGAAGAGGAAGATGCAGACACGGATGCTCCGTCTACGGCCCAGGAGAAGGTGGTGGTCATGCTGTCGCCATCGGCGTCCGACGCGGAGGCCGTGCAGGTCAGGGTGTCGGTCCGCGTCGCCCCCGAGCCCGGGCTCAGGGTGACGCTGACTGTGGGGTTGCGGTTGGCCGTCGTCAGCGCAGCGGTGCCGGTGTCGGTTCCACCGTCGCCGTCGTCCGCCGTGGCCGTGCAGGTCACGGTCTCGGCGCTTGCGACAGCCGTGGTCGACAGGTCGATGCTGCTGCCGGTACCGAAGCTGCCGGCGCTGCTCCCGGACCATGCATAGGTGACCGTGGGCGAACCACCGTCCGCGTCCGTCGCGGACGCACTGCACGTCAGCGTGTCGTCGTTGTTCGCCGCGGACGGGGAGATGGTGACCGTGCCCATGACCGGCGCGGTGTTGTCGACGGTGGCGGTTCCGGTGCCCGAGTCCGTGCCGCCATCACCGTCGTCGGCCGTGGCGGTACACGTCAGCGTGTCGCCCGGGTTGTCCGAGGACGTGATGGTGTAGGTGCTGCCTGCGGAACCACCCGACCACGCGTAGGTGATGGTGGGGGTGCCGCCGTCGGCGTCCGTGGCGGATGCGCTGCAGGTCAGCGTGTCGCCGACCTGGCCGGAAGACGGCGAGACCGTCACCGTGCCCATGACCGGTGCGGTGTTGTCCACGGTCGCCGTTGCGGTTCCACTGTCCGTGCCGCCGTCGCCATCATCGGCCGTGGCCGTGCACGTCAACGTATCGCCCGGGTTGTCCGACGACGTGATGGTGTAGGTGCTGCCCGTCGAGCCGCCAGACCATGCGTAGGTGAGGGTCGGGGTGCCACCATCGGCGTCCGTGGCGGATGCGCTGCAGGTCAGCGTGTCGC
>Ga0181594_10005832_pt1 | contig 10730 bp, 8 predicted proteins | sample 071ome_18_FD_145603 | JGI IMG/M metagenome (GOLD analysis project Ga0181594, IMG submission 145603) | Coastal salt marsh microbial communities from the Groves Creek Marsh, Skidaway Island, Georgia - 071413BT metaG (spades assembly) | ecosystem: Environmental > Aquatic > Marine > Intertidal zone...
AATTTCAATACTGCTTCGCTGGGAATTTCCCTAATGACCTCGCCGGAGCGCTCATCGGCGATTCTGACGATATATCGGTTGAGCTGTTCGTCGCGCGAGATAATGGCTTTGGTGGGAGACTGCGCCAGAGCGGAATTAAGTGTATCGATCGCTTCCTCAATGTCTTCGGCAACACTCGAAATAGATTGAAGCGTGCGCGCTTTATCGTTATCGGCTTCAGCAGCTAAATTGGTGATGGACTCCCTGAGGGGAGTGTTCACGGCAACCTCGGCCTTGGCAGCTCTGGCGGACTTTGCCTCAGCTGATTCTGGTCTGGCCATTTGCGGTGTTGGCGGAGCCACACTCGCTGCAATTTCAGAGTTTCCCGCTGATGATGACATTTCTGGTCACCTCCCGACTAAGCCATACTTTCTGACTTTGTGACAACATAGCATAGCATTTCATGATAACCAGACACGTCCCCGTTTGCGGTGCCCCGTCTGGCATGCTGTTGTGCTAATTCTTCGTAAAGCAGAGCCCGACGTGCTGACATACAACTGCCTACACCGTCGGGCTCCTTTTGGGCGTTCACCCATTTAGCCATTCCTCAGGTTGACTTCTCGTTCTCACTGCAACAGTGCGAGGACTGTCTGCGGCATAGTGTTAGCCTGCGCTAGCATGGCGGTACCAGCCTGCTGGATGATCTGCGTTCTGGCCAGCTCTGATGTTGCGGCTGCGTAGTCGGTATCCAGGATACGGCTTCGAGCGCCCTCTGAGTTGGTCCTCACGTTGGTGAGATTATCCACAGCGTGGGTCAGACGGTTGGAGATCGCACCGAAGGTCGCTCGCTGTGATGAGACATCAGCAATCACGACATCGATCTCAGTGATTGACTTGCTGGCCATGTTAATCGCGGAGGCGATAGTCGTTCCGGTGATGACTTTAGAAGCCAGCCCAGACAACTTACCAGTGGAGTCATTAAAGTTACCGAATGTGGTGGAGAGTGTTTGCGTCTTCACGCCATCCTGACCGATCCCGAAAGCAACGGTTGATTTGCCGGTGGAAGCGCCCGCTGAGCCATCAAGAATATTGCGCCCGTTCCACTGGGTATTGTCGACAATGCGGTCAATCTCTGTTCGCAGTGCGACAAACTCTGAATTGAGATAGGTGCGGTCTGAGGAATCGGTGGTGCCCGTTCCTGCCTGGACTGCCAACTCGCGCATGCGCTGCAGCATGTTGCTGATCTCGTCCAGTGCACCTTCAGCGGTATTCACCATGCTGATCGCGTCATTGGCGTTGCCGATTGCTGAGCTCAGGCCTCTGATCTGGGAGGTCATGCGGGTGCTGATAGCCAGGCCCGCGGCGTTGTCGCCTGCTGAGTTGATTTTTTTACCGGTGGAGAGTTGCTCCATCGCGGTATTCAGAGCTCTGTCGTTTCGCATCAAAGCGGCCTGAGCCACTGAAGCGCCGATGTTGGTGTTAACTACAGCCATTTCAATCTCCTTGCTGAGGATTAGCTATGCGCAAGGTAAATATCGGCTTGGTGAAGAAAAACTTTAGGATTTTGAAATAAATTTAATTAATTAAGTTCTCAAATTCGTTGGAACGTGCGATGCAATACAGGAGATGTAATGCACTAAGCTTTCTAAGATGCTGATTCAATTATGATCGTACTGCGGGAATGAGCGTGATAAGCGCGTCAGGTGTGGCAAGGGATTTGGTGTGAGCGACACAGTCAAGCCAAAAAAAAGCCGCACCCTTTCGGGTGCGGCTTCTGATGTCTACCTACTCTTTAGGTCACTTACTGAAGCAGCGCGAGGACTGTCTGCGGTAGCTGGTTGGCTTGCGCTAACATGGCGGTACCGGCCTGCTGGATGATCTGCGTGCGTGCCAGCTCTGATGTTGCGGCTGCGTAGTCGGTATCCAGGATACGGCTTCGGGACGACTCTGAGTTGGTCTTCACGTTGGTCAGGTTATCCACCGCGTGGGTAAGGCGGTTGGAGACGGCGCCAAAGGATGCTCGCTGTGCCGACACATCAGCAATCACGACATCGATCTCAGTGATTGACTTACTGGCCATGTTAATCGCGGAAGCGATGGTTGTACCGGTGATGACTTTAGAAGCAAGGCCCGAGAGTGAACCAGTCGTATTGTTAAAGTTGCCAAACGAGGTAGAGAGTGTCTGCGTTTTCACGCCATCCTGACCAATACCGAACGCTACCGTTGACGCACCTGTAGACCCTCCCGCTGAGCCGTCCAGAATATTGCGCCCATTCCACTCCGTATTGTCAGCAATCCGGTCAATCTCTGTTCGCAGTGCGACAAACTCTGAATTGAGATAGGTGCGGTCTGAGGAATCGGTGGTGCCCGTTCCTGCCTGGACTGCCAGCTCGCGCATGCGTTGCAACATAGCAGTGATTTCGTCCAGTGCGCCCTCAGCGGTATTCACCATACTGATGGCGTCGTTGGCGTTACGTATTGCGGCATCGAGGCCCCTGATCTGTGAGGACATGCGCGTGCTGATAGCCAGGCCCGCGGCGTTGTCACCTGCTGAGTTGATTTTTTTACCGGTGGAGAGTTGCTCCATCGCGGTCCCAAGAGCCCTTTCATTTCTCATCAGGCTCGCTTGCGCAAGAGATGCGGCGATGTTGGTATTGACTACAGCCATGATAGGCCTCCTTGTTACAATTAGTGGTAGTTACTTTGGGCTGACATCTTTGCCCTTTCGTCAGCCTTCGTGCTGATACATGAGGTATCGGTCCGGCAGAAACCAACTTTAGGCAACAGCGGGATTTTTTTATAAAATGTTCATAACTGTTTGTTTATTGTGAATTTAATTTTTAATGCGCACCTGTGATTTCTGTGTCGGGCGGTGATGAGAGCAGACATCCTCACCGGCAGCCGTTACCATTTACCGAGAGTTCTCGGTCTCATTTAGCTGGAGGGCTACCGATATTTATATTCCGGTAATTGAACCCATAGATCGTATGTGCGCTGACGCCATAGAGCTCGGCAAGTCAAGCGATATCGAAGGCGCCAGAAAGAAAATGGATCGAGTCAGAACTATGCGTTCTTGGCTGGCTCGGTCCGTGACAAGCCAAAAATCAGAATCCATAGAGAGTTGGGCGTCGGGGGCAGCCATATCCGGCACTGAAGCTGCGGTTTATCGTGAGCAAGCAGTGCGTCTAAATCAAAGATTGGATTTGTTGAGAGAATGGATCTCGCAAAGTGTTTCACAGTTTTCGACGGAAGAATTGTTTTCGAGTAGTGAGGGTGTGCAACTATTTTTGGATCATTCACTCCCCGGAGTGTGGGATTTCACCCAAGATATCGTTGTGCTTCACGGAGCACGACGGGCGCTACTTCAGGAAGCGCTGGTCGCGCGAGGCCAGAAAAAAATTGTCGTGATTGAGCAAGGGCGAGAATACGACAATGACCAGCAAGTTACGGTGAGGTCTCAAGTTGCGCATACTCGCGATGAATCCTCTTTTGGTCCGGTGGTGTTTAAAAGCGGCTCCTCTCCTAGCACCGAGCAGTTTTCGGTACTGCTAGGTGAGGAGATCCCTTCGATAGCACTGATTGGCGACACACCAAATGCCGCGGCAGATCAAGACTTTGAGCGAATTTTCAAATCGGTGTCAGCTGTTCTGCTTGGGAAAAAATCAGTAAAAGAATGGCCGGTTATCTTCACCCATCAGTGGTTGACCCGCCTCCCGGAGCTGGCGAGAAGGCCCAGCGTGACGAGTTTGAAAGCTCTTTTTCAAGGGCAAGATGTTCTTGTCGCCTCGCCTGGCCCTTCCCTATATGAGTCGATACCGGCGCTCAAGAATCAGCGCAATCATTTTCTGGTCATATCTCCCATTCGTTCCCTTTTGACTTTGCTTGAGGCCGGGATTACTCCCGACTTTGCGTTTCATGTGGACGCCACGGATTTTTCGCGCATTATTCCCAACCACCCCGGTTTGTCGCAGGTTTCTTTGATCTGCACAGACTATGCGCATTCCTCAGTTTTCGACGCCGGATTTAGAGAGATTTATACAGTGCCTGATCCGGCTATGGTTGGAAATTCGATAAGTGATGCCTGTCATGGTGCAGATGCGCCAGTGCTGCAAGGGGGTTGTGTCGCCACTTGTGCTGTCGGGTTGGCTGCCCAGTTTGAGGTCAGGTCTATCACTTTGGTCGGTCAGGACCTGAGCATTTCTCGCGGTAGATACGTGAAGCAGGCAGAGGGGGATATCGGCGGTGGTGATATTGACGAGAGTGATGATGACCACCTTACTTGTCTGGGAATCGATGGAGAGCGACTAAGGACGCAGGAGGACTATCTTTGGTTCATCGGCGAAATGGAAAATGCCGCAAGGCTTTTCTCACCGGGGATTCGGTTTGTAAATTCTACCGCCCATGGTGCCTATTTGGAGGGCTGGGAGCACATTGTGCTGGAGAAACATCCCTTTATCAGTGACAGCACGGGACTCCAGACTTCCCTGTGCGATGCCACTGTTGCCGAAGATGTGAGTTATCGCCAAGGTGGAATTATTAGCGCGATAAAAATCGAAAAAGAATCGTTAGCTGAGGCAGCTTGTATCTGCTCTGATCTCGTCGGGCTCCTCAGCAACCTAATCGAAACGCAGGGTAATGATGTGACCGACGTAGACGCGGCAGAAGAGAGACTGTCACAGTTATTATTTGCCAAAGGATCCATCCTGCGTTTTTACACTTCGAGATTTTCCATGGCGCTCGAAGCGGCCTCTAAATCTGTGACGACCCTGACCGAGAATCTAATTATTTCTGCGGAGTATTATCGCCTTATTGGGCCGCGGGCAAACAAACTTGTAGGATTGCTTGAGGAGTCCTTACAGAAACTGGAGGGCGAATTGGTGAACGAGGGCAGGACAGTTGGCCACTGAAGACTGCGCAGTCTGCAAACTCATCCGAACCTATCTCTTCTTGGCGGTCCCGCTACTGGCACTGGTCGGAGCCCGCTCGATGGAGGGGGGCGAGAAAGCCAGCTTGTGGTTGGCGCGCGTTGAGTTGATCGATCTGCTTGCCTGGGGCTCATTAGCGGCATTGGTGGCGATTACGCTGTATCGCGCATATGACGAGTTTTACCTGCCGCGCCGTCGTCTCAGAGCCTTAGAGGCAGCCAAGGAGCGTTTTGACAGCCTTGTGGATGAACCAGAAACTTCGCGCGAGGGTGCAACGGCCGCCCCACCAAAAAATAGTGACTAGCAAGCCCAATTGCTGGCAGTGTCGGTATTTTAAAATCACCCACCACAAGCCATTCCCTTATGCCTGCGAGGTGATTGGATTTAAGTCGCGCCAGTTGCCCTGCCTGGAGGTGCTTCGCGTTGACGGCCGGGAGTGCCGCCGGTTCGTCCCCAAGGCTAAGCCAGAAGCGTGAGGCGGCGAAGGTCCGCGCCAGCGCGATTGATAGACAAGCTCGTGCAGGCTTGTAACACAGGTACACTCAGGCGAGGGTCAATCCTCTTTTACCAATAAGAACGGCTGCTCGATGATCCGCGCCTGCCTGCAGAAAACGCGCCCTTGATAGGAGTAAAACGAGCAACGGAACTTATCCTGATGCAAACCCTTTGACCCGGTCCAGAAATTTGCAACCTCAAGATCAGGGAATACATAGGGGTTGGCGGCGGGGTTGATGCATTCACTCTCAAGGAGGTCCGGGGCTTCGCCCTTTTCTGGCAGGCGCCAAGGCTCGCCCGTTTTTTCGGCCACCTCTGCTGCATAGGCCATGGCTTCGTCCCACGTGAGCTTGAGCGATTCGCCGCGGCATCGATAATTGGACATGCGTTGGCCCACGGCGCACTGGGTTACTTTGAGTCCGGTTTCTTTGTGCAGCGCGATACCATCGTCGAGTACCTCATACCCCGATTTATCGAGCCGGCTCTCAAATACGTCGCCACAGTCGGGCATATTGCGTTGGTCACTGCAGCCCGCCATAACGGCACAGGTCGTGATTACTAAGAATCCCGCACAACGTGTTTTAGTGTCCCACATTATTGAATACCCCTCTTGAGGCCAGATTACCCGCTACTTTTCTAAGAGTCCTCTGCCCGCTGCCCGCTGCCCGCTGGCCGCCGGCTGCACCTGCGCGTTGGCTTTTTAACTTTCACGCAGTGTTAGCGACTCAGTAAATGGACGCTTACCTGCACAAGACCACTGTATGCGTCGCAGGTATTCCTAGCAAGGAGGCATATTGCGTCGCTACCTTTGGCCGGATGTGGGTTATTCACCGGTAACCCCCTGATTTTGCACCCTACATGCGCGAAAAGCAGACTCTTGCCGGGCGGCCGTCGGGCGCCGCTGGCACTCAGCCCAGCCCGACGTTACTGGTTATTAGTGTTTACGCGCTAACAGGCTGTTTTCACGAAAGCACAGTGCGTCGTAATCGATTGCCTCCGGTCGGCTTACATAAATCAAATTGCGTAGAGGTCAAGGTTTCTTTTCTCGTACCGATATCGCCTATGAGGGTTCAGCAAATTGACATTATTCGGGTGGTGTAGCAATGCCGAAAAGGTCGCTAGGACGCGATTGGCGTGTGTTGCTATATTAGTGGTCAATTGTGTGACCCAATCCGTCTTTCGAGGAGTCCATCATGGATATTGCAACAATTATTGGCTTGGTGGGGGCCTTTGGCCTCATTTTCATGGCCATTTCCGAGAATGCCGCGGCCTTCGTCGATACAGCCTCACTACTCATTGTGGTAGCCGGCTCCATCGCGGTCGTCATGGCGAGGTCTTCCTTGGGCGAGTTTCTGGGTGCCGTGGGCGTGATGGGAAAGGCGTTTTCCCGAAAGATTGACGACCCTGTGGAGTTGATTACCCAGATCGTTGAACTGGCGAACATTGCTCGAAAAGACGGCATGATCGCCCTCGAGGGACAGGACATTGCCAACCCTTTTATGGCCAAGGCGGTGTCAATGCTGGTAGACGGTACCGACGGCGACATCATCAAGAGCTCCCTCAACCGCGATAACGACATGATGAAGGTGCGCCATGAGATGGGCGCTAACATCTTCAGGGCCTGGGGTGAAATTGCCCCGGCTATGGGCATGGTCGGTACGCTGGCGGGTCTAGTTATTATGTTGGGGAACATGTCGGACCCTAAGGCCATTGGGCCCGCCATGGCGGTAGCACTGCTGACCACTATGTATGGCGCAATCCTGGCCAACGTCATTTGTCTACCAATTGCCCAGAAGCTCGAAAACGCGTCGTTGCTGGAAGCTAACAACAATGAGCTCATCATCGAGGGCGTGCTCTTTATGCAAGAGGGCGGCAATCCGAGAGTGCTGGGCGATATGTTGGCATCATTTATCTCGCCGAAGAGTCGCGAAAAGATTGCTGCAGCCTGATTTCGACGCATGGTATGAGTTGAGATAACACCCCGTGGCTGACGACGACATCAAACCTGACGCAGAGGAATCGGCAGAAGAGCTTGAGGCCGTTGCTACAGAGACTGCAACCGAAGGCGACCAGGGCGCTGACGAAGCGGCCACGAAACAGCCTGAAGAAGTTGCTGCGGAGCAGCCTACGGATGAGGTTCAAGCTACCGCAGAGGCTGATGCCGTTGCAGACGATACCGCTGAGGCCGCCGATGCAGAGGCAACAGACCCAAATCTGAGCGATAGTAACGACGACGGCGCAGACGAACCCGACGCCGAGAATGGTGCCAGTGGCGATGGGAACGACGCTGTCGCGACGGAATCGCTCGACGCGGCCGGGGATACTGACGGCGATTTGGACGCCGAATCAGATGACGTAACTGAATCAGCCGAGTCAGCCGAATCAAATGACGCAGGGGACTCGGCCGAGTCCGACGGCTCAGTGGGCTCAGAAGAGGAGGCAGACGAAGAGGCCGTTGATGAGGATCTGCCGCCACCGGGCCCGCCAAAGCCCGAGGAACCTGAAGACGACTGTCCCAAATGCGCAGGCGGCGGCGCCCCCGCTTGGATGGCGACCTTCGCTGACATGGCAACGCTGTTGATGGCGTTTTTCGTTTTGCTGTTGAGCTTTGCCGAGACAGAGGTGCCTAAATTCAAGCAGGTAGCCGGCTCGCTGAAGCAGGCATTCGGTATTGAAAAGATTGTGCCGAAGGTCACGATCCCCATGGCGCGCAGTATCGTGGTTGAAAACTTCACTCCCGCCGTTGCTGAGCGCTCGGTAATGGACGTCAAAGAGCAGCAGTCTGATTTTGTCCGCGGCGATTTCATTGAGAAGAAAACCGAAGAAGGCGAATACGAAGACCCGATTGAGAGCGATTTTCAGCAGGTGCAGGAAGCACTGGAGCAGGAGCTCAATAAGGGTATGGCCGACGTGCGGATCGAGAATGGCGAGATCAAGGTCACCTTGGTCGAGTCCGCCTCCGCGGGTGGCAAGGCCGGCAACGAGGGTGAGGGCAAAGGGGGGCAGGTGGCCCAAGAGACGCTGGATGCTGTTGCCAAAGTGGCCGAAGTGTCGGCCACGCTGAGCTCCAAGGTCGGTGTCCACTTGGCCGATCAAGCGCAGGGTAATCGGAGCGGCGCCAGCGCAACCCGTCGCCAATCTCGCACCGGAGACGGGTCGGGGATGTCAAAGTATGACCGTCTGCGCGCTGACTTGTCAGACGAGATTGCCGCTGGACTGGCGGAAGTCGAAAAAGACGGCGACAAGATTATTGTCAGGCTCGCAAGCCAGGGCAGTTTCACCTCCGGGTCTTCAGATCTGAGACAGGCCTTTACGCCCACGCTGACGCGCCTGGGTAATAGCCTCGCGCAATATCCCGGCAGCGTGATGGTTGAGGGGCACACTGATGACGTGCCAGTGGCTTTCAGCGAGCGCTTCAAGTCTAACTGGGATCTGTCCGCAGCTCGTGCCGCATCCATCGCCGATTTTTTGCTGAACTCGACTAACCTCGAGGGAGGCAATGTGCAAATCGCGGGGTTTGCCGATACGCGCCCACTCGACACCAACGATACCGCGACGGGCCGCGCCCGAAATCGCCGTATTGAAGTGATCGTGGACGATAACTGAGTGATAGGGGGAGCATAGTCGTGGCTGAAGACGAAAACGTCGACGTCGAAACTCCCGAGGGTGAGGCACCCGAGGCCGTCGAGTCGGAGGCGGCAGAAGCCGCTGGACCCGAGGCTGCCGCGCCTGAAGCCCCTGAGGAAGAGGTTGATATCGGGCCTCCGCCCGAGCCGCCTGAGGAGCTGCCGCCGGTTGAATGCCCAAAGTGCGCGGGCGGTGGTGCGCCCGCCTGGATGGCGACCTTCGCCGACATGGCCACGCTCCTGATGGCGTTTTTTGTACTGCTCTTGTCCTTTGCGCAAATGAACGTTCCGAAGTTCAAAGAAGTTAGTGGTTCAATGAATGACAGCATGGGCGTGCAGCGGGTGGTGCCGGTAGTTGAGCCCCCCACGTCCGATAACATCATTGCGAGCCAGTTTATGCAGGCCAAGGTCGAGCCCACTGCACTCAGCACTATCAGTGAGCAGACTACCGATGAGGAGCAGCCACCGGACCCGGAACTGAAAATCACCACCAAACCCTCCAACGACCCAAGTTCTTCGGACCTGGAGAAGGTCAGAAGCGCGCTCAAAGACGAGATCACGCGCGGTCAGGTAGAGGTGACCGAGACCGATGGCAAGATCAGTGTTGCCATGACCTCTGATCAGAAGGATGGTGAAAATCAGGGCGCAGAGGGGTTAGATACCGGACAGCGGCTTGATGAAGATACGGTCGCTTTATTTGCCAAGGTCGCGCAAGCACAAGCCGAGGTAGTGTCCGAGGTGCAGGTGTTGCGGTCGCCCTCTACAGAGCAGCAATCCTTCGACAGCGCGCAAGGCTCTAATTCCCAGGAGGGTGAGGATGTCGCGCAGAGTGAATACGAGCAGATTCGCAGCCGACTGACGACAGAAATTGCCAACGGTCAGGTGAACGTTGAGCGCATAGACGACGAGGTAAAGATCAGCCTCGCTGATCAGGGCGCTTTTGTGAGTGGCAGCGCGGACCTTCGTACAAGCTTTTATAGCGTGTTGTCCAGCGTCGGTCAGGCCCTAGCCGACAGTCCCGGCCAGGTCACGGTCGCGGGGCATACCGATAACGTGCCTGTCGCCTTCAGCGAGCGCTTTCAGTCGAATTGGGATCTGTCAGCTGCGCGTTCCGCTTCGGTTGCCGATTACCTGGTAGGCGAAGGCTTCATTGAGCCCGGTGCCGTGACGGTGACCGGCTATGCCGATACCGTGCCGGTCGCTTCCAATGACACGGCAGCAGGGCGCGCGCAGAATAGACGTATTGAAATCACGGTCAAAGGGGGAGCTGGATGATGTCACGTCACACGTCACACGTGCTTGCAGGAGTCATGCTGGCGATATTGCTCGTCGCTTCAGGAGGCGCCGCAGCTCAGACCAAAGCTCAAAAAGCGTTTTTGGAGCGGGTGAAGTCGGTGTCCACTATCGATGACGCGAAATTATCTAAGGACGCGCTGGTGATCTGGCCGTCTCCCGACGTGCAGTCTGGCCTCAACTACGAAGCGATGGGTGAACAGCTATGTCAGGAATACAAGACCTACGGCTATCTGGTGATCTGGTTCATGGATTCTTCCAAGTACCGCCGCCAAAAAGAGATGGCCATGCTGCAGAGCTACGTCTGCCTGGAGGACGCCTAGTGCACTTTCTCAATGGCCGCTTGCAGAAAACGCTGAAAACCGGTTGGCGCCATTTTTTTATTACGGCTTTGGGCTTACTGCTCCTTGGC
>Ga0181594_10005836_pt1 | contig 10728 bp, 13 predicted proteins | sample 071ome_18_FD_145603 | JGI IMG/M metagenome (GOLD analysis project Ga0181594, IMG submission 145603) | Coastal salt marsh microbial communities from the Groves Creek Marsh, Skidaway Island, Georgia - 071413BT metaG (spades assembly) | ecosystem: Environmental > Aquatic > Marine > Intertidal zone...
ATAAATGCGACCGACCGTGCCATCCTTGCGGGTGATCAGCGGCAACAGCTTGGGTCCCATGCCTTCGAAATTCGACAGGGATTCATCGAAGCCGTATTCCCGGATCGCCGGAGCATTGGCGACGTCGTGCTGACCGCCCATGTGCCACTTGCCGAAATGACCGGTGGCATATCCGGCGCGCTGCAAACTCCGGGCGACCATCGGCGCACCCGGATCCAACCAGTCGGCCATGCCGCGTTGTTTGTTCGCTCTGCGCGTCATCAGAAATGAAGTGATGTTCCAGCGCTGCGGGTAGGTGCCGGTGGAGATGGCCACGCGGGATGGCGAACAGATGGGCGAGTTCACATAAAACTGCTCGAACGCAATTCCGTCGGCCGCCATTTGATCGATGTTCGGTGTCTTGGCCTCTTGGTTGCCGAAACACGAAAAATCCCCCCAGCCCATATCGTCGATGAACACCACCACCATGTTCAAGCGTGCCGCCTGACCGCCAGGCGGTCTGGCCGCGATGGCCATGGCCAGAACAGCGGGTGCAAGACAACAGGCGATCAGGAGTCTCATCGGGTCGACGGTGTTGCTACTGCGGTTGCGGATGTCCGATTCCATCCTTACGCCAATGTGGGTTGTTGAAGATTCGATTGGAATGATTGCTTCAGTTTCCGCGACGCCCCTTGATTCCGTCGCGCATCTCTTTCTGCCAGCCAGTCTGGATCTTTTTGAACTCCTTGTATTGCTTGTCGTCAAGGACCTTGGCGATCTCTTTGTCCGAGTTCTTTGTGATTGAACGATACTCGGCCCGCAGCTTGCGTTTCTCTCGGAAACCGGATGCTCGCTCCCGTCTGCCTGCAAGGGCCTTCAAGGCCTCGAATCGTTTTTCCAGGATTTCTTTGAATTTCGCGGCCTGTTCTTCCGACATGCCAATCTTTTCTTTGGCTTCCTGCACGCGGGCGGAAAGCTCGTCCCGAGATGTTTCAGCGGCGGGCTTTTCTGCTCCCGAAGCGCCGTAGATGGTGAAGGAGAGAAGTAGTACGATGAGGGTGTTTTTCATGATGTTTTGATTCGTGTGTTTCCAGGAACAGCAAAGGGTTCGTCCTGTTCATCATCACAAACGGATGGTGGCTGAAGAATGTTACCAGCGAAGTTGTCTTCTTCGCGAATCTGCCACCCTATTCCTTTCGTTCGCGCAGCAGTGCGAGATTTTCGTCCGCCATTTTGTCGAATTTGGCGCGCTGGGCATCCGAAAGTTCGGCGGCGATTTGTTGCCGCATTTCCTTCAGGAGCTTTTCGATCTCCGGTCGCAGTTCTTGTCTCCGTTTCGTGAGTTCAGCCTGTGTATTCTTGAGGATCCGGGCGACGGAATCTTGTTGTTTCGGCGTCAGGTCCAAATCCCGCAACAGGCGTTTTTCAACCAACGTTCGCACAATTTCGGGATTCCGGATCACTCCCTCGATCGCGCGAACTGCGATGTGACGTGTGACGATGCCGCCAACCATTGCGCCCGCGACGAAGACCGCCAATAGAAGTAACCACGGTTTTGCCGAATTGAAGCTCATCATCAGATTCCGTGATGCAGAATGTGCTCGGCCAACGCGCCAGTTGCGGCTGTCAGACTGCCGACCCCGTCCGCCCGATCACGAAGTTCAACGATGGCGCAGACCAGTATCAGTGCCAGAGGACTCCAGATCAGACGCGGAAACAGATTCTCCAGTGTTACCCAGAGAGAGATGTCATCCGTTTGGCGCTGCGCTTGGAGTTGTCTCATCACATCTTGGTCGAAATCCGCCGGCGGATCCAGCGCCGGCTCATCTCGCAAGGTGTCGAACAATTGCTTCAGTTTATGTTCATCCATTGGATCGTTCTTCCATTTTCTCCAGCGCCTTTTGCAGACGGGTTTTGGCCCGATGGGCCCGCACCCTCGTGCTTACGGCCGACCAACCCGTAAGGGCACTGATTTCCTTGAGGCTACGGCCTTCGATTTCTTGGAGGGTTATCACAAGCCGATCCTCGGGTGAAAGCCCGGACATCGCGACATCCAGTATCTCCCGCGCTTCCTGAACCCGCGGAGCCCGATCGGCTTCTTCACTTTGCAACCAATCCAGGGTGGCGTCTCCCAGATCTTCAATGCCAATTTCGCTTTGGCGTCGTTTGCGGCGGCGCAGATGATCCAAAGCGGCATTGGTCGCAATGCGCCCGATCCAATTTTCGAAGGGCTTGCGCCCGTCGAACCCCGCCAAACCACGCCAGGCTTTGACGAAGGTTTCTTGCGCCAAGTCTTCCACCCAGTGCTGGTCGCGTTCATACCGTGAGAGTATCGCAAAGACGTGACGCTGGTGTCGCCGCACGAGCTGCTGGAAATCCTCCGTCGACCCGTTTTTGGCTCCGCTGACCAAGTCTTCGTAATCTGACATTCAGTGCGCCAAAGATTCCATCAGTGGTTCGGATTACGAGGAGAACTTGCAGTTCAGTTTGGAGACAACTTTGTAGCGGATCACACCGCCATTGCTCTCGGACAGGTAGTTGACCCCATCCGACACGTGATAGGTTGTCGATCCGGCGATGACCGGGACCGTGTCACTGGGCAGCACATCGATATAGGCACCCAGCGTTGTTTTTTCTTTCTTGTTCAAAGCCCGCAATTCAATTGACGCCTTTCACCCAACTCAAACGAAAGTCTGATTGCAAATGTTACATCCCAAATGAAGAAATCATCATTGGGTGTCTGCGCTCAGCCTATCGTTCGGATGCTCTCCTCGCTGAGGCCTCGTTGCGCAATCGATTTCTGAAGGCGAGGGCACTATCTTCTCATCCGGTTTGGGACAAAGTCGAATCATCCCGAATTAAGCCGAATCAGGTCGAATACCCTCTCTTTTGAGCGACTTATGAAGAAAAAAGTATCTCAAACCTACTAGATTTTGGTTTGAGACACTTTGGGTGGAGGCGGACATCACCGCCTACATGGGCGGTTATCTCACGAGCGCCGAGGATACGGCGGCCCTGACCTCGGCCAGGCTGTTCGTCCGGCGGCACCGGGTCCCTGCCGCCGCCACGGCGCTCATCGCGGTGTTGACGCTCGTCTACATGATCAAGGTGGTGTCCAGCGAAAAGAAGGCGACAGCGCATGCCATCCGCGCCGATGCCAATGCCCTTGAGGCAAAGCTGGAGGCCGCGCGGGCACGCGAGGCCGAGACGCTGGCAAAGCGGGAACAGGAATCCACCCGCAGGGCGCTCGCAAGATCCGCGAAATCACTGGCCCTGGCGGCCATGCGTGAAGAGAACGGCGCGGCCATGCGGGCGGCCCTTGATGGCGTGCCGGAAGATCTGCGCGACTCGGAGTGGCGTTATCTGCTCTCACAAGCCGACAGCTCCATCGCACGCATCAACCTCGGCACAAAAAATACTACGGGCGTCGTCCCGCACCCGCGTCTTCCCGGCGTTTTCGCGATGGCGGGAAAGTCCGGTCGCGTTGTTCTCATGAATGTGCGCACAGGCTCCCGTTTGCTGGAGTTCAACGCCGCCCCCCCGAAGGGTCGGGGGAAAGAACACGTGATGGCCATTTCAGCAGACGGGGAACGCATCGCCATCGGAAACATGAAAGGCGGCGCGGGAATTGCGATCCACAGCGCCCGGGACGGTCAAAGAATCATCGCCTGGGAAGGCAACTTGGTGAGACGGCTCAAGTTCAGCCGCGATGGCCATTTGCTGTTGGGCTCGAACTACCGAACAAGCGATAGCGATTCGTTCCTGACCGCGTGGGACTCCGCCACCGGCAAAATCCGCTGGAGCCGCGAATACGGAACCCGAAACCAGGGAAACCTTCTCCCTGACAGCCGGATGATGCTGATCACCACGGACAGTGAGGGGCTCCAGCTTCTGGACACCCACGATGGCTCCGTGGTTCGACAAGTGAGCCCGCTGCTACGAAGCAACGCCGCCGTCCATCCGGAGGGGACGATGATCGTGAGCATGCTCCTCGAATCTGATGCCGGCTTGGCCGAGTCCCTCCCTGACGGGAAGGAATTGTTCACGATTCCGGCGCAGAATATGAAGTTTTCAGAGAACCGGGGATTCCGAATCGCGTTTGTCCCGGATGGCGAAAGCTTTGTCATGGTGGGAAGATGGCCTGACGGGAGAAGCCGAATCCATCACCGGAATGCGCGCACCGGGGCGTTGCTTCAGCCCCTGATGGGGGGCGAAGGTGGCATTCGCGGAATCTGTGTGCATCCGCTTTCCGGCGAGTTGTTCGTCTACGGACGGAACCCGGCCGTCTGGGACCTGATCGGGCTCCCAAAAACTTGGTCCGGATACTATGGCGATGGAAAACTTTCCAACGTCGCTTTCTGGGGGGACGACGACATGGTTTTCGCGCCTCACGAAGGTTTTCCTATCGCCCTTCAGCGGCTCGGTCCCGTCGGTTCCGAGACCCTTTGGACCCCGCCCTCAACAAATCACTTTGACATCAGCGTCAGCCAGGACGGCCGGTGTGCGGCGATCTGCAACATCGACTCCCCAGCCTCCATCATGTTTCTTCAAAAACGAGGGTCGTCGATAGAGCAAGTCGGCGCGATCACCCATTCAAAGACCGTGTTCAAACTAAGCATGAGTCCGAACGGCGAACGTCTCGCCATGTTGACCGGGGGCGGTCGTCCTGAGTTGTACGACCGGAAAACGGGAGCGCCCTCGGTCAAACTCGATGAGACAAATGGCAAACGGGTCTTGAATCTTGGTTGGGTGAGAAATGACCGCCTACTGGGATTGGTCAGCGACCAAGGGACTCTTCAAGACAATTCCGGAGCCACAGACAGGGTCGTCATATGGGACGCCGATTCCGGCGAGATCCTGCAAGAGACCAACTTCACCGGCATGATGGACGCTCTCGCCATATCGCCCGATGGCAACCGCATCGCCGTGGCCGGCAATGAAACCTGGGTGCGCATTCTGGACAGCGCCACATTGACCGTTCAGCGGGAAATCCGCGCCCACAACGGTCCCATCAAAGCTCTGGCCTGGCATCCCACCAGGCCGATCGTCGCCTCCGGCTCCGCCGACTTAAACATCCGCGTCTGGGACCTCCACACGGAAACCCGGTTCGCGGAAGTGCGCGGTCTGCTGGCCGAACCATCCACCCTGACCTTCAGCCCCAGCGGCAGCCTGATCGCGTGCGCCTCGAAAGATGGGCAGGCGCGCCTTTGGGAATTCCATCCGCGCCACACGCCAGCCGATGCCCTGCACGATCGCGGCGGCCCAACCATTGAAGAACAGCGATGGTTCTCAAAAGCGCGACCCGAAGCCGCGCCTCTCCCACCTCGGAACTGAACCGAAGGAAAAGTTCCCGCCGATGTTGACAGGCAACCACACCAAGACGGCGGGTAAAGTTGGGCGCGTGATTGGGAACCCGATAACCGGTTGGACACTTCGCCATGAAGTTCCGCACGGCCACTTTCAGAAATGTACGAAACTTTCCTTTTGAACGATCCACAGACTGCAGGGGGGCGTCGATGAACCGGGCGAAGAAACTCTGCGCGAGATCCTCCGCATCCTGCGGAGACCGTCCACGACGCAGCGCAAATGCGTAGACCGGATACCAGTCGGTCTGACACAAGGCGGCCAGCGCCCGCATCGCCCGCGTTGCATCTCCATCCTTGGCGTTCAACACGACCGTCCATCGGGTCGTCCCGAAAGTATCCCCGCCCTTCGATGCTGTAGTTCTTCCGGCCTTCTCCATCCGACCGGCAACTCCACGGCGATCGACACGAATCCGTCAAGATCGTATATTGAAAGCACACTTCGGAATCCTTCCAAACTGCCCGCTTGAAGTTCCCCATTTGACGTGGAATTGTCTGACTCATGGCAGCTCCTGACATCATGCCGGCCGACAATCTCGATTTCGCCTGGGACCGTCCCGAGACAGCGGAATCATTGCGCCGGCGGTTGGCGCAGGAATCCGGCCAGCAGTGGCTGAACACGGCGGCATGGATCATGCGCGAAGCGCGCACCGAAGAAGTCTGGAATTTCCTGACCTTGGAAGAAGTGGCCGAACGATTCCCTCAACTTCGGCCCCGCCTGGGGCGTCGCCTTCCAGTCTGGGAAAGCCTGCTCAACGCCGCCCATGAACTGGGAAGAGTCTGAAGCCGGCACCCCGCTCAAGCGTGATTTCCTTCGCGCCTGGTTTGAACGCGATCAACGCTTCTTCCTGACCGGCGGCAGCGCGCGGGGCATGTTCTATCTGGATCACCGTCGATCCTACGATCTCGACCTTTTCACCGACAAGGATGTGGAAGCAAAGGAGGCGCAAAGTCTCGCGCTTCAGGTCGCGTCTGAAATCGGGGCCAAATGCGAGGCCGTGCGGACGGCTCCGGATTTCCATCGTTTTCGTATCACACGTGGCGAAGAGCGGGAGTTGGTGGATGTGGTCGTGGACCGCGCGCCTCAACTCGACTCTGAAAAGGAGACGTTCGGCGACGTTCGGGTTGATACACTTCGGGAGATCATCGCCAACAAGCTCACCACCCTGATCAGTCGCACGGAGTTGAAGGATCTGGTGGATCTCTACTTTCTTGATCGGGAAGGACACGACATTACCGCCGCCGTTTCCGACGCCCAAAAAAAAGACGGCGGCTGGGATCCAGCTGTTGTTGCCATGCTGCTCGGAGGACTGGACATCGACGAAAGCCCTGATTGGATGATCAAGGACATTGCCCCTGCCGATCTGCGCGCCTTTGCGAACGACCTTCGATTGACCATCGTGAAGCTGGCGCTGCCGCCCGAAGCGTGACGACTTCCACTGAAGTAAAGGTCGAGCTTTGCCGACAGCGCCTCACGTCCTGAAGCAGCCTCTCCAACCGTCAGCAAAACTGTCAGCAAAGGGCAGTGAAAGAGCTCGCGCGAGCTGTGGGCGAGTTGGCTTGAATCATCAATAAAACCGGGGTCTTTTGTTCCGAAATCAGGCCCTGCAACAGCCGACCCCGACAGCTGGCTCCAGCCTTCGCTCTTCGAACCGTCCACCACCTCCCAGCCAGCGGCCTTGAGGGCCGGGTCGATCAATTCCGCGCGTGTTTCGGCTTCGTTCATGCGTTTTCGCTCAGGAGCAGGCGCAGGTAATCATTGTGGATGAACAACTTCTCACGGCCGACTTTCTCCTCGGTCAGAATGCCGACGTCCACCAGTTGCTTCAGATAGCCGGCCGCCGCCTGCCGTTTGGCAATGCCGGCGTCCACCAGATCTCCTATGCGGCAATAGGGCATTCCAAGCAACACGTCGAGCAGTTCCGCCGAGTAGATCTTCGGCAACCCGGCCTTCAGGTCCGTCTTCAAACGGGAGCGCAGTTCGCGGATCGCCCGGATCTTCTCGTTCGTCCATCGGGCCGATTCCTCGACCACCTCGAGCGCGTAAAGAATCCAATCCTCCCAGTTCTCCTGAAAGGTCACGGCGCGCAGGTTCCGATAGTAATCCGCCTTGCGCCGGATGATGCCGCGGCTGTGGTAGAGGATCGGCAACGAAAGGAGCCCGTCCTGCACAAGCTGAAGCAGGTTCAACACCCGACCGGTCCGGCCGTTGCCGTCCGCGAACGGATGAATCGCCTCAAACTGGTAGTGAGCCACCGCCATGACCACGAGCGGATCCAGTTCGGTCGGCTGATTGATGAATCGTTCCCAGTTCGCGAGTTTGTCCCGCAGCAGGTCCTCGCCTTCCGGTGGCGTGTACATCACTTCTCCCGTGGCGGCATTCGCCAACGCCGTTCCGGGGAAGCTCCGCACCGTCATCGGCTTTCCCTTGATCACGGAGCAGACCCGCTCGGCCGTGGTCGTGCAGAGAGGCCTGGCGCGAAGCTGTTGGAAGCCTTCCCGAAGCGCTTCCCGGTAGTTCAGCGCCTCCTTGGTCGCCGGGTCCGGCGCCTGTTCCAAAAGGGAGCTGCGAAACAGCTTGTCCTTCGTCGTCACGATGTTCTCGATTTCCGAACTGGCCTGCGCCTCCAACAGCGGCATCACGTTGATCAGCAGGGACTTGTTGGGAAGAAAATTCGCCGACTGCTCCAGTTCGGCCAGCACAGTCCGCGAACGGATGCACTGCTTCAACACACGCGGCGTCTCCAACTCCCGCTCCGGCGGCAACGCGGGCAGATCGTTGAACGGAATCGTTGGATCGCAGGACATGTTTAAAAAAATCAATTCTATCGACGTGTTTGCAACATATGTCGATGAGGACGACAGATCAACGATATATGTCGATAAAACTGAAATTCATCGACATGTTTTCAACCATATTCACTGGAACTCCAGCGGATCACCGCCGAAGGCGCAAGTCAGCCAATTCGTTTCCGCAGATGCTTCCACCTTCGGAAACAGATTGTCCCCAGCCTTGCCGATGCGACGGGACTGTCAGTGTTGAGGCGGAATGAATTCCGCGCCCCGCATCCCGGTTGCAATCTCGACGTCGGGCTGACGGCGAAGGCCGACCACCTTCTTGCGAAGGCCGCTACTTTCTTGCGAAGGCGTCTGGGTGACGGGACGACCGCTCCGCTCAAAACGGCTGATCGATGTCCTGTTCCCGCCGAGCCTTCTTGCTCAGAGCTTTCTTCTCCCGTTTTTCCGCCTCTTTGACTTCCAATGGACGGACGTCTTCCGGCTGCTCCCGCCCGAATTGTTTCCGGTAGCTATTCGATGAATTCCGGCAGCGGCGCCTTCCACGGTTGCTGTTTGTGGTTGGCCAGGCCTCCGAATTCCTTCGGGTTTAGGCCCAACTCGCGGGCCATCTGGATCTGCGCGTGGCTGAGACGAAACTTCTTCCGCGCCTCGATCCACGGCTTCAACTTGTCTGGGATGAAGTTCTTCTTGGGCATTTCAATCAACCGGCATCCTGAACCTGCCCCGCAAGCGCATCGGCCGCGGCGCGCCAATCCCCGGATTCCGATCCGGCGAATTCGCGCAAGGACTCAAGGTCGGACCAATGCCGTGCCAAGGGCTCGCAGAAGCAGGCTTCGATCTCGGACGGCTCCGGGAGCCGATGCTCGACGGCGATCCCGCGACCGGCTGCGAGAATCGCGGCCAGCAGGGGCGGTCGGGCCTCGGATTCGAAACCGCCTTCACCAAGGAGCCGCGCGAGCTTGAGATTCCGCGCGGCTTCCTCGCGATGGCGGGCGATGGCCGCCTTCTCTTCGTCGGTCAGAGGCTTCAGTTCCGCTTCCCGCCTTCCGCAGCGCGCTGCGCCGGAGCGGCTGGCATGAGCCTCCTTACGTCAGCTGCTACCTCGGCTTGGATCCGGCTCGCGTAGCAGCCGAGGTAACGAGACTCTCGCTTTCTGCCTTCCGCAGCGCGCTGCGCCGGAACGGCTGGCATGAGCCTCCTTACGTCGGCTTGAACCGCCTCTGCATTTCAGCCAATGCGTCTTCGCAGATGCATTGTACCCGATCGGCGCCTTTCATTCGATTGCCCCAAAGAACCACATCTTCGGCTGGAAGACCGCTGTCGACGACGGCTTCAATCGCGACGCACAGACAGTCCTCAAGCTCCTCCATCATCATCCCCACATCGCTGGCCTCGACCTGGAGACTGCCAAGCCTCATCAATTCCACAGCCAGTTGCATCACTTCGACCAGCTTGCCGGCGTCGAGCAACCGCTTGAAGTTGTCCTCAACCGTCTTATAGGCCTCCCAATCGTATTGAAAATCGCGGTTGCGATGCTTCTCGTCGAACGCGGTGGCGTCGGCGATGACGCGTCGGGTCGTCGCGACCAGGTCCTCGACGGTTCCATCAACGGCGTCAAGCCGCTCGAGAAATCTCGGCTTGCGCGCGTGCGCCTCGCGCAACGCGGCAATCAACCCTGCGAAGCTCTTCTCACCGCCATGACGTCCGGCGAGATCGCGCAGGTCCTTCAGATGCTCAATCGCCTGGTCGTAGTTCTTGGGCAGGCGGGTGGCGATGAGTGAATGGACTTCATCCCGGAGCTCCCCCTCCTTTCCTTCAAGGGAATCCAGATGTTTCTCCCGGGCGAGCGCCGCTTTCTTCTCCCGGCGCGCCTTCTCCGCGGCCGCGCGACGCGCCGCCGCCTGACGACGTTTTTCCGCCCGTGCTTCAGCCGCCAACCGCAGTTCCCCCACCATGCGCCGGGGCGAGTCCGCGCGCCCAGCGTCCGACGCCCGCGTGGCGGCAAAACGGGCGCAGAGTTCGGCCTCCACATGGGGAGCCCCTTCCATCGATCGCACGAGAAGATCGTCCTTTTCGTCATCCGGGAGCGAGGCCACCCACGCGGTCAGTTCGGATCGATCGGCCCGCGCGTCCTCAAGAGGCGCGCTCGCCTCGGCCGCCGCATCCAGGAGATCATCATCGATGCGCAGGAATTCCGCAAACGCCTCCAGCGCCGGGGACAGATCCCCGAGACCGGGCGGCACGGGCGGTTCCTGTTCGTCGTCGTCGTGTTCGCCCTGTTCGAGGCCGAGCAGCCAACCAAGATAAAGTGCCCTCAGGCCGCCGCGGGCCAGTTCATCGCGAACGGGCAGTATGCCGCCCAACACTCCTTCGCCTTCCTCCCAACCGCCGCCCCCTTCCTCTTCCGAGTAGAAGGTGAAAATCAAGTCGCCGCCCCGATCCCGAAAGCACGCCGCGTCGCCGGCTTCATACGGATCCGCCGCCTCTTCCGACAACAACGTTTCAGGCAGGCTGAACTGAAGCTTTCGCGTTCCCCAGTTGGCCACATACAGGAAGGCGTCGAAATACTTCTCCATTCAGCCGTCTT
>Ga0181594_10005841_pt1 | contig 10721 bp, 9 predicted proteins | sample 071ome_18_FD_145603 | JGI IMG/M metagenome (GOLD analysis project Ga0181594, IMG submission 145603) | Coastal salt marsh microbial communities from the Groves Creek Marsh, Skidaway Island, Georgia - 071413BT metaG (spades assembly) | ecosystem: Environmental > Aquatic > Marine > Intertidal zone...
TTATTCCTATTTACGGTTTTTTGGCGAGTATCATTAGGTTTAACAAAAACCTTTCTTGAGGGATTTTTAGAATTTGTATTTTTTGGTTTTCTTACAATACTTGGACCTTGTGAATTTGGTGTAGTTTGCTGAGGCCTCTGTATTCTTCTTACCTTTCTTACTCTCTGCATTTGTGTACTAATTTTTATATTTATTTCATAAAACAAATAAACGAATTTTAATATAAAAATAAAATACTTAAACATTAAATATGAGAAATATTCAAAATTTACTATTCACAGAGAAGTACAGGCCCAAAACAATCGATGATCTTATTGCACCTAATAGAGTTGAAAATAAACTTAAAGATGGAGTTTACCAACATCTATTATTATACGGAAGCCCAGGCACAGGAAAGACATCAGCAGCTAAAGCATTGGTGAAACAATTCCAACACCCTTACATTTATATAAATGCATCAAAAGATACTTCTGTTGAAATCGTAAGAAATAAAATTACAAACTTTTGTGCGAATAGGAGTGTAATGGATGTTCCTGGAAAAATTAAGGTTGTGATACTTGATGAGATTGATGGTGTGAGTGATCAGTTCTTTAAAGCACTCCGTGCAACAATGGAAGAGTTTAGTGTAAATGCAAGATTCATAGCAACTTGTAATTATATTAATAAAGTACCAGATCCAATACAGTCTAGGTTTGAGATGATTAATTTTGACTTCAGCAAAGAAGAAGAAATTGAGGTAAAGAAAAAATACATAATGAGGGTTTTGGATATTTGTAAGAAAGAAGAAATAGGTATTGATAAACATGCTGCTGTTGAATTGGTGAAGAGAAAATTCCCAGATCTTCGTAATATGTTAAATGTCTTACAAGGATTTAAAAGAGAAGGAAAGGAACAGATTTGTGTTGATGATATAAAAAATTCTTCATCAGTATTTAAAGATGTTTATGAACTTATTCTTTTTGAAACTGACCCTGTGAAAAACTATAAGCATCTCTTATCAAATTATTCTAATAAAATTGATGATGTCTTAGGATCACTTGGAGCAGAATTTATACAATATATAGAAAAAGAAGAAAGCGATTACATTAAGTTTATACCTCAAATTGTAGTTACAGTTTCTAAATATCAAAGTCAGAAACAGTTTGTGATAGATCCTACAATATCAATGCTTGCTTGTGTATTTGAACTTCAGTCAATTTGTAATGGGGTTTAACTTTCAATTTACACACAAGTGTTTTATTATTTTAAAAAATAGTTATGAATTATAAAAAAGCAACATTTGTAATAGATGGTAATTACCACCTATTTAGAAGTCTATTTGTATTGCCTAAAACAGATGGTAAACACATAGATAATGCAGAAGACACACAATCATATATGGAAAAAATCGCAACCGATTTGGCATATCAAATAAGAGCTTTAGATGGGTTGATTGATGAGGTGGTTTGGACTGCAGATTCCCGTTCATGGAGAAAAGACTTTTATCCTGAAGCAGAATATAAAGCAAACAGAAAATCCAATGACTCTATTAATTGGGATAACTTTGTCGAGGTAAGTAGCAATTTCATAGAATTGCTTAAGGCCAAAGGTGTTGTGATTTCAAAAATAAATGGAGCAGAAGGTGATGACCTTATGTATGGTTGGTCCGTTCAGTGTATGTCTAAAAATAAACCTGTGATTTTGTCTACAGGAGATGGTGATATGTTACAAACTGTAAGTACACATGGTAATGTTCACTCTGTTGTTCTTTCACCTGCTAATAAAAAATTACATACACCTCTTGGTTTTGAGGCATGGTTAAATACAGAATCTGAAGAAAAAGTTTCAGAGGATAAAATTGATATTTTTAATGCCATGAAGATATCTGTTAATAAAGAACAAGAAGCAAAAAATCTCTGGAAATCATTTCTTAAAACCAAGAAATTTAATCTTGTTGAAGTTGACACAAATTACTTCCTATTTAAAAAAGTATTAATGGGTGATGGTGGTGATAATGTTCCTCCTGCCTATTATCATACATCAACTTCAAAAAATGGAAGTACAAGAAGATATGGTATTAGTGAGAAAAAGGCAAGTCTTATTATTGAAGATTTTCAAAATAAGAACGGTGACTTACAGGAATTGTATTTATTTTCAGAAGACTTAATCAATGATTTAGTTAATTCATTAATGAAAATAATGAAACCTAAATATATGAGCAAAGAACAGATATTAAGAAACATTAAAATGAATATTGATCTTATGGTTCTTTCGCAGAAAACAATTCCTGAGCCAATTCTTAATGATATATTCCAACATATTGATGACAATGCAAATAAAAAGTCACTTGATTTTAGCAGTGTAATAAAAATGCAAAAACTTTTAGAAGGTACAAAATATACACCAAGAAAAAGAAGCTCTAAATCATTTAATTCTTCTATTTTTGATAAAGATGATAATAGTAATGATTTTTCATTCATTAAAAAATCTTAAAACCTTTTGTAAGTAAATGATAAAATATATAAAAAAATGAAGTTATTTGATTTTATAAAGGTACTATTTGGTAATGGAAGAAAGGCAGATGAAGAATGGGAAAGGCTATCTGATTATGATAAGAGCAAGAACGCCTTTATGACTAATCGTCTAATGAGTGCAAAATTTCCAACACAGGCAAATCTTTTCAATACATTAAGGACAGATCCTGTTGGGCAAGCAGAAGCATGGAGAATGATTGGAAATAAATTTAGTAGGGTACCTGGGTTCATTTATACAAAAGTTAAAAAACAAGAAAAGGAAAAAAAGAAATGGGTACCTAACCATGAAGCAGTTGAAATCTATATGAAATTAAATGAAATAGGAGAAAGAGAATTCAATGATGCTTTAAGATTTAATCCTGAAGAAATTAAAAAAAGTATTCAGGTTTTAGAAAAACAGGTTTTAGATGATAAGTCAAGATGATTATTTTGAGTATAAAATTCCTACCCATATAGAGTTTACACTTTATACCAAAGATGAATATGAGAATCTTGTTATAAAAAGTGTAAAAAAATACTGTAAGAATTATTCAGACGAAGAAGGTGTTTATCTTGTAAAGGCATCATCTTTTCTTACTGCAATGTTAAAGAATAAAAAGATTAGAACTGAGTTTGAAAAAAACACTAATCTAAATATGCCTGAATTTAAAGTTAATTCTATAATCTTTTTAAAGTCAATTTTCTTTAGTTTTATAAATCTTCATTGGATAACTTTTTATATTTCTGATAAAGAAAATCTACATAAGGTTGATAAAACTGATAAAAAATTTCTTAGTTTTGATTTTCAAATAAAAGAAGGTATAGTTGATCTTTCCTCTATACTTACAATAGATGAACTTAATAGATTTAATAAAGAGCTTATATTAGATGAAAGAATGTCTAATAAGTATATAAGTAGAAGTCCGTATATTTACTTAACACTTTTAGATCTATTTCATTTTTTAGATAATCTTGAAGGCAGTGAATCTATTCTATTAGGAGCAATGTTAGACCAATTTGATGCTAAATTTGAAACAAGAAATCCTATGCTTTTATTAAAGACAGATTACTCTATGTTGTGATTAGTATATAATTTTGATAGCAATAATATTTAAAGAAGGGCTTTGTCCTTCTTTTTTAGTTTGAAATATATAAACAAATAAGAATTTATTATGAGTAAACTAATGAGTATATTTAAAGATAGTAATGATATAAATGAAAAAACTATTGTAGGGTTTTCTTCATTCGCTGTTATGGTTATCTTCGCAATTGCAGATATAATCTCAGGTACATTAGGAAAGGATCTAATCATAAATGAATTCATTTATAATTCTTTCTTAATAATTACACTTGGTAGTTTTGGTATTGCTGAGGTTGGAAAAATTGCTAATTTATTCAAGAAAGATAATAACGAAAACCTAGAACAAATAAACTCCTAATTACATGGCAGTAACAGGTAGTCAAACTACAGAAAATGGTGATGCTATATTAATAAGCTTAGAAGAACCTTACAGAAATGTTGTAGAGGTAGTAAGTTTTAGTGATGTAGTTGAAGGGGAAACAACAGATTGCTTTTATAATAAATCATTTCGTTGGGGAATTGATGGTGTTTCTTATTCTGATTATGTACCGCTCACAGATGAAAATCTTAAGGCCCTTCTTCTTGATCCTAATAATAATTTTTGGATCCAATATAAATATGAACAGGTTGGGGACTGTACATTAGAATTTAAATCAATATCATTAGAGGTTGTTACTGCGGACGGTGTAATTTGTAAAGTTCCACAAATAGAATGCTGCGATAGTCAAAGTATGTCAGGTGCACAAAACCTTGTGATTGATTGTTGTGGGTCAACATGGAATCCTTATGATCTGAGCAGGGCTGCACAAACATACGAAGCATTAAGTGCTGTTGCATCTAATATATTTGGGCTTTGTGCAAAATATTTTAAGACTGCCGCAGACCAAAGGAGCAGGGATGTTATTCTTAAAGAGTATTCTCTTCTTAATGTAATTGCTACGGACGAGGTTAAGATTATGTTTCCTGATAATGAATTACCAACAAGGGAGCTTCAATTCAATGCTCTTATGATTGATTTTCCAGTTCAGTTTGAAGTTCATATTGTGAAATCTGCATTTGAGGCAGTTTTTGGAATAGGTTCAAAGCCTGAGGTTGGTGATTATTTATATGTTGAACAATATTTAAATAAGATGTATGAAGTTGATGCAGTTGCATTACCTGATGATGTATTTTATACAGGGTCTTATTGGAGAGTTAGTCTTGTTCCATATCAGCAAAGAAGTAATGTTTTATTTGATGATAAAAACATTGAAGATGAAAGGGATTCAATTGTATCAAGTATAGAAGAAGAATTTGCGATAGAAAGAGATAATGAATTTAGAGATACCAGAAAAGAGAATCAATATAACACAATAGGTACACTTGCTAATGATTATGTTAGAAGAATTCTTGATAAGAGATTACTTATTAAAGAAGAAAATGTTTATAATAATTGGACTATCATTTCTAAATATCATTATCAGTTAAACTCAATGGACCTTAATGAAGAAGCAGTTGAGTATAGATATAATAAAGGGTGGACAGATAGTGATAGTAGATCTTTTACATTTTGGACAAGACCTAAATATACAAATCCTATTGGACAAAATGTACTTATTACTCTCATAGAAGATAATGCCGGAACTACAAAATTAAATGTATCATCTCTTCCTTCTATACCAAATCAAATTAAGGTTGGTGATTGGATAAGTGTATCAGGAACACAATCATATAACGGAACACAACAAGTTATAGAGGTAGGATCTAATTATGTAATTATTAATACTCCTTATATTGATAGTGTACTCTTTGGAACTCCTAAATTTAACAGAGAAAAAAGTGTACTATTTTTGGACTATTCAAATGACACAGTATCATATGTTGAATTTACATACACTCCAAATTGGTTTATAATTAAACTTAACGATGAGTATTTTAAATTTAATCTAAAGACACAAAGTTTACAACTTATAGAAGATAATTGGTATGCATTTGTTATTAATGTAAATAACACAAGCAGACAGTTAAGTCTATTCATATATGAAACTATTGAAGAAACTGGAAGTATAAATCCAGAAAGAACATCTGAATTAGTTTCAAGCTTTAGTGAAACGAGAACAATAGATCCCGTAAGTATACCTGATAATAATTCTTGGAAATTATTAGGATCGGCAAATGACTTAACAAATATAAGATTTTGGAAAACTCCTATTGAGGTAGAGGAACAAACACTTATCTTATCGCAATACGTTGTTAATGATACTCACCAAACCCTTCTTGTGGATAATGCATCCCCACAACTATTAATCAGAAAGACACCTATGAATAGGGATATTCCTGATGTTGATTAATTAAGAAATATATATTATAAATTTACGTTAAATGAATAACAACCAAAAGAATAAGGTAAAAGATTCATTAAGTGAACTGCTAAATGAATTACCTGATGAAGTCCCAGGACTTGATTCTCAGCAAAAATTAGAAAGAGTTCATAGAGATGTAGTTCCACAATCTTCACAATTAGAAAAGGCAAAAGCAAAGGCTAAAAATGTAATGAATAGTCTTTTAAAATTTTATCTTAGTGAAGAAATCATTGAGGAACATGAATACATTAAAGCAAAAAGTTCTATTGATGAATATGCACTTTCAATGTTAATCAGACAAATGCAAAACAGTGAAATAGCTATTACTGTATTAATGGATACGATCAATGAAGGCGATGTATCACCTAGAATGTTTGAAGTTTTAAGTGATTTGCAGCGGACACTTTTAGATATTATCAAAAGTCAAACTATGTACATGGTGGCAATTGAGGAAAATGCAAAAAAGATTTCGCGTGACATTGATGTTTATGGGGATAGTTCATCAAACAATTCATCAAAGAAAAAGAACAAGGGTGTTAGAAGTAGAGGAACAAAGGACTTAATGAAAGCATTACAAGAAACGATTAAAGAAGAAGAAATACAAGATGTCGAATCAGATAATGAAAATGAAGAATGATTTTATATTAATTAAAGAGATTGAACCTGAAGTAAAAAGCAAAGGAGGTTTATATTTACCTAAGTCTAAATACAATAGAAAAGCACTTGTATTGAGTGTTGGTGATTCTAAGTATATAAAAAATGGAGACATTATTTTGAGGAATATGGGTAAATCTACTACTTATAAAATAAATGGTGAAACCTGCGAGGCCATTCATTTAAATGATATTATAATGGTCATAGGAAATATAAAAGACACAGATGCCACAGAAACCAAAAGCACCTAGTGCAGGATTTGATTTTTCAACAGGAGGCGGGTTAGAATTATTTGCATGGTCAACAGAAACAGTTGAGCAAATAATGATTGCTATTGATGAAGGATATAAACCAAAGTCAACACCTTTTTATGATGGAAATCCAAATTTAAGAAAAGGAAATATCGTATTTAATTATACTGAAAAAGAAATAAGTGAAATAAAAAAATGCGCAACAGACATCCTATATTTTGCTGATAATTATTGTACTGTTATGACTGATGAAGGATTACAGACAATAACATTAAGACTATATCAAAGGGAATATTTAAAGCAGCTTCAGAAGGAAAGATTTAATGTATGTTTAGCTAGTAGGCAAGTTGGTAAAACTATATGCTCATCTATTTTTATAGCTTGGTATTCATTATTTAACTTTGATAAGAATTCACTAATACTTTCAAATAAAGGTGCAACTACAAGAGAAATTATTGATAAGGGTAAAACTATTATAGAATTTCTTCCTTTCTTTTTAAAACCAGGAATTCTTAAGTGGGATGTATTTAATTCTAAATTTGATAATGGGTGTAGAATTATAGGACAAACAACAACCAAAAAGGCTGCGATCGGTTTTACTATTCATCTTTTATTTATGGATGAGTTTGCCCACATCCCTCAAAACTTCGTAGATTCTTTTTATGAAAACGTATATCCTACTATTTCTGCTAGTAAAAATTCTAAAGTAATTATAACAAGTACACCCAATGGTTTTAATAAATTTTATGACATTTATTCTGCAGCTGACAAAGGAGTAAACGAGTACACTCCGTTTAGAATTGATTGGTGGGATGTTCCTGGGAGAGATGAAGCATGGATGCAACAGGAGGTTGCTAACTTAGGTAGCGAGGAGGCATTTAATAGGCAATATGGAAATCAATTTATAGCAAGCTCTTCTCTCTTATTGGGTGCAGATAGTTTAAAAAAGCTACAGAAACAGCAAATTGAATTTGTGCACAGGGAAATTCCACAATTTGAAGAAGATGGGATAGGTTATGACGGATTGTTATGGGATCCAAATTTTAACTTAGATGAAATTGAAGAAGATGAAAATTATTGGTTATTTTCAATTGATATAGCCGAAGGGAGTGGTGGTGATTATTCTGTGATAAATCTTTTTAAGATTGAATTAATGGATGAGAAGGATTGGGATAAAGTTGTATCACCCGGTTCATTTATTGATTTTTTTAGGATTAGACAAGTAGGAAGATTTAGAAGTAATCAACATACCGTTGAGGAATTTGCTAAAGCAATATACATTCTTGCACTTGATATGTTCTATTCTGAAAATGTAAAAATGATAATAGAATGGAATATGTTTGGTGGTGAAATTATTAAAAGATTAGAAACAGTGTTTCCGCAGAGAAATAACTTTGATGAAGAAATGGTTATAAAATTTAAACACAGGGTTGATGCAAAAACAAAAAAGTTTGGACTAAAAATAAAAAAGGATAATAAAACTATTTTTTGTCAAAACTTTAAAAAATACATAACACAGAATAAAATAATTCTTAAAGATAAACAAACAGTGTATGAAGCTTCAACTTTTGGAAAATTGCCTAATGGTAGTTATGCAGGTCAGTTAGGAAATGATGATTTAATAATGACCTGTGTAAATAGTTCTGAATTTTTTACAACTCTTGACTTTGCTGATTTTGTTGAAGAGATTTATGATATAATTGATATAAATAAACAACAAGGGATAGAACAAATTCTTGAGAAAGATTCAAAGGGTGGAAACTTGAATTTTGACATTTATGATATAATTTAAAAATTCGCTAACTCCTTGAATATATAAAAAAACAAAAAAAAATATTATAAGATGGCATTAGATCCTAAAATTGCTTCACTGAAAGCAGCAGGTACATACCGATTTGAATTTGACAAATCACAAGTAGTAAGTATTCCTGCCAATCAAACTCGTCTTATTGTTGGTTTCTCTAAAAAGGGACCATTCAATACACCAGTTTTTATTCCAGATACTGCATTTTTCAAGCAGGTGTTTGGGGACATTGATAGAACACTGGAAAAAAAGGATTCCTTTTTTCATAGAAGTTGTTTAACTGCTTTAGAAAGAGGTCCTATTCTTGCACTTAATCTTTTGAATCTAGATTCAGATGATCAAGTTAATGCTGTTAGGTTTGCTACAGCAGCTACACCTGAAGCACAATTAAATCAAGGTGCACCTTATGAATACCAAAAAATGTATAACAGAGATAAATTCTTTTTCCCTGAAACTGATGCATTCTTAACAAACGTAAACGCAGATAAAACACAACTTAAGAGCGATAATGTTAATGACCTTTTGGATTTTACTAACTTAGGTCAGAATCCTATTTCGGTTATTGTTAAAAAGGCTGCAGCTGCAAATGTTGTTGCATTTAATGTTACTGCAGAAGAATGGTATGGTGCTGCAAATGTACCTGGGTACTTAAACAAAGACAGTTTAATTTCTGACTTCATGGTAGATGTATTTATTATCGAAGGAAACTTTGGTGGTGATTTTACATCAGGTACACCTTATGAAAGATTTGCGGCTGACCCAACATTCCAGGGTTACTTTGACTCTACACAAGGTATTCAGAGAAAGAAATTCTCTTCAGATACAACTGATACAAAACTTCAAGAATTCTTTAATGAAGATGAAGTAAATCTTATCGCAACATATACTGCTTGTTTGCTTCCTAACTTTACAGACCTTTTAGGAAACAATCTTTTTGTAGAAAATGTAATAAATGCAGACACAGCAACAACCGGTTTATTTTGCGCAGTTAATGAAGACCTATTCGATGGTGACATTTTAATTGATGGTGTTCCTGGTGGAATTGACCTTATAGGACATAATCTTGAATATGCGGCAGGAGTTAGTTCACAAGATGATGTTAACTTTTTATCATATAGCGGTGCAATCGCAAGTGACTTAGAATACTGTAGAGAAGCCGCAGAAGTACAAACTGCAACATTAACTACTAGCGAGAGTTTAAACGTAACATCTGTAGGATCAGATTTTCAACTACAATTATTAGGTAGTACTGGCGATCCTGTATATGATGCCTTTGCTGGAATGACTGCTAATACCGCATCAACGGTAGGATCATATATCTTAGGCGCACTAAGTAATGAAATGATCCCTGTGACTTCTGTAAATATTACACCTACTACAGTTACACTTGTTGTATCAGGTGCAGGAGCAACTGCAAGTGGGGACTTCTTAACATCGCCTGGAGACCCATATACATATCTTAATCCAAGTGATATTGATTTTATTGTAGATGATCAGCAAGCAGGTAAAGGTTCAATTGTTGCATCCACAGGAACTACACTATATTCACAATTCTCAAATGGTACACTTACAAATGGTGATAAAGCAGTATTTGACCTTTCGGGAACAGATTATACATCTTACCTAGTATTTAATGAAGTAAGTTATGATAAATTATGGTATTCAACAGGTTCTTCATATACTATTTCAGATCCTGATTATTATGTAGCAGCCGTTAGAATTGATGCTTATGAAGAAGATACATTTATAAATAAAACTGATGCAGCTGAATTTACCCTCAATGGCACAGGTTTATTCCTTTTGTCTGACGGTACAACTACAGCTCCTATAAACTGTTTAAATGTACAAACACTTAAAGGTGCTCTTAATCAGAGTATAGAGATTCTTGCTGATTATACAACAGAAACTCTTCTTAAACCTAACCAAGTATTAATTGATGCTGCTTCTCCTGATGCTGCTGATGTTATTGTAGGAAATTATCTTATAAATAGCGAAGGATCTGTAGCAATTCCTTATTCAAGATTAACAAGAATTAATTCTGTTGCGGGTGGTTTAACAAATGCAACTTATCCTTCGATTCCTGTTGAAAAAACTGCA
>Ga0181594_10005842_pt1 | contig 10720 bp, 7 predicted proteins | sample 071ome_18_FD_145603 | JGI IMG/M metagenome (GOLD analysis project Ga0181594, IMG submission 145603) | Coastal salt marsh microbial communities from the Groves Creek Marsh, Skidaway Island, Georgia - 071413BT metaG (spades assembly) | ecosystem: Environmental > Aquatic > Marine > Intertidal zone...
GACGAGGCGCTGGCATTTGCCGAGAGCATTCGAGCCGTTAAGGAGAACCTGCGGCCCTGCAAAACCTGCTTCAATCTGACCGAATCTGACCAGTGCGACATCTGCACCGACCGCCGCCGTGATTCCAGCCTGCTGTGTGTGGTCGAGCAGGTTCGTGACCTGCTGGCAATTGAGGCGGCGGGAAGCTTCCGGGGCCGCTACCACGTTCTCCAGGGCAGGCTGGCACCGCTCGATGGTGTCGGGCCAGAACAGCTTTCGATCGACGCCCTCATCAAACGACTCCAGCAGGGTGAGATTCGTGAAGTGATCATGGGGACGACCCCGAATGTCGAAGGTGATGGCACCGCCCTGGCCATTGCCTCGCGACTGGCAGGCCTGCCCGTGACGATCACGCGACTGGCCCGTGGCCTGACTGTCGGCGCCTCGCTGGAGCAGGCAAATCGGGACATGCTTGCCGACGCCATCGCCAGCCGGCAGCCCTTCTAGGCAACTCTCGTTCGTTGTGGGCCGGCTCGTTGCCTGGTTGCTGGCCCAGCCGTTTCCGCCACTGACCGGCTTTGGCTCGAGAATGGTATATTTCTGGTGCGGACAGCATCGGTGCCTGTCCGACTCGAGCCACAGTCAATCGAAACGAGCACGCTCATGTCGATGAGGATGTCCTTCGGCCAGGATATGCGGATGGCGCAAAAGCAGGTGCTTGCGCCCCGCATGATCCAGTCGATGGAGATCCTGCAACTGCCGCTGATGGCGCTCGAAGAGCGAATCGACCAGGAAATCCAGAACAACGAAACGCTGGAACTCGTCGAGCCGGAAGCCGAGCAGGCTGAGGCCAACGAAGGGCCGGTGGAACCGGGTCCGCAGTCGACCGCCGAACAGCCCTTGGTGGTTGACCAAGAGCACGCCAATCAGGCTGACTTTGAGCGGTCTTATGACTGGTCGGCAGAATACCCAGACATCGATGACGATCGGCGGCGATCCTCTGCCGGCCGCATGGACGAGGTTTCTGACCGCTATCTCGACGCGATGGCCAACATGGAGGATCGCCCGGAAACCCTCTTTGACCATCTGCACGAGCAACTCTCCAACTATGACCTCGCAGAAGATGTGCGTCAGGCGGCCGACAAGGTGATTTTCAATCTCGATGCCAACGGCTACCTGCCGATGCCGCTGGAAGAACTGATTGATCCTGTGCCGACTGATGCTGAGGGCCATCCGTCCGAGCCCGACCCAGAGGCCTTCCGTGAGGCACAGCGGCAGGCTCTTGAGGCCGGTCTCAAAGTTGTGCAGAGCATGGATCCTCCTGGGGTGGCTGGACGCGACCTGAAGGAATGCCTACTCCTCCAGATTGACGAACACGCACCTCATGCCAGTCAGCTCCGCCAGTTGATTCGTGATCACCTCGAAAATCTGGCTGCCAACCGGCTGCCCCTGATTGAGCGAAAAACAGGGCTTTCGATTGAAGCAATCGAAAGCCTTCGCGATGAGTTACACGGCCTGCAGCCCAAGCCTGGGGCGATCTTCAGCCTGCCGTTCGTGCCGCCGGTGAAGCCCGATGTCTATGTCGACCAGCAGCCCGACGGAAGTTGGAAGGTGCGTCTCGAAGACGTCGACCTTCCGAGCCTGCGGATCAGCCCGACCTATCGGCGGATGCTGCAATCAAACGAGACCGACCCACAGACCCGCGACTACATCAAACGCAAAATTAACTCAGCCCAGTGGCTGATTGAGGCCATTGAGCAGCGGCGTAGCACGCTGCTCAAGACTGCCCAGGCGATCGTTGACCACCAGACTCGTTTCTTCACAGATGGCCCGGAGGCGATCGAACCGCTCAAGATGCAGCAGATTGCCGACCGCATCGGCATGCACGTGACCACTGTCAGCCGAGCCGTGGATGACAAGTGGCTGCAAACCCCGCGGGGCCTGTTTCCACTGCGGCGATTTTTTGTCGGTGGCACAGTGAGCGCTGATGGTGGGGAGGTGGCCTGGGATGCCGTCCGCATGAAACTCCAGGAAATTGTCCAGGACGAGCCGAAGGAAAAGCCCTACAGTGACGATGAACTCGTCGATGAACTCGCCAAGCAAGGCATCACGGTGGCCCGCCGCACCGTCACCAAATATCGCAAGGCGATGAATATCCCGAGTTCCCGGCAACGCCGAGACTGGAAACTGGCCCGCCAGCAACAGACTTCAGCAGCTAGCGAAGATGCCCTTCCCGCAGTCCCTAAGTCCGACAACCCCTCAATCTCCTAGTCCCTGAGCCCTCCTAGTCCCTGAGCCCCAAAGCCCGCGGCCTCCGCGGAACGAACCATGCGTTGTCCTTTTTGTCGAGCCGATAATGACCGGGTGATCGACTCGCGGGCGGGTGATGACGGAGCGAGTATCCGCCGCCGTCGGGAATGCCTCGATTGCCGGCGCCGGTTCACCACCTATGAACGGGTTGAACGGCAATTTCTTGCAGTCATGAAAAAAGATGGTGAGCGGGAACCCTTTGACCGGGACAAGATCAAGCGAGGACTCGCCAAGGCCTGCTGGAAAAGGCCTGTGACCGAAGAAGACATCGACGGCATCATTTCCACTCTCGAGACAGAACTCTACGGTGCCTACGAAAGTGAGGTGCCCAGCGGCATCCTCGGCACCCGCCTCATGGAACTGCTCAAGGCCGTCGACCAGGTTGCCTACGTTCGCTTTGCCAGTGTCTATCGCGAATTCAAGGACGTTCGTGACTTTGTTGATGAACTCGAGCCGATCCTGGCGGAGGCCAGGCGTGGCATCCCGCAGGGAGAGCCAACTCAGCCTGCCGGCATTGAGTCTGATTCTGGCCGGCGGTAATCACCGCGGCTGCCTCCGGTCTTTTCCTCGAGCCGTATGTCGGTCACGACCATTTCGCGGTCGAGCGACTTGGTCATGTCGTAGACGGTCAGTGCCGCGGCCGAGACTGCCGCGAGTGCTTCCATTTCGACGCCGGTCCGGGCCGTCGCCCGCACGGTGGCGGTAATCACTACGGCTGCCGGCTTTTGCCCGGCGGCTGGCAGCAACTGCAACTCGACATCGACCGCATCGAGCGGCAGTGGATGGCACAGTGGAATCAGTTCTGCAGTGCGCTTGGCCGCCATGATGCCGGCCAATCGGGCCGTGGCAATGGGATCGCCCTTCGCCAAGCGGCCCTCCTGAATGGCAGCCAGCGTTGCCGCCTGCATCATCAGCCGCCCACTCGCCTGGGCAGTCCGCGACGTCACTGGCTTGCCACCAACGTCAATCATCTGGATGGGGTGAAGTGGTTTGGTCATCTCCTCAGCATAGCCGAAAGGATTGACCAAACGCACAGGGGCCGGCGCGCCATTCTGGCGTACCGGCCCCCGGCATGGAGTCGCATGAGAAGCCCGCTTAGACGAGTTCCTTGCGTGAACCGATCAGCGTCCGGAGCCGCTCGGCCAGCAGGGCCACATCAAAAGGCTTCTTGAAACTTTCGTTCACATGAGCCCTATCGACTGTAATCTGTGATCCATCGTCTGGCAGCAGAGCAATGACAATCGTGTCGGCATACTCTGTGTTGCGACGGAGATTCTGGCAGATCTGCTGGGCATCAATCCGCCCAATCGCATAGTCGACGACGATGCAGTCTGGGTGGAAACTTTCTGCCTGAATGCCTGCCTCAAAGCCGCTTGCTGCGACTTCGATTTTGAATGACTTTTCAACGGGCAGATGCCGCTTGAGATTTTCAATAAGCAACTGATCCTGCCCGACCAAGAGCACCTTGGCCATAGCTTCGTCTTCAAGGTCGCCCAGCGGCATGCCGTGCTCCTTGAGAAACTTGATCAGATATTCCCGCGGAATGCGGCGGTCTTGGGAACCGGGAATGCGGTAGCCCTTCAGCCTGCCCGAGTCGAACCACTTGCTAACGGTTCGCGGAGCAACCTTACAGATCTTCGCAACCTGACCTGTCGTAAAAACCTTCATTACTTGGACTCCATATGATCTTCGTGTCCGGACTCATCATTGGCCAGCCCGCACTCGCGCTGAGTGTCGAAACACGGCCCCCCCGACGCGGAACAAATCGATCGGAGAGGCCGCGTCGCCTCATTCCGACGGGGCGGTGAAAAGCTGGGGGGGGCTAAGAGAAGGCATCGTGTCCGCACAACTGCCGGTGATGAAACCGGACAGTCCGGCACGAGCCAGGACCCGCAGGATCCCCCCCTGCTTCATGCCTCTCGAATGTCGCTCCCGAAGGTGGACACTCCAGTGACATGACCGTCCAAGAGGCTAGATCGAAAAATCATGTCGTGAGACTTGAGCCGTTCTTCCGGAAGAATATGGTGGCACCACGAATTAGGCTGCTTTCGACTGTGCCGATGACCCGGTTGCCTCGAATTTTACGGCCACACGCTTGGAAACCCCCGATTCTTCCATGGTCACGCCGTACAGGGTGGTGGCGGTAGCCATGGTCTTCTTGGAGTGTGTTACCACGATAAATTGGGTGGAGGAGAGAAAGTCTCTGAGCACACCCACAAAGCGATCAACATTGGCCTCATCGAGGGCGGCATCGACCTCATCGAGAACACAGAACGGACTGGGACGTGACCGGAAAATGGCCAACAGCAAGGCCACGCAGGTCATTGTTTTCTCTCCACCGGAAAGCAGGGTGATATTCCGCGGCTCTTTTCCAGGTGGCCGGGCAACGATCTCGACGGTCGTTTCCAGCAGATCCATCTCAGGATCAAGAACAATATCTGCCTGCCCGCCCCCGAAAAGGCGTTCAAAGAGTTCCCGGAACTCAACCCGAACTTTTTCGATGGTCTCACCAAGCAGCGTCCGGCTCTGCTCATCAATCCGTCCGATGAGCTGTTCGACGGATTGCTTTGCGGCGGTCACATCGGCAAGCTGACCTTCCAGTTCAGCCAGCCGGCTTGCCAGCGCCTCTGCTTCGGCCAGTGCCTCAAGATTGACCGAGCCAATTGATGAAAGCTTACGCCGGAGTTCCTCAATAGCGGCATCAAGTTGTTCTCGCTCCGCTGGCAGATCGATCGGCTCCCCTTCAAAATCTGTTGTTGCCGGGGCTGGTAATGCGGCGGTGGGATCAATGCCATAGTCATCCTGTAGCCGCTCCAGCACCCGGGTCCGCTGATGCTGAGCAGCTTCCCGCTGGAGTGCGGCGGCATGACCGGTTTCAGCACATCGTGACATGGTTTGTCTGGCCGACTCAAGCCGTGTCGCCGCCTCTTGTCTGGCGGTGCTGATGGCAGCCTGGCGACTACTCAGCTCAGCGAGTTCATTCGAGGCATGCTCAGCTGCCAGGGCTGATTCGGCAAATTGATCACCGGCAGCGAGGCGGTCGAGATCAACCGTTGCCAACCGGTGAGTGATTGCGGTCCCACGATCGATTGCTGCTGCCAGCGCCTCCTGGCGGCCACGTTCTTCATTCTGGCGTGCTGTCAGTGTTGCCTCGAGTGCAGCAGCCCGTTCACGGCAGGCCGCGTGCTGCCGCCGGAGGCGTTCAACGTCTTCGAGAACCTGTTCACGCGAGCGATCAATCGCCGCGAGGCTCGATTCCTGCTCGTCAATCCGTTGCGTGGTGGTCGCCAGCGTCGCTTGTCGTTCAGTGCGGGTCGCGGTGGCACTGCGAACGGCATCCGCTGCGGCGACGGCGGCAGCCTCAGCATCATGCAGACGCTTCTGCCCGGCCTCGACCTGCGTTTTCCCACCACGAAGCTCTCGCTCAAAACGGTCTCGTTCACTCCGGCTGGTGGCGATTGTCTCAGCCAGCTCCTGCTGACGAGCGACCAGCCGCTTTTGTTCATCACGACACTCTTCAAGTTGCCGCTGTCGGGACTGCACCTGCCGAGTCGCCTCCGCCACCGCTGCCTCCAGCGCCTGGTGCTGCGTCTCGACTGCACGAAGCTCACTGTGACGGGAAACCAGCCCTGTGCCGCCGCCGGTGGAACCGATTTCAAACCCGCCATCACTCGACAACCAACTGCCGCTTTGTGTCAGCAGCATGAGACCAGCCGGGAGGCCTGGCAGCAGGCGGCGGGCTGTCTGAAGCGAATCGACAACCCAGGCCCTCCCCAGCAGGCATCGCTGCAGCCGGTTGGCCAACGGGCTGCGGCCGGAGGCCCCCACATCATCTGCCGCCGCTTCAGCTCCGCCCGAGGCAGCGGTCGGCTCGGCTGCAGCAGACGCATCAGTCACACCCGAATCGGGCAACGCCGCCGCAACCAGCCGATCAAGCCGGCCAATTACACCCGCAGCATTCAGCTCAAGTGCTGGGGGCTCATCAAGCCCATCAACTGCCAGAAAGCCAACCCGACCACCGGCAGCCTGCACAGCAGCTGCCGCTTCTGAAGCCGACCAGCCTGTATGCCATTCGAGCATGCCTGCCAGCCGATCAACCACCAGCCGACCGCCGAGGATCCCGATGGCGATGTCGACCAGTTCAGCCCACTCACCATCAGCAACGATCAGATCAGCGGGAAGGCCCAGGAGCCCGGGGATTTCAGTGGCCTGCTCCAGCAGAACTCGCGTCGCCTCAGAAAGCCCTTCATGGCGGGCAATCAGATCTTGCAGGAGGGCCTGCCTGTCTCTGCTGGCTTCAAGCCGCGCCTTCCGTTCCGCCAGGTCCTGCCACGCCTGATCGACTTCGGTGGCACGTTGACGCTGGGTGATATCAAGCCTGTGCTGACGACCAGCCAGATCCTCGCCGCGTCGCTGGAGGGCCGCAATCGTACCCTCCGCCGAGGCCATTCTCTCTTCGGTCTGCCTGACCAATGCCCATGCTGCTTCTAGTTCGTCCCGGCACGACTCAACTTCTTCCAAAGCCGCTTCCGCTTCAGCCTGCCGCTGCTTCGCCGCACTCTCAGCCTGCTGATGATCGAACATTTCCCGATCAAGCTGCCGCCGCAGGTCTGCAAGTTCGCGTTCAGCTGCAGCAATGTCTTGCCGCGAGCCAGCCGCAGCCTGTTCATGCCGAGACAACTCAGCGGTCAGCTGCTCCGCCTCACTGACGGCAGCCGCCTGTTCCTGCCGTGTTGCGGCAAGGGCTGCGGCTGCTGCCTGCACCTGACGGCGGGTGCTCGCAATTCCTGCAGCAGCCGCGGCGGCTTCGGCTTCAATATCAGCACGACGGCTCCGCAACGAGTCACAACGGGCCTCGGCAGCAGCAGCCCGCTCGCGGGCAAGCGTTAATTGCTGGCGGGCAGCAGCAAGGCCAGGCTCCAACTGCTGCTCGTCTTGCTGCAGTGATTCCAGCCGGCTGGTTGCGGCAGCCTGCTCAGCTTCGGCGGCTCCTGTCTGCTCTGTTGCTAAGGCCTCCGTAACCGCCAACTGCTCAAGCGTCGCGTTCACCTCAACCAAGTCAGTCGCAGCCGCCGCAAACCGAAACGCCTGAAGCCGATCAGTCATGCGGCGCCAGCGCCGGGCCCGGGAAGCCTGAGCCTTGACGGTCTCGAGACGTGAGGCCACCTCGCCAGCAATATCTGCCAAACGCTGCCGGTTCTGCTCGGTGCGATCGAGCCGCCGCAAGGCCTCGGCACGGCGTGAACGAAATTTGGTGATCCCAGCCGCTTCCTCGAAAACAGCTCGTCGCTCCTTGCCCGAGGCAACCAGCAACGCATCCACCCGCCCCTGTTCAATGACACTATAGGAATCAGTAGCGGCCCCGGTACCGCTGAGGACTTCCCGAATATCACGGAGCCGGCTGATCCCGTCATTGATGAGGTATTCACTTTCCCCACTGCGATAGACCCGCCGCATAATCCGCACTTCGTCGGCCTCAACAGGCAGCTCTCGGGAACTGTTGTCGAACACCAGCGAAACTTCAGCCGCATTCAGCGACTTGCGGGCCGTCGAGCCAGCAAAGATGACGTCAGTCGATTCCTTGGCCCGCAGGCTCCGGACTGACTGCTCCCCCAGGACCCACTTGATCGCATCGACAACATTCGATTTACCTGATCCATTGGGGCCGACCACCACCGTAATGCCGGCAGGAAACTCGAACCTCGTCCGATCGGCGAAGCTCTTGAAACCGAACAGTTCGAGGGCCTTCAGGGTGATCATGAACCGGATTCCAGCCGGGCGGTATCGAACAACGAGGGCCAGAGACCGTTCGTGCCATCCCCTGGAACGTCCTCGTCTTCCACTTCCTCTTCGTGATCAATGACCCGCTCCCGATCGGACACTTCCTCATGGACGCTGAGCCGGCCATCGAACTCGGTAGGAATTGCATCAAAGGCGAGCCGGCTATCAAGCTTTCGCTGGGATGTTGCCTGCTGCAGAAATTGCACAAGGTCGGGATACCCACCTCCGAACTCAACGATTGCCCGGAGAATCGGCTCAACCTGCGGCACAACCACTTTCTGCAGGTCAGGCGTGTCTGGACGGAAGCAACTCACCGTCGCCTCATCACCATCAACCACCACCACGATGGCTGGACCAGCTTCAACCCGCAGGCCGTCCTCAACCGGATGGGCCGTCCCAAACAGCACGATCTCTGAGCGAGCCGCCCGCGTGGCGTGGATCAACGGCTCACCTGCCACATCGAGCACATGAAGTTCACAAACGTCCTCGAGTGATTCACCACGAATGTCGGGCAGCCGTGAGTCAATCATCGCCAGCCCCCGGAAGGCGCCATAGCGGGTCTCGGCGCTCTTGCTGGAAAGCAGCGACCGAAGGGCATCAATACCGTTCGCGTCATCGACAATAGCAAGGGCCGCCAACGCCTTCGGCCGCGCACTCCGCAGATCACGGGCTGCCTCAGCCAGCGTGCTTGCGGCAAGTGATTCACCGAGATAGGCCAGTGCCTCGGCCGAGACAAACCGCACTTCAGCATCCTTTGACTCAAGGCCGTCCCGGAGTGTGCTGATCGCCTCTTTGCCAATCGCCTCCAGCCGCAGGGCTGCTCGCGGGGCCGTCACCGGGTCAGCCAGCTGGCGAGCAAGCAACTCCAGCCGAGCATGGCGGTTCCCCGCAGGCTCGGCAACTGCCAGCGATCGTATGACACTGACATAACGCCCCAGGTTGTTCCGATAAACCGCAGGAATCTCTAGTTCGATGAACCGATCAGTCTTGGGCGTGGCAACCCCTCGCTTGACACCCTTGATGATTGCATGAAACCGTCGATTGATGCAGTCACCAATTCTTTTGGAGAGGCCGACCGAGCGATGCTCTGGATTGATGGAGAGCCCAATGGGCCGTGAGGTTAATGCGACACCACCTCCCGGCACCCTTCCTCGCAGGGTCGCGACTGAATCAACTGTGCCACTCGAAACGGGATCGACCAGCAAAGAGCCTTCAGCAATGCCGAGGGTATGGCCATCTCGAATGCGATTGCCGAGCACCGCCATCTCAACGAGTCGGGTTTCCATTAACCAGCCGCCAGCAAGACTCGTCGTATCATGGTTGGCCGGAACCTCGACCAAAACATCAAAGCGGTCGCCTTTGCGAATGCCTGGATGCAACACCCCACTCACCCAGGCCAACGACGTTGAGCGAGAAGCCAGCAGCCGGTTTGGCTCAACCACACCTCGGGCCTGCATGTCTTCCAGGAGCATTTGCCGACGTGGATCAGGGGGCGGATCACTACCGGTATCGGCCAGCCCAGTTACAAGGGCTGGCCTCTCGATTCGCTGCGGGCTGAGTCCCCATGGAGACGCATAGTCACCAACTAGTTGCGTGGCCGACTCAACGGCAGCAAGGGCTTCTAGTTCAGGGCTCTGGCTCCGGATCGCTGGTCCAGCACAGCCGGTCAGCCCCGTGCCAAGCAAGCCACCCGTGCTTAGTAGAAACACCCACCCCCAGCAGCGGCAGCGAAAACAATTAAACGGAGAGGGCGTTGATTGGGAAAGCATGCGGACATCCAGCGAGAGAAGGATGAGGTCAGCTGAGACCGGGCGCACCGCGGCCGCAGGCGTGGGGCGGGAAATTAGGAGGTCCCTGGGGGTCGGTCAAGGCAACTTGGCGGCGAGGAAACGTCTTGGAGGGGCGTCTCTGACCTGCTAGCGTCCGGCCTGACCGGGCAGCCCTCTGCCCGAATCGTTTTTCTGCTTGATATCAGCGGCTTTTTTGCCTTTTTCCGGAGTTTGCCCCCGTGAAGACGACTCGCGACGACTGCCTCTCTCCCCCCAACCAGCTGCATATTCGCTGGATGATTCGTCGCGACATGGCAGAAATCCTCTGTATCGAAGAAGAAGCGTTTGAGTTCCCCTGGGCTGACGCTGACTTCACCCGCTGCCTCAGGCAGCGAAATTGCATCGGTATGGTGGCTGAGGTTGGCGGTGCCGTGGTCGGCTTCATGCTGTACGAACTACAACGAACAAAGGTCCACGTGCTCAATTTTGCCGTGGCGCGGTCACACCGTCGGCTCGGCATTGGCTCGGGAATGGTTGCCAAACTGATTGCCAAGTTAAGCCCACAGCGACGCAACCGTATTCTGCTCGAGGTTCGTGAGACGAACCTGCCGGCCCAGCTCTTCTTCCGCTCCCTCGGCTTCCGGGCAACGAGCGTCCTCCGCGACTTCTATCAGGACACCACAGAAGACGCCTACCTGATGCAGTTTCTGGCAGATGCAAACGAGGGTCAGCAGCCTCATCGCCTTGCCGGCTAGGGCTCCACACGCCACATCACCCGGTCAACTGATCTCCGGGTTTCCACCGGGGGTACCCCTCATCGTGCAGGACTGACCGCACGATTTCAGCACGGCTTCGTAATCGGCTCAGTGCGACCGCGGGCG
>Ga0181594_10005851_pt1 | contig 10713 bp, 10 predicted proteins | sample 071ome_18_FD_145603 | JGI IMG/M metagenome (GOLD analysis project Ga0181594, IMG submission 145603) | Coastal salt marsh microbial communities from the Groves Creek Marsh, Skidaway Island, Georgia - 071413BT metaG (spades assembly) | ecosystem: Environmental > Aquatic > Marine > Intertidal zone...
GGAAATTTTCATGGGTGACGGGCACGGCGTCGTTGATCCCAAGCGATGTAACAAGATCAATTTCTGTCTGACCCGTTGCAGGCACGATGCAATCAACCATTGAGTTGGGAAATGAACAGTTTTCATCGATCCAAACGGCTAATTTCGGATCGGACATCTTAGCCAAAGAAACCACAGTCTTACGCAGGATCGTCCCATTCCCCTGTAAATTATCACAGCTTTGCAAAGTGACGGGGCCACGTCCCTGAATATATCTCAGTCGCAAGGCCTCAACAATCGCTCCAAAAACTGTTTTCGGCGTCTGCGCATTTGCCGCGTCAAACTGAATATCGGGGTGCGTATGATCCAACGCGCTAGAATTCGGATCCTGGAAATATCCCCCCTCCGTCACCGTAAGAGAGATAATTTTTATGTCAGCATCACTCAATCTTTTGATCAGCGCTGAATTCCCATCTGATATTTCGACATAGTCGATTATCGAACCAATAACTTCCACGGATTGACCATCTGGGTCCAATTCAACAAGGGTCGTAAGGCAGTCTTGCGACAATAATTTCTGCCGTTGCTCCTTATCAAAATCCATAATGCCGGCACCAACGATTGCCCAATCAAGCGCTTCTCCACGCTGCATCAATCGATGAAGATACCACGCCTGATGGGCACGATGGAAGTTCCCCAATCCAATGTGCACAATCCCAGCTTTTAACTTTGATCTATCGTAATTTGCTCGCTTCACGAAGCTTGGCAAATCGTCCAAATTGGCATTGGATATCTTAATCAGTTTTTCGTGCGCTTTCACGTCTGTCATCAGCTCATCCACTGTCCGCCATCCACGTTGTAACATTGTGCAACAATGTAATTTGCTTCTTCACTCGCTAAGAAAATCGCCATGCCCGTTAGATCTTTGGCAGTACCCATGCGCCCAAAGGGTACGTTTTCACCAACTTCTTTTTTCTTCTGACCCGGTTCCTTATTTTCTAATTTGGCGAAATATGCATCAACCACGTCCCAATGCTCGCCATCCACGACGCCCGGTGCGATCGCGTTTACGTTTATGCCGTATTTGATCAGATTTAGACCCGCAGACTGCGTCAAGCTGATAACCGCAGCTTTAGTCGCGCAGTAAACCGCAACAAGCGGTTCACCGCGACGTCCTGCCTGACTTGCCATATTGATAATTTTGCCTTTCACATTCAGTTCAATCATGTGCTTGGCTACGGCCTGCATCATGAACAACGGTCCAGAGACATTCACGTCAAAAAGGGTTTTGAAATCAGACCGTTCAATTTCGACAATAGGCGCGGCGGAAAATAATGCGGCGTTGTTGACAAGGACGTCGATTTGTCCAAATCGACTGATCACCTGATCCACGGCGGTGTCGATGCTCTGTTGATCACGCACATCAAGGTGTACGGCATAGGCGCATTCGCCCAATTTTTCGGCTTCGTCACGCGCGCGATCAATATCAATATCTGCGATACAGACACGTGCGGCTTCGCGCACATAGGATTTTGCAAACTCAAGGCCGATGCCCCGCGCAGCGCCCGTGATCAGCGCCGTTTTATTTTCCAAACGACCACTCATTCCAGTCTTAGGCCCTGTGCGTCAAATTTGTGAATCGCATCCTCGCGTGGTGTTAAAAAGACATCGTCTCCATGTTTGAAGCCCACCTCTCCGTCGGCGCGAACTGTGATCATATCTGCGATACCCGTACCATGAATGTGGAAGAAACTGTCAGACCCAAGATGCTCGGAAACGCCGACAACGCCGCGCCATGTACCGCCTTGGGCTGACACATCAATATGTTCTGGGCGAATACCGATGGTTGATGCCCCATACGCTTCTGCTGTTGCGCCCGTCACAAAATTCATTTTAGGAGAGCCGATGAAGCCCGCAACAAATGTATTTCTTGGAGATTTATACAGATCAAGTGGCGATCCCACTTGTTCAATGTTCCCCGCCCGCAAAACCACAATCTTATCGGCCATTGTCATGGCTTCGACCTGATCATGCGTGACGTAAATCATTGTTGTTTCCAACCGTTTGTGCAGCTCACTAATCTCTAACCGCATCCCGACGCGCAAAGCGGCATCAAGGTTAGAAAGCGGTTCATCAAACAAAAAGGCAGAAGGTTCGCGCACGATCGCGCGACCAATCGCAACACGTTGCCGTTGACCACCAGAAAGCTGACCGGGACGACGATCAAGATAATCTGATAGGTTCAAAACCTCAGCCGCTCTTGATACGCGGTCTTCTTGCTCAGACTTGCTTAGTCCCGCCATTTTCAATGGAAAAGCGATATTTTTGCGCACAGTCATATGCGGATAGAGCGCGTAGGATTGGAACACCATCGCCAATCCGCGCTTTGCAGGTGCCAAGTTCGTAGAATCCACATCATCGATGGTAATCGCACCTGATGTCACATCCTCAAGTCCCGCAATCAGCCGCAGCAAAGTTGATTTGCCACAACCAGATGGCCCCACAAATACAACGAACTCACCTTCTTCAATCGTCAGATCAAGCGGAGGAATAACCTCAGTGTTGCCAAACGATTTGGTGACTTTTTCTAGTACGATACGTCCCATTATTTTGTCCTATTTCACTGCGCCAAAGGTAAGACCGCGCACCAGTTGTTTCTGACTAAACCACCCCAAAATTAGTATTGGAGCGATCGCCATTGTCGACGCTGCCGACAGTTTTGCAAAAAATAGCCCTTCGGGACTTGAATAGCTGGCAATGAACGCCGTGAGAGGAGCAGCTTTGGCCGCGGTTAAGTTCAAAGTCCAGAAGGCTTCATTCCAAGCTAGGATGATGTTCAACAATACCGTAGACGCGATGCCAGGAATTGCCATGGGGGTCAGAACATACAGAATTTCGTTCCCCAAAGAGGCCCCGTCCATGCGCGCGGCTTCAAGAATTTCACCGGGAATTTCTTTGAAATAGGTGTACAGCATCCAGATGATAATCGGCAAGTTGATCAACATAAGCACAATCATCAAACCAAACCGATTATCCAAAAGCCCCAGCTTCACAAAACCAATGTATATTGGATAAAGAACACCCACGGCGGGCAGCATTTTGGTGGACAACATCCACATCAAAATATCTTTCGTACGCCGCGATGGGACAAATGCCATCGACCACGCGGCTGGCACCGCAATAATGATGCCCAAAACCGTCGAACCACAAGCAAGAAATATGGAATTCCACAAAAACCGCATGTAATTAGAGCGTTCCTGAACAATTGCGTAGTTTTCAAGAGTCCAGTCAAAAAACAAAAACAGGGGCGGATCGTTGATCGCCTGCGCTTCTGTCTTAAAGCTGGTTAAGATCGTCCATAAGATAGGGAAAAAAATGACGAACCCTATTGACCAAGCGACCAAGGTATTCAGAGTTTTTCGCTGATGGGAAATTGCACGTGCCATAGTTTGCTACCTACTCAGTCCAGGTTCTTGCCAACGGCTCGCATCAAAAAGATCGCAACGATATTGGCCAGAATAATCGCATACACCCCACCTGCAGACCCCAAGCCGACATTTTGACTTTCTAACACACGCTGGAAAATCAAATAGGTCAGGGTTTTGGTACCAAATGCGCCGCCAGTGGTGACAAATATTTCAGCAAAGATAGACAACAAAAATATGGTTTGGATCAGCAGTACGATGGTGATCGCCCGGCCTAGGTGCGGTAAAATCAGGTACCAGAAACGGCTTGTCCAAGGGGCGCCGTCCATCTCAGCCGCCTCAAGTTGTTCACGGTCCAATGATTGAACCGAGGTTAGTAAGATCAGAGTTGCAAATGGAAGCCACTGCCAGGATACTATAAGCACGATTGACTGCATGCTGGCCTGCGTTAGCCATTCAAGTGGCGCGGCTCCAAAAAACTTCCAGATATGCGCAAGAATGCCGTTGATTGGATCCATAAACATGTTTTTCCAAACAAGAGCAGACACAGTCGGCATGACGAAAAATGGTGCAATGACTAGAATTCGGACAATACCTTGACCCCACATCGGTTGATCAAGCAACAAGGCAAGCGCCACACCCAGAACGATTGTAACCAACAACACTGAGCCAATAATCGTCAATGTTGCGGCGACGCTGGGCCAAAATGCACTCGAAGTGACGAAACGCACATAATTGTCAAAACCCACCCATCCAAGATCACCACCACGCAGGGGCAAGTATTTCTTAAACGAAAAGAATAGCGTCATTGACAGTGGGATCAGCATCCAAGCCAGCAACAATGTGACTGCAGGTGCCATCATGATCCGAGCCAAAGAACGAGAGTGCTGCGTAGCCATTGTTTCGTAACTTTCGAGAGTTGAAGAGAGTATTAGAGGTGCAAGACATCTAACGGCATGTTCAGGGGCGGAAAGGCTCCGCCCCTGCGAGCTTACTTATGGTAATACTCGGGAGAATTAACGATAGCCTGCCGCTTCCATCGCGTCATTTGTGATCGCTTGCGCTTTAGCAAGTGCTTCTGCAACAGTCTGCTGTCCGGCATAGGCTGCTGAGAATTCTTGGCTGACTTCGGTCGCGATACCAGCGAACTCAGGAATTGCAGCGAACTGAATACCTACATATGGAGATGGATCAACAGTTGAATTGTTTGGATCCGCTGACAGGATTGAGTCCAATGTCATCTGCGCGAAAGGCACATCTTTATAGTTTGGGTTTTCATACAAAGATACACGTGCACCAGGAGGAACGTTTGCCCAGCCTTCGTTCGCCGCAACAAGTTCAATGTATGAGTTTGATGTTGCCCATTCGATGAACTGTTTCGCAGCTGCTTCTTTCTGAGTACCCGCTGGGATTGCAAGAGCCCATGCCCACAACCAGTTTGAGCGCACACCCATGCCGTTGTCAGGCGCAAGAGCGAAACCAACTTTGTCAGCAACTGTTGAGTCATTCGGGTTCGTCACGAAAGAAGCCGCCACAGTTGCGTCGATCCACATGCCGCATTTGCCCTGTTGGAACAATGACAAGTTTTCGTTAAATCCGTTAGTCGCATAACCAGCCGGACCCGCATCTGACATCATATTCACAAAGAAGTTAAGCGTATCTGACCATTCGCGTGTATCAAACTGTGCGTTCCACTCTTCATCAAACCAGCGTGCACCAAATGAGTTGGACATCGCAGTGATGAACGCGCCACCTTCACCCCAACCTGCTTTACCACGCAAACAAATGCCGTTGATGTCGTTATCACGATCTGTCATCTCACGTGCTGCTTTGGCAATGAAAGACCAGCTTGGTGCTTCTGGCATTTCCAGTCCAGCTTTTTCCATAAGATCAGTGCGATACATGATCATTGAACTTTCACCATAAAACGGCGCCGCGTATAGCGTACCTTCATGGCTCAAACCGCCTGCCATCGCGGGTAAAATATCACCGGCATTATATTCGGCAGATAGATCATCAAGTGGCACCAACCAACCGTTTTCACCCCAGATCGGTGTTTCGTACATACCAATTGTCATGATATCGAACGCACCGCCTTTGGTAGTGATGTCGGTTGTTACGCGCTGACGAAGAACGTTTTCTTCTAGTGTGACCCACTCAACATTGTGACCAGTTTTGGCGGTGAAATCGTCTGTCAGACCCTGCATGCGGATCATGTCGCCGTTGTTCACTGTCGCGATTGTGAGTGTGTCGGCATAAGCGCCAGTTGCAGCAAGCAATGAAATTGCCGTCGCCGCCTTTAGTGTATTCTTAAGTAACATTCTTTTCCTCCCAGGTTGTGTAGAATGACTGAGGCAGACGCTACTGTAGTTATTTATCCTAAGTCAACTATTTTTCTTACGCGCGTAAAATTTTAAAATTCCACAAAAACAACCACTAAGCGGAGTCCCGCATAATAAGTTTCCCTGGGAATAGCTGTTCATCAGTGGAATGACCGCCTTCTCGATTCTCCAAAAGATCGAAAAGGCGTGTTACACTTGTACGCGAAATTGCGTCGTAATCGTGCGAGACAGTGGTCAACGCAGGACAGGTAAAGCGTGAATAGGGATGATTATCGTGCCCAGCGACGCGCAGGGCACAACCGTTGCCGCGTCCAACCCGCAAACCCATTTCGTATGCAGCCGCAAGAAAACCAATCGCCAAGCGATCATTGGTAAAAAGGACGGTACCGTTCGTGATACCCTTACTGGAAATAAGTTCTTTACCTCGACTGTATCCGATCTCCTCAAAATTCCAGCTTTCGCCATCCACGCTAAAGATACTTGGCTCCAATCCATGCCGTTCCATCGAATTGACGTAGGATAGACGACGTTTATTCGCGTTTGGATTTGGGGGCTTCTTCATTTCAAAATAGATCGGAGGCTCACCGGTGCGAACCAAGTAATCCACCATAATATCAGTAGCTTGAGTATTATTGTGCCCAACAAACGCGTGATTCAAAGACTCAATATTACAGTCGAACAGAACGGTGGGAAATTCGGAACATAGCTCTCCAACTTCGGCTATATTCGATGCCCTACCTAACGGAGCAAGAAGCACCCCAGCCGGCTTAATATCGCGCAACGAAATAAGGTTTTCAACCTCCTGCCTTGGATCACCATGAGAGCTTAGCAGAATTGGCCGATAACCTTCATTGATCACCAAATTTTCAATGTTCCGCGCAATTTCAGCAAAGAAGGGGTCTGCCAAAAATGGCACAATAATGCCAATATTTCGAGTCGATCGCCTATTCTGGTTCATTGCATACATGTTTGGACGATAGGCATACAATTCCAATGCGGCTTCGATTTTAGCTTTGGTTGACTGACGTACGCTCTCAGGGTCGTTGAAGTATTTTGACAGAGTCGGACGCGAAATACCGCTTACGACAGCGAACTCTTCCATATTCTTGATTGTAGTGTCTGACATAAATTCTCTTCGCGTATTTCTAGATAACTGTCATCCTCCAAAATAAAGCAATAAAGTTTACACCTGTAAAGTTTTTTATACGTTCAACATTTTTATTATGGACCAGTCCAACACAAGACTTGTGTCCATCCGCGGCGATTGCATGATCAAAGCGAGTTCATGGCCCCAGCCCCATAGCGGCGTCGACTGACACACTGCGCAACACTTGCTCTTTCTGTAGGAGCACGCAAAATAGCATCGCAGACAAAGGGAAATCACCCAAAACGTGGTACCAACGGCCAGCACACAGGTAAATCTCACTGCATTGTTTTTATGGGCTTTCTTGGATCTTAAAGGTGGTCCCCCTTTCTTGTTACCATCATAGATGCGGAAGGTTTCTCGATTTTATGGGAAATTGGTCAAAAATTCATGCCAATGTTATCGCTAGAGTACTGATTTTATGGGTTTTCAGCGTCTGCATGCGGTTGTATACGCACACTAAATAACGAGGCTCATGATGATACTTGGCGACGCACTAATTTTAACATCCACACCCTGTGATAAACGGCACTTTGTTTATGATGAACGGGTATCGGACGAGAACATCATTGCTGTCCTACACGATGAAGGAAATGGGATTGTTGTTGATATCGCCCCCAGGGCGAAAGACATCGACTTACAGCAATCATATCAATCTCTGTTTGAAGCTTTCTACCATCTCGATGAGCAAGTAGCTGCTCTGGCGGCATAAGCTCGGGCACACTTTGCAGTTTTGCCCTAACGTCACATGTAGAATGACTTGCACCACTATTTCTTAAGTATCAATATGAGATAACCTCGCTACTCCTCTTCCCTTTGAACCGAGCGGGGTTGTGGGGCGCTGTCTTCCCCAATATGCAATACTCCGCAGCGCCCCAAAGCACACACGTGAGTACCCTTATGCAGCCGTGACTCAAAGCTCATACCCAAGCATAGTGAGCTGCGGGTGCCTGTGCGGGTGCTTTATAGCAAGCACTACTACCAAATGGGGCTTGCCAACTAGCCAACTAGCCAAAGCAAAATTCAGCTCATTGATGTTGCACTGAGGCGGAGAGACAGTGAGGCAACAACAACTCTTTTTCGTTATGTGTGCCAGGAAGTTCCCAATGGGTTTCCACGAACCTTCCAAGGTTTGGCTCCATTATGGAAAGTATTTATGTGAAGAAAGTCAGCTGGTTGATTTCGAACTTTCCAATTTTCCAAGCAACTTTCACTTCTAACGCATGTGCCTTTACGTTGAGCGTAGGTCCATTACGGGGGCCCTATATGGACAGCCTAGTCCATATGCTCCCACATGATGTCAAACGTTGACACTTCGCCAATCTCGGACGATGCTTAAATATGTTACGGTTGTTTGATCACCTCACCGGCAAAAGTGCTTTGCTATGCACTGATTACCGTTGAAGCCTTTTCTTCCAGCTCTTCACCACAAACCAGTCCCAGAGCAAATCAAAATGCTCGAATTGGAATTTAATGAAGCTGTAAGCGCTTGTGACACGCTGTTTCATTGCAGCTCTCTTCTATGTGTTGGCAGTTAGAAGGTAACACACTCAGCAAGAATATCGAATGCTAAAGTAGCGCGAACATGCGAAAACAATCGTCTGATTATAATTGTGAAAACCTAAGTTGACGCTGATTGATATTATAGAAATCAGTTAGTTCGCACAGGGATCACTACTAAACGACGCATTGTCAGCATGATCCCTGTACTATTCCAGCACTTTTTCAGTGCGCCAACACAAGAAGAAGCAAAGCTGGTGTAAGTTTTTATTTACACAATCGCAAAATGTCCTGCAAGCGAGTCCAAGCAAAAAAGAAAGACAATCTGCACTATGTGGTCCAAAAAACTGCACATCAATGTGAGATTAGTGCTGGATTTACGATTCGAAAATGGCGGTACGAATCGACAACAAAACATCTTCAACTTCGGCGACACTGCACAACAAATCTGTAACGTACTGGTACTTTGCCCCATTATCAGTCTGCTCATAATGAGACTGGCTTAGAGAGTATTGTAAGACAAAGCTTTTGCTGACTGTTTCCTCGATATGGATGCCAAGTTTGGGCGCCCAACTATCTGGATGTGCAACGACTTTGCGCCCGCTTTTCTGTAACATATCGACGACTTCTTTACGCAGTACGACTGAATTCCTAGGCTGAACAATTTCCAAACTCAGTTCTTGAGGCAAGTTGATTAAACACGGTTCTTCACTGATGGAGGCTTGAACAAACATAACCGAACAGCACATAATTATTAGCATGATGGTTCGTTTCACTATGACCAAGCCTTTTCCATATGCTCCCGCATGACCTCGATTGCGTAGCCTGAACCGTAGTTCGCAGCGACAGTATTGGTCCCATGCCCGAGGATAGCCATCGATACTGCCTCTGGACAACCTGTATTACGGAGCCTGTCCTTCATTCTGTGGCGGAGGGAATGCATCGAGAGCTTCCTGTCGGTTATGACCTTCCGGAACCGCTTCATCATCATGGCTGATACCCGGTCCATACCTCTTGGTCGGGCATAGCGTTCGAAGACAGGGGCGTCTGGGTCTTTGTCACAGCGTGATTATTGTGTTTAGATCGTAGGCGTATTTGGCGGTTTGGCACTAAAAGAGAATGGAATGAATAATGTCAGAGAATAATAAGGTCATCATTTCTTGCGCTATTACTGGCGCGATACATACGCCGTCCATGTCGCCACATTTGCCTATTACACCCGAAGAGATAATTACGGACAGTCTCGCTGCGACCGAAGCTGGCGCAGCAATTCTACATCTCCATGCTCGTAACCCAGAAGATGGTCGTCCAGATCAAACACCAGAGGGGTTTTCTCCGTTTCTTGCTCGAATTAAGCAAAGTTCTGACGCCGTAATAAATATTACTACGGGAGGAAGCCCGTATATGACTGTCGCAGAGCGTGTTGCTCCAGCAGCATTTCACAAGCCCGAACTCGCCTCTCTTAATATGGGTTCAATGAACTTCGGTCTCTATCCGATGCTGAATAGATACAAAACATTCAAATTCGATTGGGAGCGCGAACACTTGGAAGAATCCAAAGATCTTGTGTTTCGTAATTCCTTCCAGGATATCGAGTATGTGCTCGCAACTTGCTACGGAAACGGTACGAGGTTTGAGTTCGAGTGTTATGATATCTCGCATTTGTATAACCTCGCTCACTTTGCTGATCGTGGTTTGGTAAAAGCTCCTTTCTTTGTGCAATCGGTTTTTGGACTTCTGGGTGGGATTGGCGCCCACCATGAAGATGTTATGCACATGAAGAGAACAGCCGACCGATTATTCGGAAATGATTTTCGCTGGTCTGTTTTGGGCGCTGGCTCCAATCAATTCCGAGTTGCAGCACAAGCCACCACATTGGGGGGAAATGTACGAGTGGGCCTTGAGGATAGTCTTTGGGCTGGACGTGGTGAACTTGCCACCTCAAACGCTGTTCAGGTTCGCAAAGTCAGAAACATAATCGAAAATCTTGGATTAGAAGTGGCAACCCCCGAAGAAGCGCGTGAAATGCTGCAACTTAAGGGGGGCGATCAAGTCGCTTTTTAATTTTTACAAACACTCATTTTAAAGGAAAAATCACCCAACACGTGGTACCCGCGGCCGGAACGCTCGTAAATCGCACTGCATTGTTTTTATGAGGTTTTTTAGATATCAGATTGGGTATGTGAGTGCCTTTTAGGTGGTTTTTGAGTTCCTTAATTTGCGTACGGCTAAATTAAGTCATGATTATGGGTACGGTGGGAATAAGATGGATTTCGTAAATTTATGCGGCGGTTTCTAGGTACAATTAAAAATTATACGAGAG
>Ga0181594_10005853_pt1 | contig 10713 bp, 16 predicted proteins | sample 071ome_18_FD_145603 | JGI IMG/M metagenome (GOLD analysis project Ga0181594, IMG submission 145603) | Coastal salt marsh microbial communities from the Groves Creek Marsh, Skidaway Island, Georgia - 071413BT metaG (spades assembly) | ecosystem: Environmental > Aquatic > Marine > Intertidal zone...
TGCGGACGACCTCTTCTTCGATTTTGCTCATTCAATCACCTCAAAGTAGTTCTTGGGTCGGGCGGCGCCAGAAGCGGCTGCCAAGTCCCAGTCGAGTGCCTTGAAAATGGGCTTGAGTTTAGCCTTAACCAACTTGTCCACCATCAAATCAACGTCCAGTTCGTAGCCGTCCAAATCAGACTCGTCGACGAAGGCCATGACGTCTGTGCGGTTGTCGCGAACGTAGACCCAGTCCACGCTCTGGTCCTTGAAGAACCTCGCCTCGACGTTTTCGTTGTAGTAGAGAGCGGCCTTGATGCCACCGCCAACCTTGGAGTATTGGCTGGGATGCTTCTGCAGTCGAGTGGTCGAAGCCACTTCCTTGAGGTCGAAGTCGCTGCGCAGAATACGCTTGGCCAGCGGTCGAACCATGGAGATGACCTCCTCTTCGCTCGCCCCTTGGCAGATGGCCGTGAGGACATCGTTCTCAAGCGTCTTTGAGATGGGAGCGAGCGTGCTGATTTTGCCCCAGCGCGCGCTCTTGACCTTGCCTTCGTCTTCGGGCGGCCACGAGCAGATGCCATAGTAGAGGTTCTTCCCACCGACAATCCAGTAGGGCATGTAAGCCTCAAACTCCACGATAAGGTCCTTGGCGTTGAGCCGCTGCTGGACAGTCGTCGTGAGGTGCTTTGCCAGCGCCCCCGCTTCGTCGTAGGGGACCTGCACGAACGCTGAGTCGGTGTGCCCGTAAAGGGGCGCGTAGCCCTGCTCCTTTGATTCGTCGAGGAGGAAACGGATGGCCTGTCGACCGACCGAAGTGATGGCGCTGGCGATGTCGAAATCGCACCAGCCCCAGTGAGCGCTGGCCGTCATCCCGTAAAACGAAGCCATGACGCGCTTGACCGCCAACTGCATGGTGTTCCAGCCGCTGCGCTCTCGCTCAGTTTCCGCTTCACGCATCTTGCGCTTGTACAGGTCGCGCAGGTCGAACATTTCGGTGACGATGCGGGGCAGAAGTGCGTCGACGTCCTGCTTCCAGCAGGTGCCGTCCGGCAAGCGGTGCACGTTGTCCTCAGTTGCTTGGTCGGAATGCACCTGCGTTTCCCACGACAAGTTGTGGCTGAGGATGATGCTTGGGTACAGGCCCTTGTAGTCAACACAGGCCACGCCCTCGTACCGTCCGGGTCGAGGAGGGGGGATGAATGCGCCCTCGTACTCCTGTTTCTCCTGCTGAGAGCGGGTAGGTGCCTTCCAGTCAGTCCTGCGGCTGAGCAGGCCGCGCGCAAACCGCGTGACGTTGTGGCAGGAAGGGAACGTGACGCCGCACAGTCGCTGCAGGGAGAAGAAGAAGTCGAGGACGTGGTTGTCTTCGTCGATGCGCTTTAGCAGCACGGTGTCCTGCATACAGTAGTCCACGTAGTCGTCGAAGCGCTCCGTCCACCCGGTGAACACGTCCATGTCGAACTTGCCGCCGAGACCACAGGCTTCGGCCAGCGTGTCCAACTTGAGGTTCTTCAGTTGAGGCTTGCCGCTGTCTTTCCAGACTCGCTCAAAGCCGCTTCCGCTGTTGAGTGGGGAGGCCGTGTCGAAGCACAGTCGTCCACGAATTGGCTGGTCCGTGTAGTCGTAGCCCTTCTTGGTGCCAAGCACCCGACCGAGCGGGCTAAGGCGCCTGAACTGCTTCAGCCGCTCCGTCAAGTGCGGCAGGTCGGCCCACATCATGGCGTGAGCCACGAGCACGTCAGGGTTGCACTCGTCCAAGTAGGCGAGGAAGGCCCTGTGCATGTCCGATTCTGAGCCGTATAGATGGCGTTCGTAGGTGTAGTCAACTTTCTCACCGCGCACCTCGTAATCGACCTCACGAACCTCAATGTGGTGGTCCATGTCGTAGAGGCCGTTGGGGTTGTCCTTCTTCCAGCAGAAGGCAACGCGCCTTCGATTGAAACTGTCCACCACGGCCATGACCGTGGTCTCCTTGGTCTTCGGGTCCCACTCCAAGTCGAAGTGCCAGACGCGAGGCGTCCAGTCAGGCATCGTCTGGTAGGTGTCCATGAGGTAGCGGTCCGCGAGGCTGAGGTCAGCCTCCCACGTCTTCCAAAAGCGAGCAGCCATGCTCCTGATGTCGCTCTCACGGTAGGCGTAGACCTTGATGAGTGGCTCGTTGTCGCGCAGCCCTACGGCTGTGTCGTTGTAGTCGACCTCGGAGCCGTAAAACGAGTCGAGCACGTTGTCGATGATGCGCTTCGGGGTGTTGGCTGAAATCCAGAAGTAGGGTCTGAAGTCGGTCACGGTGTCTTCGATGAGGTTCCCGTCCTTGTCGCGCCACCTCAGGTAGAGGTGGTCGGGACCCTCAGGGTCCGGGCGGAACGCATCGACAATCACCGTCATTCCTCCTCGATGATGAGCGTGTATTGGACCTCTGCCCCACAACCGCTGCAGGTCAGCGTGGACACAATGCCCTCGCCTTCCAAGCCGTAGTCCTCAGGGTTCCAGTCGTTGCCCCAGATGAGGCGGCCACCGCAGTACCAGCAAACGTCGCGCCGTTCCATGTTCAGTCCTCCTCGTCCACTTGGTCGATTACGACCATCAGGAAGTGTGTGTGCTCCTGCTCAATCACCATCACGGTGTCGTCCCCAGTGTGGATGTCCACGTCGCCCGAAGGCAGGCTGTTGAGCAGTTCAGGCAGCCACTTGTCGAAAGCCGAGGATGCCGTGACGGCAGGCCCTTCGACGTTTGTGAGCGGTGCGTTGACGAACATCTTGCCCGTCGAGTCTTTCCCGCCACGAATCGTCAACTGCGAGCCGTCTGCGTCAAACTCAGTCCGGCATGAGTAGTTGTCGCCGAGCACCTTCTTGAAGTGCGTAGCAGGCTTGAGGGCCTCCGAAGCCACCCGTGCATGGTGCGTGAGCGGCGTGTTGAACCACTTTCGCCACATACCCTCTTTGGACGTCTCGATGGCCCGCTCCATCATGCCCACGCGTTTCTGCGATTCGACGTAGGACGCCGTGGGCAACTTGAGGCTGACCTTCTCACCCGACAGGTGGAGGGTACCGTTCTTCCCTTCTTGGCTTACGTCGAGGCTCGCCACCTTCGTGCTGCTGAGGAACTTCTTGACCTTGGGTAAGTCAGTGATGCTGACGTACCCTGTCTTGCTCACACCGCAGTCCATCTTCCGCGACACGTAGTGCGTGGTCTTCCCGACCGAGGCCGAGATGTGGTCGCTGCCCACCTTGATGGCGATGTCCTGAAGGTCCGCCCCGAACGAGTCGAGGAAGTTCGTCAGGTTGTCGCGGCTGATGCTGAAGGATGCCATGTGTACACCTCAGAGCGTGCCCTCGCGGAGTTCCGGCAGACCGAGCCACTGCGCGGGCTCACCGGCCTTCGTGACGAAGTACAGGCGCCTCTGGTTGAGGAGGTCGGAGTTGGTCTTCTGCTTGAAGAACTCAGCCTCGTAGCGAACCTCGCCCGTCTTGGCGCCGTCTGCGTTGCGAACGACTGAGCGCCTGCACCAGATGACCTGAAACAGGTCCTGATTGGCTGACTTCTCCCATGCGAACTTCCAGCCGTCGAAGCCGATTTTGCCTTCCTTGTCCTCCCTGAGGTGCGTCTCCCAGTAGACGTCGACGCCGAGCAGGTTGAGGCGCTGGCACTGAGCAGTCAGTTGCTTGAACCGCGTCGAGCGGATGGCCCAGTTCCAACCAATCTCCTTGTTCAGTTTCGCAGCGCTGGCCTCGACGGCATCGGTGGCCTTCATGTCGAGGTCGTGAATCTTCATCACGTTCATGCACATGCCGTCGAACTGGTCCACGCCCGTGACGATGAACGTCTTGAGCGGCAGGCCGTCGAAGTCTGGTTTCTGCTGCTGCTCGGCGTATTCAACTGCGAACTTGCAGATGTCCATGGTGCGGTTGTAGGAGGCGAGGTAGTTGTAGGCCGTGCGGTTCTCCTGCTGCATCACCCAAGGGGAGAAGGTGCGGAAACGCTCATCCCTCGGGTAGTGCGCCGTCTTGCACGCCAGACCACCGTTGTCGTGGTCAAGCACGAAGCACAGGCCCTGTGGGTGCCGATGGACGTGAGCGTCCATGGCCAACCCTGTCTTGCCGGTGCCTTCGTGCCCCACCATGCCGCAGAAGATGGCGCTCGGCGCCATCGCGTCGGGCTCGGCCTGAGCCTGCATTTCCTGCATCAACTCAGGGAAGCGCGTGAGGAAGTCGGACGAGGTGGTCGGCTCAGCGGGAGCCGCAGCCACCACGGGTGCCTCTGCCACAGGGGCAGGCTCAGGTGCTGGCGGCGCCTTCACCGGGGCCGGCGCAGGGGCCGGGGTGCTCGTCGTCGTGCTGCTGTCTGCGAGTGCTTCCCATCCGTTCATTCTTGGTTCCCTCCGAATTGGCTCAGGCTCGTGTCGCCACTGCCCCCAGCGGGGCGGGCGGTACGAGGCGGAATGTAGATGCCGAGCGCCGTGAGGCTCGCCTGCATCTCGTTGTTGTACGGCTTCAGGCGCAGGCGACCGACGACGATGACCTGCGTCTTTTCGTCGTACTGTCGCATCTCGCCGTTCCGGTCACGGTACTCAAAGACGCGGTCTTCGTCGTGCATGCGACCAGAGACCCAGACGGTCACAGGGTCGACGCCCTGACGTGCGATGGACAGGCGGTACGTTCGTCCCGTGGGGTCGTACTCGCTGTTCATGTGGTCGCGGTTCAGGTAGGTGACGTAGCCGCTCGTGATGACGAGGGGGTTGACGGTGTAGCCGGACGCGGTCGTGACCGTGCGGTCGCCGTGGACCTCCACGAGTTCGCTGAGTTCAGCGTATTCGTGGTGCATCTTCGTGTTCACGAGGAGGCGCTCAGCGCTGAAGGCCTGACGCAGGTGCTCGGGGAGCCAAGCGTCGGTGTATTCGACCGTCTCGTGGAAGTTGCGATTGGTGTAGAGCAGGTCTTGGTCGGCCCGTGAAGGGGCGATGACCTGAATCTTGCACGCCTCCCACTTGGTGTACGTCGCCTTCATGGCGTCGCCCTGCAGGTTGATGCTCCACATCTTGATGTCGCCGCCCGATTCGGGGCTGCCGAGGAAGTACGCCTTGCGACTGAAACTCGTGGGCGCCATGGGCTTGCGCTCGCCGTCGCGGTTGGCCAAGAGGCAGAGGAGCATGTCGTCGTTCTCAAAGCCGTACCATGGCAGGTCGCTGCCCTTGACGCGGTCCTCGGTGGGCTGGCCGTTGATGTGCCACAGGCCCTCCTTGGCCGTCAGGATGCCGATGAGGCCTTCGTCGATGGCTCGGTCGCGGTTGTTTCGGAACATGGTGAGGGCCTTGTCGTAGACGCCCTTCCGTCCGTCGCGCTCGCTGTCCTCGATGCCGACGAACATGCCGACGTAGGTCACCGTGTCGCGAGTGCTGCCGCCACCGCTGTTGTTTCGTTCTTCAATGACGAACTGCTCAGACCATTGGCTGAGGTAGAAGGGGTCCTCGCTGTGCGGGGCGTCCACCTCAAACTCAGCCTTGAGCCACTTGGAGAAGCGGGCTCCAGCCTCTTCAAGGCTGATGCTATGCTTCTCCGCATAGCCCTTCAGGCGGTCGGTCACATCTTCAGGCCACGTTTGTGTTGGGGTATCGGTCATTTCCTGTCCTCCATGTTTTTCTTCAGTTTTGCTATGAAGTACTCGACGTAGGCGACGTCGTCGTCCGGCCATGAGTGGGCCAGAAGGGCGAACTCGCCATACGTGAGCATGAATGCGTGCCAGTCGTCCTCACTCTCCATGAGGGGCTTCACGCGGTATCGGAGTCCTTGTAGGACTCCAAACCGCGACTGACCAGACTCCAAGGCCTGCGTCAATCGCGCGGTGACTGTAGGGAAATCGCTGCCCATGATGCTCAGGGCTGCGCGGTTGAGGTTGTTCGTGTCCCTGCGAAGGAACTCCATCATGGCACCTGCCTCCTTGGGCAGGCTGTCGAGCGTGTCGATGGCCTTCCGCATGCTTCCTGCGGAGGTTCGCACAAGGGCGGGTAGGTGCTCCTTCCAAACAGAAGGCATGCCCTCTGCGTCAATGATGCTGCCCAGTCGGTCGATGACGCTCGTGTCCGAGTCGGACAGGGGCTTGAAATGGTACGTGACGCAGCGGTCACGGATAGCGCTGTGAATCGGACCGATGTCGTTAGCGATGAGGATGAACACCGTGGTGCGGTGACTCTCTTCCAGAATCTGGCGCAGGGCCTTCTGAGCAGGTGAAGTGAAGTTCTCAAACTCGTCGAGGACTTCCCCTCGACGGCTGACGCCCATGCCCTTCTGACGAGCGATTCGCTTCAAATCACGGACGTAGTCGATGCCACGGTCGTCCGAGGCGTTGGTGACGTTGTAGTTCATAGGGTCGAAGAATTCGCCCTGTAGGCTACGGAGGAGTGCCAGAGCGGCACTGGTCTTACCCACGCCGGGTGGACCCACGAGAAGGATGTTGGCGGGACAGGTGTCGATGTCCCAACCCCTTGCCGCCGCGAGGAACTCCTCGCATCCGGCCAAGTCGTCCAAAGAGGACGGTCTGTATTTCTCTCGGAGGTTCATGTCGATTCCGCCTGCTTACCTTTGATGGGACTTTATAACCGGAAACATTCAGTTGGCCATTTCGATGAGGTCGGTCAACTGGGAGACGTCCGAATATCCAAGATTGTCGTCGGCGTACAGGATGTCTGCGTCCGTCATCTTGAGTTCGGCCAAGGAGAAGCCCTTCATCTCCAGTACGACGACAACGCCGTACTCGTCGACGGGGAGCCAATCCTGTCCCACCAGCAAACCCTGCTGAGCAAGGCGCTGACGGACGTGCTGGGCCACGGAGGCACTTAACTTGGCCTGCCCGACCTCGTAGACCTCAAACCCGTCGAGGGATGAGAGGCGCACGAATGTCTCGTAATCGGTGTCGCGCATGATGGCGGACACGAGGAGTTGGATGTGGAAAGCGTCCTTGAGGATGGTCCAGCCGCCCTCGCCGCCAAGGAGGATGCCCCCCGGCTTGACGAGGCGCATCTTCTCACCGGCCTCAAGGGCTTCGACGTAGTTCGTGTAGTCGGTGCCCGAAGGCACGAACTTCCCCTCCTTGACCGGCACAACCGGGCTGAGGGTGGCGAGGGCATTTAAGCGGTCACGATAGTCCTCCTTGTAGAGGTCCCAGTTGTCGTCGATAGACAGCAAATCGGTGACGTGCGTCACCTCGATACCGTCGACCTCGACCTCGACAATGGCTTCGTGGCCGGTGAACGGTAAGGTGAGGGGTTTCCCCATCACCTGCTTGTGCCGGTTGTAAAGGACGCCTCGGAAGGTGCCGGTCGGGAACTCGGTGATGTGGAGGTAGCGGCGAGGGTTCGCCATGACGTCGACGTAGACATCAGAGGGAGTGGTCATCCTGTCCCACGCTTTGAACACGGGTCCAAGGAACGGCTGACCGGGCTGCATGGTACGCACCTCCATGTCGGGTTTGTCGCCCAGCATGCGCTGCAGAATCTCAGCAGGACGCATGGTTTCCAGCATCGTGCTGATGGACTGCAGGCTCTGCGCACCACGAAGCGTGGTGTAGGAAACCATCTGTAGGAATCGTTTCACGGGAAGGGGTGGGCGTTCTCCGGTGGCCCGCGCCCAGAAGAGGAGGGCCTCCCGCTCGTTGAGGCGAGTGGCAATCTTCAGGAAGCCGTCGTCGCGAATCCGACCCATGAGGTTCAGGGCCTGCTTGACGGTCATGCCCTCGCCGCCGAACTCAGGCGACTCAAGTGCCAACAGTGGCACCATAGGCTTGCCTGCCAGCGCCTCGTCCCAGACGAGGGGTGAGATGGACAACTTCTTGCAGACGTCGTCCCTCAGTTCCCTGAACGAAACGAACTGCCTCGGGAAGCGCGAGTGCTCAGGGTAGAGCACGTCGATGAGTTGCTCAAGGTCCTCCTCGGCGTTGCGTACAGCACCCTCAACCGTGTCGAGGCAGAACCGGAAGTGCGTGGAGCGATTCTCAGCGTCGCGCAGGTAGTCCCTGTAATAGGAGCGTAGGGCCTCCGACACCTTGGCTGCATCAGCCAGTAGCATCAGACCCCTCCAGTTCACGGAGGGTATGCTGCAGAGCCTTTACGAGCGAAGCCACGTCCTCAAGGTCGAGCCTCACGCCCTCCCGCGTGAAGCCTTCTCCCTTGGGGTGCTCGGCGGTCCTTTGGACACGGATGTCGATTTTGGGCGGGTCGCGTCGACCGGGGACGGTCACGACCTTCATCACCACCTCAGCCTTGCCGCGCCACTTGGACGCAGACGCAGGGACGCGCCAGACGATTCGCTCGCTGAACATGTTCATGCCTCCTCAAAACTCTCAACCAGCCGAGCCAGTGCCTCACGCTCTGCGCGCTGATATTCCGCGAGCACATCCTGCTTTTCCAAAAGATTGCGAAGCCTCTTTTCGATGTAAAGGCCAGCGTTCTGGGTTGGCACCGCGCACTCAGCCTCTCGCATCACAGAGATGACTGCCCGACCAACATCAAGGGCCATTCTCAAATCTTCTTCAGGCGAACCAAGGAGCAGCCACTGTGGAAAGTCATTGACCCACACCGGACCGTAGACCATGTGTTCCCTGTTGCATTGGTAGTCGCCACCAACGCCAATCTTCTTCCCGGTCTTGCGCTGCTCGTACTGAACGTCCTTCCCTCCAAGACCACGTTCGCCACGTTCGCAGTCCCCGAGGCACAGAAATTCCCCCGCCTTCCACGAGCCATTGATGCGACGATGCTCTAAGGTCACGACGGGAGCACGGCAATCGGGGCACGCGAGGTATCGCATTCTTTCCTTCCAATAGTCCCCCTTCGCCATCTTCATGCCTCCGTGAACTCCCAGTAGATATATTCGTCAGTCTCAATGACCGCTCTTAGGTTCGGCTGGTTACACGAGCACCACACGCTCTCACACTTGGGTCCGTGCGTCATGCGCTCACCTCCGCGCATACATGCTTCCCACACTCAAAGCAATAATACCACACATCATTCAGCGTAATCTTCAGCATAGTTGCACCGTCGCAGTATTCCTCCCGAATGTCGGGGTCAGGGTCGTTTGCTTTGCACATGCACTTCATGCACTCACCTCCATGCCGATGTTGACGAGGAACGCAAGGCTCCCCGTGCAATAGAAACAGACGCGGGTGAAGAACAGGATGCTCTTTCGTCGCTCGCTCATGCGCTCACCTCAATAAATCGTCCGTCTTCAACGACGGTGTAAATGTCCGTCGCCATCGTGATGAATCGCTCAAGCAAAGCGTATGCTACGCAACCGTGCGCCGCCTCTTGAATCGCGGGGTCGCTGAAGTCGGCGTTGTGTGGGTTCCCATGCGTCAGGTCGGACCATGTACGGGCCTTCGGCTCGTCCACGCGGTCGAATAGCAATTTCTCCCTCGTCCATCCAAACAGAAGTTCGTCGTCACGGCAGAACGGGCAGCATGACTTCCAATGGTCGCCGCTCGTCTTGCACAACAACGCACGTCCGCTTCGCCCTTTCCTGAAGTGAGTCACGGGAATGTCGAGGCCTGCTTTGGGCCACGAAGAATCGTCCGTTGGGATGGGCAAGCCTTTCATGCACAGTTCGATGTGCTTTAGTCGTGCTTCTTCGGCCTTGAGTGCGTGTCGTCGCACACCTTGGAGCCGTCGCTTGACCTGTGGGCGGTTGTTCACACGTTCGTCGGCCAACACCACATCGAGGCGACGAATCCATTCCGCGTTGTCGCTGCCGTCGCCCCAACGCCTCAAGCAATCTTCCATGTCGCTCATGCGCTCACCTCGTACCAGTCAGGGGCTTCAACGCGACTGTAGCGCACGTTGGACTTGGAGCGGAAGTAGCGTCGATAGGACTCGACGGCATCACCGGGCACCTTGAACTCGTCAGGCATGGCGAGGACGAAGGGCGTCGTTTCAGGAATGCGGAGGTACTGGTCGCCCATCCGAGAAATCGCGCCTTGGCAAGCATGCACTTTGGCGTAGTTGTTTCTGGCGGTGTGCTCTTCGCACAAGTCGAGGGCGTATTGAACGAGCCACCTGAAGTTTCCACGGCAGTCGCCAGCCCACTTGGTACACGGGTGGTGCTGGTGAGTGACGCTCCACGGGGCTCCCTTGCTGGTCAGGATGCGATGCTTGATGCAGTCCTCTTCCGTGAACCCATGGCGAGCCAGTGCTGCGCGGAGCATCTGCCCAGACTCAATGACCATCTTGCTGAGTCTCTGGTCGTCCAGCATCTGCGCTGATTTGCCTGTGTCTTCGTCAAGCACGAAAATGTTCATTCCCATACCCCCCTGTCTTCAACGCCAATCGTGGCCGTTTTCTCATGACCGCATTGAACGCACGTGATGGTCACATTGACCGTATCGTTCGGGTCGCAGGCTTCGTAAAGGTAAGCGTGCCTTGGCTTCAGTTCATACTCATGTTTGCAGGTCATCACTCATACCCCCTGATTACGATGACGGCGTTGCCCACCATCATCTGATTGACCATCCACTGCATGCGCTCGGCGTCGCTGAAATGGCTGAGAAACTCGGTGTCGTTGCAGTCGAGGCACCACTCCTCCTCCTTCTTCCAGAGGAGTTCGTGGTTGTAGTTGTCCTGCCCGCAGTTCTCGCAGGGCGAGCACTCGTCGTCGTCCTGCACCACGATGGCGCGGGTCAGCATACCTTCAAAATTGACCATCTCAACCTTCACGTTCCTTCACCTCTTTGTTCAACTGCAGGTCACGCTCC
>Ga0181594_10005859_pt1 | contig 10708 bp, 5 predicted proteins | sample 071ome_18_FD_145603 | JGI IMG/M metagenome (GOLD analysis project Ga0181594, IMG submission 145603) | Coastal salt marsh microbial communities from the Groves Creek Marsh, Skidaway Island, Georgia - 071413BT metaG (spades assembly) | ecosystem: Environmental > Aquatic > Marine > Intertidal zone...
CGGCGCCGCTGGATCCATCGTAGACAATGATCTGCCAACCCGAAACATCGATGGCGCGGTCGGCGACGTTGCCGAACTCCACGCGGTCGACGGCGCCGGGGTCAATCTCCGTGATCAATACGGTTTCCCGGGCGGCGACACTGAGGGTGACGGAACCGTTGAAGCTGGCGACGGGCCCGTTGAAGATATCCTCGGCGTTGATAGCCACGTTGAATGACTGTTGCACCGACTGTGGGGAGGCAATCGGATCGAAACCGAAGTGATGTAGCGTCCCGGTCTGGCCGTCGCCGATGACCAGATCGAATTCGTACATCTGGACATTGTCCTCCGCGCCGCCCACGACTCGGACAAAGAAAGGACCGGTTCCGCCGGCAAGCGGTATGTCGATCAACGTTTCATTCTGCCCGGCTGGATTCAAATTGGCGGAGCCCAACACCGTGCTGGCATCGGAACCGATGATCTCGATGCCGAGATTCTGGTTTGTTCGTGAATCGACCATGACGCCGGGAGGGCAGGTTCCGTCGGGGTTCTGGGCGGCTTCGAGATAGGATTGGCCGAAGGGACGCAGCGTGACGGAGGCATTCTTTCCCGCGACGGGAAGGCTGAACTGGAAGATGTCCACATCGTCGTCGCCGTCGATGCTGAGCAGGTCGCCCCCCAGGATGGTGTTCGCGGTGTAGGTTCCATCCGTGAGCGAGCCCAAGTCGGTGGCTTTGGCAAAAGAGTCGTTGTCCTCTCGAGGGTCGCCGTGTTGTCGTTGGGCTCCGAGAATGTCGTCGTGTTGGGGGCCGTCGAAGTCAGCGGGCACCGTGGGTTCCATGATCTTGGTTTTGTTCTCGGGGCAGGTGTGTTGGAGGCCGAGACCGTGTCCGTGCTCATGGGCGACGGTGTTGCGGAAGAGTCGGGAGTTGTTGTCCTTGTTGTCGAATGCCGAGTCATCGGTGTCCAGAATCATCTCGCCGTTGGGCGCGCCGAAGTTGAATGCCAACGTGCCGAAATCGCCGTCGAGCGCCCGCCCACCGATCCTTACATCGCCCCGGGTTCCGAGAATGCCCGGGGTAGCGTCGCCTCCGACGCTGAAGGAGCTGAAGGCGGCGCCGTCGTCGTTCGGTTCGTAGACATAAGTGATGCCGGTCAGCGCTTGCCAGCGGTCGAATGCCTGCTGGAACAGGGGAAGCCAGGTTGCCTCATTCCCGTAAAGTTCATTCAATCTCGCGCGCAGGTCGCTTCCGGAGTTGGCTGCGCCGCCGAGGCCCGGCACGCCGGTCCCGTCTGGGACGATGCTCCAGGTCAGCGTGATCGGGTCGCCCCTCTCGATACCGGATCCGTCAGTTGCAGTGAACTCCCAGTGGCCGGGAGCCTCATTGATGCGGAAATGAGTTCCCACGGCTCGCGATTGGGCGGTCACGTTCTGAATATAGCTCTCTGGGGTGCCGGGCGCGAAGCAATGGCTCAGTGACGCGCGCCGAGACGAACTTCTCGACGCCAGCGCCTGGTTGCGGTCTGCAATCAAGCGCATGATCTTCCTTTGGATCGGGAGCAGACGTTGATCCGGAGAATCTGGGCGGGCGACCTGAGGGAGAAGCGTGAGCGAGACGACGACCAGCAGTGAACAGTACGACATTTTCATGGGACGCTATAGCGGGAAGTGGAATCTGTTTCTCGCATTTCAGCGCCATCTTCAAATTCAGACAATCCGAATCCGATCCAAGCCAGGGCCCGCGGGCGAGCCACGGCGGTTATCGACTTTGGTTGGGCAATGCCTCAAGAGCCGGTTTGCCCTTCAACCATCCCAATTCGATGAAGAACCGGTCCATTTCTTGGACGGTGGCGGCGAACATCCGGTTGCCGCCCTTGCCGTAGTTGAAGAAGCCGTGGACCTCGTCTTCGTAGCCGACGAGGCGGCATTTGTTGCCGGCGGCCTGGTATTTTTCGGTGAACCACTCGGCGGTTGCGTACTTGACCGTGGGGTCGGCCTTGCCGTGGAAGATGATGGCGGGCGGTTGGTCGGCGGCGATGTTGTGCCAGGGGGAGAGCTGTTCTGCTGGAACGCCCATGCGATAGGGCATGCCGAGGAGTTTCTCCGTGGGGAAGGGGGGCTCGGCGAGGACGACCCCGTCGACCGGCGCCAGGACCAGGGCGGGATTGAACAGCGCCAGGGCATTGGGGACGGCGCTGATCTGCCTGGCTCCCACGGGATCGCCGAGATGAGGCATCGTTCCCAAGGCGCCGGCAAGGTGACCTCCGGCGGAGCCGCCGCCGGCGGCGAGACGATCCGGGGCGACGCCCAGGCGATCGGCGTTGGCGCGCGCCCAACGGATGGCGGATTTGGCGTCCATGAAACAATCGATGGCCCGCACGCCGTGACGGGAAAGGACGCGGTATTCTGCGGTCATGGCGACCATGCCGCGGGAGGCGAGATACTTGCAGTGTTGTTCAAATTGTCCGGGACTGCCGTTCTTCCAGCCGCCGCCGAAGAAGAAGACGATGGCGGGTCGCTTATCCCCGGGCTGGTGGCCCTTGGGCTCGTAGATGTGGATGGGGAGTTGGTTTCCGTCCACAGTCTTGTAGATCTCGGTGCGGGCGCCAGGCAGCGTGGGCTTGGCCGGACTGGCGAAGCGCATCTTGGCGAGGGGGCTTGTTTCCTTTTCGTATTCACGTTGGAGACGGTCGATCTGGGCGGCCTTGGCGTCGCCGCGATGGATGACGATGCGATGCCGAAGGATGACCGGTTTGTCCCGGGGCAACAGCACGGGGTCGTTCCCCGGCCATTGAGGGTTCTGCATGCTGGTCTTGCGGCGGAGGATCCATTTTTGTGGAAAGTCGGGCAGGGTGGGATGTTGCAGGATGGCAAGGCCGGATGTCTCACCGGTGTCGTTCAGGGATCCCGAGAAATCCAGCCAGGGACCGGCTTCGACGGCGAGGCGGTTCGGCTCCACGGAGCCCTCCCGTCCGACGAACTGCAGGTCCTTGGGCAGCTTGATCCGGGTGGAGAAGCCGCCGTAGCCCTTGTCGTCCTCGGAACCGCCGAGCTTGAGATTGTCGACCAGCGCGCGCAGCCGGATTTCGAAGTCAATCTTGCGATGGTCGGGTTCGGCCTTGTGGATGCGGATGAAGGTGGTTTCCTTGACGAGCGGCAGGAGCTGCTCGCCGGCTCCGAAGGCGCGTGCGTCCGAGACGCGGTTCGGGGATTTCCAGACCACGTCGGCCTGGAGAGTGATCGAGTGGCGATCGCGCGCCCGCGCCTGCTCGACGTTGACCACGTCCCAGACGACGTCCCGGCAACTCCAGGGATCGCCGATCTTTTCGCCGTTGTGCTCGAAATAGTGCCAGGTCCAGAAGATGCCGCGGTGATGAAAGTGGTCCTTGGGGAAGTCGTCGGTGATGACCTTGCCATCGAGATCGTAGACGGGATGGAGGTAGTTGGCGCGCGGGTATTTCCCGTCCAAGGACTTGGTTGCGCGCTGGTAGAAGAGGACCTTTTGGTCCCCTTCGCTGACGAGGACGCCGTCGGTGGACCAATCGAGATGGAAGTCTGAATCGGCGGCGGTTGCGGTGAGCGCCGTGAGGAGAAGGAGGCCCGCGGCGACGAGGCTTTGGGAACTGTTGTAGAAAGGCTTCATGCGGGGATTACGTTCATGCGCTGGTGGTCTTGGAGGAAGGGCGGGTTATCTCCAGTCATTGGCTGACGGGTTGAAATACGGACGCGCGGCAAGGCGGCGCACAGCGCCGCAGGCCAAGACGCTGTCGCGTTGTCGACGGCTCGGTTCAGGTCGTTCTGGCCGGGCTGGCACTTCATTTCTTGAAGTTGGGGTTGGGTTTGGGCATGCGGGCGCCGACCTGCTTCAGGTGGTGATTGAGTTCGTTTTTCATCGCGCGGACGATTTGGGGCATCTGGTTGGAGAGATCGTTGGACTCGGCGCGGTCGTTGTTCAGATGGAAAAGTTCGGAGCCGGAGCCGTCGTGGCGTTGGATCAGTTTCCAGGGACCGCGACGAATGATGCTGTAGGGAGTGATGCCGCGGCCGCGGTAGTGTGGGAAATGCCAGAACAAGGAGGGGCGGTCGAGGCGCTTGGTCCCATTGCTTGCCAAGTGTGAAAGCAGGGAAATGCCGTCCAGTTCGATTCCCTTGGGGGGCTTGACGCCGGTTGCCTCGAGGATGGTCGGGAGGCAGTCTACGCTGATGACCGGTTGCCGGCTGAGAGCTCCGGCGGTGACCTTGCCGGGCCAGCGGACGAGAAAGGGAACGCGAATGCCGCCCTCATAGGGCGTTCCCTTGCCGGCGCGGAGCGGAGCGTTGTCAGTCGGATTGTCGTTGTTGTCCAGGCCGCCATTGTCGGAGGTGAAGATGACCAAGGTGTTCTTGCTCAACTTGAGTTCGTCCAGGGTTGCAAGAATCTTCCCGACGGCGTCGTCGAGGCTGTGGATCATGGCGGCGTAGGCGGCGTTCTTCTGGTTGGTCGTCTCCTTGGCCTCGTAGCGTTTCTGAAGGTCCTTGCGCGCTTGGATTGGGGTGTGAACGGCGTAGGGCGCGTAGTAGAGGAAGAAGGGATTGTCGGCGTGGTCGCGAATGAAGCGTTCCGCCTCGTCGCCTTCGCGGTCGGTCAGGTATTCGCCCTCTTTTCGGGCTTTTAGGGTGGGGATGTCGCCTTGTTTCTTTTTGGTGTAGGGATCGAAGTAGCTGGGCGGTTGGCCGAAGTCGCAGCCACCGATGTTGAGGTCGAAGCCTTGATGCTCCGGATACCAATCGTCCGGACCGAGGTGCCACTTGCCGATGTGACAGGTCGCGTAGCCGGCCTGTTTGAGCATTTCGGCGATGGTGACTTCCTTGTGTTCCATCCAGAGCGGGTTGGGCGGGCAAAGGAGCTCGCGGTTGCCGACGTATTGGGTCGGGTTCTTCTTGTTCTCCGGGATCTTGCCGCCCTGAAAGCGCGCGCGGATCCAGTCGGTGACGCCGATGCGCGCGGGATAACGTCCGGTCATGACGGCGGCCCGGGTCGGTGAGCAGACGGCGCAGGCCGCGTAGGCGTCGGTGAAGCGCATGCCCTCCTTCGCCAGCCGGTCAATGCTGGGGGTCTCGTAGTAGCCGCTGCCTTGGCAGCTCAGGTCCATCCAGCCGAGATCGTCCACCAGGATGAGCACGACGTTGGGTTTCTCGACGGGCTTGCTTGACGGGGCCGCAAGGGCGGCCAAGCCGGCCAGAAAGAGGGTGAGGACGGTGAGAGGAGTAAGCCTGAGGGTGATGCGGTTCATGAATGCCGAGGGAGTTGCTTCAGAGCAGTTTATACGACCGTGACGGGCGGGGATCAATGCGGAACGTCCCCTGCAGCGCGCGTGCCAGAGTGATTGCCTCTTAGTCCCCAAAACCCTTGCCTGAAATCGGCGACTCCCCCAAGACTTGTGCCATGGTTTCCGTAGTCATGGTGGCGGCCGGCAAGGGCGCTCGGATGGGAGCGAATGTGGACAAATTGTTCCTCGAGGTCGCGGGGCGTCCCATCGTCGAACACACGTGGCGTCGACTCGACGCGGCCGAGGTTGTCGACGAGATCGTCGTGGTCGTGCGCGACGGCATGCAGTCGGACTTCGAAGCGATGGCAGCGGCCATGGGATTGGGCAAGCCCTGGCGTTGCGTCGCGGGCGGCGCGGAGCGGCAGGATTCCGTGGGCAAGGGATTGGCCGCGGTTTCAGACGCATGTCGGATCGTGGCGATCCATGATGCGGCGCGGCCCTGTGTGACGGGCGAGTTGGTCCGGGCGACGGTTGAGGCAGCGGATGCCGGCGGAGCCGCGGTGGCGGCGCAGCGCGTGATTGACACCATCAAGGAGAGCGACGACGGCGAGACCATCTCCGGGCATCCCGAGCGCGCGCGCCTCTGGGCTGTGCAGACGCCGCAGACATTTCGGATCGATGTGATTCGGCGGGCTCTGGCCGAGGTGAAGAAGCAGGGGGTGGCGATCACCGATGACACCGCGGCCTGTGAACTGATCGGACAATCCGTGAAACTGGTCGAATCCCCCGATCCCAATCCGAAGGCGACCTCGCCGGCGGATCTGCCCTACTTGGAAATGCTGTTGGGCGAGAGTTGAAGCAACTCAATCTTCCTGAATTCCAGGAGGCCGTGTTCGGCCTGGATGCCGATGTGGCCGGTCTTGTTCTTGATGCCGGCGCAGGTGGTGATCAGGCTGCCGTTGAGTATTACCTTGAGCGTCTCGCCCTTGGCGGTGATTTCGTAGGTGTGCCATTCGCCGGCGGGTTTATAGGCCTTCTTCAGCGCCTTGAGATCCGACTTGTGTTCAAAGGGCGGGGCTCCGTAGGGAAGCATGGTGGCGAGGGGTTTGCCCTTGAGTGAGTCCATGCATTGCACCTGGTATCCGTTGTCGGGCCAGCCGTTCTCGTCCTGCTTGCTGGTGGGGCCGGTGCGGACGAAGATGCCGCTGTTGGCCTGCGGTTCGAGGAAACGGAATTCCATGAAGAGGGTGAAGTCGGCGTAGGTTTTCTCGGAGCGCAGCCAACCCGTGCCCTTGTTGATCTTCAGCAGTCCATCCTCGACGGAGAACCGGCCGCCGTTCTGGATCTCCCACCCGTCAAGATTCCAGCCGTTGAACAGTTTGACAGGCTGTTGGGAGCCTTTCTTCTTCACCTTGGCGTAGGGATCGATGCGGGCGGGCGGTTCCTCGGTGGGCTGGATGTTGTGGCGGGCAAGGGCGACCTTGATGGCGTCCATCGTTTCGTAGGATGGCTTGAAGTTTCCCGGGCGGTAACCGGCGGCAATGAGATAGGGCGTGGAGCCATATTTGTTGCGATTGTGCCAGACCTTGGCGTTGGCGTTTCGTTCGTCGAGTCGTTGGACGACCTTGGGAAGATTCTTGTAGGCGGCGCCGTGCATGGCGGTTTCGCCGACCTTGTTGACGGCGTTGATGTCGATGCCGAGTCCGAGCAGGAACTCGACAGCGGCGAGGATCTCCTCCTCGGTTCCGGCGGAGGCGGCCTCCATGGTGCGGCCGATGCCGGTGGCCGCCATGAGGGGGGTGCTGCCGTCGGCGCTGTTGATCAGGGGATCGGCCCCGAGTTCCAGGAGGGTTTTCATGTAGGGAAGGTCGGCCTTCCAGGCGGCGAGGTAGAAGGGCGTGGCGCCCGGCCAGTGTTTCTTGCCGCGGCGGATGCGGGCGTTGATGTCCGCGCCGGCGTCGACCAGTTTGCGGACAAACTGCAGGCTGGTCAGGGCACCTGAGCCATCGGGCGGCGGCAGGTCGTCCGGTCCGTCGCCGCCGTCTGGTTTGCGCACCCAGGAGAGTTGATGCAAGGGAGGATAGCCGGTGCGGGCGTCGTTCGGGTTGGCCCCGGCTTCGAGGAGCTTGGCGGCGAGTTCGAAGTGGCCGTTCTCGATGGCGAGGGAGAGCGGCGTTGTGCCTCGAGGCAGGCGTCCTCGCTTGGGTTCCGCGGTCTCGTTGATATCGATTCCCGCGCTGAGCAGCGCTTCCACGACGTCGGTTTTGCCTTCGCGAATGGCGAAGAACAGGGCGGTGAATCCGGAATCGAGCGCGGCGCGGATGTCGGCTCCGGCGTCCATCAGCAGACGCACGGCCTCGAGATTGCCTTCGGCGGCGGCCCACATGAGGGCGGTCTGCCGGTTGCGGCCGCGGGTGTTCACCTCGGCCCCGTTCTTCAAGAGGGCCTTGATGGGGCCCGGCGCGCCGGTTCGGGCAGCGGTCATGAGGGCGGTTTCGCCTTCGGGAAGTTTTGCATTGGGATCGGCGCCGGACTTGAGCAGGGCCTCGGTCATCGGGCCGTTGCCATTGAGGCAGGCGGCATGCAGCGGCGTGACCTCGTAGCGGTTCCCGGCGCCGGCCTTGGCTCCGGCTTTGAGCAGCGTTTCAACCGTGGCCAGGTCGTCGTAGTGCGCGGCCCAGTGGAGGGCGGTCATGCCGTCGATTTGGGCGGCGTTGACATCGACCCCGCGGGCGAGGAGTCGTTGGATGCCGGCGGCGTCGCGTTGCTCGGCGGCGTCTGCGAGCGGGGCGTCCTGTGCCGATGCGGCGAAGGGGATCAGGAGGGCGAGAAGGAGGATGGCGATTCCGGGGGGATTCATGGTTTCGGCGGCATTTGTTTCCAGAGTCGGTTGCAAGTTCGGGCGGACCCACCCCGATTCCGATCTCATTTTCCGCTGCGCGGGAAATGAGATCGGAATATCCCCTCCGCGGGAGGGGACTTGGCGTGGTCAGATCGACAGCGGTTCGAACAACTCATCGACCTTGCCGTTGCTGTCGGCAAACTTCTCAAGCGGGACACCGGCCTTGTTGAGCAGGGAAAGGTGGAGATTGGCGAGCGGGGTGGGTTGGTCAAACCGGATGTGGCGTCCACCGCGCATGTTGCCCGCCGCGCCGCCGGCGAGAATGGTCGGCAGATTGGTGTGGTCATGCACGTTGGGGTTGCCCATGCCCGAGCCGTAGAGGTAGAGCGAATGATCGAGCAGGGAGCCGTCGCCGTCCTTCGTGTTCTTCAATTTCTCGATGAACTCTGCGAACAGGGAGACGTGGAAGCGGTTGATCTTGGCCATGCGCTCCAGTTTGCCTGGGTCGTTGCCATGGTGGGAAAGGGGATGGTGGGGTTCCGGGACGCCGATCTCGGGATAGGTGCGATTGCTGGTCTCCCGCGCGAGTTGAAAAGTGGTCACGCGGGTGACATCGCCCTGCAGCGCGAGCAGTTGGAGGTCGAACATGAGACGGGCGTGTTCGGCGTAGGCGGCCGGAACGCCCAAAGGGCGGTCCAGATCCGGCAGTTCGATGTCCTTGGCCTGTTTTTCCGCCGCCTGAATGCGGCGTTCGACTTCGCGGACGGAATCGAGATAGCTGGAAACCTTGGCGCGGTCGGCGGGGCCGAGTTCGCGTTTGAGACGAGCCATGTCTTCGCTGATGAAATCCAGGAGGCTGGCTCGCCGCTTGAGCGCGGCCTGGCGTTCGGCGGCGCTGCCGCCCTCGCCGAAGAGGCTCTCGAACACGATCCGCGGATGGGCTTCGGCGGGAAGCGGCGTGGTGGGCGAGGACCAGGAGAGGTTGTTCTGGTAGACGCAGGCGTAGCCGTTGTCGCATTGGCCGACGAGCTTGAGCAGGTCCATTGCCAGTTCGAGCGAGGGAAGTTGGGTCTCCTGGCCTATGTGCCGGGCGGCGATCTGGTCGACGGTGGTTCCGAGGAAGTAGTCCGTGCTTTCGGTGACCTTGGCCTTGGCGCAGCTGAGGAAGGCGGAGTTGGACGTCGCGTGGGAGCCGGGGTAGGCGTTGGCGAGTTCCATGTTGGAGACAATGGTGACGTCCTGCTTGACGGGCTCGAGGGAGCTGAGGATGTAAGACAACTTGTCGAGCTTCCCGCCCCCGGGCGGCGTCCACCGGGTGAGGTCGCAGCCCATGGGCATGAAGACATAGCCCAGGCGGCGGACGGGTTTGGCGGGCGTCCTGGCCTGCGCGGTCGCAGCGGGGACCATGGCGTCGAGCAGCGGCAGGGCCAATGAGGCGCCCGCGCCTTTCAGGAAGGTGCGGCGAGGCAGGGCTTTCTTGGTCAGGATCATGGGATTTCCTTCATTCTAAACGGAACGCTGTTGGCGATTCCAAGGATAATTGCGGACATTCGGTAGTCGTCCCGGGCGGCGTCGGTCAGGATGGTTCGCACGGCCGGGCCATCGAAACCTTCCAGGCCCCGACCGAGGGCGAAGGTGAGGAGTTTTTCCGTGAAGGCGGCGGCGAAGATTTCGGGGCGTTCGAGGAGTCGTCGTTCAAGTCCTGCGACGCCATCGAACCGGGAGCCGTCGGGGAGCGCGCCGGCGGCGTCGATGGGGCGTCCGCTCTCCTGCGCGCGCCAGCGCCCGATCGCGTCGTAGTTTTCCAGGGCGAAGCCGATGGGGTCGATCATGTCATGGCAGACGGCGCAGGATTTGTTGGCCCGGTGTTCCTTGAAACGTTCGCGGAAGGGGAGATTGGCGTCGACCGAGTTCTCCCCGAGTTCGGGCACATTGGGCGGCGGGGGCGGCAGGTGGATGCCCAGGATATTTTTCATGACCCAGTCGCCGCGAATGACCGGCGAAGTGCGGGTTGCGTAGGACGTGACGGTCAGGATGCTGCCGTGGCGCAGCAGGCCTCCGCGGTGGTCGTCGGCATTCAAGGCCACCTTGCGGAAGCGGCTGCCGTGGATGCGCGGGATCCCGTAGTGTCGGGCCAGGCGTTCGTTGAGGAAGGTGTAATCGGCCTTGAGCAGGTCGGTGACGGGGCGGTCTTCATTGAGGACGTTGGCAAAGAACAACTCGGTCTCGCGCTTGAAGGCCTGCCGGAGGTTGTCGTCGAAGTCGGGGAAGAGTCGGTGGTTGGGAGTGATGGATCCGAGGTTGCGGAGGTAGAGCCACTGGTTGGCAAAGTTGTCGACGAGGGCGGCGGATTTCGGATCAGCGAGCATGCGCAGGACTTGTCGTTTCAACTCGGCGGGTTCGTTGAGATTGCCGGCCTCCGCGACGTTGAGGAGTTGGTCGTCAGGGATGCTGCTCCAGAGGAAGAAAGACAGGCGGGTGGCGAGTTGAAGGTCGCTCAGTTGGAAAACGGTCCCCGGTTTGGCGTTGGCGGGTTCGTTCTCAATGCGGAAGAGAAACTGCGGACTGACAAGGATGGCGCTGAGGGCGGCTTCGATGCCCTGATGGAAGCCCTCGCCGCTCTTCCCCTTGTAGGTC
>Ga0181594_10005862_pt1 | contig 10706 bp, 8 predicted proteins | sample 071ome_18_FD_145603 | JGI IMG/M metagenome (GOLD analysis project Ga0181594, IMG submission 145603) | Coastal salt marsh microbial communities from the Groves Creek Marsh, Skidaway Island, Georgia - 071413BT metaG (spades assembly) | ecosystem: Environmental > Aquatic > Marine > Intertidal zone...
ATACACCCCTTGCCGGCAGTTGATAAAGTCTGCTTAAGATAACATGACCGATTTCCGCTCGGTCGGCAATCATTACCAACAGGAATCTCTGTTTCATGCGCGCTCGCTCAAGCGGTATGCTACCTCTCTCACTGAGACGTGCCCTAGAGGTGATCATGAGTAAGGCGAGAGCGGACTGGCGTAGACATCAGGTCGTGGATGACGCCCAACAAAAACGGCTCCACTCACGACGTGTGGGGGGATGGAAAGCGAAGAAGTCCGGTGAGTCTGCGGAGGACCTCGTAGAGCAGATGGGTCGCCTATATCTTGAGGAGGGCCGAGCCGAGCTCCGTAAGCGACCGGAGCCATACAGGAGGATTGGAGCGGCGAAGGCGAACGGGCACTTCACCGCCGCCCCGCTCAGTAAGAGCGGGCCTGACTTTGACCTCGCCCTCCCCGATGGGAGAGCGGGCCTGCTCGAGCTCAAGACGCGTAAGGGGAAGCGCATCCCACTGCGAGCCGTAGGGGACGTACAGGCTGCTGCCCTCAAGAGACGCGTCGAGTGGAGGGGCTTTGGCGCGGTGATCATCTGCCTGTGGGATGAGGGGGTCCCCGCGCGGTGGTGGGTGATCGATTGGCGACGCTGGGAGCAGGCTACAAAGCATGGTTATAAGTCGCTCTCTGACCAAGACCTCGACCGCGTCGCGACCCCCTGTTCTTTGGGGTACGCGCTTAGGCCTGACTGGCTCCCGGCGCTCCTCCAAGCCCACGAAGAGGCGAGCCAACGCCCATGGGTAGACGCTTAAGTGACGCGCTCCTCAACTCAAACGGAAAGGCCATACAATGAGTGACTCACCGCGCAACGTAACCACGCTCGCCCACCGAGCCTGGGGACCTGAGGGCGCCCCCCAGGTCTGGATCTTACATGGGATCCTTGGCTCTAAACAAAACTGGACTCGGTTCGCTCAACGCCTCAGCGAGCGTCTCCCGAACACCCGCGTGTGCGCCTTCGACCTGCGCTGTCACGGTGACAGCGTAGGCTTTGACCCACCTCACACGGTGCGCGCCTGCGCTACGGATCTACTCCACTGCGCTCAAAAGCTCGGCGCACCTGAGGTGTTAATCGGTCACTCTTTTGGAGGTAAGGTCGCGCTCGCGTACGCCGCGAAGGTGGGCGCGATCAGCCAGCCACTCAAGGCCTTATGGACACTCGACAGCCCACTCGAGTCCGCTCCACGCCCCGGCCATGGTGAGGTCGCCCAAGTGATCGAGGTCTGCGCTCAGCTTAAGATGCCTCAACCCTCAAGGCGCGCGCTCTCAGAGGCGCTCCAAGCGGAGGGGCTGTCTGTTGGCGTCGCTCAGTGGATGACCACCAACTTGAGGCCTACAGAGGGAGGGTACGCGTGGCGCTTCGATATCGAGGGGATCAGAGCGCTGATGCGAGACTACTGGCGCCTTGAGGCCTGGGCGCTCCTTGGGGTGATCCCTCGCGCGACCGCCCTTCGCCTCTTACGCGCTGAGAGAGGTCTGCGCTGGACCGATGAGTCCACGGCCCGCTTACAGGAGGTCGCCCCTCACGCCTTGAGCCCGCTCCTACAAGGCTCAGGTCACTGGGTGCACATCGATCAGCCTGAGGCCTTGCTGACCTTAATCTCCGATGACCTGAGCGCCTTAGGGGTCAGCGCGTAAGAGGCTGACAGCGACCACAGAGCACGGTCCCTCGCCCGCTGACCGTCTGCTTGATCAGAGGCGCACGACATCGAAGGCAAGGGAGCCCCTCACGCCCATACACTTGAAAGGGGCTCTCCTCACCCCGCCCTGTCCCATAGATCACCTCATCTCGTTCGCTCGCGCGCTGGAGGGTGCCCCACATCGCCTCTCGGACCCCCTGAGCGACTAAGGTGAGCTGCTCATCGCTCAGCTCACTCACCTTGCTCAAGGGGTGAGCTTGGGCGACAAAGATCCCCTCCGCCGCGTAGATGTTCCCCACCCCTGCGATCACCCGTTGATCGAGGAGCGCGACCTTCACCCCACGGCCTGACGCGACCTCACGGAGCCTCGCGACCCACTCGCTCGGTCGCTCTGAGAGCTCAAGGGCGTCTGGCCCGAGGCCACTCGCGGTCAGCTCGATTTGAAAATGATCGTGATGGGCAGACGCCCTCGCCTCATCCGCCTCGAGTCGCTCAGAGCATCGTGCCCAGAGCTGTCCAAACATCCTTGTGTTGATGTGCTCTAGTCGCCGAGTCAAGCCCGCTCGCCCCTCATCCGCGAGCGACAGGCTCAGCTTCACCCCCACGCGAGGCTCACTCGAGGGCGCTGAGCTCACATACTTCCCCGTCATCCCTAAGCGCGCGAACAGGGTGAGCGCTCGGCCATCTCGTGTCGTGAGCCCGTTCGCCATCAGCTTACCCACCCTCATCACCCCTGGCTGACCTCCACGCGCCCCGAGCAACAGCTCCCTCAATGAGGCTGGATCATAGACCCGTTGAGCGTCAGAGCTAGAGAGCGGGCTGTGCGCGCGTGGAGGCCTGAAGAGCTTACAAGGGGTGAGCGTCACCTCATGGACCACCCGCCCAGCGAGCGCCGTCGCCGCGACCCGAGCGCTCGTCGCGACCTCCGGTAACTCAGGCATATCGGCGCGCCTCTCTTCGCATCTGCCTCACCCTCACTCGAAGCGGAGCGCCCAGTTAAGCAAGACCCCCTCATCGCGCTCCTCTTGGTCACGTAGCTCTAGCGTCCAACCTCCGCTCACGTCGAGGCCACGTACGCTGAGCGTAGCGGTCCGCTCAAGTGAGCCCGCGTTAGTTTGCTCTCGGTCAAACAGCTCAACACGCTGTGCCCCCTTTTGGAGGGTTACGGTCAGGTCACCTGGGTAGGAGTGCGCGATCGAATAGCTGACCGTCGCCCGCTCTGGCGCTGGGCTGAGAGCGGGGACCTCTATTGTGTCGCGCGCGACGCTGAGGTCTGAGATTGGGAGCTGAGGGCTCGAGCTGAAGACGCGCTCAGATGAGGGCTCACCTGAGTCTAGCACAGGGCGCTCACCCTCCTTAGCGGGCGCGACAAAGCCTTGAGTGAGATTAAAGCTCATCGTCGTACAGTGGACCGCCCCTCCCCTCTCGATCACCTCATCTGCGTTGATCGTCACGAGCTCATAGCCGGTCGGCATCGCGCGTTGGTACGCCTCGAGCGCCGCGCCCTCATAGCGGTCTTGAGAGGGGTAGACTGGGATCACGACGAGGTCATTTAAGATGAGAGAGTTGGTATAGGAGGGGTACGCTCCGCTCCTGCGAGCGGGAGGCATCGGGACACGGATGACCTCGAGTGGCCACTCGCTCGCCTCGGCGAAGCGCTCGATACGCTCGAGGTTACGCTCAAGGAGCGTGGCGTTCATCGGGTCTTCTCCCTCGTTATAGGCGCCCAACAGGAGCGTGTTGGGGCCCACGAGCTTAGTGAACATGTCGATGTGCCCTGTCCCCTCCCCATAGAGAGGCTCAAGCACCAGCGCTCGCTCACAGCCGACGTATTGGTAAAACAGGTCTGTAAGCTCCTCAGCGTCGAGCGCGACGTTCACCTCAAGCACCCTGCTTGAGAAAAAACACCGCCCCTCGCCGTCCGTCATAAAGTTCCCCCCCTCGATCTCGAGCTCAGGGCGGTAGACAGGCACGCCAAAGTGACGGCTCATCAAGGTCGGCACCGCGTCATCTCGACGGCGGTTAGGGTAGTAGATCACATCTAAAAACGAGGGGAGCCCTTGAGCGTCAACGACGGTCCAAGGGCCAAAGTCGCGAGTCCAGACCCCATCATTACGAAACTCAAAAAAACGCACCTGTTGAGCTGAGACCCCTGCGCGTTTTAAGGCTTCGCCTAAGCGTTGGCTCGTGTTTACGTTCTCGGTGATCACCCAGACTGGCGCGCGACTTGCGCTCAAGACGATCAACTCAAATAGATACTCTGACAGCGACCAATCCCAGGCGATTAAGACCCCCTCTGTAGGCTCAAACTCTGCGACCGCCCTCAGCGGGCCTCGCGCAGGTGAGGTCACCCCATAAATATCCCTGTAGCTCCCTCGAGTATCAAAGCGGTCCTCTTTAGCGAAGGCCACCTCTCGCTCGCTCAGGAACGCAGGTAAAGGTCCCTCTCCCTCTAGCTCTGAGCTCGGCAGGTCTACCTCAAAAGCGCTCGCGCGACTTGAGGTCTCAAGCGCCTCAGAGCTCGCGGGCTCCTGTGAGCACGCAGAGCACACAGCGATCATGCTGCTGAGCGCACACACGAGCGCCCTGGTTGACGAGAGGTGAGTGAGGCTCATATCGCTCCGCCTTGTCGGTCTTGTCTGTCATGAGCCCCCCTCTTAGCTTGATCGATCAAGAGATGCAAACCGAAGCGCTCCTCGCCTAGCCCCTTGATGAAACTATATAATCTACTTACGCTTACCTCCTCAATATAGACCAGCGCCTCTGTTCAATCAGGAGGCGCGATGTCACCCGGAGGATAATCAATGAGCCACCAGCTGAGCGAGATGAAGACTGACGCTGACAGTAGCCCACTTAAAGGGCTCAAGGTGATCGACTTAAGTGGCCTGCTCCCTGGCCCCTTTGCGACCGCGATCCTCGCTGATCTTGGAGCGCAGGTGACCCGCATTGAGGCACCAAGGCGCCCTGACCTCACGCGCCACCTCCCGCCTATGTCTGGAGATCAGAGCGCCGCGCACCTCAGCCTCAACCGAGGGAAGCGCAGCGTCGCCCTCAACTTAAAGCACCCTAAAGGCGTCGCGCTCGCGCGCCAGCTTATCGAGGGCGCGGATGTGCTCGTTGAGCAGTTTCGCCCCGGGGTGATGGACCGGCTAGGCTTAGGCTATGAGGCCCTCTCGACGCTGAACCCTCGCCTCATCTACTGCTCGATCACAGGCTACGGGCAGACCGGCCCGCTCTCACACCGCGCAGGGCATGACATCAACTACCTCGCCCTCTCAGGGCTCGCGAGCTATGGGGGCTCACCTGCCGGGCCAAGCCTGTCCGCGACCCAGGTCGCCGACATCGCTGGGGGCTCACAGCCCGCGGTGATCGCGATCCTCGCGGCCCTCCTCGGGCGCGCCCAGCATGGCCGTGGTCGGCATCTGGACATCTCGATCAGCGATGGCGCGCTCGCCCTCAACGCCCTCACCTTGAGTGGCGCTCAGCTGACGGGTGTCGCCCCAACCCCACGCGGTGAGCTCCTGAATGGGGGCACGCTCTACGATTACTACGAGACGGCAGATGGCCGACACCTCGCGATCGGGGCCTTGGAGCCTCAGTTCGCGACGCGCTTATTGACTCGGCTCGGTCACCCCGAGTGGCTCGGGGAGCTGTTGAAGCCACCCGCTGAGCAAGCGGAGCTGAAGCGCTCCTTACAGGCGATGTTTAAGCGAGAGCCTCTGAGTCACTGGCTCGCGTTATTTGAGGGCGAGGACTGCTGTGTAGACCCCGTCTTAAGCCTGACAGAGGCCGTTGAACATCCACATTACCAAGCGAGGGGGCTCTTTACGCACTACCCTACACAAGGTGGCCCGATGGCCGTCATGCACGCGCCCCTAGGGTTCCCTCAGCCTGAGATCGACGTAGCGCAGAGCACAGGGCTTGGGCCTGAGTTGAACGCCCAAGGCGCCGAGCTCCTCAGAGCGCTTGGCGTTGATGAGCGTGAGCTTGAGGTCCTGCGCGCTGAGGGCGTCACGCTCTGAACATAGAGCCCCGCGCGTCAGCTCATGGAGCCCCGCGCGTCAGCTCATAGAGCCCCGCGCGTCAGCTCATAGAGCCCCGCGCGTCAGCTCATAGAGCCCCGCGCGTCAGCTCATAGAGCCCCGCGCGTCAGCTCATGGAGCCCCGAGCGTCAGCTTACGGCATATCGTAGCCGTGGCTCCCCTTCTTAGGTCGGATCGGGGTCCCCGCGCTGAGATGCTCATTCCATGTGCTCGTCGCGTGGCCGTTATCAACCTCTGTCATCGTGATACAGTCGGGGACGGGGCAGACGATCTCACAGAGGTTACAGCCTACGCACTCTGACTCATCTACCACGGGGACGCTGCTCCCATTGGGGTCTGGGTGAATACACTGGTGCGCGCCGTCATGGCACGCGACCATACAGCGGTTACAGCCGATACACTTTGAGGCGTCGATCTTAGCGACGCTCTCATAGTTAATGTCAAGGTCACCCCAGTCAGAGTAGGCGGGGATCGCCTTACCCGTGAAGTCATCGAGGGTCTCATAGCCCTGCTCCGTCATGAAGCGGGTGAGGCCGTCGATCATATCCTCAACGATCCTGTACCCACGGAGCATCACCTCGGTACAGACCTGAACGGATGAGGAGCCAAGCGCGATAAACTCAACCGCGTCTCTCCAGTTCGTCACCCCACCGATCCCGCTGATTGGGATGTTAAACTGGGGGTGACGGGCGAGCTGAGCGACCATGTGGAGGGCGATCGGGCGCACCGCGGCGCCACAGTAGCCTCCATTGGTGCCCTTGCTCCCAACCACAGGCTGTGGAGCCATTCGCTCAAGGTCCACGCCGATGATGCTCTTGATCGTGTTGATCAGCGAGACGCCATCAGCGCCCCCCGCCTGAGCCGCGAGGCCGTGCGGGGTGATGTCACCGACGTTGGGGGTCAATTTCACCAGCACGGGGATACTTGAGTACTCCTTTACCCATGAGGTGATCTCTTGGTTCACCTTGGGCTCCTGGCCGACCGCAGAGCCCATCCCACGCTCACACATACCGTGCGGGCAACCAAAGTTAAGCTCTAACCCATCCGCGCCCGCGTCGATCGAGCGCTGGACGACCTCCTTCCACTCCTCTTTAGTCTCAACCATCAGCGAGGAGATCACCGCGTGCTTCGGGAAGAGGCGCTTGACCTCCGCCATCTCCTTAAAGTTAGCGTCAAGGCTACGGTCGGTGATGAGCTCGATGTTATTGAAGCCAGCCGCTCGCTGACCACGCCAGTGGATCCCACCAAAGCGTGAGGAGACGTTCTGAATCGGCTGGCCGAGGGTCTTCCAGACCGCCCCACCCCAGCCCGCCTCAAAGGCGCGCATGATCTGTCGACCCGAGTTCGTAGGAGGCGCAGAGGCCAGCCAGAATGGGTTAGGGGAGATGATCCCCGCTGTGTTGGATGTTAGGTCCGGCATGAGCCACCTCCCGTAAGAAATGCGTGAATCGCGTGGGCCGCCTGGTCGCCCTCTGCGACCGCGTTAACCACCTCTTTACCGCCGTTACGGCAGTCACCACCTGCGTAGACCCCCTCCGCCGCGGTCGCCCCCTGCTCATCGGTGACGAGCCTACCGCGCTCGACCTCAACCCCAAGGCCTGCGGTGAGCGCCCCGAGCTTCCCCTGCCCGATCGCTAAGAGGACGAGGTCAGCAGGTAACGAGAGCGTCTGCCCTGCGATCGGCTGTTTCTGCTCGTCCATCGCCTGAAAGGTCACGCCGGTGACCTTACCGCCCTCGCTAGAGAAAGACAGCGGTTGGGCGCGCCAGCGGGCCTCAACACCCTCACGCTTGGCCTCGCTCCACTCATGCGCGTAGCCTGACATCTGCTCTTCACCGCCACGGTAGGCGAGGGTCACGCGCTCCACTCCGAGCCCCTTCAGCTCTCGGACCGCGTCAAGGGCGGTGTTCCCTCCCCCGATCACCACCGCCTGCGTGACCCCGCTGAGGTCGAGGGCGGTCAGCTTCATCTGCGCGATAAAGTCCACCGCGCCCTGCACACCTTGAGCGTCTGCCCCAGGGAGCGAGAGGAGCGAGTCCTCTCCCAGCCCAAAGCCCACAAAGATCGCGTCAAACTCTGCCTTGAGCTCATCCCAGCTCACCTGGTCCGGCACGCTCTGGTGGGAGCGAATGTCGATCCCACCAATCGAGAGGACCCACTCGACCTCGCTGAGTGAGCGGTCGGACTTCATCTTATAAGACGCGATCCCGCTCGTGTTCAGCCCACCGAGATAGTCACCCTTCTCGATGATCGTCACCTGGTGGCCATAACGCCGTAGCCGATGCGCGGCCGCTAGGGAGGCAGGACCACCGCCTATGCAAGCGACTTTCTTGCCTGTGTCAGCGCCCGCCTCATAAAAGGTGCGCCCCGCCTCAAAGGCGGCGTCGGTCGCGTAGCGCTGGAGCTTCCCAATCTGGATCGCGGGTTGCTCCATGTTGTTATAGACACAGCTCCCAACACAGAGGGTCTCTACGGGACAGACGCGCGCGCAGCTCATACCGAGGATGTTCGAGTCAAAGATCGTCTTCGCTGCGCCCTCAACGTTGTCATTCGCGATCCTGCGGATAAAGGTCGGGATGTCGATCCCTGTTGGGCACGCGGTGATACAGGGCGCGTCATAGCAGTAGAGGCAACGGTTCGCCTCTACCGCCGCCTGGTTGTCGTCATACGCTTTCTTGAAGTCTTTAAAGACGAGCTCAGCGCGGTTAGGGGGTAGCGCTTGATTCATCGCGTCTCCTTTGCTGGGTAGCTTGGTGGCAGGGGGGTAGCGGGGTGGGGCTCTCGGTGAAGAGCGCTCAGCCCTCGAAGTGTTGGTCGGTGATGTCTAGGCCACGATCGACGATCGCGAAGCACTCGAGCAGCTGCTCCTCGGTGATACACAGCGGTGGGTTACACATGAAGCTCCCCCAGCGCACGAAGGTGAACAGGCCGTTGTCTCTGAAGAACGCGCCGAGCTTCTGCATCGCCTCACTCGTGCCGTTATAGGGCGCCATGCGCTCCCCTTGGTTGTTCTTACGGAGGTCCATCATCCCAAACAGCCCGAGGCAACGCCCCTCCTTCACCGAGGGATGCTTAGCCTGCAGGCGGTCCATCTCAGAGCGCATCACCGCCCCGAGCCGGGTAGCGTTGCCGAGCAGGTCCTCTTCGAGCATCACGTCGATCACCGCCTCAGCGGTCCGCAACGCCAGCGCGTGAGAGTTATAGGTCAGCCCTCCAGGGAAGACGTTCTCGCGGAAGTGCTCGGCGATCGGGTCGCTGACCCCCATCACCCCAAGCGGTACGTAGGAGCTCGTGATCCCCTTCGCGAAGGTGACAATATCGGGGACGACGTCGAAGTGCTCAAAGGCGAACAGCTTCCCTGTGCGACCCCAGCCCGCCATGACCTCATCACAGACCATCAGGATCCCATACTTTTCAAGGATCGCCTTGAGGCCCTTGAGGTAGCCCTTGGGTGGAGGCAAGACCCCGTTCGTGCCCGTGACCGTCTCGACGAACATCGCCGCGATCTTGTCTGGGCCCTCATACATGATGACCTCCTCGATATACTCGAGGTTCCGAGCGGTGATCTCCTCTTCGGTCACACCAAAGCTGTAGTGATAGGGCCACGGGTCCATCACCTTGATGTACCCTGGCCCACCTGGCTCATTGGCGAGACGGCGAGGGTCACCTGTCAACTGCATACAGGCGTTGGTCGCGCCGTGATAGGAGCGATAACGGCTGATGACCTTCTGGCGACCGGTGTATGTGCGCGCCGCGCGTAGCGCGTTCTCGTTCGCCTCTGCGCCCCCGAGCGTGTAGAAGAAAGTGTTAATGTCGCCAGGCACAAGGGAGGCGAGCTTCGCTGAGACGCGCGCGCGCTCCTCTGTCGCGGTACCAGGGAAGACGTATAAGAGCTTATCGATCTGCTCCTTCATCGCCGCCCTGACCTTGGGGTGCCCATGGCCGATGTTAACGCTCATGAGCTGGGAGTTGAAGTCATAGTAACGCTTCCCCCCCGGCTCATACATGAAGATCCCCTCAGCGCGCTCAACTGGGATCGGGTTCACCGAGCCTGTCGCCGTCCAGGTGTACATGCTGTGCTCTTTACAGAGCTTGATCATCTCCGTCGCGTCCATGGCGTGCCTCCTTAAGACATCCAGGTCGTGTCGCTCTGGAGCGCCCACTTACTGCTGATCTTGCGAGGGCGTGTCCAAAAGCGGAACCCATCCCATCCGGTGATGTTGCCGTGACCGAACTTGGAGTCGTTCCAGCCTCCAAAGCCAAAGGGCTCACGAGGGACAGGGACGCCGATGTTCACGCCACACATCCCCGCAGAGACGCGCTCCATAGCCCTCTTGGCGACCTCACCGCTCGTGGTGTAGATGGCGCTCGCGTTACCATATGGGTTGTTGTTCTCGATCTGGAAGGCCTCCTCGAGGGTGCTGACTCGGACAATCGAGAGCACAGGGCCAAAGATCTCCTCACAGCCCGCGGGCATATCGGGGCTGACGTTGTCGAGGAGGGTCGGCCCGACCCAGTACCCCTCTGGGCCACCGCTCTGCTTGCGTCCATCGACGAGGACCTTCGCTCCCTGTTGCTCGGCTTCGTTGATGTACCGGTTGATGCGCTCGACCGAGGAGGCGTTGACAATGGCGCCGATGTCCTCGCCGAGCTTAATCTGCTCCGAGTGTTGGCGGACCGCGTCGATGATGTGGTCAACGTCACCCACCGCGAGCAAGACTGAGGCCGCCATACAGCGCTGACCTGCACAGCCGGTGTAGGAGGCGGTGACGTTCTGAGCGGTGAGCTCAAGGTCTGCGTCAGGGACCACAATGAGGTGGTTCTTCGCGCCACCAAGGCACAAGACTTTCTTGCCGGTCTGCGCGGCGCGCCCATAGACGATCTTCGCGACGCGGGTCGAGCCCACGAAGGCGAGCGCGCCGATGTCCTCGTTGTCACAGAGCGCCTCAACCGCGTCTTGACCGCCGTTCACGACGTTGAAGATCCCGTCCGGC
>Ga0181594_10005867_pt1 | contig 10700 bp, 8 predicted proteins | sample 071ome_18_FD_145603 | JGI IMG/M metagenome (GOLD analysis project Ga0181594, IMG submission 145603) | Coastal salt marsh microbial communities from the Groves Creek Marsh, Skidaway Island, Georgia - 071413BT metaG (spades assembly) | ecosystem: Environmental > Aquatic > Marine > Intertidal zone...
CGGCGGCATGCCGTCAAGCGGCAAGGCTTTGCGTTCAATCCGCGCCAACTCCTCCAACCACAACTGCTTGGCCTCCTCCACGGTGCGTGGCAGCCGCGCCAGCTCACGCACCACCACACGCTGCTGCCACGCTGGCGCGTTTTGCGTGCGCAACACTTGGAGCTGGACCTGCGCCGCTTCACGTTGCTGGCGCAGCGCCTGCTCGGGTTGGGCCAACTGCATTTGCAGCTGCTCATAGCGCTCGGCGTACCAGCCGCGCACCGCCGACTCGGCCGGGTCATGCATCAGCTGCTGCTCTTTAATACCAACCGCTTCGAGTTGGGCCACATAAGCCAACGGCGGTACAGGGTTGTCGGTTTGCTTGATCGATAACCATGTCACGGGCAGCAAAAAGGCCAAAATGAGCACGATGTACTGCGCCACTTGAGTCCAGGTGATGGCTCGCATGCCGCCCAAAAAAGAACACACCAAAACCCCACCCAACCCCAAAAACACCCCCAATTCAAACGCCACCCCAAGCAGCCGCGACACAATCAAACCGACCCCCACAATTTGTGCCACCACATAGGTGAACGACACCACAATCACCGCCACCACACCAATCAAACGCGGCCAGGGCTCGCCGTAGCGCGCGCCCAAAAAGTCGGGCACGGTGTATTGGCCAAATTTGCGCATATACGGCGCCAGTAAAAACGCCACCAAGCAAAAGCCACCGGTCCAACCCAGTAAAAAAGCCAAGCCGTCAAAGCCCGACAAATACAACGCCCCCGCCAAACCCATGAACGACGCCGCCGACATCCAATCGGCCGCCGTGGCCATGCCGTTGTACATGGCCGGTACGCGTCGGTCGGCCACGTAGTAGGCGTCGGGTTGGGTGGTACGGCAGGCCAAACCAATGCCGGCATACACCAATACGGTGCCAACCAAAAACCCCAAACCAAGCCAAGCCTTGGGCACACCCATCCATTCCAGCGCCATCAACGCCAGCACAGCAATCAACAACAACAGCACCCAACCACCGTACAGTTGGTGCAAGCGCCGAACGTTAAGGTTTGAGGCCACGGCTTTAGCGACTCCGCCCTGGGCGCTCGGGCGCGTTCTCGGCGCCATCGCTGGCTTGGCGCTCGAGCATGTCAAAGCGACGATCCAGTTGCCGCATACCCCACGCATACACCAGCACCAACAGCCAAAACCCCACCAAAGCGCCCTGGGCAGTCCACCCGTACACCCGCGCCCACGGCGTCTGGCCGGGCGCCAGCGAAGACACCAACCAGGGCACACCAAATACCAACCCCAACCACACCACGCCCAGCGTCCATGTCAGGCGCACCGTGCCGCGCCAGTGGCGCTGGCGTCTCTCAAGTGGCGTAAGGCGAGACTGGCTCATGGCCAAGCATGATGCCACGCCCATTTGGCTCTAGCCAGCACCAAAAGCGTGCAGTACAGTGCAGCCATGCCGCTTGCGCCAGCGACTGCACCCGTCCCATCGGTCGCGGACAACACCGCCACCGACATGGCGCTGCTCGGCCAACCGGTGGGTAGCTTGTTGCGGCGGCAGCCGGTCTACGCACCGCTGCAAGCCACTGCACAACAGGTTGCCCAAATCATGCAAGACCAGGGTGTGAGCTCGGTGCTGCTGGTTGAAGACGGGCGGCTGCACGGTATCGTGACCGACAGCGATTTGCGCAACCGGCTGCTGGCCAAGGGCTTGCCCGCCGACACACCGGTGGTGCAGCTGGCCACCATGAACCCCCATACGGCACAAGCCAACGAGCCGCTTTTTAAGGCCCTCATGACGATGGCCAGGCACGACATTCACCACCTACCGGTGATGCATGAAGACAACGTGACCGGCATGCTCAGCACCCAGTCGGTGACCCATTGGCTTAGCACCTCGCCGGTTTTTTTAGCCAGCACCATTCACCGCCAAAACGACCTGGCGGGCCTGATTCGCGCCGTTCAAACGGTGCCGCAGCTGCTCGCACGCATGGCACAAAACCACGCCACGGCGCAAAGCATAGGCCATGTGGTCACCAGCATCACCGACGCGGTGACGGTACGTTTGTTACAAATGGCCGAGACCGAGTTGGGCCCACCCCCGGTTGATTACGCTTGGGTGGCCGCAGGCTCGCAGGGCCGCAGTGAGCAAACCGCACAAACCGATCAAGACAACTGTCTGGTGCTGGCTGACACCTATCGCGCCACCCACCACGCCGACTATTTTCAAGCCCTGGCAACCCGGGTTTGTGACGGCCTCAACGCCTGTGGCTACGTCTACTGCCCGGGCGAGATGATGGCCATGAACCCCACATGGCGCATGTCGCTGAGCGCTTGGGCGCAATGTTTCAGCCATTGGATCGCGCAACCCGACCCCAAGGCGCTGATGCTCACCAGCGTATTTTTTGATTTGCGAGCGGTGTATGGTCAAGCCAACCTGCTCAGCAGCTTGCGCCAAGGCGTTTTGGAACAAGCCAAGGGAAACGGTATTTTTCTTGCGCATCTCATTCGCAACGCGCTTTCCCACACCCCACCGCTTGGTCTATGGGGGCGGCTGCAAACCGCGCGCACCGGCGAGCATCGTGGCACGATTGACCTCAAGCACAGAGGCTTGGTTCCCATTGTTGACTTGGCCCGGGTGTACGCGCTGGCTGGGCAAGTGGAAGCCGTGAACACCATGGAGCGCTTAAGCCACAGCACCCAAGGCGGCGAAGTAAGCGTGGAAGGCGCGCGCGATTTACTCGACACATGGGCGTACCTAAGCGATTTGCGGATACAACATCAACGCAGGCAAATTGAACGCGGCGAGGCGCCGAATAACTTTTTAAAACCGAGCGAGTTATCGAATTTTGAGCGTCAGCATCTCAAGCAAGCGTTCGCCACCATCGCCACCTTGCAAGAAGCCCTTGGTCAGCGCCATCAGGCGGGCCGGCTGTAAGACGGCAACGCCAAGCCTCAACCCATTGCTAGTAACGCAGCCGGGCCTGCCAGGTTTGGCGCGCGGCGTGCAGCGCTTGCGCCAACGTCCCAATCCCTTGAGCCTGCAGCAAGGGCATCAAGCGCAGCCACACCTGTGCCGTCAGCAGCGCATCGCCCAAGGCGTGGTGGCGGTCGTGCACCGGCAGGCCCAAGCGGTGGGCAATGGCGTCCAGCCGATGTGAACCTTGCTCGGGGTGCAGCACCGCCGACAGCAGCAGCGTATCGAGCACCGGCTGGTCAAAGTGCAAGCCGGTGCGCGCGTGCGCCAATTCCAAAAAACGCATGTCAAACGCCGCGTTGTGCGCCACCAAAACGGTGGCACGGGCAAAGCTGTGCAAGTCGGGTAGAGCCTGCTCCAGCGTTGGCTGACCGGCCAGCATGGACGGGGTCAGCCCATGCACCGCTTGCGATGACACGCTGACGCGGCGCCGCGGCGCCACCAATTGATGCAGGGTTTCGTGCCGGCGCAGTCGCTGGTTGACCACCCGCACCGCTCCGATTTCAATGATTTCGTCGCCCTCGCTGGGATTAAGCCCGGTGGTCTCTAAATCGAACACGGTGTAGCTTAGCTCAGCCAACGGGCGCTCCGCCAAGGCATGGCTTGGCTTGGACGTTTGGAAAATATCAAAGTCAAAAAACTCGGGGCGCTCGTCATCCGCCGTCAACGCGTCGCCTCGCCCCGGTGCCTCGGTCAACGTCTCGCCGTGCCAGACATCGAGTTCGACTTGGTAAAGCACCGCCTCGCCCACGCACCATTGCACTCCCAGCGTATGGGGGCTCGGTAGCCATCGCCACTGCAGCGCATGACCAACGGCGTGTGGGTGACTTTGTAAGACGTCCCAAGCGTGCTGTACCCAAAGCAAGGGGGGCACGCGCACCATGACATCGGGGGCTGGCTGCACCACCACTTCAGCACCCAATTGGCTGGCCAACCAAGGTCGCGTTGCAGCCAGCAACGCCGCAGCCTTGATGGGCGCAGCCGCCTGCGCTGACCACTGCGCCAACGCCGCAGCCCGACTAGGCCAAGGCTGGAGCACCACAAGCGTGGCCGCGCCGTGGGTATCGAGACGGTTTTGGTCGCGGCCGGTGTCCAGCAGCGTGGCGCGAATCATCAGCGGCTGCGCCGGCCCGCCCGCGCCATCCACCCACACCACTTGCGGTCGTGCTTGGCCGACCTGTTGCTCGCGCAACAAAAAGTCCGTGGCCTGCGTCCACAGCGTAGGGTCGTTGAGCACCTCACCCATCAAGCGTCCAATGCCCACCCACACCCTGGCCCCCGGGCCTGGGGCGACAGGGCGCAACACGTCGCACGCCGCTTGGTTGTACAGCATGATTTCACCACTGGCGTGACACACCACAACACCCTCAGTCAACTCCGCCACCAAAGCTGCCAGCACACGCCGGTCTCTGGCCAACGATTGCGTGGCCTGAGCCACATGCTGCTCGAGTGCCTGGGTGGCTTGTTGGCTTTGGCGCAGCGCATCGGTCAGCGTGGCATGACGCCAAGCGTGCTGTTGCCGCCAACGCCGGTGCGCCACCCACGCCGCCAACGGCAGGGTCAGGACTGCCAAGGCCAATGCCATCGCTCCGTGTGCCTGCCACAGCGCCAGCGCTTGGTCGCGCGCCACCGCGGGTAAGGCGCTCCACCACAACAGCGTCACCGCTGCCACCACCACCCCAACCCCCAGCCACGCCGTCAACGCCTGCTTAAGCCAGCTCCACGGTGTTTGGCCGGCGCGCGCCGCCATGCTAGCCCTTAGCCAACGCCTGCCAGGTGGCCACCACGGTGTCGGGGTTGAGTGAGATCGACGCGATCCCTTTATCTTTTAACCACCGCGCAAAGTCTGGGTGATCGCTTGGTCCCTGCCCACAAATACCGATGTATTTGCCCTGCGCTCGACAGGCATCAATGGCACGCTCCAGCAGCGCCAGCACGGCCGGGTCGCGCTCATCAAAGTCATTGGCCAACAACTCAAGGCCGGAATCCCGATCCAACCCAAGTGTGAGCTGGGTGAGGTCGTTGGAGCCTACCGAGAAGCCATCGAAGTACTGCAAAAAGGCCTCAGCCAACACCGCGTTGCTTGGCACCTCACACATCATGATGAGACGCAGGCCGTTCTCGCCACGCTTCAATCCGTTGTCCTGCAGCAACTGCACCACGCGCTCGGCCTGCGCCAAGGTGCGCACAAACGGCACCATCACCTCAACGTTGGTTAAGCCCATGGTCTCGCGCACGCGCCGTAACGCCTCGCACTCCATGGCAAAAGCAGGGGCAAAGTCAGCGCTTAAGTAGCGTGCCGCCCCACGAAAGCCCAGCATGGGGTTTTCTTCTTCGGGTTCGTAACGGCTGCCCCCAATGAGCTTGCGATACTCGTTGCTTTTAAAGTCAGACAGCCGCACGATCACTGGCTTGGGCCAAAACGCTGCCGCAATGGTGGCCACGCCCTCGGTGATTTTGTCTACATAAAACGCGCGCGGCGAGACATGTCCCCTGGCCACAGACTCCACCGCCAACTTCAACTCGGCGTCGACGTTGGGGTATTCCAAAATCGCTTTGGGATGCACGCCAATGTTGTTGTTGATCACAAATTCAAGCCGTGCCAACCCGACCCCGGCGTTGGGCATTTGGCAAAAGTCAAACGCCAACTGAGGGTTGCCAACGTTCATCATGATTTTTAGGTCCAGCTCGGGCATAGCCCCGCGCGGCACCTCGGATACCTCCACCTCGAGCAAGCCCTCGTACACATAACCGGTATCGCCCTCAGCGCAACTCACGGTCACCAACATGTCCTCGCGCAGTGTCTCGGTGGCATCGTGGCATCCCACCACCGCTGGGATACCCAACTCCCGCGCAATGATGGCCGCGTGGCAGGTGCGCCCCCCACGATTGGTCACGATGGCACTGGCGCGCTTCATCACCGGCTCCCAGTTGGGGTCAGTCATGTCGGTAACCAACACATCGCCGGGCTGCACCCTATCCATTTCGGCAGGGCTTTGCACCAAGCGCACCGGGCCGGCACCGACTTTCTGGCCAATCGCCCGACCCGAGGCCCGCACCTCGCCCTTGCCCTTGAGCGCAAAGCGCTGCTCGGACACCGCGCCAGCCTGACTCTTTACCGTCTCTGGCCGTGCCTGCAAAATGTAGAGTTGCCCGTCTTCGCCGTCTTTGCCCCACTCAATGTCCATCGGACGCCCGTAGTGCGCTTCAATGCGCATGGCCACGCGGGCCAGCTCATGCACCTCTTGATCGCTTAGGCTGTAGCGGTTGCGCTGCGCCACGTCAACGTCGCGCACCGCCACCAATTGCCCACTGTCTTGCCGTGCTTGCTCACTGGCAAACACCATGGCTTGCAGCTTAGACCCCAAGCTGCGCCGCACAATCGCTTGATGTCCGCGCTCCAGCATGGGCTTGTGCACATAAAACTCATCGGGGTTCACCGCCCCCTGCACCACCATCTCACCCAAGCCGTAGCTCGAGGTAATAAACACCACGTCGGAAAAGCCCGACTCGGTGTCCAGGGTAAACATCACACCGGCGGCACCCGTGTCGGATCGCACCATGCGCTGCACGCCGGCCGACAGTGCCACCGCGTCGTGCGCAAAGCCCTTATGCACACGGTAGCTAATAGCCCGGTCGTTGTACAAAGAAGCAAAAACTTCTTTGATTTTGACCAGCGTATCCTCAATGCCACGTACGTTCAAAAAGGTTTCTTGTTGCCCAGCAAACGAGGCATCGGGCAAATCCTCGGCAGTCGCCGACGACCGCACCGCAAAACTTCCACTGCCTTCGGTGTCAAGCGCAGCAAACGCCGAGCGAATCGCTTGCTCCAGCGCCTGCGGCAGGGGCTGCTGCTGCACCCACTGGCGGATGGTGGCACCGGTTTGCACCAGAGCCGGTACATCGTCGGCGTTCAGCGCCGCCAGCGCCTCGCTGATGCGCCGATCCAAACCCTGATGCGACAAAAACTCACGGTAAGCGTGGGCGGTCGTTGCAAAACCGGTGGGCACCCGAACGCCCTCGGGCAGTTGCGAGATCATCTCGCCAAGACTGGCGTTTTTTCCGCCAACCCACTCCACATCGCTGTTGCGCAACAGCTCAAACGGAACAACTAAATCGGTGGCGGCAAAGCGCTCAGACATGGAACTCTCCAATTAACTCGCAAGCAAACGCCCTTGTGGCCCCCGCTGCCACGAAGGTGGTTAACATATCAAACAGCCACAAAGCGTGGCCAACCCGCTATTGTAAAAAACCCGAGATTTCGCCATGCCCAACCGCTCCGTGTTTTTTTTATCGGACAGCACCGGCATCACCGCCGAAACCTTTGGTCACGCCATTTTGGCGCAGTTTGCCGTGACCCCGCGCCAAGTTAGGCTGCCCTTTGTCAACAGCGCCGACAAAGCCCGCCAAGCCGTAGCGCAAATCAATCAAGCCGCCCGCGCCGAAGGCAAGCCGCCGATTGTGTTCAGCACCGTGGTCAACGAAGAGGTCTTGGCCATCATTCAGGCGGATTGCCAAGGCCAGTTGATGGACTTATTTGGCACCTTTGTCGCGCCGCTGGAGCGCACCTTCAACCTCAAAAGCAACCACCGCGTGGGGCGCTTCAGTGAAACTGCGCAAACGCAGGCGTACCTCAATCGCATCGACGCCATCAACTTTGCGCTCGCCCACGACGACGGGCAAAGCGCGCGCGACTTGGCCAGCGCCGAGGTTATTTTGGTGGGTGTCAGCCGCAGTGGCAAAACGCCCACCAGCCTGTACCTGGCGATGCAGTACGGTATCAAAGCGTCCAACTACCCACTGATCCCTGAAGATTTTGAGCGTCAACGTCTGCCGCAAGACTTGATACCGTACCGCCAAAAGCTTTTTGGGCTCACCATTGAGCCCCAGCGCTTGGCTGATATCCGGCACGAGCGGCGCCCCGATTCCACCTACGCCAGCTTGGCCAACTGCCAATACGAGGTCGCCCAGGCCGAGGCCATGATGCGTCGCGAGGGTATTCAGTGGCTCTCCTCAACCACCAAATCCATTGAGGAAATCGCCACCACGGTATTACAGCAGGTGCTGCCGCAACACCTGAATTACTGATCGGCGGGCTTGCGGCGCGCGCGCCCAACGTGCGCGTGACGCGCCAAGATAAAGTTGGCAAATACCTTAAGCCAAATCGTCACGCCCCCCATGGCGTTCCACGCTTCATAAGGCGGCTGCTCAATCAGCACCCACAACACCGTGGCCGCCGCAACGGTGCCTCCCAGCAGGTTCACCACGGCGGCGTAGGGCGCCACCCGGGCTGGGTCGGGTGGCGGCTCACCACGGCGTAACGCCACGCGTGAAAAATCGCGCTGAACCGCGATCCGCCACGCCTCTCGCAGCCACACCACCGCCAGCACCACCAGGCCGAGCAGCAAAATCCAATTCAGCACAACAAAGACGTAAGCGTGCACGCAAACTCCATACAAAAAAACCCGCCGGCAGCCAACTACCGGCGGGCTTCAAGTTTACAGGGGTCGCTTCAGCCCTACCCCTGCCGCGTATCAATGACCGGTGGCCGCCCCTGAACCCTTGGGTACACGAATCGACTCAACCAAGTCTTGAATGTGCTGTGGCGCGGGCGCCGTGGTCTTGGCCACCAAGAACGCCACCACAAAGTTGACAATCGCGCCCAAGGTTCCGATGGCGTTGGGCTCAATGCCAAACCAGCCGTTGTTGCCGCCAACCAGCTCCACGAACTCGGTGCCCTTGATGAAGAAGATGCCCTTGTGTGCAAACACATAGAACAAAGTCACCGACAAGCCCGCGATCATGCCAGCCACTGCGCCACGGGTGTTCATGGTTTTGGAGAAAATCCCCAACATGATGGCGGGGAACAGCGACGAGGCCGCAATACCAAAGGCCAGCGCCACGGTACCTGCGGCAAACCCTGGCGGATTCAGGCCCAGATAGCCAGCCACAAAAATGGCCACCGCCATCGCGATCTTGCCCGCCAGCAGCTCAGAGCGCTCATCAATCTCAGGGTTGATCACCCCCTTGATCAAATCATGCGAAATCGCCGAGGCAATCGCCATCAACAAACCGGCCGCGGTGGACAACGCAGCGGCCAAGCCACCGGCAGCCACCAGCGCGATCACCCAGTTCGGCAACAAGGCAATTTCTGGGTTGGCCAGCACAATAATGTCCCGGTTAACGGACAACTCATTGCCTTTCCAACCTGCCGCGTTGGCCTTGGCCAATACCGCTTCGTTTTTGGTCTTGTCGTTGTAGTACTGGATTCGGCCATCACCGTTTTTGTCTTCGATCTTGAGCAGGCCCGTTTTCTCCCAGCGCTTCATCCAATCCGGACGCTCTGAGGCCAAAATGCTGCTCTCGGTCGCATACAAGTCGCCACCCGCCTTGACCGCGGTGTTCACCGTGGCGTGCAGGTTCAACTTGGCCATGGCTCCCACCGCAGGTGCGGTGGTGTACAAAATGGCAATGAAGAACAACGCCCAGCCAGCCGAGCGGCGGGCATCGGCCACTTTGGGCACCGTAAAGAAGCGCACTATCACGTGGGGCAAACCCGCCGTACCGATCATCAGCGACACCGTGTAGCTGAAGGTGTTGAGCATGCTCAGACGAGGCGAGGTGGTGTACTGGCTAAAGCCCAGGTCCGTCACCACCTGGTCCAACTTGGCCAGCAACGACACCCCCGAACCCGCAAAGTCCGAACCCAAGCCCAATTGGGGCAAGGGGTTACCGGTGAGGTTCAAAGAGATAAAGATGGCCGGAATGGTGTACGCCAAAATCAACACGCAGTACTGGGCGACCTGGGTGTAGGTGATGCCCTTCATGCCACCAAACACCGCGTAGGTAAACACAATCGCCATACCCACGTAAATACCCGTGTCCTTGTCCACTTCAAGAAAGCGAGCGAAGGCAATACCCACGCCAGTCATCTGCCCGATGATGTACGTCAGTGACGCAACCAACAAACAGATCACCGCCACGGTGCGAGCCGTTGGGGAGTAGAAGCGATCGCCAATAAACTCAGGCACGGTGAACTTGCCAAACTTGCGCAGGTACGGTGCCAGAAGCATCGCCAGCAACACGTAGCCGCCGGTCCAGCCCATCAAGAACACGGTGCCACCGTATCCAAAGCCAGAGATCAGGCCCGCCATTGAAATGAAGGACGCCGCCGACATCCAGTCAGCCGCCGTGGCCGCCCCGTTTAACACCGGGTTGACACCGCGCCCTGCCACGTAGAACTCGCCCGTGCTGCCTGCACGCGCCCAAATGGCAATGCCGATGTACAGCGCAAAGGAGGCGCCGACGACCAAGTAGGTAATGGTTTGTAAATCCATGGTTGTGCCCCTTACTCTTCTTCGACGCCGAACTGGCGGTCGAGTTCACCCATCTTTTTGGCGTACCAGAAAATGAGGATCACAAAGACGTAGATTGAACCCTGCTGAGCAAACCAAAAGCCCAACGGGTACCCACCCAACATGATGTTGTTGAGCGCCGGTGCCAGCAGAATACCGGCAAGGTACGACACAGCAAACCAAATCACGAGAACTTTGGTGAGCAGCGCCAACGTTGCCGACCAATAGCCTTGGCTGTCTTGCATGCGGAGACTCCTAAAGCGTTGAAACAACCCGGGACCAGCTGCGGCGCGCAGGCGCAACCAAAGCTCCCCAGCCCAGGCGGACTGTGTTTGCCGTGCCTTACACCTGGCTGAAAGCACGGGGCATAC
>Ga0181594_10005874_pt1 | contig 10691 bp, 9 predicted proteins | sample 071ome_18_FD_145603 | JGI IMG/M metagenome (GOLD analysis project Ga0181594, IMG submission 145603) | Coastal salt marsh microbial communities from the Groves Creek Marsh, Skidaway Island, Georgia - 071413BT metaG (spades assembly) | ecosystem: Environmental > Aquatic > Marine > Intertidal zone...
ATGAAGTGCATTTTCGCCCTTCTGGCGGAAAAGCGCCGCCAGAAGGGCAATTCCCTCGGGACTGCCGGCATCCCCCGGCAGCGCTTCGCATTGACCCAATGCGCTCAGATCGGTCGCAGCCGCACGAACATCTTCTTCCTTTCGTGAGGTGATGTAGACCTTTGCGCCAGCTCGCAGCAGACCAGCGGCGATCATCTTGCCAAGACCGCGCGCACCGCCTGTGACCAGGGCAACCTTCCCGGTCAGGGAAAACAGGTCAGCGATATCCGGGCCGGACTTGTCATTGGCCGTGTCAGCCATCTTGTATTCTCCGTTTGAAAGGTCTCAAAATCTTTTGCCTCGGGCAGGCGCCAACGCGCCGTCCATTTTTCCGCGAGCATTCAAGGATTGAGGCGCGTGCTCCGGATCTCTCCGGAACACGATGGATTAGGTCAGTTCATCTGGGTTGTCAGCTCCTCCCGACCCCAAGCCAAAGCGGGTGCGGTTAACTCGCCGAGCCCAGCCTCATTCAAAGATTGCGGTTGACGATATTCGTCTTAATAGGCATGTCAATATTTATCCGCTGTTGGCGGGTGTTTTTGGCGCGTGCCTGGTGGCCACCGACGAAATAGCAGGAAGCAGGATGACCGAGGCTTTAATCTACGATCACGTCCGCACGCCCCGCGGCCGTGGCCGGCCGGATGGATCACTTCATGAAGTTACCTCGGTCGAGCTGGCGAGCCAGCTTCTGGAAGCGCTTCGCGACCGCAACGACCTCGATACCGCGCTGCTGGACGATGTTATTCTTGGCTGCGCGCAGCCGGTGGGCGAGCAGGGCGGCGTGCTCGCGCGCGCGGCGGTTTTGAACGCCGGCTATGCGCAGACGGTGGGCGGTCAACAGGTCAATCGCTTCTGTGCCTCTGCACTCGATTCGGTGAACCAGATCGCGGCTCACGTAATGGCAGGCATGATCCAGGGTGGCATCGGGGGCGGTGTCGAATCGATGAGCCGGACGAAACTGGGCTATGACAGCGGCGCGTGGGCAGCGGATCCGGCGATTACCTTCAGCAATCATTACGTGCCGCAGGGCATAGGTGCCGATCTCATCGCCACGCTCGATGGCTACACGCGTGAAGACGTCGACAGCTATGCGATCGAAAGTCAGCGGCGCGCGGCAGAGAGCTGGGCCGAAGGCCGTTTCGACGGCGCGATCGTGCCGGTGTGCGATGCTATTGGCGAGGTTCTGCTCGATCGCGACGAGCATATGCGGCCAGGCACATCGCTCGACGATCTGGCCAAACTCAAGCCCGCGTTCGAGGGGTTGGGCAAAGCTGGTTTCGATGCCGTGGTGAAAGACGGCTATCCGCAAGTCGAGCAGATCAACTATGTCCACCACGGCGGCAACAGTTCGGGAATTGTTGACGGTGCTGGTCTGGTTCTCGTCGGGTCGGAGTATTTCGGCAAGAGTGCCGGACTCAAGCCACGCGCAAAGATCCGTAGCTATGCCAGCATCGGGTCCGAGCCGACGATCATGCTCACCGCCCCGGCGGCAGTCAGCGAAAAGGCATTGTCCCTGGCCGGCATGTCCAAGGCCGATATCGACCTTTTCGAACTCAACGAAGCCTTCGCGAGCATGATCCTGCGATACATGCGCGCGCTCGACATTCCGCATGACAAGATAAATGTGAATGGCGGTGCGATCGCGATGGGGCACCCGTTGGGCGCAACCGGTGCGATGATCCTCGGTACAGTACTCGACGAACTTGAACGGCGCGATCTCCAAACTGCACTCGTGTCGCTGTGCGCCGCGAATGGCCTGGGCACAGCTACTATCATCGAGCGCGTTTGAGCGCGTTTTCGGAGCGAACAGTAACGACATGCGACATATGAACATCTTGAAGAGCGCAGATGGCATTGCCACGCTCGTCCTCGACAATGCCGACACACCCATGAACGTCGTTTCGCAGGATTTTGTCATGGAGATGGAAGAGGCCATCTCGAATATCGCCGCCGATGCCAGTGTTCATGGGGTGGTGCTCAGATCCGCCAAGTCCGCGTTCATGGCTGGGGCAGACCTGAAGTTTCTGGTCGGGGCCTATGACAGTGGAACGATGCGCGATCATTTCGAGTTTTCGCAACGCGCAACGGCAATGCACCGGTCAATCGAGCAATCTGGAAAGCCGTGGGTAGCGATCCTTGACGGGTTGGCGCTTGGCGGCGGCTTCGAACTGGCTTTGGCCTGTCATCGCCGGATAGCCGTGAACAGTCCAGGCACGGCAGTAGGACTGCCCGAGGTCAATGTCGGGCTCTTGCCCGGATCGGGCGGCACGCAGCGGTTGCTGCGCATCGCGGGTGTGAAGGCAGCGCTCGATCTTCTCTTGTCGGGCAGGCAGGTCAGTGCCGAAGAAGCGCTGGATTTGGGCATCGTCGATGAAGTCGCGGCGCCTGACGAGGCGGCCTCCCGTGCGGCGGCCTGGCTGGCAACCAAGCCGGACCCGGTCAAGCCGTGGGACGTGAAGGGCGCGCAGCCCCCGCAAAAGCTGGGCATGCTCGTGCCGACCGATGCTGCGGACTATTCGATGGCTGCTGCTGAAGTGGCAAAGAAAGCAGGCTACAATTCGCCAGCGGCACCGGCGATCCTCTCTACGGTCTTCGAAGGCGCTCAGCTGCCATTCGACAAGGCAGTGTCGGTTGAAAGCAAATATTTTGCGCAGCTGCTTGGCAGTCCGGTGGCGCGTAACATCATCCGCACCAGCTTCATCTCTCGCAAGGCCGCCGAGAAGGGGGCGCGGCGCCCTGCAGGCGTGCCGAAATCGAAAGTCGGCAAGCTCGGCGTGCTCGGAGCGGGCATGATGGGCGCGGGTATCGCCTTTGTCTCGGCGAAGGCAGGCATCGAGGTCGTTCTGCTCGACCGAGACGTGCCGACGGCGGAGAAAGGCCGACAATACTCCGCGAAGGTGACGAAGAAGCTGATCGCGTCGGGCAAGATGACAGAGGGCGATGCCGACGTCATTCTCGCGCGGATACAGGCTGCCAACGATTTTGCCATGCTCGAAGGCTGCGACCTGATCGTAGAAGCGGTGTTCGAGGACATGGCCATCAAGGCGGAGACCACCGCCAAGGCCGAGTCCGTCATTCCCGGGCATGCGGTGTTCGGTTCGAACACCTCTACCTTGCCGATCAGTGATCTGGCGAAAAGCTCCAAGCGACCCGATCAGTTCATCGGCATCCATTTCTTTTCGCCGGTGGACCGGATGAGCCTGGTCGAAGTCATTATGGGCCGTCAGACCTCGGCCGAAACGCTTGCAAAGGCGCTCGATTTCGTTGCGCAGATCGGCAAAACGCCGATCGTCGTCAACGACAGTCGAGGCTTCTACACCAGCCGGGTTTTCCAGACGTTGATCCATGAAGGAGCTGCGATGCTCGGCGAGGGCGTACCGCCCGCCGTGATCGAAAATGCCGCGAAGGCCGTGGGCATGCCCGTAGGCCCTCTTGCTCTGCTCGACGAGCTGAGCTTTGGCTTGCCGCTATCGATCGTCGATCAGGCCATCGAACAGGAAGGTTCCAATTATCTTGTTCCTGCTGGCGTTCAGACGCTGCGTCGCATGCGCGACGAACTTGGCCGTGGCGGTCGCAAGGCGGGCGGTGGTTTCTACGAATATCTCGAGGATGGCACGAAGCGGCTCTGGCCAGGCCTTGCGGAGCATTTCCCAGAGAAGGATGACTGGGATATCGACGATCTGAAGGCGCGTTTCCTTTACGCGCAGGCTATCGAAACCGTCCGCTGCCTCGAGGAAGGCGTGATCGAGACCGCTGAAGATGGGGACCTGGGCTCGGTCTACGGCTGGTCTTTTCCGCTCTGGACCGGCGGGACGTTAAGTTACATCGACACGGTGGGCGTTTCGGCGTTCGAGCGCGAAGCGGATCGACTTGCCCAGCTTCATGGCGCACGCTTCACACCGCCAGGATTGCTGCGCGATATGGCAAGCAACGGCACGCATTTCTACGCAGCAGCCGAACAGGGCGAGCCCGCCAAAGAGGACAGCGCCGCGCTCGTTCACGGCTGAATACGAGAAAAGTCCGAACTGAAAATGCGGAGGGGAGAATAATGGACATTGGTGAAATGCCGAACGGCGATTTTCCGCTGCTCGTCCGCAATCTGCTGCCCACCGCCAACCGGTCAACCGTTCCCGGAGAGATCGTGGACGCGAGCGGCTTGCGATTTACCTATCCGCAATTCAAGGAACGGGTCGCCAAGCTTGCGGGAGCGCTGACAAATTGCGGCGTTAAACAAGGCGAGACAATCGCCGTGCTCGACTGGGACACCCATCGATATCTGGAGTGCTTTTACGCGATCCCATCGATGGGCTGCGTGCTGATGACCGTCAACATTCGCCTGTCGCGCGACCAGGCCCGCTACACGATCGACAATGCCGGGGCGACAACGGTAATCACCCATCCCGATTTCCTGCCCGTGCTCACAGAGGGTGCGCCGGACCTGAAGCTGGAGCGGATCATCGTCGTCGGCGATGCCGGTGATTTCGAACCCCCGCCCGGGGCGGAGATGGCCGAATTTTATGCCGTCACCGATACCGCCGCACCCGAATTCGACTATCCCGACATCGACGAGCGGACACGCGCCACGATGTTCTACACTTCGGGCACAACAGGCAATCCCAAGGGCGTCTATTATTCGCACCGTCAGCTATTCCTGCACACGATGTCCGTGCTCGCAACGTTCGGCACGGCACCTGCACAAGGTCGGTTTGGTGCAGACGACGTTTACATGCCGATCACGCCGCTTTTCCACGCCCACGCTTGGGGCTTTCCTTATGCCGCAACGCTCCTCGGGACCAAGCAGGTCTATCCGGGGCGCTACAACACCGACACCCTGCTCAGGCTGATCGAGGAAGAGGGAGTCACCTTCTCGCATTGCGTTGCCTCGGTACTGCGGATGCTGCTGGATGAAACCAGGGTTCGGCCGGTCGATCTTTCGGGCATGAAGGTGCTGATCGGTGGCGGGGCGCTACCGGAAGGGTTGGCCCGATCCGCACTTGAGCAGGGCATCGACATCTTCAGCGGCTACGGCATGTCGGAGGCCTGCGCGGTTCAGACCATCAATCATCTGACGGCTAGCGAAGCCGCTACCCCGTTTGACGAGCAGGTGCGCTTGCGGACCCGTCCCGGACGGCCGATCCTTCTGTGCGACGTGCGAACTGCTGCTCCCGATCTCAGCGCGACAGCGGTCGGCGAAGAAGGGGAGATCGTCTTTCGTGGTCCCTGGCTAACGCCTGGTTACTGGCGCAACGAAGAGGCGTCGGAGGAGCTCTGGCGCGGCGGCTGGCTGCATTCTGGCGACATCGGCAAGTACGGCGAAGACGGCGCGTTGCGCATCACGGATCGGGTCAAGGACGTGATCAAGTCCGGCGGCGAATGGATATCCTCGCTCCTGCTTGAAAGTCTGATCTCGCAGGTCGAGGGCGTAGCCGAAAGCGCGGTGATTGCGACGCCCGATGCCCGGTGGCTTGAACGGCCGATGGCGCTGGTCGTGCTGCGTGACGGCTGTGATCTTGACGTCGAAGCAATACGCTCTGCGCTCATGGCAGCTGCAGCAGAAGGTATCATTCCACGCTACAGCGTGCCGGAGCAGATCAAGCTCGTCGATGAGCTCGAAAAGACCAGCGTCGGAAAGCTCGACAAGAAAGTGCTCCGCGCGCGTTATGCGGATCAGGTTGGATAAGTTGGTTTCATTCGGCCAGGAAGGCCGCTTCATGAGCCTGAGGGTTAAGTCATGCAACGTTTGATCTTCGAGACGGAGCACGAACAATTCCGCGATAGCGTCCGGGCCTTCATGCAGGCGGAGGTCGGCCCCCATGCCGATCGCTGGCGCGAAGCGGGCATCGTGGATCGCGAAGTCTATACCAAGGCTGGTGAGGCCGGTCTGCTGTGCACCTGGGCAGACGAAAAATATGGCGGCGCAGGCGTCGACGATTTTCGCTTCGAGCAGATCATCGTCGAAGAAAATATGCGCCACGGTGATATCGGCTTCTACATCAACCTGCACAGCGATCTGGTTGCTCCGTACATCGCGAAACTTGGCAATGACGAGCAGAAGGATCGATTGATGCCAGGCATCGTCAGCGGTGAGACGATCCTCGCCGTTGCGATGACCGAACCGTCGGCCGGAAGCGATCTGGCCGGGATGCGGACAATGGCGGAGCAGCGCGGCGACGACTGGGTGCTGAATGGTGCCAAGACCTACATTTCAAATGGCATTCTTGCCGATGTCGTCATCGTGGCAGCGCGGACCGATCCCGACAAACCCCATGGGATAAGCCTGTTCATCGTCGAACGCGGGATGAAAGGCTTCGAACGGGGACGCAAGCTCGCGAAAATGGGCCTCAAGTCGCAGGATACCGCAGAACTCTTCTTCGACGATGTCGTGGTCCCTGCACGAAATCTTCTCGGAGAGGCCGGCAAGGGATTCCGGTATCTGACGAGTCTGCTTGCGCAGGAGCGGCTGGTTGCCGCGATCGGCTTCATGGCGACCGCGCAAGTCGCGTTTGACCTTACGCTTGAATACGTCACTGAACGGCAGGCGTTCGGAAGGCCGATCGGAACCTTCCAGAACAACCGTTTCAAGATGGCCGAAATGCGCACGAAACTCGACGTCGCCCAGACATTCATCGATCAGTGCGTCCTGCTGCTCAACGCTGGCGAACTCAGCGGTGACGATGCCGCGAAGTGCAAGCTGCACGCGAGCGAGATGGAAGCCCAGGTAATGGATGAGTGCGTTCAGCTTCACGGTGGCGCCGGCTATATGGAAGAATATAGGATCAGCCGCCTGTACACCGATGCGCGCATCAGCCGGATCTTCGCTGGAACAAGCGAAATCATGAAAGAGATAATCGGTCGCGGGCTAGGTCTGGACGAACGCAAGTTGGCTTCGCGATAATGACCCGGCCGCTCGATCTGGAACAACTGCGGTCCTATCGCGTGCCCGAGGTTCGGCAGGCTTACGGACCGAAGGACGTCATGCTCTACGCGGTGGGCGTCGGCGCTGGTCTGGCCGATTTTGATGAATTGCGCTTTGTTTACGAGGCCGGGCTCATTCCGCTCCCGACGATGGCGCTGGTCCTGGGGTCCCCCGGCTTCTGGGCGATAAATCCCGGATCAGGCATTGATCCAGACTCGGTCCTGCATGGCGAACAGTCGATGCGGCTTTTCCGGCCGCTGGAAGTGCAAGGTGAAGTCGTTGGCCGGACGAGAATTAGCAGGGTCAGTGACAAGGGAACCGGTCGAGCCGCCCTGCTTCAGATCAATCGCGAGTTGACCGATGCCCGCACTGGTGAGGCCATTGCGACCCTGGAAGACATATGGGTGTTGCAGGGGGCAGGCGGTTTCGGAGGCACCAACGTCCCGGTAGGAGAAGCAGCGCCTGAAGTGCCGCAACGCCCGGCTGACGTTTCCCAGCTACTGCCCACCGCCATCAACCAGGCGCTAATCTACCGGCTCTCGGGCGACTACAACCCGTTGCACGTCGACCCCCGCGCTGCGGCGAGGTCCGGCTTTGCCAGGCCGATCCTGCACGGCCTTGCAACTGCAGGTATCGTTGGCCGTGCGCTGGTACGACTGTGTTGCGGCAACGATCCGGCACGCCTCTCGGCATTGCGTTACCGCTTCACGGCGCCGGTGTGGCCGGGCGATGCGATCCTTGTCGAGGCATGGGCGTCAGGCGATGGCTGCCACGTCTTTCGCGCCAGCGTACCGGCCCGCGACGTCGTGGTGACGACCGGGAAGGTCGAATGCGACCAATTCGATCTCGCGCCTCTGGCAGGACTGATGGAGAATGTCGCAACATGATGGGACCAGGGGCCTTGGCCGGCGTCCGCGTCGTCGAAATCAATGCGATCGGCCCGGTGCCGCTGGCGGCGACGATGCTTGCAGACATGGGAGCCGAAGTCGTGCGCATCACGCGCCCACAGCGCGCGGATGATCCATGGGATGATGTCGGCGATACCGTCCTTCACCGCGGATGCCAGGCTATAGAGCTCGATCTCAAGACCGAGCGAGATCTGGCGCTCGCTCTTGTCGCGCGCGCTCACATCCTGATCGAAGGCATGCGGCCAGGTGTCATGGAACGGCTCGGCCTCGGGCCCGATGCGTGCTTTGAAGTCAATCCGGCGCTCGTCTACGGGCGCATGACCGGCTGGGGCCAGGCTGGGCCGCTGGCCCAGCAGGCCGGGCATGATATCAACTATCTGGCGCTGACTGGTGCACTGCGGGCAATCGGTTCCCCGGGTTCGCCGCCGCCCGTGCCGCTCAATCTGATCGGCGACTATGGCGGCGGCACGATGTTTCTGCTGACCGGCGTGCTGGCGGCACTCGTAAGCGCCCGCACCACCGGCAAAGGGCAAGTCGTGGATGCCGCGATGGTTGATGGGATCGCGATGATGTCTTCGGTCTTCCAGGCATGGCGAGCGAGCGGAATATGGAGCGATCAACGCGGCGCGAACCTGCTCGATGGAGGCGCACCCTTCTATCGCTGTTACCAGTGCGCCGATGGCGAATATATCGCGATCGGCCCGATTGAGCCGGTATTTTTCCGTGCCTTTCTTCGGGGCCTCGGTCTGCCGGAAGACATGCTCCAACATGACCGCGATCGTTGGCCGGAGATGACTGCGCTGTTCGCGGACCGTATCGCACAGCGGAGCCGCGATGAATGGGCGCAGGTGTTCGACGGAACCGATGCCTGCGTCACCCCGGTCTTGAACTGGGAGGAGGCGGCTCGTCATCCGCACAATGTTGCGCGCGGCGCTTTCGACGAAAGAGAGGGCGTTTTCCATCCGTCGCCTGCGCCGCGACTTTCGGGTACTCCCTCATCGATCGGCATCGCCACTGAAACGTCGCTCGACGAGATCCTGGCGCGCTGGTCGCTCTAGATGTCCGGGCTGGGGACGAAGCTACGCTCGGCGCAGCAGTTTCGGCTCTAATATTCAGTCGTTGTATGGATGACCCGGGGCACGGTTGGAGGAATCGCCGTCACTTGCCATGCGCGAACCAGCGCCAACGGCCAGTCCTTCCATCGTCAGGCCAAAGACGTGTTCATCCAGAAAGAGCTTCTTCCACTGCCGCGTAAGCGCGGAACGGGAATATTTCCTGACCAGCGGGGACCGGGCAGTGATGAAGCGAGCCCAGTACCATGCCCGTGCCATCAATTCGTCAGGAGCCAGCACTTCATTGACGATGCCGAGTTCGTAAGCTCTCTGGGCGGAGATCTTTTCCCCCGTCAGCAGAAAATATCCCGCCCTCACTGGATTGATCAACCTCTGGAACAAGGTCTGATACCAAGGCGCATTGATCAGAACCCATGAGCCCATTGGCGCAGACCGATGGACATGATGCGCCAGGGCTGATCGACGAGCTTGTTCCAGGCGAAGCAGCAGTGGTCGACGATGTCGTCGTAGGATTTGAAAATCCGGTTCGACAGCCAGTTGTCGCGCATGAATTGCCAGACGTTCTCGACTGGGTTGAGCTCGGGGCATCTGGGCGGCAGCGGCATCAGGGTGATGTTGGGCGGAATGACCAGTTCAGCGGAGCCGTGCCATCCGGCCTGGTCGAGGATAACGACGGCGTGTGCTCCCGGCGCGACGTGGAAGGCGATCTTCTCGAGATGCATGCTCATCGCCTCGCTGTTGCACCGGGGCATGACGATGCCGGCGCCCTTGCCTTCAGCTGGACAGATCGCGCCGAAGATCCATGCCGAGGACCGCCGTTGATCCCTCGGGGCTGATGGACGGGTCCCGCGCTTTGCCCAGCGCCGAGTGAGTTTGGTCTGCTGACCGATGCGGGCTTCGTCCTGCCACCATAACTCTACCGGCGTTCCTTTCGGGAGCCGCCGGGTGATTTGCGCCAGATGGGTAGCGAACTCTTTTTAAAAACGGCAATATCATCATCCTTCTGACCACGGTGGCGCGGCCGGGCCGAGAGCTTGCGGTAGCCCATCGCGCGAAGCTCGCGCCCGAGGGTGTGGCGCGTGACCAACAGTTCGAACTCGTCCCATATCCACTGCGCCAGATCGACAAGCCGCCAGCGCACGACGCCATGCGCCGCTGGGATCGGACCCGTCTCGACGATCTCGGCAAGCCGGGCGCGCTGCTCGTCGTTCAGGATCGAAGCCCGTCCCGGCGCCTTGCGCGTTGCCAGACCATCGGGGCCGCCCTCGTTGAACCGCAGAACCCAGTCGCGCACGATCTGCAGCGTCACGCCGGCAACCTTCGCCGCTTCGCTCCGGCTTCCGCCGTCCAGGATCAGCGCAACTGCCAGAAGACGCCGGACCTGATCCGCATCACCACTTCGTCGCGCAAACCGACGCAAATCCGCCGATGTGTAGTCAGATCGAACGCCAATCGCTGCCGCCATCGCAAGCCTCCATGTGCATGCAATGTCGAATCAGATTTTCAGCAGCTTGGGAATCCCCAACGTGAGTCAGCCTCAGCGCGCGTTGGTATAAGACGCGTGAAATCAAACCCCTGAAATCGGGAAACGCACGGCACCACGACTGAAGTTGACGCGCGCCACATAACAACCTGGAATTCCACCTTTACCTTCCTCAACGGACGACCAGAACGGGCCTCAACCCTGACGACGAATCGTAATTCATGGCTTCCTCGATCTCGTCGAAGCGGAACTCCTTGCCGATTTTCGTCATA
>Ga0181594_10005876_pt1 | contig 10689 bp, 9 predicted proteins | sample 071ome_18_FD_145603 | JGI IMG/M metagenome (GOLD analysis project Ga0181594, IMG submission 145603) | Coastal salt marsh microbial communities from the Groves Creek Marsh, Skidaway Island, Georgia - 071413BT metaG (spades assembly) | ecosystem: Environmental > Aquatic > Marine > Intertidal zone...
ACGGCCCCCTTGGCTCCCATCACGGCGACCTGCGCCGAGGGCCAGGCATAATTGACATCTCCGCGAAGATGTTTCGACGCCATGACGTCGTACGCGCCGCCAAATGCTTTGCGCGTTATCACTGTCACCTTTGGGACGGTCGCCTCGGCATAGGCGAACAGAAGCTTTGCGCCATGCTTGATCAAGCCGCCGTATTCCTGGGCCGTACCGGGCAGAAAACCGGGCACGTCGACAAAGGTCACGATGGGAATGCCAAAGCAATCGCAAAAGCGCACGAAGCGCGCCGCCTTGCGCGAGGCATCAGAATCGAGAACCCCCGCCAGCGCCATCGGCTGATTGGCCACCACGCCGACCGTACGGCCTTCCATCCGTCCGAATCCGGTTACGATGTTGCGGGCATGGGCTTCCTGTACCTGAAAAAAATCGCCTTCATCGACTGTCTTGGCGATGACTTCCATCATGTCATAGGGAAGGTTGGCGTTATCGGGCACCAGCGTATCCAGCGAAGCATCAATCCGCGCACTGTCATCGAGCATCGGAAGTTCCGGCACTTCGTCACGATTGGAACTGGGCAGGAAATCAATGAGCCGGCGCATTTGCAACAAGGCTTCCACGTCATTGTCGTATGCGCCGTCGGCAACGGACGAGCGCACCGCGTGGACGCTTGCACCGCCCAATTCCTCCGCGCTCACCGTTTCATTGGTCACCGTCTTCACAACATCAGGACCGGTGACAAACATGTAGCTGGTGTCCCGAACCATGAAAATGAAATCCGTCATCGCCGGCGAATACACATCGCCCCCGGCACATGGTCCCATGATGACGGATATCTGCGGAATGACACCCGACGCCAAAACATTGCGCTGGAAAATCTCCGCATAGCCGCCAAGGGCGTCGACGCCCTCTTGAATGCGCGCGCCGCCTGCGTCGAACAAACCGATGATCGGCGCACCATTGCGCAAGGCCATATCCTGTATCTTGGTTATTTTCTGGGCATGCGCGAGCGACAACGAACCGCCGAATACGGTAAAGTCCTTCGCAAACACATAAACCGTGCGGCCGTTCACCGTGCCCCATCCGGTGACCACACCGTCACCCGGCATTTCCGGCGCCTTGTCCATGCCAAAATCCGTGCAGCGGTGCTGTACGAACATGTCGAATTCTTCAAACGATCCATGATCCAGCAACAGCTCGATGCGCTCACGCGCCGTCAACTTGCCGCGCTGGTGCTGGGTATCGATGCGCGCCTGGCCCCCGCCAAGCCGCGCGGTTGCGCGGCGCTGCTCGAGAGATTGCAAAATATCGCTCATGGGTCCCCGATCAGAATAGGTGGTACGACAATAACCAAATTTGCCTCAGCATCGCGCTGAATTGCATCAACCCGGTGGACGATCATCCAATCCCGGCCGGACAGCCTAAGTCTATCATCGCGCAAACGCTCATGCGAGCACTACGAAAGTCCAGTTTCGGAGCACACTGGTCCCGGGCGCTGGGTGTTTCACTCCCTGTGGCCGAATACAATTGCGGCCGCCTGCATTTCCTGCCAGCGGCGGACGCGGCGGGCCGAGGCCTCGTTGTCCTCGCCCCACAGCCTGATCTGGTGATCCTCGTCCACGTGCGCAGCGGACCATGCTTCCCGCGCACTCAACTGGCCGCTGGCCGCCGCAAACGCCAGCAACGCCGACCCCGTGAGATTGGTCATCACGTGCAGGGCAGCCAGTCTCAGCGGCCTCCAGGTACCCACGCCTGCGAGGCGGTCCAGCGCTTTCCGGAAGGTGACGATCGTCGCTTCGGGCTGGTTCACGAACATTACGCCTTCCGCCAGAACAAATGGCGCGTCATGCTGTTCGCACAGCCAGTCCAGTACCGGATCCCAGGCCTTTCTTTGCTCGTCCACAAGGCTGTCGGGTTCACCGGCGCGATAACACAGCAAATCCGAGCCGGCGTATTTCACGATATCGGCCGCGACCGCCTCGGTGTCCTGCGCAACCCCGTCCAGCGCGGAATTGACGATGCGGGTAACCGGCATCGCCGCAGGATCGATCACGTCGGTCTGTGCCTGCCACTCAGCCGCCAGCGCAGCTGCGAGCGCTTTATCAGGCACACACAACACGTTGCGCGCCGGGCCGCGCACCGGCCGGCCGTCCAGGAGAACCTGATAACCGCCGTCGGACTCGCCCAGTGTCACGGACTTGTAGAATCGCTTCGGCAAGGACGACTTCAGGTCGCGCCGCGCCATCTCGATCGGGTCGATCGCCTCACCCGGCCGCGGCGCCATGTCATTTTCAAGATCGCCAGTCATCAACCCTATCCGCCGCCACGCCTATTCAGGGAAGCGCGGCATGCGAATACCGCCCTCGGGCAATTGCACCCGGCCCATGTTCATCGTCATTGCCAACAACGAATAATAACCTGTTATACCGCATATATCGACAGCGCCACGCTCGCCGAACGCCGCCACCGCGCGCTCATACGAGATATCGCTCACACGCCGGGTGTTGAGAATTTCGCTGACAAAATCGTACACGATGGTTTCATCATCCTGGAGATTGTCCGGCCGGCGCCCTTCGCGAATGGCTTCAATGGTTGCATCGGAAATGCCCTGTTTCGCCGCCAGCCTGGAATGGGCGAACCATTCAAAATCCGCTGTCCAGTGCCGCGCGACCAGCAATATCGCCAATTCGCTCAACCGCCCGGCAATGGCGCAACGATAGCGCAGGTATTCGCCCATGCTTTGCGTGAGCGTCATCAACTCGGGCGAACGGATGAATATGCCCCACGGCCCTGCAAGCGCCGCATCGCGCGATACTTCGCCGAGATGCTTGCCGCGTGTTTCAAAGAACAGGTCGATGGCCTTCTTCTGCGCTTCGTCCATCGCGTTTTCCGGGAGGGGCGGCAGCCTTGAGGGTGCGGACGCATCAGCCATGATATTACTCCGGTGAATCTTCAATCGGATCGTATTGCGCGGCATCGAAGCCGAACAAGGCGAAGGTTTTTTGCATGTGCGGCGGCAGCGGCGCGGTCACATCCAGAACGCCGCCGCGCGGGTTGGGCAGCACCAGCCGCCGCGCCAGCAAATGCAGCTTGTCGTCGATACCGGCGGGCAATGCCCGCAAAGGATCGCTGCGGCGCGGATCATTCTCCGCCAGCGGCAACGCGTATTTCGGATCCCCGATGATCGGATGGCCGATTGCCTCGGCATGCGCGCGCAATTGATGCGTTCTGCCGGTGATCGGTTTCATCGACAACCAGGCAAGCCGGGGCGCGACCTTGTCCACGATCGTGTAATAGGTCACCGAATGCTGGGCGGCATCATCGCCGTGGCGTGCAATCTGCATTTTCTCCGGATCGCCCTTGAAAGCACGGTGGGCGCCGGCACTTGCCTGCCGCTGCGACGAGCGGTGCGAGCGTTCGCCGGTCATTCCAGGTCCCTTCCTCAAAAACAGGGATATCCGTCCCTGCGGCGGGCGCGGCACGGCGCGAACCACCGACCAGTAGATCTTCTTCGTCTCCCGCTTGCGGAAAATTTCGCCGAGATCCGCGGCCATCTTGCGGGTACGCGCCACCAGCAGCACGCCGGACGTATCGCGGTCGATACGATGGACGAGGCGTGGTCTTTGTCCGTTGCGCGGCGTCAGACTTTCCAGCAGCCCGTCGATGTGACGTTTCACACCGGGGCCGCCCTGCACCGCCAGCCCAAAAGGCTTGTTGAGCACCAGGATATGGGCGTCTTCGTAGAGCGTGATGGACTGAAGGAATTCCGCATCGGCTTGCGATTCAACCGCGCGCCGCACGGCCGGCATCACCTTCGCATCAAGCCGCAGCGGCGGGACACGCACCTTGTCGCCAACATTCAAACGCACCGAGGTTTCCACGCGCTTGCCGTTTACACGCACTTCGCCCTTACGAACGATCCGGTTGAGATGCGCCATGGATAAGCCCGCGAACCGGTGACGAAACCAGCGATCGAGCCGCATGGCGTCTTCGTCTTCGACAACCTCGCATGTCTGCACACCACTCGAAGGAGTCGGGGATGCAGCGGGCCGCTCACTGGTTTCCGAACGGACCCTGGCGGGCTTTGGCTTTGACGGGCCGCCCGCGTTGGCTCGAGAACTGCTCTTGGCTGAAGCTGGTTTCAATTTGCTCAACGGCGCGCCCTCAACAAACGATCAGCTGACGGCGCGAACCAGCGCCAGCCCGGCAAACACGGCCGCGATCGACAGGCCAACCGACGCCAGAACATAGCCAGCCGTGGCCGTCATTGCACCACGTTCCCAAAGCAGCGAAACGTCGAGTGCAAATGCCGAAAACGTCGTAAATCCACCCAGTATTCCCGTCACCAGAAACAGGCGCAACGACTGGCTGGCGCCGCCTGAACGAAACGCAAACCATCCCGCGGCCAGTCCGATCAACAAACTGCCGATCACGTTCACACTCAGTGTAGCCCACGGAAACCCCGGTCCGAATGCACGCAGGCAGGCCAGGTTGACAAGGTGGCGCAATCCACCGCCAATTCCGGCGCCGAGAAATACTACCGCAAAAGCCATCATTCGGCGCTTATACTCCGGCCTGGACACCTCGTCACCGCAAGAATTGGCCAAAACCGGCCTGGCCGGGATTAGGCGCGGCTAATCTGCATCCCGGTTCTTGCGCAATCGCGCCCAATAGGCCATCCGCTTGGCGATATCCCTTTCAAATCCGCGGTCAACCGGTTCGTAGAATTTGCGCCGGCCAGTCTCCTGCGGCCAGTAGTTTTGCCCGGAAAACGCATCGGGCTCATCATGGTCATAGCGATAACCGCTGCCATACCCTTCCTGCTTCATCATCGCGGTCGGGGCGTTGAGAATGATCTTCGGCGGCATGACCGAACCATATTGTTTCGCCACGCGCTGCGCCTCGCCAAAAGCCTTGTAGGCGGCATTGGATTTTGGCGCTGTCGCAAGGTAGATCACCGCCTGGGCCAGCGCCAGTTCACCCTCCGGGGAACCCAGGAAATCATAGGCATCCTTCGCCGCATTGGCGACAACCAGCGCTTGCGGATCCGCCAGGCCGATGTCCTCAACCGCCATACGCACGATGCGGCGGGCTAGGAACAGCGGGTCTTCCCCCGCATCCAACATACGCGCCAAATAGTACAGCGCCGCATCGACGTCCGAACCGCGCACGCATTTGTGCAGCGCGCTGATCAGATTGTAGTGCCCTTCCTGCGCCTTGTCGTAGATCGGAGCACGCCGCTGCACGACATCGGCAAGATCGCTCGCGGACAACGTTTCGCCATCTGCGGCGGCCCGCCAGATTTCCTCGGCAAGCGTAAGCACAGCCCGGCCGTCGCCGTCCGCCATATTGACAAGAGCAATTCTGGCCTGTTCATCGAGGGGCAGCGCTTTGTCCTCCAATCGTTCCGCCCGCTCCAGCAATTGCTCGATTGCTTCATTGTCGAGCCGCTGAAACGTCAGTACCCGCGCCCGCGACAGAAGCGCCGCGTTAAGTTCGAACGATGGATTTTCCGTGGTCGCGCCGACAAGGATTATCGTTCCATCCTCCATGACCGGCAAAAATGAATCCTGCTGGGCGCGATTGAAACGGTGAATTTCGTCAACAAATAGCAGCGTTCCCTGCCCGCTCATACGCCGAGCGCGGGCCTGCTCGAACACTTTCTTCAAATCGCCAACGCCGGAAAAAATCGCCGATATCTGTACGAATGACAGATCCGTCTCATCGGCCAGCAGCCGCGCAACTGTCGTTTTGCCTGTTCCCGGCGGTCCCCAGAATACAAGGCTGCCAAGCGACCGCGATCGCACGAGCCGGGTCAGGATTCCATTGTCCGACAACAAGTGGGGCTGTCCAGCAACGTCGGCCAGCTTTCTCGGACGCAATTTGTCCGCAAGCGGGCGAGGCGCTTCCTTATCCAGTCCCGCGGCGGCGAACAAGTTACTCATATCCGCATTCTATAGTGTTTCGCGCAAAAGTGGATACCGCCATTGCTCCGCAAAACCGGTCAGGTCATCATGATCCGCCATTTCGGCGCTTCAACGCAGCGATCCTGGACCTTCGTCAGCACAGGTCATGGTGTCATGACTGTCGGGCACAAAGTCCGACGGCCGCCAAACACTAATCAACACCGCCAGGTTCCCGCCGGCAGTACAGCGCGAAGAAAACGGCAGCCCGCTCCAAACGCAAGCGAAAATTGATTAATTATTTCATGGCCTTTGATCAGCCGTCGCCGTGACAATATCATGTCTGGCAAGCCTGCAAAGCACATTCACTGGCATGCCCGACCGCACGATAATGTAATTTATAGTTGATTATACACAAAAATCTATCTCACCGTGCCAACACTTTAGATGATTCGTTTTGAGTAGGCGTTTTGCCAAAACCGTGCATCGGCGCGTCTTCCGGTGCAGGTGTACAAATCAACCGAGACCTGTTGGAAAACAGCCAATGGTTTTCGCCCCGGCGTGGGGACCGCCGGGTACTCAAGAAAGAAAACGCATGCACATTTTATCACTCGTCACACAAAAAGGCGGCTCAGGAAAAAGCACAATTGCATCGTCACTGGCTATAGCGGCGCACCAGGCCGGTGAGCGCGTATTCATCATCGACATGGATCCACAGGCTTCCCTCTTGCGCTGGTACAAGACGAGACGGAACAAAAAGGACATTGCCGTTGAAGCCGTTACTCCAGGAAAGCTGCCGTCGGCCGTGAAGGCGCTGGAAAAATCCGGCGTTACCCTGGTGATCATCGACACGCCTGGAACGGAATCGCCTACCACGACCGCGGCAATGAAGGTATCTGATCTTTGCATCATTCCATCCCGGCCCAACGTGTTCGACCTGTGGGCCAGCGAAAACACCCGCAAGACAATTCGCAGCCTGCGGAAAGAATATGCCTTCTTGCTGAACCAGTGTCCGCCTGCACAACAATCGGCACGTGTGGAACAGGGATCTCAGGCATTACAGGCGATGGGCGCGCTGCTTACACCCCTGATTTCAGCCCGCGTCGACCATCAGGAAGCGTCGCGGCAGGGACTGGGTGTAACCGAAGCTGCACCGCATGGAGAGGCTGCGGGAGAAATGACAGCCCTGTGGCGCAGCATCAAACGGCGTATGAACAAGGGCAAGACAAAGCCTGCGCCAGCGCGCGGCTCCGCTGCCAAAACGCTGAGAAAGGCGGCCTGACCGGCACAAAGGCGGCCTTGCGGCAACGCAAGCGCTATCAACACGCAATAAACCCCGCATGGCGCAGCCAGGCGGGGTTTGTTTTTGTTTGCCATTGGCAACGCGTTTCACCGCGAGGACGACGGTCAGCCGCCAAACACCGAGTTGAAAATCTGCCCCTTGCGGCTGATCGAAATACGCCAGAACATGCGCCGCTTGTGGTTCGACAGATATTTCAGATCTGCAGTACGTTTTATTTTCGCATCATTGATCGACAGGATGACATCGCCGGTCTGCAATCCAATTTGCGCTGCATTTGAATTGGCCGCGACATCGGCCACAACGACGGCATCAGTGAAGTCGCCAATTACGGAATATTCATCGGCCGTGGCTGGAGATACATTGACTGCGGTCAGTCCCGAAAAAGGCGTTGAACCCTTTACAACGAAAGTCTCACGTGGCGGCTTTTCCGGTGCGGGCTCGAGGCGCACGGTCACATCGATCTTGCGGCCCCGCCGCAGGACACGCAGTGTTGCGGTCTTGCCAAGCACCTTGGTCGCCAATCGGTAGCCAAAGCTTTGAGGATCGTCGACGGCCTGGCCATCAACGCTCAATATGACGTCGCTGCGCAACAATCCGCCCCGCTCCGCTGCGCTGCCCGCGATCACTTTCGACACCAGCGCGCCGGTTGGCCGTTCCAGCCCAAGGGAATCTGCTATCTCCTTTGTCACGGCCTGCAACGTCGCCCCGACCCACGGACGGCGGATCTTGCCGCCACCCTTGGCTGCGCGCACGATCACCTCAACCATGTTGACCGGAATCGCGAAGCCGATGCCCACTGATCCGCCCGTGCGGGAGTAAATCGCCGTATTGATCCCGGCCAGGCGGCCGTTCACATCGACAAGCGCCCCGCCGGAATTCCCGGGATTAATCGCCGCGTCGGTCTGGATAAAAAATCCATAGTCGGAAATCCCGGTTTGCGTTCGCGCCAACCCCGATACGATACCCTGGGTCACCGTCTGGCCAACACCGAACGGATTGCCGATCGCCAGCACCAGATCGCCGACCTCCAGCGTGTCGGAATTGCCCAACTTTATCGCCGGAAAATTTTTCCCCTTCTTGATACGCAAAACCGCAAGGTCGGTGCGTTTGTCCCGCAGAACGATTTCAGCCTCAAACTCGCGCCGGTCGGAGAGCGCCACGCGCACTTCCGTCATTCCCGCAACAACATGGTTGTTGGTCACGATCAGCCCGCTGGGATCAACGATCACCCCGGAGCCGAGAGACCTGGCGGTATTTGGCCTTTGGCCGAAAAATTGCCGAAAAAACGGATCGTCAAACAGGGGATTGCCGCGCCGCCGCACAATGCGCCGCGCGTACACGTTCACAACTGAAGGCAGGACCTTCTTCACAACCGGCGCAAACGACAGGCTGATTTGCTGCTTTGTCCCCGGCACAACACGCTGCGGCGCTACGGGCTTGTCCTGCAGCGTTTGGCGATGCGCCTGGGCCTGTGCCGGGAACGCACTGTAAATGGCGGGCAATCCGGCCAGCGTTGCGCCCAGGGCCACCGCACGCCAATAGGCGGCGGTTCGGCCACCGGAATAGCGGCTGCGCACACGCCCGCCACCGGACGGACGCTGTGTCGAAAACATACTCGTACGGTCCATCACTGGCTCCCGAATGGCTCGTCCCAGGCCCTGCCAACTTGGCGGCAATCCTTGCCCGAAGATATCCGCCAACAGATAGGGATTACGGCGGCCAATAACAATGGATTGGCGCCAAAACCCTCACAATATCGCTCAGCGTGCTCCGGCCTTGAGCAACAGCTGCACGATCTCCCGCTGGCCGCGCTGTCGCGCGTGGACAAGCGGCCTGACCCCGTCCTTGTCGGCGATATTTGGGTCGGCCCTGGCGTCGAGCAACAGGCGCACGATTTGCACATGGGCCTTGCCGCCATCCCCGAGAATGATGGCCTCCAGCAGGGTAGTCCAGCCGAGCTTGTTGATGTGGTTGATTTCAATTCCCGTTCCCAGCAGGATTTTGACTGTTTCAACATGACCATGGTGCGCCGCAGGGATAAGCGCAGTTCCCCCGTAACGGTTCACGTCCTTCAAATTGGCCCCGGCCCGAAGCGTCATCTTCAGGATGGCGTTGCGGCCCTCTGCCCCCGCGTAAAGGAAGGGCGTATCGTCGATCTTGTCCTTTGCATTCACGTTTGCGCCATTGGCAATGAGCATACGGGCGATTGCAACATGATTGTTGTGCGTCGCTATCAGCAACGACGTCCTGCCCCGTCCGTCCCGGACATCCGATTTGACACCCGCGGCCAGAGCGGCCCGCACTCCAGCCAGATTGCCGCTTTGCGCCGCCAGCAAGAGATCGCGCGGTGTTTGAGCCAATACGGCCGTAAACAGTCCAAATGAAAGTAACAGCAGGGCAAGCAACAAGGTAAGCAGCGCCAGCGGCAAGCCGCCAGGGCGAACACGCGAAAATCTTCCCACACCGCCAGTCATAGCGAGATCCTCCGTCCCCGGCAGCACCCTGATTCAGACAGCCTCGTTCTTTCACCATACAATGGCAACAAAAAGGGCGGCCCGTAAGCCGCCCTTCTACAAAATCGTTACCGTTCTGCGATGCCCAACTACGCGGTTGCTGCTTCTTCTTGAACGTTCTGCTCGACGACTGGACCGGAATCCTGCCCCTTGGCATCAGGGTCGCGATCAACAAATTCGATAACAGCCATCGGTGCGTTGTCGCCGAAGCGGAACCCCGCCTTCAGAACCCTCGTATAACCGCCGTGGCGGTCCTTGTAGCGCGGCCCCAGAACGTCAAACAGTTTGCGCACCATATCAACATCGCGCAACCGCGAGATCGCCTGCCGGCGCGCGTGCAGATCGCCGCGCTTGCCAAGGGTCACCAGCTTCTCGACGATCGGCCGCAAGTCCTTTGCCTTGGGCAGCGTTGTTACAATTTGTTCGTGCTTGATCAGCGCCTGAGCCATATTGGCGAACATTGCCTTGCGGTGTTCGGAAGTACGGTTGAGGCGGCGCTTTGAACGTCCGTGATACATTTTGGCTACTCCTGTTATGCGGCCGCCGTGCCAAGGTACGGCCGTCGATTACGCGCGGCTTGCAGCCGCGCCGCTTAGTAGTGCTCCTCGAAGCGTTTGGCCAGATCGTCGATATTATCCGGCGGCCAGCCATCGACCTCCATGCCCAGATGCAGACCCATCTGCGCCAGCACCTCTTTGATCTCGTTGAGCGACTTGCGGCCGAAATTCGGCGTACGCAGCATTTCGCCTTCGCTCTTCTGGATCAGGTCGCCGATATAGACGATATTGTCGTTCTTCAAACAATTCGCCGAACGCACCGACAGCTCCAGTTCGTCGACTTTCTTCAACAGCGCCGGATTGAACGCCAGTTCCGGAATGGACGGCGCCGCTTCTTCGCGCTTCGGCTCGTCAAAATTGACGAACACGTTCAACTGATCCTGCAGGATACGCGCCGCGTAGGCGATCGCATCCTCAGG
>Ga0181594_10005879_pt1 | contig 10686 bp, 9 predicted proteins | sample 071ome_18_FD_145603 | JGI IMG/M metagenome (GOLD analysis project Ga0181594, IMG submission 145603) | Coastal salt marsh microbial communities from the Groves Creek Marsh, Skidaway Island, Georgia - 071413BT metaG (spades assembly) | ecosystem: Environmental > Aquatic > Marine > Intertidal zone...
AAGCAGAGCTTCATGGCTGACATAAAAATCTACCGTGCGCATTTGATGATTATCAGCAGAAGCCAATCCGCTGGCATTCATAAAATCCAAAGCATCACTTATTCGGGTTGCCATTTCGCGATATCGCGACGCTTTGTTGCTTTCAGCAAAGCCCAGGGTCCAACTGTGGACTTGATGCATGTCCGCATAACCACCAGTTGAAAACGCGCGGAGCAAATTCAGTGTTGCTGCAGATTGTGTGTAGGCTTGCAGCATCTTATTAGGATCTGGAATACGCGCCTCGGGTGTGAAATCGAGTTCATTGATTATATCACCACGATAGCTTGGAAGTTCGACCCCATTTTGAACCTCGGTTGCGGCAGAGCGGGGTTTGGCAAATTGGCCTGCCATCCGCCCGAGTTTAACAACCGGAACCTTTGCCCCAAAGGTCAAAACCATCGCCATCTGAAGCATGACTTTGAACGTATCGCGAATACCGTCAGCTGTGAACTGGTCGAAACTTTCGGCGCAATCACCTCCTTGAAGCAAAAAAGCATCTCCTCGGCTTGCCTTTGCAAGCTCCGATTTCAGGTTTCGCGCCTCCCCCGCAAAGACAAGAGGCGGATATTTCGCAAGCTTGCCCTCAACTGTTTTAAGAACGTCCTGATCCGTATAATCGGGCATTTGGATACGCGGTTTTTTGCGCCAATCCGTTTTTTGCCACTGACCCATGTCCATACCTCCGGTTCACACATTCAAAAATTTCACACCGCACTATATGTGATTGAAAAACAAAGAGCCATACTCCTTTTCCCAGATGCTACAGGCCTTTGCGAAATTCTTTTTTCGTACTGGCTTGCAAATTACGCTCCAGCTATCATAAAGGAAATTACGATTATTTCTGCATGGGTTCTTGGCGATGCTAGTCGAAGACCAAATAGTAAATGTTACTATGACAAACGCGGCTCCAAAGCGCTTTGCTTTTGTTTTAATTGATAATTTTACGCTTTTGTCCTTTGCCTCGGCGGTTGATGCTCTTCGAATCGCAAACAGGATGTCCGGACAGCAACTTTATAATTGGATCTTACTTGGCGAAGGGGGCGAAACTGTTGCAAGTTCGTCAGGAGCCAGTTTCCACGTCGATTATGATCTGATCGAATTGAAACGGGACGATACAATTCTGATATGCGGCGGGGTCGACATCCAGTCACATACATCCAAAAGGATTCTCAATTGGGTGCGACGTGAAACCCGCAAAGGTCTTGCCGTGGGCGGGCTGTGTACGGCTGCCTACACAATGGCAAAAGCGGGTATTCTTGATGGCAAACGGGCCACAATTCACTGGGAAAATCAGGATAGTTTCAGCGAAGAATTCACAGAAATCGAACTGACAAAATCCGTCTTCATCGTAGACGGCGGCCGCATGACGACGGCCGGTGGGACATCTTCCATTGACTTGATGTTGAAAATCATCGCCGATGATCATGGCGAAGACCTTGCTAATGCTGTGGCAGACCAGATGATCTATAGTGCGATCCGCACCGATCAGGACACACAGCGGCTTTCTGTGCCTACGCGTATTGGCGTGCGTCATCCCAAGCTCAGCATGGTCATTCGTATGATGGAAGAAAACATCGAAGAACCAATCAGCCCGTCTCTTTTGGCCAAAGACGTCAAAATGTCCACGCGCCAGCTGGAGCGATTGTTTCGACGGTATCTTAATCGCAGTCCAAAGCGTTATTACATGGAACTGCGTCTCCAAAAGGCGCGAAACCTATTAATGCAAACGGATATGAGCGTTATCAACGTGGCTCTTGCCTGCGGATTCGCGTCACCGTCCCATTTTTCCAAATGCTATCGCTCTCACTACAAAAAAACACCCTATAGAGAGCGCGGCAGCCATACCGCCGGTCAGAAAACTGTGTAAAGCTATGCTATAGCGAACTGCTGTTTCAAATCTGTCCGATGGGTTCTTTTGACACAGAAATGTCTGGAGCGATCTTGTGCAGCGCAGTTTTATAAGCATGAACCACGCTGGACACCCCCTCAGCCGAAATGCAGAATAAAAAACACAGAAAGGTTGTGGCACAGGCGCCAATTATTTTTCTGGGATCAGGCCTTTGGGGTTAAAACGCAAGACCAAAAGAAGAATTGCCCCCATCGTCACAAGACGCATATGCGCCGCGGAATCCCTGAGATGATCTTTTAAGTCTGACCCGTCTTCAAGACCGCTTGTGACCCACTCCATAATCCATAAGCCAAGTGGTTCGACTTCGATCCACAAAAACCAAATGATAAAGCCTCCAAGTACAGCGCCCCAGTTGTTGCCTGACCCCCCGACAATCACCATCACCCAAATCAAAAAGGTAAATCGGAGAGGTTGATAGGATGCAGGTGTCAACAACCCGTCCAAAGACGTCAACATGGCGCCAGCTATCCCACACACTGCCGAGCCTATGACAAAGACCTGCAGATGGCGTTTTGTCACGTCTTTTCCCATGGCTGCCGCGGCCTCTTCATTGTCTCGGATTGCGCGCATCATCCGACCCCAGGGCGAATTCAAGGATAGCTCAGACAGCCAGATGATTAAGCCAAGGACGATCAAGAACAATATTCCATAGGAGAATTTCACATAAAGCGAAGAGGCCAAAACCGTATCGATCCCAAGCCAATCAGCGGCTCTGACGAAATCTGCGGTTTGCTGAAGGTCAACTTCGTAGGCCACCGGTCTGGGGATCCCGTTGACGTTCTTGACCCCACGTGTCAGCCAGTCTTCGTTTTTGATTACTGCAATAATAATCTCCGAAATTCCAAGCGTTGCAATAGCAAGGTAATCTGATCGCAAACCAAGTGCGACTTTCCCGATCATCCAAGCGGCCCCCGCAGCAAAGAGCCCCCCCACGATCCAACTAAATATAATATGAAGACCCAAGCCACCCAGATACCCTTCAGCAGCTGGGTTTACTGACTCAATCTCTGCAACCGCTGGATCGAACAGATAACGAAAAATGAAAAAGCCGATGATAAGTGTTGCGGCAACGACGAAACCGCGTATCCGTCCTTTGGTCATACGTTTCCACAGCAGAACAGATATAACAATTGTTGCGCCCGCAAAGACCAGAGCGGTCAAAAGCCTCGCTCCTCCTGTTGTCCATGCCTCTTGTACGGGTGGCATTGATGTGACAACGGCTGCAACGCCGCCTAAGGCTACAAATCCCGTGGTTCCAACAGAAAAGAGCCCGGCATAGCCCCACTGAATATTCACCCCAAGCGCCATGATCGCAGAGATCAGACACAAATTGAAAATCGAAAACGCAACGGTCCAACTTTGAAACATACCAACAAAGACAAGCATGGCAAAAAAGACCGCGAAATATACGATATTTCGGTTCATCATATCGACTGTCCTTTAAATATGCCCGTAGGTCTGAAGAGCAAAACTAAGACTAAGATTGTAAAGGATACGGCGAACTTATAATCTGTCGAAATGATCTGAATAATTCCCGAAGGAAGCATATCTTCGGGCAAAATATAGCCAAAGAATTTTTTGAAGGCATAGGTCACAAAAATCTCTGAAAACGCGATCACAAAGCCCCCTGCTATGGCCCCCACAGGGTTGCCCAGCCCTCCGACGATTGCAGCGGCAAACATCGGAAGCAACAACATAAAATATGTGAAGGGTTTGTAGGTCTTATCCAAACCATAAAGTGTCCCAGAAACAGTTGCCAAAATGGCGACGAGCACCCAGACGATCGTCACAACCTTTTCCGGATTGATCCCAGAGAGTAACGCCAGATCCTCATTATCAGAAAAGGCTCTCATCGATTTGCCTGTGCGGGTTTTGTTCAAAAACCAGAACAAGGCCGCAACAATAATAATTGCTGCTACAAATGTGATGACCTGCGACAAACGGATCGCCAGACCTTCGTTCAACCCGGTCATAGCTTTAAAATCCCGCGCGCTGATCAAAAACCGTGTGCCATCCGCGAACCGGCGTTCACCGGGCCCGATGATAAATCGGACGAGCCCATTCATAATGAATGTTATACCAAGAGAGGCCATAACAAAAATAATGGGGCTTGCCTTAACTTTTCGATAGTATCGGTAAATTGTACGATCGCAGAAAAGTAAGAACAAGATCATGAGAACGATGGCAAAAGGAATCACAAGCAAAGCGGTTGGAAGGGGGGCTATTGAAATTCCTTTAGATTGAAGCCACCAAGTTCCCAAGACGGCGAACATGCCTCCAAACGCCATTGTGTCGCCATGCGCAAAGTTAGAAAATCTCAGGATTCCATAAATGAGTGTGATCCCAAGCGCACCAAGGGCCAGCGTACTTCCATAAGCGATGCCCGGAATAATCACAAAATTCGCGAGAACAACCAATGCATTGAGTAGATCCATTTCCCTAACCTCCTAAGAAACTCTGACGTACGTCGGGGTTTTGAAGGAGCGCTTTTCCGCTATCGGTATACCGATTTTCCCCTTGGACCAACACAAAGCCAACATCTGCAATAGCCAGCGCCTGCCGCGCATTTTGTTCAACCATGAGTATGGATATGCCCTGCTTAGAAATTTCAATTATTCTGGAAAATAGTTCATCCATTACGATCGGAGAAACGCCTGCGGTGGGTTCGTCAAGCATCAGCACTTTGGGTTTGGTCATCAAAGCCCGTCCAACAGCCACCTGTTGCCTTTGCCCGCCACTGAGTTCTCCGGCGCGTTGTTTGCGTTTATCCGCGAGAATTGGAAAAAGCTCATATACTTGATCAAGGGTGCTACGAATATCGTCCATTCGCAAAAACGCCCCCATTTCCAGATTTTCCTCAACGGTCAAAGAAACAAAAATATTTTGCGTTTGCGGGACAAATGCCATCCCTGTTGCAACGCGATCCTGCGGAGATAAACCGGTAATATCGCGTCCATCAATGGATACCGACCCACCGCGCAAATCCAACATGCCAAAAATCGCTTTCATGGCGGTTGATTTCCCTGCGCCATTGGGGCCGACAATGACGGCAATTTGGCCCAGATCAACCGAAATTGTACAATTGTTGATGATATTTGCGCCGCCATAACCGCCGGTCATGTTTTTACCAATGAGAAAGCTCATACGTTTACCCCATCGGCTTTTTGATTTTTTATTCCAGTGCCCAAGTAGGCTTCAATGACCTGTTCGTTGCGCTTAATTTCTTCGGCTGTTCCCTGCGCAAGAACACGCCCTTCTGCCATCACGATGACCGGATCACATAAGCGTGAGATGAAATCCATATCATGTTCGATAATGCAAAAAGTATAGCCCCTCTCACGGTTCAACCGAATGATTGCATCCGCGATTGTATTCAGCAAAGTCCGGTTCACACCGGCGCCGACTTCATCAAGAAATACCACTTTGGCGTCCACCATCATTGTGCGACCAAGTTCGAGTAATTTCTTTTGACCTCCAGACAAGTTTCCAGCCTTTTCCTCCGCAAGGTGGTCGATTGTCAGAAACTTCAAAACATCAAGCGCGCGCTCTTTAAGTTCGGCCTCTTCTTGGGCAATTCTTTTTCGGTGAAACCATGTGTTCCAAAGCGATTCTCCCGTTTGTCCCCCCGGCACCATCATCAAGTTTTCCAAAACCGTCATGGAACCAAATTCATGGGCGATTTGAAAGGTTCGCAACACCCCTTGTGCAAACAACTCATGCGGGGGAAGGCCTGTGATATCGGTTTGTGCCATTTTTATAACACCAGAGGTCGGTGGGAGCACCCCCGCAATCACGTTGAACAAAGTGGTTTTGCCCGCCCCGTTGGGACCGATAAGGCCCGTAATGGACCCCTCTTTTATTTCAAGCGAGGCTCCATCGACGGCGCGAAAGCCCCCAAAATGCTTGTGTACATTTTCGATTTTAATCATTGCGCATTAAGATTCGGATTTTAAAACGGTCCACATTAAGAAACAGCCCGGCAAAGCTCCGGGCTGTTTTATGTCTAAGGCTGATGCCCAAGTTATCTGTATCTGACAGTCGCGATTTTACCGCCGCTAATCTCGATTTGACGATAATTACCTGCAGATTCACCTGGCCCGATCAGTTCAACAGCTGACCCACCAACGTAGTCCACATCGCCACCGTCTGCCAAGATTTTAAGCGCTTTTGCCAATTCACCTGGATAGATTTTCTCTCCGGGCGCGTTTGCAACTTCCATCACCTTGTCTTTCAAATCCGCAGAGGCGGAAGATCCGGCCGCCTGCATTGCCAAAATGAGCAAGGCCGCTGCATCGTAAGATTCTGGCGCAAAGGGTGATGTGCCGTCAAATCCATTGGCTTTACCCATATCCGCAACTGCAGCCGCACCAGGGCTGTCTGTGCCTGGATGCTGTCCCGTGGATCCGTCAATTTCAGAGCCGAAATTGTCTTCCAGATTTACGGAAATCATACCATCTGGGAAGTGGAAGGAGTCGAAAGCGCCCGCATCCAAGGCAGCCCGCAAAACACCGCCGCCGCCTTGATCAATGTAACCCGCGATAACAAGGCGGTCACCACCAGCAGCCGCAAGAGCGCCCACTTCAGCAGAGTAGTCCGCTTTGCCGTCTTCGTGCGCCGCATTCAAAGTGACCGTTCCCCCTGCCGCGGTAAAGGCTGCTTCAAAGGCTTCTGCCAAACCCTTACCATAGTCTGAGTTTGTGTATGTCACCGGCACTTTTGTTATGCCTTGCTCCATCAGAATTTCTGTCATGATTTGACCCTGACGCGCATCCGAAGGCGATGTTCTGAAAAACAGACCGTCATCCTCTGCTGTTGACAGCGCAGGAGAAGTCGCAGAAGGCGAGATCATCACAATGCCATTTGGTCGCGCAACGTTTTGCAGAATTGCCCCAGTCACACCCGAGCAGTCACCACCGACAATGGCATTCACCTTGTCAGATGTAACCAAACGCTCTGCTGCAGAAACCGCAGCCGCTGAGTCAATACAAGTTGAGTCTCCACGAACGCTGGAAACAGTGGAGCCGCCCAAGAAAATGCCTGAGTCGGTAGCTTCCTTCATAGCAAGCTCCGCCGCGGCAGCCATGGGCTGGGTCAAAGATTCGATCGGTCCGGTAAACCCGAAAATGATGCCTAACTTCACATCTTCGGCGATTGCCGCAGTTGATAATAGCGTAGATCCGGCTAATACCGTGAGTACTCTTCGCATAGCTCTCTCCCTGAGTAGAATTGTGTACCACATAATTTCATATCATATGTTTAATGCAAGCAATATATACAGATTAAGAACAGTTTCTATCTACCCAAAGATATCAAAATTTTATTTTTCGAGATATTCGAAAGGTTTGACCGCAGGGATTTAGAACTTAAATATAATCAATCCGTTTGGGACAAGCAACGATCATAAAATTCGTTGGCGTCGCATCGAAACCATAATCTGCGCATAGCGTTTATTATATTATACATAGATTTCTGATGCTTATGGAAAATAACTAACGCATATTTTGACAATTTAAAATACAACTGGCAGAACGTTCGTGACGCGACCGAAAAAAGAAAATTTAAAAACGAAATCAGGACATTTTTCTGTGACCGCTGGGCATTTTGACACGGAACTCATAATTGCATTTGGGGACAGGTGAAATGAATTTACCAGCAATCTGCTGCTTAATTACCACCTTAAGGTAAAATACGGCTCAAAGTTTCCTACCCGCCCCTTAATTTCTGCATCAGGTAAATTTCACTTTCCGTCGTAACGGGTGTCGTCAGATCATTTGCGATGATTTTCCCGTCAACGGCCACCGAAACCCCTGCTTCAATAGGCCCTTCAAGCCCTGGATAGAGCTTGACCAGACCGCGCAAGATATCCCCCACAGTTGAAGCCTGCACTTCAACCGCATCTTGTCCGTCAACCAGAGACCTTAAACCAGACCAGAGATGAACTTTAACCATCCTGTGCCGCTTTGAGCGCCGCAACAATTCGCGGGGGCGACATGGGAAGTTCGCGCATCCGAACCCCTGCCGCGGCAGACACCGCATTGGCGATCGCCGCCAAAGGCGGGCAGATAGAGGTTTCCCCAACCCCGCGCACCCCATAAGGATGTCCGGGGTTCGCCACCTCCACAATCACTGTGTCAATCATCGGCAAATCAGAAGCCAAGGGAATGCGATAGTCAAGGAAGCCCGCATTTTGCAACCGCCCATCGTCTCCATAGATATATTCTTCGTTCAGCGCCCATCCGATCCCTTGTGCTGCCCCACCTTGGAATTGCCCCTCCACATAGGTGGGATGGATCGCCTTTCCGGCATCCTGCACCACAGTGTAGCGGACGATCTTTGTTTTTCCGGTTTCGTGATCAACCTCTGCATCCACAATATGGGTGGCAAAGCTCACACCTGCCCCTTCTGGCGTGGCCTCGAAGTGCCCCACAATCGGCCCCCCCGTTGCCCCCATATTCGCTGTGATCTTGGCAAGGGGTAAAGGATCAAAATCTCCCGCATTTGCACCGGATGGAACGGCGCAGCCGTCCTCCCATTTCACCGCATCCTCTGGAATGCCCCATTTTTGTGCCGCACGCTTGCAAAGTTTGTTGACCGCATCTTTGGCCGCCTTGATCGTGGCAAGACCTGAGGCATAGGTGACCCGTGACCCGTGACTGATCTCATTATAGCCAAGCGTTGCGGTGTCTGCGACGGTGCAGCGAATGTGTTCGTAAGGAATTCCAAGCTCTTCCGCAGCCATCAATGCCATGGATGCGCGACTGCCTCCTATATCAGGCGTACCAACGGATATTTGTGCGGTCCCATCTTCAGAAAGCGCAAGAGAAACAGCCGTTTCTCCGCCGTGGTTAAACCAAAATCCGCAGGAAATTCCCCGCCCTTGGCCCTCTTTCAAGGGCGTATTGTAATGTTCATGCGCCTTGGCTGCCTCCAGTGTTTCCACAAGCCCGATATCATCAAAGCGTGGTCCAAAGCTGGCCTTTGTGCCTTTGTGAGAGGCGTTTTTCAAACGCACATCAATGGGATCAAGCCCCAGCTCTTTGCAAAGATCATCAATCACGGATTCCACCGCAAAGGCCGCCATTGGCGACCCCGGTGCACGGTAAGCCGCCTGTTTTGGCCTGTTGGACATGACATCATATCCGATCTGATGCACATTTTCGAGCGCATAGGGGGCAAAGGCGCACATGGCCGTGAATTCACACGGCGCGCCCGGAAAGGCACCGCCCTGCAAGCGGAAGACACCACTTGCAGCTGTGATCGTGCCGTCTTTCTTCATGCCTATTTTGATATCCATTGATGTCGATGCAGTTGGACCCGTCGCACGAAATACTTCCGAACGGCTCATCACAATTTTAACGGGTTTGTTGGCCTTACGAGACAAAGCAAGCGCTACAGGTTCGATAAAGACCGTCGTTTTTCCGCCAAAGCCACCACCAATTTCTGAGGCTGTTACGCGCAACTGGCTGGTTTCCAATCCCAAGAGCGCAGCACACATTTTCTGGGCATACCAATGGCCTTGTGTGGTGCACCATAATTCGCCTTTTCCATCATTTCCAAGGCTGCCAAGACAGGCATGGGGTTCGATATATCCCTGATGGGTGGCTTCAGTTTTAAAACTGTTCTCTAGGACCAGATCCGCCTCTGCGAAACCTGCTTCAACATCCCCGTGTCCGCTGTCGTGATATCGCACAACATTGGGATGCATGCCAGCTGGAACAGATTTATCCGCCGCCCCTTCGCGAATGACTGGCGCACCCTCTGCCATGGCCTTGTCCACATCAGTCACATGATCGAGCACCTCATAGGTGACATCGATCAATTTCAACGCGTCACGCGCAATCAGTGCCGAGGTCGCAGCTACTGCTGCCACGGCATGCCCGTCATAAAGCGCTTTTTCCCCGGCCATGACATTTTCCAGAACGTTCCATGGCTCACCCGTCAGTCCGGGACCAAACGTGGGGTTGGTCGAAAAATCGGCGCGTGTCACGACAGCTTTGACGCCTTTCAACGCTTCCGCTTTGCTTGTGTCGATGGAAAGAATACGTGCATGGGCATGCGGGGAACGCAAAATCGCCCCATGAAGCATGCCCGGCGCGGTCATATCCGCACCAAATTTTGCACGTCCCGTGACTTTATCTACGCCATCGGGGCGCTCAGGTCTTGTTCCGACAAATTTAAAATCTTTGGTTTTTGTATCGTCTAAAGCCATTATCCAGCCTCCCGCATTTCAGCTGCTGTATCCATGATCGCGCGGATGATTTTATCATAACCCGTGCACCGGCACAGGTTTCCTGCAAGCCAATACCTCACCTCTGTTTCGGTGGGGTTCGGATTTCGTTCAAGTAAGTTCTTGGTCGCCACTAAAATACCGGGCGTACAAATTCCGCACTGAAGCGCGGCGTATTTGATGAATTTTTCCTGCAACGGATGAAGGTCCTGCCCTTTGGCAATCCCTTCGACCGTGTCAACGGTTTTCCCTTCGGCCTCTACGCCCAACACGAGACAGGCGCAGACCAAACGTCCGTCCAGCACGACCGAGCACGCACCACAATCCCCTGTGCCGCAGCCTTCTTTAGAGCCAGTCAGCTGTAATTTATCCCTCAGACAGTCAAGAAGTGTTTCGCGAGGATCACAGAGGAAATCGACCTCATCCCCGTTGACCGTTGTATTGACGTGAATTTTGCTCATTGTGATCCCCCTGCCCGCGTATATGCAATTTTCGCAGCGCGTTTGGCCAG
>Ga0181594_10005882_pt1 | contig 10684 bp, 7 predicted proteins | sample 071ome_18_FD_145603 | JGI IMG/M metagenome (GOLD analysis project Ga0181594, IMG submission 145603) | Coastal salt marsh microbial communities from the Groves Creek Marsh, Skidaway Island, Georgia - 071413BT metaG (spades assembly) | ecosystem: Environmental > Aquatic > Marine > Intertidal zone...
TCGCCTCGGTGCCCGCCGCGGTGGTGGACACCTTCTTCACTGCGCCATCTGCCATGCCGGCGTTGGCACTACCGGAGTAACACATGGCCACAATCGCTTTTCTGGGCCTCGGTAATATGGGTGGGCCGATGGCCAAGAACCTGCTTGCCGCTGGACATCAATTAACCGTCTTTGACCTCGTCGAGGCCGCCTGTGCTGCGCTGGCGGCTGAGGGCGCGTCGGTGGCGGCCTCGGCCGCTGAAGCGGCTGGAAATGCTGACGTGATTATCAGCATGCTACCCGCTGGCAAACATGTGGCGGAGACCTTCCTTGGCGACGATGGCCTGCTGGCGACGATTCCTAAAGACACGCTGATCCTGGACGCCAGTACCATCGATGCCGCCACCGCGCGACAGGTTGGTGAAGCTGCGGCAGAGATGGGTATAGATTTTATGGACACACCGGTCTCGGGCGGGGTAGCGGCAGCGGCAGCGGGCACCCTCGCCTTTATGTGCGGGGGTACGGCCAGTGCTTTTAGCAGCGCGCGACCGATTCTCGAGGGCATGGGCAGCGCGGAGAAAATCTTCCATGCGGGCCCAGCGGGGGCAGGTCAGGTCGCCAAGGCCGCCAACAACATGTTGCTCGCGGTGCATATGATCGGTACCTGCGAGGCGCTCGCCATGGGCGAGGCGCACGGGTTGGATCCCGCCGTGCTCTCAGACATTATGAAAGCTAGCTCAGGGAATAACTGGTCACTGCAGGTTTATAACCCCTGGCCTAATGTCATGGAGGGCGTGCCCTCCAGCAACGATTATCAACCCGGCTTTATGGTCGATCTGATGGTCAAGGATCTCGGGCTTGCCTGCGAGGTTGCCGATAGCTGTGGGCTCAACAATCAAATGGGCAAGCAGGCGATGAGCGCCTACGCGGCGCACCAGACTGATGGCAATGGCCAGCGGGACTTCTCATCTATTCTTGAGTGGGTTCAAGCCCAGAGCGGATAGGTTTTCAGCATGGAACTCGACCGACCCTTTCTAAAGCTGCCGTTTATTTTTGATACGGCGGTATTGGCGGGCGAAGTTGAGCGTGTGTTGCCAGAGCAATGGCTGCCGCACCCCTCGGGTTTACCGGGCAATACAGCCGTGCCACTGGTGGCTATCAATGGTGAACCCAGGGACGGTTTTGATGGCCAGATGGCCGCAACCGAAGTGCTTCGAAACTCCCCTTACCTCATGCAAGTAGTCAGCAGTTTTGAAGAAGTGGTCGCCCGGAGCCGTTTAATGCGACTGGCGCCCGGCGCGGAGGTGCAGGAGCACGTCGATTTTAACTACCACTGGTACAGCCGGGTAAGGATTCATGTCCCGATAATCACCGAGCCATCGGTGCGCTTTTTTTGTGGTCAGGAAGAAATCCACATGGCCGCTGGAGAAGCCTGGCTGTTCGATTCATGGCGTCGTCACCGCGTGATTAACGGTAGCCCGTCGGACCGGATCCATCTGGTGATTGATATCGCAGGCTCTGCCCGCTTCTGGCGTATGGTGCGTCAAGTACAGCGAAGTCCCGAATCAAGCGAGCCCAGCCGCATTGCCTTTGAGGAGAAGGCGAACCCGTCTTTAATGACAGAGCGATTCCCCGCTGCACCGGTGATGGCCCCCGGAGAGATGTCTGCGATCGTGACAGAGCTGATGGCGGATTGCTCAGCCAACCCGGACAACGACAAGGCCGTATTGGAGTATTACCACGACCTGCTTTTTGACCTGGTGCATGACTGGCGTAATCACTGGTCGCTCTATGGCTTCATGGCAGAGGGATTTGACGGATACCAGAGGCTACTGCAGCGGGCGCAGGGCGCTCTAAAGCCAGACCCCCGCGTGTTGGTGACTCAGTCAAATAAAGTCGGCGTCAACCCCATTATCAACCAACGGCTCCTCGCGGCAGCACTCAGGCCCAGCCGGGCCAAAGAGTTCGTTACGGGGAGTAATTAAAGGCGACGAAGTCCTGTTCATAGCGCTGCCACAGCGCGTCCTTCAGCTCGTCATCCAGCAAATTTTGGTAAGCATCGTGCTCGGAGCGGTTGCGGTGAGCAAGTGTTGCTCGGGGTAAATCGAGGCGGTCGCAGACGGCGCCAAAGTCAGCCTGCAAAGATTCATAGCGACCCACGAAATCGAGCGCCACCGCCCCCGAATCGTCGGAGAGTAGCGTGTGCTGCGGCGCCACCAGCACGCGTTTACAGAATTGGGGGCGAAGTAGGGCGCGTTTCATCCAGTCGGTCGGGTCTTGATCGTAGCTGGGATCAGTCCGCGCCAGAAAAGCACAGACGGAGACAAAGCGGTCAAACGGGTGTCGCACAAAGCCGAATCGAAAAAACTCGCTCAGCGCGGTGACGCCGATGGCGCCGCTGAGTTGTCGATAGCTGATATGACCATGATTCACCGCCGCGATCTCGGGTAACGGGGATAGCTGCTTTCCGTAGCGCAACTGTTGCTCCCAATCACCTTCGGCCAGATGCACGCGCAAAGCCTCTCTGACTGTATGGGTGCCCGTTTTGGGCACTGCGAAAAAAATAAACCGCTGCGATTCAGAGAAAATCATTGTGGTGGTGCGATGGCGTATGCCTCGAGGAGCTCTTCGCCGAGGGCCGCCTTGAGGGGGTCGAGGTGTTTCTCGAAATTGCGCCATTGATCGAGCCCTGAGCGATAAATAGGCTGGCGTACCTGCTCTGCGCTGGGCGTTCGCACGGTACGGTCCGTCTTGTGATAATCCAGACACGCCGACTCAAAGGGCAGGCCACAGAAATCCAGCAGTCGACGCACCTGTCCCTCGAGGTCGTCCACCACATCTTCGTGTTGTACCCGGAGCACAAAGTCCGGTAGCACCTCATCCCAGTGCGTCATTAAGCGCACGTACTGCCGGTAGTAGGTGCCGATTTGCTCCAAGCCATAGGAGAACTCCTGACCCTCGCCCCAAAGCTGCTTGAAGCCGCTGAAGCAACAAGCCATGGGGTGACGCCGGGCGTCGATCACCTTTGCATTGGGCAGGATCAGCTTGATCAGACCAATATGGAAAAAATTGTTCGGCATTTTGTCGATGAAGAACGGCGCGTCACCGCGGTAAACCTGCGTATGGTCCAGAAATTGCTCACCAAATTGGCGGAACAGATCGTGGTCAAGGTCCATTAAAATTTTCGGATAGCGAGGCTCCTCATTGTTGGGCAGATCCCGGCCACGGAGCCTCTTTGCCAGATCCAAAATATTGTGAAGTTCCATCGTCCCATCCACTGCCGAGTGGGACGCCAAGATTTGTTCCAGCAGGGTTGAGCCCGCCCGCGGCATACCGACGATAAAAATAGGATCAGGGTTGGATACGCCGGTGCCCGTTAGGTCCTGAAAGAACTGAGGTGTGCAGACTTTAATTTGGCTACTGATCCGCTTCTCCAGTTGTTCGGAGTTGAAGTGCGATGACCGCCGTTTAATCTGATTGCCCTTGTCGTAAAAGTCGAATGACTCTTCGTGCTCTCCTGCGTCCTCATAGGCTTTGCCGATGGCGAAGCACAACTGCGCCTTGTCCAGATCGCCGAGTTGGGGTGTTCCTTCGACTTCTCTCATCTTGAGAATTTGAGAGGCGTCAAATTTATAGGACTTGGTATTGGCCAGACACCAGTAAGCGTCGCCATGGAGAGGGTTCAATTCGATGCTTTTTTGAAAAGCGGATACGGCCAACGCACGCTCGCCCTCGGCATTATAAATATGCCCCTGATTGATTGGGATGAGGTGATCATCCGGATAGTCGGTCTGGAGGCCGGCGTACAGCGCGGCGGCTTCCTCGGTGCGGCCCACTGCAAAGCATGCTGCCGCATAGACCACTCTGACTTGCTGATGATCCGCCGGGTGCTGCTCTTTGAGTTTGAGTGCGATGTCGAAGGCGGCATGAGAGCGCTGGCGCCGCATCAAAACGTGGAACAGCTGCAACGCCACCTGAGTATGCTCTGGCTGCAACTCATGCAGGGTTTCCAGAACAAACTGCGCTTCGTCTAAAACGCCCTTTCGTGTGAGCGCCTCGGCCAAAAGTCGCATGCCTTCGGGGTGCGTCTTGTTGCTCCGCAAAAAATACTTGGCTAGCCGCTCGGCATCGTTGAGCTGGCCGGTTGAGATATAACCCACTACTGTGCGCAGCTCGGTTGGCAGCTCTTCCAACATCTCAATCTGCTGCTGTACCTCGGCGACCTTATCAGGTGCGGTTCGCTGATAGAGTTTCTCAAGCAAGCGCCAGCACTGCAGAAGCGATGCATCGAGATTGACCGCCGCTTCGGCGGCGTCCCTGCACTGACTCTGCAAGCCCAATGTTGCGGAGTTTAGCGCAACCTCCTGATGTGCGCGGGCCATGTCAGGGTGCCGTGCAGTCAGGGCGCCCAGCGTCTCGAGGGCCAGTTGGGGTTTTCCTGACAACCGGTAGTACAGCGCTTTCAAGTAGCCCAGATTCGGGTCATCGGGGTAGGCAGACAACTGTGATTGTATCGTTGCGAAGGCACTGTCTAACGCACCGTTTGCCAGCTCGGTTTGGATGCTCTCGAGTGTTTTGGGAGGGACAGTGCTGCCCGTCATGAATTAATCCTTCGCGAAAAAAAAGGGCGACCAAATGATCGCCCTTTGGTTTGACCGAGCTACTGCTTCAGAACGAGTAACCGAACCGGAGACCCATCGTGCGCGGTCTCAGCATACTTGACTCAGGCGTGAACTTACCTGCTGGCTGCACCACATGGCCTTCCTCTGAGGAAAGGTTATTGATGAACAGTTCCGCCGTCCAGTTATCGCGACCATAACCAATGCCCACGTTGATCGTGGTGAAGGAATCGTTCTGGTAGCGGGAGTTCGAGGGTAAATTGCCGTCTGACGTCGGTACAGTACCGAAGGTGCCGCCCTCGTCCTGGATGCCGATACCCGGGTCATTGCCGTAGGCGAGGTTGTGAGTGTCGTCCATGAAGGCAGCGCTACCAGCAATACCGCTGACGGTTGAGCCCCGGTGCACCAGTGCCGCGTTGAGCCATGCATTGCCATTCATAAAGTCAAAATCATAGCGTGCGCGGATGTTGCCAGAGAACGATGGCGCCAGAGGCAGATCAGACCCGACCGGCACAGCCACACCTTGCAATTGGGGGTTGATCCTCGTCAACTCGGTGTTCATGAAGCTTGCAGCACCGGCAATCGTTAGTCGGCCCGTAGCCGCCCACATGAGATCAATATCGATACCACGCGTTTCGGCGTCGCCTACGTTTTCAAGGAAGACCAGGAACGCGACGTTGGAGGGATCAAAGCGCGCCACCTGCAAGTCGGTGATTTCCGTTGAATAGAAGCTCGCATTGACACGCAGCGTGTTATCGAGGAGCTCTGCCTTGATACCCAGCTCCATGTTTTCGAGCTCGTCAGTGACCGCCACCGCGGGTACAACATAACCCTCATAGACGCCTGTCTGGTTGGTTCCTAACTGACCCGCATTTCGGTTCTGCGCCGCGGGCCGGTAACCCTCGGAATAAACACCATACAGCATGATGTCATCATTAATGCGCCAGTCCAGAGAGAAGCGCACAATGGTGTCGTCTTCCTCGGTCACACCGTCGGCGTTAATGGTAGAGATATCCAGTCGGCCCTCTTTGATGGCCTCTAAGGTTTTGGCGTTACTGCCGCCACCTCGGAACATTCCGTTTGACCCGCCTGGATAGTTAGTCAATGCCAGAAACTCTTCGTCCGTCATATTGCCGGCGTTATAAGCGCCCAATGCAAGGAAGCGGTCCGTAGGACTGTTGCTGTAAAAGTGGCTGTTACAAAAGCCGTCACCTGCACCGCCACCGCCATTACCGCCATAGCGGCAACCAAACGAGAAGTTTGAGGCCCCCTGCAACTGGGTCTCAAGATCATATTTACGAGCACCAAAAGTTGCAGTCAGGTTGTTTGTAATATCAAAAGCAATTTGACCGAAGAAGGCGAGCTCTTCCTCGGTTCTTGTGTAGTCGTTGTAGAAGGTTGTATTAACTCCGGTGGGGCCGACTTGGTTGGTACCGGCTACCCCGGGAATGGTGTAGTTGGCCATTTGATAGGGTGTGGTCGAGCCGCTATAGTTTTCGTTGAACTCTGTGAACGCATCACCAGTTGAGAAGTACTGGAATTCGCCCAGAGTGGTGGACTCGACATCACTGTAGTACACACCCGCCATGATGCGCCAACGACGATCAGGGTCTGTGCTGATGCGCAGTTCATGCGTGGTTCGCTCGTTGGTGGTGGTATCGGCGTACTGCTTTGTCGGGTCGAAACAAGTGTTCCGCGCGGTAAGCTTGTCATCAGCATAAAAGGCGTCACCACTGCAAAGGTAGTAGGTGATGTAACCCCCGCCGTTGTTGTAGTGGGTGTAGTCAATGAGTGACTCGATTTCCCGATCCAGATAACCACCGGCATAGACGATATCCAGGCCTGCTATGCGGCCCTCAATCGTCAACGTTGTCAGATCAAATTCGTCAACGTTGCTCTCAGGCGTAAACTTGGCCGATTGGTCGTCGCCCAAGCTGGGGTCGATCAAGAAGGACCCCTCTACGTCAAGTTTTTGTGAAGAGTGTTGTACCAGCATGCTCCAGTCGTCTGAAATATCCCACTTCAGACCGACGCGATAGCCAGTGTAGGTAGCCTCATTCCAGTCATCCTTGACGAGGTCATCATTTGAGGTGCTCTGTGCTGTCGTCAGGGGGAAGTCTCGGAAGTAGGGCCCAAAGCCGATGGAGTTTCGGTCAATGACTGGGCCAGATGGTGTAAAGGTCGAGGCAGTATTGTCGATCCAGCCGCCCTGGCGGTTGTTATAGCCGACGGCCCGGATCGCTACGTTCTCGCCAATTGGCACGTTGATCATGCCCTCGATATTGCTGCTGGTGTCGCCGCCGTGGGTCGATGACATGCCGATATCGACTCGGCCCTGCATCTCACCCAATACCGGCTTGTTGGTGATCATCCGTACGTTGCCCGCCTGAGAGCTTGCGCCAAACAGCGTACCCTGGGGGCCTGCCAACACCTCAATTCGCTCGAGGTCGGCGGCGTAGACGTCAAGGTTACGTCCACCGAAGGAGACCGGGGTCTCATCGAGATACAGTGCCACGCCCGGGGCGGAGCCCTGAGCTGACGATACGGTCACCGAGGCCTGCTCGGTGGCTGATCCACGAATGTAGATCTCCCGCATGCCCGGCGAGTTACCCGCGTCAACGACGTTGGGTAAAAAGTTAACGTACTCGTCAAAGGTCATGATGCCCTGCTCGCGCATGGAATCGCCAGACAGCGCGTTGACGGAAATCGGCACGTCCTGGAGGCTCTCGGCCTGTTTGGTCGCGGTCACCACCACTTCCTCGAGCTGCGCCTGAACAGGGCTTGCAACTAGCGGCAGCAGCGCGACGCCAAGGGCGGCGGCTAGTGGTGTGCGTTGAAAACGTTGGGGGTGAGACATACTGGCTCCCTAATTTCTCTCAATGGCTATAGACGTCGTTATTGTTGGATACAACGAGGGCGTACCCTACCTTTTATGGGCTGGGCCTGCAAACCCCTGACTTGTTCGAAACAAGTCGTTATGCGCCCTTCAGGACCGCCATGAGGTCTTGGCGAGCATCGGTTACACTGCGCGCACAATACCAACGAAAATCTCCTATGACCGACGATTCTGCGGCCGATCAGACCCGGCCTCGTTTTACGATTGATGCCGCGGTGTGCTTTCCCGCGCTGATCCTGTTGTTCGGGGCCATCTTGTTGGTTTTGGCCGTGCCTGAGGAGGGCAGTAACCCCTTTGCCGGCGTGCAGGCAGTGATTGTGGATACCGCAAGCTGGTTTTATGTGCTGATCGTGACGCTAATTGCTGTGATCGTCGTCTTTCTTGCAGTTTCACGCTATGGTGATATCAAGCTGGGACCGGACCACGCGGAACCTGACTACAGCTATGCGTCGTGGTTTGCCATGCTGTTCTCCGCCGGTATCGGCATTGGCATGATGTTTTACGGTATCGCTGAGCCGGTGATGCATTACCTGTCACCTCCCACGGGCCCGGGTGGGACGCCGGAGGCGGCCACAGAGGCGATCCAGATCAGCTACTTTCACTGGGGCTTCAACGCCTGGGCAACTTACGCCGTGGTGGCCATGATCCTCGCTTACTTCGCGTACCAGCATGATTTACCGCTGACACTTCGGTCGGCGTTCTATCCGTTAATCGGAGAGCGTATTCATGGGCCCGCTGGCGCCGCGGTCGATGTTTTCGCCGTGATCTGCACCACCTGCGGGATCTCGGTGAGTTTGGGGCTCGGTGTATTGCAGATTAATACCGGCTTTAACTACCTCTTTGAACTGCCGATCGATGTCTGGGTTCAGGTGGGTCTGATTTTTGCCACCATGGCCTTGGCGACGGTATCGGTCGTCCTCGGGCTCGATACCGGCATCAAGCGCCTCTCCGAGATCAATATTATTCTTGCGGTGCTGTTACTGCTGCTGATCTTGCTGACGGGTCCTACGGCGCTCCTGTTATCCGGCACGCTGCAAAATTTTGGCGCCTACGTGGCAGGCCTGGTGCCCCGCACCCTCGATATGTATGTCTATGACCAAACCGACTGGTTTGGTGGCTGGACCATCTTCTATTGGGGCTGGTGGATCAGTTGGACCCCCTTCGTCGGCGTCTTTGTTGCCCGCATCTCCCGCGGCCGAACCATCCGTGAGTTTTTGGTTGGTGTCACCATCGTACCCACCTTATTTATTTGTCTGTGGATGGGGGTTTTGGGGGGCAGTGCGTTGGAGCTGATTGGCAATCAGGGTGTGTCTGAACTGGGCGCCGCGGTTCAGGAAAACCCGGCGGTGGGCTTGTTCCGCTTCATGGAATTTTTGCCCGCCACCAAAGCCCTGAGCGTGATTTCGCTCCTGATGATCGTGATTTTCTTTGTCACCTCGGCAGACAGCGGCGCGATGGTGCTCAACATGCTGAGTGCCAAGGGGGTGGACAACACGCCCGCCCTGCAGCGTACGCTGTGGACTCTGGTGATCGCTCTGGCCGCCTCGCTGTTACTGCTTGGCGGGGGGTTACAGGCGCTGCAAACCGCAACGATTGCCAGTGCCTTGCCCTTTGCAATTGCCTTACTTGGGGCCTTCTGGGGTTTTGGCCGGGCGCTACTCGCTGATGGCGCCAAGCGTCAGTCCCATTCAACGCACGTGCCACCTGCTACCGCCGCCGAGGGCTGGCGGGACCGGCTCGGAGTGCTATTGGAATATCCGGATGATCAAACCGTGCTTCGTTTTCAGCGTGACACGGTAGCGCCTGCGATGCAGGCCTTCGCCGGTGAGCTTGCCGCTCGTGGTGTTGTTGCTCAGGTTGTTGCTGATGAAGCCGCGTTGTCGGTTCGACTGGAGGTTGCTCATGGCGGCGAGGATGACTTCTGCTACGAGGTGCGTGCCCGCAACCATCCTTTGCCGGATGCGTCGATTGCAGCGGCCATCGACATGACCACCGACAAGACCACCGACAAAGGCAGCGCGCCGGGGTTCTTTCGAGCCGAAGTGCATCTCACCGAAGGTGGTCAGGACTATGACGTGATGGGGTGGTCAGAGGAGCAGGTGATCGTCGATATCCTCAACCAATACGAGGATCACCTGCATTTTTTGCATACCGTAAGGTAAGGAGTCGACTCTTACTGCACAATGGTGACAGGGTGAATCGGCGCCTTGTCACGACTCGGATTGATCTTGAGCATGTGGGGAATCATCGCATTCAGCGCCGCCTGTCGATTCTCAGGTGCCGGGTGCGTGCTCAAAAACTCGGCCGGCCGGTCATCACTGAGATCACCCATTTTTTGCCACAGCGTGACCGCGGCCTCGGGGTCGTAACCGGCTTTGGTGGCCAACACCATGCCCAAGATATCGGCCTCGTTTTCTGCGTCACGACTGTTGGGTAGCGTGAGTGCCACGTTGGCAATCAGCGCTGCCCCCGCCATTGCCGCGCCGCTGTTATCTGAGGCCGCACCGACGACGGCAACACCAGCAGCGGTCGCCATCGCACGGGACATTCGCTCCGCAGTATGATTGGCCAGTGCATGGGAAATTTCATGTCCCATGATTTGAGCGAATTCATCATCGGTCAGTTCAAGCTGATCAAATAGTCCGGTGTACACCGCCATTCGGCCGCCCGCCATGCACCACGCGTTGACAGTCTCGGCATCATCCACAATGGCGACGCTCCACTTCCAGTCAGCGCTCTTGGGATAATCGGCTGTTGCTATGGAAACCAGGCGGCCCGTGATGCGCGCCACTCGCGCCACGCTCAAGGGGTCATTAACGAGCTTGTCATCATCCTCAAGCTGCCGGACGGTATCCAAATACGCTGTTTCAGATTCGATAATCGCGGCATCGGGAGAAATGAGAATGAATTGGGTACGGCCGGTGGGGCTGGTCGCGCAGCCGACCAATGCGGCCAATACCAGCCCGGTGATCAGCCTGTTGAGTTTGCTCAGGGTAGTGCGATGTCGTTGCGCATTCGGTTGGGCCAACACTCCGACTTCCTCGTTTGTTACACACTCGCTAGTGAAAAGGCTAGCTAAAACCTCCGCCGGCGGCTATGGCATTTCTCACAGTCTTGGGTTGAGAGCGCGCGACGTTAGCCGGGATCTGACTCAGCGCCTGCGGTGACCCGCAGCAAGCCCCGGTAAACC
>Ga0181594_10005884_pt1 | contig 10683 bp, 7 predicted proteins | sample 071ome_18_FD_145603 | JGI IMG/M metagenome (GOLD analysis project Ga0181594, IMG submission 145603) | Coastal salt marsh microbial communities from the Groves Creek Marsh, Skidaway Island, Georgia - 071413BT metaG (spades assembly) | ecosystem: Environmental > Aquatic > Marine > Intertidal zone...
TTCAACAGACCGACGATGAAGGGAAGGATCTTGTTGGCTGAAAGCACCAAGGTGGCGAGCACCACGGACACCACGGGGTTGATGACCAGGGCACGGTGGTACTTCCCAACGATCTTCCCCGGATTCATGACGTAGACTTCGTTCGTTCGAATGCTCGTGTCCAGCATGCTGTACCGGAGCACGCCGTTTCCAAGTTCGATGTACATGATCAGGAACACCGCGTAGACCACGACCAGGCTGCTGAGCAGGAAGGGGCGGTCTGCGAGGCCGAAGGGGTCGAACGCCAACGCGACCTTTGAGGAAGCGAAGCGCAAAATGGCGAGGATGAACAACAAATTCGACAGGAGCATGAAGCGCCCGTCACGTCGGAACGTACCGACGAAACCGCTGATGGTCGCCACGGATATCACGATCACCTGCAGGGCGGTTGCGATGCCAATGCTGCCGAAGAGCATGTACCAGAGGGTGCCGGACCCCGGCGAGACGATCAGGGTCAGGAAGGCGAGGGCCATCAACAGGCCGTACACGGCCAACTGGAGGTTTTGCACCATCTTGTCCGGCGGCAGGAACTTCATCTTGGGAACGATTGGGCCACCGAGCAAACTCTCGACGAAGGTCGGAATCTGCAGCTCAGGGATCGCGTCCTTCGGGATCTCCGTGCCGATACCAGCGTTCCCGGCGAGGGCCTTCCGGCTTGGTGCTGAGGAGCGAACGACCTTCCCGTCGTACAGGTGGGAGGTGTCACCGGACGTTTTCTGCGCCATCCCTGCTCACCTCAGAATCCTCGTGCCCCAGCAAGGGCGGTTGACAGGAGCATGTCGGGCTCCCAATCCATGATGTTCACGCCGAGGCCGCGCAGTTCGCCAATCAGCACGTCCCGCTCGGTCTTCATGACCTCGTACCCGGTACGGTCCAACCGCTTCGCGTCGAACTCGAACTCGAGCGACGAGGGGGACAGCACCGTGACGTCGAAATTGCGAGCGCGGAAGTCCCGCAAGGCGTTCACGATGGTCGGGTCGTCCTCCAGGTTGCTCAGCACGATGATCGGGCTGCCCTTGTTGATGTGGGGAAGGATCCTGTTCACGACCACCTGCAGGGGGGTGTTGCCCTTCGCGACCGCGCCAGCGAGTTTTGTGAGGATGACGTACAGCTGCTTCTTTCCTGTGTCGCGGTCGACGCTGACGACTTCATCACCGTACACGATGACGCCAACGGAGTCACGACGGCCGAGGAAGTACTTCGCCAACGATGCGGCCGCACGGGTGGAGTAGACCAGCGCGTTCCGGCTCACCGGGCCGGTTTCAGCCACGGCCCGGGAGTCGACGATGATGATCACGTCAGACACGGCGTCGCGCTCACGCTCGTTCACCATCAGCTTGCCTGAGCGAGCGTAGGCCGACCAGTTGATCGCCCTGAACGAGTCACCCTCGAAGTATTCACGAAGGGAGTAAAACTCCGAACCCGGACCGGGCTGCCTGATGTTGACGGCCCCGGTGAAAATTTTCGGAACACGGGACTTGACGAAGGTTTCCTTCAGGTCCTCCATCTTGGGGAAGACAAGGAAGTCGTTGTACACGTGGAGTTCCTTTTCTCGGTGGAAGAGGCCGAAGGCATCCTGAATACGAACCGCGACCGGACCGAGGCTGTAGAAGCCTCGCAGCGGGCATTCGACGGTGTACTCGATGAAGGTCTCACGGCGAGGTCCCAGTTCCATCAGGATGTAGTTCGACCCGGATTTGATCCGCATCACTTCGGGCACGCGGTCGCGAACCTCGAGGATCTTGGCCAACCCAGAGTGGTTTTGCATCCGTAAGGTGACGCTGAGTTCACCGTCTTCGAAGAGGCGGGCGCTGGACATTTTTCGCATGGCGGAGACGTTGCCGAGGGCCACGCCCTCTTCGCCTGTGAACTCCTCAGACCGACGCCCGGAGGAGGCGACGTCGGCATGGCCTCCGAAGAGGGCCGCCCAGGTCAGGACGACAAAGATCACGACGGCGATGGTCACCAGTTGCGAGTTCCGAAGCGTCAGGCCCAGAAGGTACATCGCGACAGCGAGGCTTCCGAGCATCGCTGATTTGCGACTCCACATCATGGGGCACAACCTCCTGAATCAGGCAAACGCGTACGCGCTCAAACGGTGGGCACCGGAACTTCGCGAAGGATCGTCTGGATGACTTCGCCAGCCTCGAGACCCTTGATTTGGTGCTCGGGCTTCAGGATGATCCTGTGGGCGATGGCCAGTTCAGCGATGGTCTTCACGTCGTCCGGCGTCACGAAGTCGCGACCGCGAAGCGCGGCCGCGGCACGGGACGTCTTGAGGAGCGCCTGCGAACCACGGGGCGAGGAGCCAACGAGCACGCGGGGGTCCTCGCGGGTGCGGGACACGATTTCCACCATGTACATGCGGAGGCTCGGGTCGACGTACACGCTCTCACAAGCCTGCTGCATGGCGATGACACGCTGGGGGTCGGTGATGACGTCCACGTCGACAGCGTCCTTTCCACGGTCGATACGGCGGCGGAGGATCTCGTCCTCGTCCGCGCGGTCCGGATAACCGACGGACATCTTGAACATAAACCGGTCGAGCTGCGCTTCGGGAAGCGGGTAGGTACCTTCCTGCTCGACGGGGTTCTGCGTCGCCATGACGATGAACGGCGAGGGGAGCTTGTGGGTCACCGTACCGATGGTGACCTGCTTCTCCTGCATCGCTTCGAGCAGCGCAGCCTGCGTCTTGGGCGGGGCACGGTTGATCTCGTCAGCGAGGAGCAGGTTGCAGAACAGCGGCCCGGGCTTGAACGTGAACTCACCCTTCTTGGCGTCGTAGATGTTCGTCCCCGTGATGTCCGCAGGAAGCAGGTCAGGCGTGAACTGGACACGCTTGAAGTCGCAACCGAGGGCATCGGCGAAGGTGTTGGTCATCAGCGTCTTCGCCAGACCGGGGTAGTCCTCGAAGAGGAGGTTCCCGTTGGACAGGATGTTGATCAACACGTTGTCGATGATGTGGGGCTTCCCGATGATGACCTTCTGGACTTCAGCGGCGATGGCCTGGGAGATCGCACCGACGGCGGCGAGACGCTCCTTGACCTCGGGGGAGCTTTGGTGCCGTGGCTGCGCGGGGGCGGCCGGAGCGGCGGGGGCGGCTGGTGCGGCGGGCGCGGGCGGCGCCGGCGCGGGAGCCGCCGGAGCGGCAGGAGCCGCGGGGGCGGGTGGCGCCGGAGCTGCAGGTGCGGCCGGCGCGGGCGGGGCTGCGGGCGGGGCGGGTGGCTGCATTATTCATTCCTCCAGGTTTATTTCCCCCAACGGCGAATCTGCGGGATCAATTCCCTCAGTTCCTCGTTGGAGTATGGACGGGTCGAACTGACGAGTTCGACGAGGCGCGGTTCACGCACCATTTGCATGATCTCAGCGGGCGACTTCCGAGCGAAATCGTCCCGCGTAAGGTCGTGGAGTTGCCGGACCTTGGAGAGGAAGGCCTCCCGGGTCCGGCGCTGGTACTGCGAGGGGTCCAGTTTGGTTGGACGCTCGCGGAAGCGTGTCAGGTCGAAGACGTGGCGCCAGTTCTCCTTCTCCGGCACGACCATGATGGCGATGGCCAGCAGGGCGAACAGATTCAGCCCAATCAGCCACTTCAGCAGGCCATCGCTGGTGAGGAGCACGATGGCGCCCACGGCCTCGGTGAAGGGCATCGTGAGTGCCCCGGCCACGTGGCGGCTCTCGTCGTACACGAGGTTGAAGTTGGTGTTGTCACGGATGATGGCGGTGGCCATCTCCACGTTGCCGTGTTCCATCATGGAGCCGACAAGGGCCTCGAAGTACCGCTCGTTGCCGTGCCAGATGGTGTCGCCCACGGCGAGGCCCTGGCTGTCCGTCGCCCAGCAGGTCGCCGGTTCACGGCCTTCGTACTGGGCGCTGGAGCACTGCAATTTGCGGAGGCCACCAGCAGACTCTGCCGCATCCTTCGTCCAGAGGTGGTTGGCGAAGACGGAGTGGTCGGAAACGAACACGATGCTCCCGGTGACGTTGATCTCGCCCTGCCCGCCTCCGAACTCGGGGCTTCGCTGCTCGAGCACGCCTTCGACCGGGTAGTCCATGCGCACGATGAGGCCGGTCTTGCCCTCACCGAGGATGGGGTTGCCGATGTTGTCAGGGTTGAAGTCCACGCTGGCAATAAATGCCGGCGTGGACGCAGCAGCGAGGACGTTGACGCGCCGGTTGGTCTCGGGCTGGTCCTCGAGCACCGTGATGGCGGTTGGACGATGGAAGAGCACAGGGAGCCTGCAGTTCTCAACGTCGCGGGAACTGACTTGCTCTTCGGAGCACGCTACCTTGGCGGCCTCGCCCATGTCGGTGGCGTTGCGGGTCACGCCGGCCACGGCCCAGAGGCGTTGAGCGTCCGGGTTCTCGGCGGCGCCCGTCGCGGCGTTTTCGACCTCGTAGTAGCGGTATGGGTCGACGACGGGGTCGCCGAAATACTTCACACCAAACAACTCCGCGACAGGCTGAGCGTTCGTCGAATTGGACGCGAGGATGACCTTGCCGCCCTTCTTCGTCACAAAGTCGTGGATGGCCGATGCCTCCGCGGCGTCGAACGGCTTCTCAGGAGCCACGATGACCAGGAGGGTGCGGTGGGGGTCCTTCCAGTCGTTCACCAGCATGGGCGTTGACATCGTGTTGGCGATGGAGTATCCCATGCCCCCCTCGCCGAAGGTGGTCCGTGAATCACCAATTTGCTGGGCGTTGATCGTCGTGTCGGCGTCCGTCAGGTACGGCGAGAACACGGGCTCCTTGTTCAGGCTCACCAGTGCGATGAAGGTCCCAGAGAGAAGAAGGCTGACCACGAGCACCACGAGAAGCCACGACTCAAGGCCGAGTCCCTTCGAGGATTCTTCACTCATTCAATCACCTGACGGGTCTCCCGTCCACCAACGTAGCCGTCCGAGCCTCCCGGCGCACATAATGATTCTCCCCGCTTGCTCCTGCCGCTTCGCCTCGACGTGCAGCGATTTTACTGGAAATCCACGGCTTTGGCCGCAGCGGGAACGCTCAACTGTCTTGATGGCCTTCCCTGCGGAATGCAGCACCGAGCATGGACAGCACACCGAGGTGAACGCCAAGGGCGGGAAGGGGGCTCGAATCGTCGCTCACCGAGGCGTCGCTCTGCCCAACGTCATCCGAAGCGCCGCCATTGTCCGTGCTGCTCACCGCAACGACCTCGACGTCGAACGTTGTGCTCCGTACCGTCCCGTCGCCCTCCGACGTCACGCTGAGGGTGATCTCGCAGGTTCTGGATTGTTGGCTTGAGGACGCTTCCAAGCGGAGCGTCACGGTCACGGGCTCGGCCCCGTTGACGCCGGTGGGGTCGACGATCAGGTTCTCCATGGCGTCCAATCCACCGACCTCAAGTTGGGGGCACGAGCGGACCTCCACGTCGGCGGAGGCCACGGCATCACGGGTGTTGCCGTCGTTGTGCAGCGCAACGTCGACGTCAACCCACGTCCCTGCATCAAAAGAAGCGGGTGGAGCGGGTACCGACGGCATCAGTTTGTGCACGCGAGGGAACTCAAGGTCAACCTCCACCTCCCGCGTCGTGCCAGAACCGGTTTGTGAGGCCTCCGAGGCCGTCAAGGTCAACCGAATGGGGTCCGCGGCGCCAAAGGCTCGAACCTCATCGGCGCTTGTACCCGTAATGGTCAGTTCGAAGGTCGCGTTCTCGTTGGCGGACACCGTCACGCTGTCCTCAATGTCCACGTCAACAGGAGCATCGTCCGGGAGCTCGACCTCAAGGTCGATGTTGACGTCGACGGGTCGGTCGTTCGCGATCCAGAACTCCACGGTGTGCGTCAGCGTCCACCTGTTTCCGTCAAGGTTGAGCACGAGCCCGTCCTCAAGGTCGTCTTCCCATCCGAGTTCCCATGACGGGCCTTGAAATTGCGATGACACCGCCGGTGCGGTGCTGACGAGCATGAGGGCAACAAGCAGGAGCGCTCTCGCGTTCAAGGTCAGGCCCCCTTGAGCAGGTCGCCCAACGCTCGCGAGGCGAGCACGGACACCATCGCCTTGCGGTAGCGTGGAGGAAGCGCCGTGTTGTTGACGGGCTTGACCGCCCCTCGCAAGGCCTCCGCCAGCGCTTGACGTGCCTCTGGCGCCGTCCAATCGCCGTGCTCAGCCACGAGCGCATCGTGGACACCCGGAACGCTCTCCAGGCCAGTCGTCGCAAGACGCAGGGAGGACGGGTCGCCAGGGATCCACGAAGCGGCGACGCCCGCTTCGGGGAAATCCCACGATTCCCGCACACGGAGTTTGCGGTAGGCGCCTTGACGGCTCGAGGCAGCGTCGGGAAGGTGCACCATCAGCAGGAATTCGCCGGGCTGGAGCACGTTGCGCGTGATGCCGTCCAACTGGAAGAACTCGCGGAGCGGGAGCCTCCGTGCCCCCGAGGGCCCGATCAATTCTACATCCGCGTCGAGCACGAGCAGGGAAGGTGCGATGTCGCCTTGGTAGGTGGCCACACAGAGGGTGTTTTGATTCGGAATGACCCGGCAGTCCGCCCCGGTTCCGCAATCCGCTTTGTGGCACCAATCGATGGAACGTCGCCAGTCCTCGGATTGGTTGAACCAATAGCAGCGCGTGTCGAGGCACAAATTGCCCCCGAGGGTGGCGCTTCGGCGAATCAGGCTGGAGGCGACCTTCGAGGCGGACGTGGCCACCACGGGGTGCACCTCCTCGGAGGACGCGATGTCGTGAAGCCGTGCCATGCACCCGATACGGTTGGCTTGGATGGTGTCGAGACCATCGATTCGAGCGAGGGAAATCACGTCGGGCTTGGTCTCAATGTGCCATTTGTAATTCGGAAGGAGGTCGGTTCCACCCGCCACCCAATCGAAGGGCCGACCCTCGTCCAGCAGCCGAGCGGCCAAGGCGCATGCCTCGTCCACTGTCGTTGGATGGTGGAGCGTGAACGGTGGGGTCAGCATCACGCATCACCCCCCATGTGGCGCTGCTCCTTGAGCAACCATGCACGACCGGCATACCCCATTTCGGCCATTTTTTCGGGGTCGGGGTCGTCGATGCTTGCCCAGCCCATGGCCTGCTCCTCAAGGGGTCGCTCGGGGTCGAAGCCAAACAACACGCCGTTCACGTAAGGACTGGTGTCCTCCGTGCGTTGACGCGCCGTGTCGCGTCCGGTATGCTCTGAGGCCCGTTCATCCAGCGTGGCCTGCAGTGGTCCGTGATCGAGGCGAGGGGTCGACAAGTCCAGTGGGTCCACGACGCCTTCCGCCTTCATTCGCTTTTGGATGTCGCTCCACACGACGTCGGGCGTGAGCGGCAACGAGGAGGGGCGCACGCCGATGGCGTCGTATACGGCGTTGCATACGGCTGGAAGCACCGGGAGCAGTGGGCCTTCTCCGGCCTCCTTCGCACCGAAGGGGCCCTCAGGGTCGCTGGATTCCACGATGATGGGGGTCACGTGCGGCATTTCGTGGACGGACGGAATCTGATACTGCAGCAGGTTCGCGTTTTGCAGGTGACCTGTGCGCCCGTAGACCATGCGTTCGGAGAGCACCTGGCCAAGGCCCATGTGGCAAGAGCCGATGATCTGGCCTTCAACGGCGAGCGGGTTGAGTGCCTTTCCACAGTCGTGGGCCGCCCAAACGCGGGTGCACTTCACCAGGCCCGTTTCGACGTCCACGTCGACCTCAGCCACGTACGCCGAGAAGGAATACGCAGGGGCCAAACCGGCAGCCGCACCTTTGTGCACACCACCCATCGGTGGGGAACGGTAGGCTCCGCGGGCGATGAGCGCCCCCTTGTCTTCCTGCGCCTTGTGGAGGGCCTCAAGGTAGGAGACGCCGATCGAAGGGTCGTGCTTGTACACAATCCGCCGGTCAACCATCACCAAGGTCGACGGGTGGTACCCGAGCAGGTCCCATGCGGCATTGAGCAGCTCCTCCCGGACCTCCATGGCCGCGCGAATGGCTGCGTTGCAGTTCATGAAGGTCACACGGCTTGAGTACGAGCCGAGGTCCACGGGACTCGTGTCGCTTTCGTGGCTGCGCACGTGGATCATCTCCAGCGGCAAGCCCAACACTTCCGAGACCACCTGCGCGACCGCGGTGGTGGACCCTTGGCCGATGTCCGCCGCACCGGTGTGCACGGTCACGCCACCGTCCATGTCGATCTGGAGATGAACGGTGGCGTGCGGGAACCGGTTCGGGTCCCAGTGGATGGGGAGGCCAGACCCCGAGATGAAGAATCCACAGCCGATGCCAATGCCCTTCCCGAGCGGCATCTGACGGAATTTTTGGTCCCAGCCGCTCTCCTCCTTCACGCGACGGAGGGCTTCGCGCATGCCGTTGCTCGTGATGCGAAAGCCCGAGATCGTCCTGCTGTGGGGCGGGAGAAGGTTGGCCATCCGAAGCGAAATCGGGTCGACGGCCAACTGCTCTGCAATGTCGTCGAGGCCGACCTCCACGGCGCAGCGCGTGTTCACGGCCCCGTGGCCCCGCATGGCGCCGCTTGCGGGTTTGTTCGTCCACACACGAGCACCCGTGTAGTGGAAGGAACCCAATTCGTACGGTGCGGTGGCCAGCACCCCGTTGTAGTACGATGTGACGTGCCCGAACGAGGCGAACGCCCCGCCATCGATCAAGGCGTCCACGTCAAGGCCAGCGATGCGGCCGTCCTTGTCCGCGTCCAACTTCACTTCGATGTAGGAGGGGTGACGCCCTCGATTGATCCAGTACACCTCTTCCCTGTCGAAGGTGATGCGCACTGGTCGGCCGCTCTTCCGGGCCAAGATGGCGGCGCACATTTCATGCGGGAAGGGGTCAGACTTTCCTCCGAATCCACCACCAACAAAGGTGCGAATCACGTTGATCTGGTGCATGGGCACCTTGAGCACCGTGGCCAAGGCTCGGTGTGTGTAGTGGGGGACCTGCTGCGGGGTGTAGAGTTGCAGGCGGCCGTTGGCGTCCCAGTGCGCCACCACCGCGTGCGGCTCGGTGAAGCCATGGTGCACGCCCTCAAAGCGCCATGCTCGGCGCGAGGTCGCGGCCGCATCGTCCACCGCGGAGCGGTCACCAAAGGCCTGGTGCACGCGCTTCTGCACGTTGGTCGTTCCGACGTGGTACTTGCCACGCCAGTGGATCGGCTCGTCCACGTCCTCAAGCCCCTTCCGAGGATCGAATTCGGGCGTCAGTTCCTCGTAATCAACCACGATGGCGTTCAGGGCCTCCATCGCCGTGGCTTCGTCAACCGCCGCGACGCACGCCACCAGGTCACCCACGTGGCGCACCTTCTCGACCGCCATCGCGTGTTCGTCCTTGGTCACGGGAAGCACGCCAAAGGTGTCCGGCGCGTCTTCACCTGTCGCAATGGCGAGCACGCCGGGCATGGCCTCGGCCGCGCTCGTGTCGATGGAACGGATGCGCGCGTAATGGTGAGGGGACCGGAGGATACGTCCAATCGCCTCGTTCGGCAGCCGGACATCGTCCCCGTACCACGCTTGTCCCGTCACCTTGGCGTTGGCATCAACCAAGGCGGTCGGCCGACCAACCGACGTTCCGGTTCGAAGCCCGTCATGCACATGGTGTCCGGCCGGTTGCCGTTCTCGACCTCCGACCGATTCTGGGATCGCATCCAAGTCCCTTGGCGAGGCCACAGGTTGGGAGCCTCCAGCACCAGGAGGTTGAAAACGGAGTTTTCCTGCCACCCGCTTCCCGTCTTTCCTGGTGGAGTCGCCACCGGACCCTGGCTGTTGGCGGTACCCTGCGGACATTGGCTCACCTCGCGTGCCCCGGCGGAAGGTTGGGTTCGTCTTGCCCGGCAGGGTGGGGGTCTGCATGAGGAAGCGTTCGGGGTTCAACGCGGTCTGCTTCGCCTCGGAGCACCTCTGCTGCAGCCTTGATGGAGTCAATGATTGGCTGGTAGCCCGTGCATCGGCAGAGGTTCCCTTCAATGGCCTCGGCAATCTCCTCGTCCGAGGGGTTGGTGGTTCGGTTGAGGAGGGCCTGAGCGGCGACGAGGAAGCCCGGCGTGCAGAAGCCGCACTGCGAGCCCCCGAATTCCGCGAAACAGGACTGGATTGGCGCGAGGTGGTGGCCATCGGCCAATCCCTCAACGGTCGTGATGGAGGCTCCGGCAGCGTCGCCGGCCAACGTCATGCAGGACAAACGGGGCTCGCCATCGATGAGCACGGCGCAGCAGCCGCAGGTGCCAAGGTCACAACCGCGCTTGACGCCGAGTTGGCCGACGCGATCGCGGAGGACATCGAGCAAGATGGCGTTGCTTGGAGCCAACACCTCTTCGATGCGTCCGTTGACAGTAGCGCTCCAGACGACGGACGGTGCGGGGGGAAGCATCGGAACGTTGGCTTCACCGACCATCCCGACACCCATTTCCCGGTCATGGGCGCACCCTTTGAGGCTTCCTCGCTCACTCACTCCTCTTCAGCACCATCGAACGGATGGTCGACCTGCAGCTGGCCCCTGAGAATGCCTTCTCGTACTTCGATGGCGTTCCTCAACACGAGGCCGTGGTGAACGCGAACCCGGCGAGTTCGAATCAACTCGTTCACCTCGTGTTCGTAGCGCTGCAATTCGTCTTCGGCTTTGACCGATGAAATCAACCCGTCGTAGTGCAAGAAGGTGCGCCGCCGCGAGAGGTACAAACCGATGTAGACCG
>Ga0181594_10005890_pt1 | contig 10679 bp, 14 predicted proteins | sample 071ome_18_FD_145603 | JGI IMG/M metagenome (GOLD analysis project Ga0181594, IMG submission 145603) | Coastal salt marsh microbial communities from the Groves Creek Marsh, Skidaway Island, Georgia - 071413BT metaG (spades assembly) | ecosystem: Environmental > Aquatic > Marine > Intertidal zone...
TCCCTCTTGCTGGGTCGTGGACATAGAGATCGTGGGCATCTGCAAAACAATGCTCAATTGCCCCACCGACCATTCCAGCCCCAATAATTCCAATCTTCATCATCTTCACCTGTGCGGGTGGGGATTCAATTTCCCTTCTTGAGCCATCAATGATGCTTGTAGCAGTGATTCTGGCGTACCACAATCCACCCATGCATCTTTTCCAAGTGTGAGGACTTTGGCCTTTGACTGTTGAATGTACCTCCGAGTGATGTCTGAAATGGAAAATTCGTTTCCTTTTGCTGCCGACTCTTCATCCAAGTAGGTCCAAAACTCTTCATCGAACAGATAGATACCTCCAATGGCCTGATTCGATGGTGGATTTTCTGGCTTTTCGACAACGTCGCAAATGTTCCCTGATTCATCAAAAACTGCAACACCAAAGGCGTGAGGGTTGTCTTCTTCGCGAGCGATGAGCATACAACCCGGTGGTTCGTTGGACGCATTGAAATCTTGAACGTGTGATTCGAACTCAACGGTGGTAATGTTATCTGAAAAATACACCATGAGACGAGCGTTTTCGTTGTACGGCCGTGCGAGGTTAAGCGCATGTGCAACACCCAAGGGCTCCTCTTCGATCACATAGTGAATCCTTTCATCAGGAAGTCCTTGCCCAACATGGCTCGTGATTTGGCCAACAAATTTGTTTGAGATGATGGTGATATCTTTGATGCCTGCTCGGCGAATTGTAGCGAGTGAGTAATCGATAACAGGTCTATTGTACAATGGTAAGAGTGTTTTCTGTGTGTAGTTGGTAAACGGGTGGAGACGAGAGCCGTGGCCTCCTGCAACCAAGATGGCTCTCATCGTCATGATTTCTTACAAACCACCTCACTTTTAGAAGGTGTCCCCGAATTGCGAAAGTTTTCTGGGGCTCTCAACGATTGATAACAGGAGTCGGTGCGTAGCCATCCTCATCTTCGGTTGTGCATTCATCATCGTCGATGTTGTTTGTTCCGTTCGTAGAATGTAACGCACATGTTCTCATAGAATAAAGAAGAGGGGGGCATGATGTCAAAGGAAGTGGGGCCGCTGCGTCGGCTTTTGACCTACATGGGCCCTCACCGCTCGACGATACGCCTTGCAACATTTTGTTCTGTGATGAATAAATTCTGGGACCTCGCTCCTCCACTCCTTATCGGTGTAGCAGTAGATGTGGTTGTCAAGCAAGAAGATTCGTTCATGGCATCGTTTGGCTGGACCGACCCCTGGACTCAACTCTTAATTCTCGGTGTACTCACCTTTATGATTTGGAGTTTGGAATCCATTTTTGAGTATATTTTTGGTGTCTTGTGGAGAAATTTAGCACAAACTGTCCAACATGATTTGAGAACTGATGTGTTTGCACACGTGCAACGTCAATCGTTATCGTGGTTTGATGAACAAGAAAAGGGCAACCTTCTCGCAATTCTCAATGACGACATCAATCAGTTAGAACGCTTTCTCGACAAAGGAGCCAACGACTTGATTCAAGTGACGACCACAGTCATCGTCGTTGGTGCAGTCTTCTTTACTCTCTCATGGCAGGTCGCCATTTTTGCTATCGTTCCAATTCCATTTATTCTTCTGGGTTCGTTTCGATATCAAAGGAATCTCGAGCCCCGATACAAGAAGGTAAGGGATGCTGCTGGTTCGCTCAATGCTTTACTCGAAAATGACCTCTCTGGCATGACAACCATTCAAGCATTCACAGCTGAAGGTTATGAGGAAGAGCGCGTCCGCGAAAAAAGTGAAGAATATCGCCAGGCAAACAGAGATGCCATTCGCTTTTCAGCAGCATTTACACCACTCATTCGTATGCTGATTCTCATTGGTTTTACCGCTACGTTGTTGCTCGGGGGTTGGCTAACCTTAGAAAATCAAATGGGTGTTGGTGAATACTCGGTGCTCGTGTTCATGACGCAACGACTCCTTTGGCCACTCACAAGGCTTGGGGAAACCTTTGATTTGTATCAACGGGCGATGGCATCATCATCTCGAATCCTCAATCTTCTTGAATCACCAATCGAACTTGAACAAGGAGACTATGTACCGGAAAAGGAGATTGCTCGAAGCGGAGATCTTCGATTCGAAAGCGTAGGATTCCAATATCCTGGTCGAGAGCCTTTGTTTGAAGGCCTAGATTTGACTATTGATGCTGGAAAAACCCTCGGTGTTGTCGGAATCACAGGGGCTGGAAAAACCACCTTGGTCCGTCTCATTCTTCGGTTCGCCCAACCGAGTCAAGGTTCAATCACATGGTGTGATGAGGCCATCCATAAATGGTCTCTTGATTCATTGCGTCGCCAAATCGCTCTTGTTGAACAACATGTCACCCTTTTTCCCGCTACGATTGAAGAAAATATTCGATATGGGAACCTTGATGCATCGTTTGAAGAAATTCAACATGCTGCCCAAGTTGCTGAAGCCATTGATTTCATCGAGGAGTTACCTCAGGGTTGGCAAACCTTTGTTGGTGAAGGTGGACATAGATTAAGCGGCGGTCAAAGGCAACGAATCGCTATTGCTCGAGCCGTTTTGAAAGATGCCCCGCTCCTCATCCTCGACGAAGCCACCTCTGCAGTTGACAATGAAACTGAAGCAGCACTACAACGTTCTCTCGCTAAAATTTCTGCAGGAAGAACGACACTCATTATCGCTCATCGACTCTCGACCATCCGCCATGCCGACCGAATTATTGTTCTCGACAAAGGTATGGTTGTTGAGGATGGTACCCATGATGATCTTGTAGGAACGGGTGGACATTATGCTGCACTTTGGAAAGTTCAGACCGGAGAACGTTAGTTGCTTTACATTCGAAAAATGTAAATGCCGACAAAAATCAGTGGGCTGTAGACAAGAATTGGCCACAAAATTTTCCACCACCATCGTTGCTTGAGGCTTTCTTCCATCTCATCAATTGCCTCGCCAAGGGCATCGGTGACATCGAGCATTGTAAGTTCCATTGCGGCATTCCTCATCAAATGTTTTATCTTGAATACTCATAGAATAACATCAACCGAGTCGCTAGCGAGTGATTCGACCGACTGCGATTCCTTTACTTACCCGTCCAAGCAGATGGTAGCGTCTGACAAGACCCACTGCGAGCCCTATGATCAGATCAAAACGAATCAGTGGGTTTGTGCATTGACCCTTTGGTTGTGGAAATTCACCTTTGAAGAATTCGTGATTAAGGCATAAAATCCGTTGAATGCGAAAGGGAGAGACCCCACGCTCAGTAAAATGACTGCACTGTTGGGAAAACACTCGTAGCAATTCAAGTTATTCATGAATTAACCGAATTCGAAATCCTTCGGATTAAGACGGCAATAGAAGCATTTCAACTTGATAGAGATTTTAACAATCGAGCCAATGCAGCGTTTGTCCACGACTTATCTCCGGTAATTTCTTGGCCGGCCCAAGAAGGAATTTCCACGGAATGAGTTTCAGACGGGAGTTCTACTTCTGCTAAAATGAGGCCATCCAATCCTCCTTCAAACTCATCGACCTCCCAAAGCATTTGGTCATTCCCTCGCCAATTATAACGTGTTTTTTCTACCGAAGGGAAGTCGTCCATCAGAAAAATTTCCTCTCCCTTCTCTCTTTTAATTTTCCACTCCAATTCAAGAGCAGTGGATTCACTGCGTTTGCTTTTCAAAGTCAAAATAGTTTCGTCGTCCATGTAGCGAATACGAGCGGTCCATTTTTTCGTAGTCGAAATCCAAGAGCACTTTTCATCAGCAGGGAGAAGTACGACGGAGTCGTAAAACAGAAAATCATCTTCGATATAAATCAGTGCGGAATCGATGTAGAACTGCATTATGTTAAATTTTGATTCACCCGTTTGCCAAACTTTTGAAGTTCCTTCATCAATAAAAAACCGCCGTTCAATTTCGAGATTTTCCTGCATTTTCTTTTCCCGCCGATAATATCTGTCTTAGAGTGGTTGAATCATATCCTTGAGGACTGGATAAACTTCATCCCATATTTGTGAATGAACATCCTTAACGGACTGTTTTGTATGGATGATGGGAGTGTTATCTTTGCTCGCATGTTCGATAAAGGCTGAGCGTATTATTTTCTGATACTCGAGAAACGATTTCGTTATTGAAGGAGACAATGCCATATCAACCCCCGCTTCAAAAGAGTTCAATCGAACCAGTGAACCATTATACATCATTCTGCTCAATAATCTTCGGCCTCCGGCTTCGAGAATAATGGTTAAGTCAGGCCTAGGAATATTGGCATACAAACCTTCAATCCATTGTACATCTCCATTGCGGATTTGTTCTCTGATGAGCGGAGTGAGTTTGTAACGGTCAGCAATAACGACAAATCCAGCATCGAGCAGTGGTTGCAATTGATGAATGATTTGGTCGTGCAAATCAGTTGCATACAACAATGCTCTTGTCCGCCAGTTTAACTGATGTAATTCCTGCCTGTTTTCTTTGATGAGATCCCCCATCAATTCAGAACGTGCAAGTCCTAATGTTGCTACTGCTACACCATGTGCTTCAAGTCGTTCACTCAGCAAGCGTGAATGTAAAGAACGCCCTACGCCATCTGGCCCTTCAATCACAATCAACTTACCTTGTGCAGACATCACAAATCCTCCTCAAATGATTTCCAATCGAAAGAGGAGCTGCGAATTATTTCCGCCATTCTATCGGTTTCATCGACCTTTTCAATTTCATTAATATCTATTTTCTGATTGATAATTTCTCGAACTCTTGTTTGAACTTCAGCAACGGTGCCAAGAGCATCTATTCGTACAATTCGGCCCTCATCGACTAATCCATCGTAGATGAATTTGATTTTTTCTTGAAGGATTTTATACGATTCAAATGGATCATGAGTCCATCCCATATCAAGACCTGCTTCGTACCATTTTAGACTGGGGCGACCTTGGACAATCCTTGAATAGCCAACTTCTGGAGGGATGTCAAAATACAGTGTCAAATCAGGCTCGGGTGCAAATAAATAGTTACTCTCGATGATTTCTGTTGAAACATCTCTTGCCCCGTCTCTTGCCATCGCGGTGAATTTGTATCGGTCGCAGATGACGATTCCACCAACTTCGAGCATTGGCTCAATTTGCTTGGCCCACCGGTCAGCAAAGTCAGCAGCATGAATGAGATGAAAAGTCATCGGCTTCAATCGCCTCGACTGCTTACCAACCTTCGTTGCATTTTTTACTACAGGACTGGAATTCCATTCTGTGTGGTGGACTGGGAGGCCTAAAGCGCGAAGCCAATTGAAAACAAGTTGAGCTTGCGTGGATTTACCGCTCCCGTCCATGCCTTCGACAGCGATCAAGATGCCCTGCTTCATGGAGAGAGGTTTTGTGTCCAACTATACTCCGCCTATGATGTAACTAATTCAAGTGATTAATTATCTCTTTATATAGAAATTATGTATTCCATATATATTCTCAAACTCCCGAGTCTTTGATTACAATGCAATCTGATGGGGCGTCTGAGCATAGGGGCACTGGTTATCCTTAATACCGCTCAAACGAATGGTTGTAGAATAGCCACGGTTCCAGAGACTTCGTGAGCCACCACGAGCATGGCTGCACCGTTGGGGCTGTCAGCCGCGGAGATGAAATCCAAGCCCTCTGGGCTCACGTGGTCGGGGAGGTAGATGTACTGGTCGAACACAGGAGCAGTCGGATCGCTCACGTCGTAGACGAGGATGCCACCGGCTCGCTCAAGACCTACAAAGGCGTACGTCTTGCCAAACATCTCACCGACAACGACGCCTTCTGGCTCTGCGCCCTTGTCGTCGTTTCGCTCCTGCGTGTAGCTGTTGATGTATTCACCCTGAGAGGCCATCAAGGCACTGATGTTGTCACCGCTGTCCCACACCAAGGCGCCGTTGCTGTCCCAGATGCTGAAGGAACGGGTGCCGTACGAACAGATGAAGTCTAAATCGCCATCACTGTCAGTATCGCCGCAGTTGTTCGCAGTCGTGGTCTTCAAACGACCGAGTGCTTCTCTGTCTAGCAGGTCGTCTTCATTTGGAAAGATGGTATCGTCTAGGTCAAGGTCATCGAGACGGACTTCTTCAGAGTAGGCCAAACAACCGTCGTCCTCGTCGTATTCCAGACCGCCAGCGGCGAGACATGCCGCTTCATCAGCAGCGTCAAACCAGTAATCTCGTGCGTCGCCTTCGTTGGCAGTCACATAGTAACTGATGCCACCAATCGAAAATGTCGAAATAGCATCGGGCTGGTACATGCCGTAGATGTTCGCGTAGTTGGCTAGGTTGACACCGTCGTCCTTGTCGGAGAAATCGTACATGCCTAGGCTGTAGTCTTTCATACCCATAGCGATGATGTCAGTCACAGTCAATGTGGTCAAATCAACCTTAGCGAATGCATTATTTTCCTGCAGAACCACCATTGCGTGGCTGCCATCAGGACTCACGGCAATATACTCAGGTTCCAAGTCTTGACTAAGATTAGCGTTCGGACCAAACAATCGAACACCTTCTGCTTCTAAGGTAGATTTCTGGCTTTCGAAGGCGTTGAAGTTGATTTGGGTCACATCATCCTGCGTTAAGGCAGAGGCGTCGCCTCCAGATAGGTCAACATACGACAAACTTCCCTCTGGATCGATAGTGTACATGTTATTGGGTTCACCTTCGTTAGCCACAAGGACACCGTTACCATCAGGAGTGAATGTTAGCATGTCTGGAAGCGCACCTGCTTCCACGGTTGAAAGAAGAGTTCCTTCAACATCAAAGAACATCACATGACCTGGGTCCTGCTTGCTCATTCCAGAACCTTCCTCGCCCACACCCGCAACAGCTACAGCCACCAAACCGTCATGGACATCGACACTGTTTGGCTCTCCGTTAGGAATAATTACGCGTGTGTGAAGGGTCGGAGTTGTTGGGTCAGACAAATCGAGAATGTCAATCGACCCCTCGACGGCGTTGACCACAAACGAGCGGTGCGAGGCTGCATCGTACGCAGAAATTTCGCTTGCGCCTTCACCGAGGCCGCTGTCATAGGAACCGGTGATTTTCCACGTGAGGCCGGAGTAGTCCGTACCAAACACCGTGAAGTGATCGCCACAATCAATGGCGAGATGGGTGGAAGTATCAATGGCAAGGCATCGAGTAGTATCAACGCCATCAGCACCGTCAGTACCATCAGCACCATCAGCACCATCAGCACCGTCAGCACCATCAGCACCGTCTGCACCATCAGCACCGTCTGCACCATTAGCACCATCAGCACCAGCAGGTCCAGCAGGTCCAGCGGGTCCAGCGGGTCCAGCGGGTCCAGCAACGCCGTCTGCACCAACGGCTCCATCTTCCCCGCTTTGTATACAACCTGCGAGGGCGGTTGAGGTCATTAATAAGGCAATTAACATGAGAGCAAGGTTTCTTTGCATGGTTTGGGCACTCTACCAACCTAGATGGAATTTTGATAAGGATTATACATGAGGCTCCATACTACACAATAGAACTATTTCGGACATATATTCTGAAGAAGTGGGGAGCAAGCGATGACCACCTAAACTGGGTCTCTTCACAATGCTGACTTATTCTTTGGATTCGTCTTTGACTTCAAAACCAAAAATTTCTGAAAATTCTGTAATTTTGTAGTCATACTGCATCGAATGTAAGTCCATTATATCATCCTGATTTTCGGCTCGAATTGCATATAATCTGTTTCTTGGAGAATATGGACCAGATGGACCGACTATCTTGTAAATTGAGATGTAATCATAGGGTTGACGATTGTAAATCGTGATTTTCTCTTTTTTAGAAAATATGTACTTCAAAATGAAAGCGTACTGATTAGTCTCTTCGTACCAATGTATATAGTGTGTATATGCGGCAAGGTAAGTAAACGCTAAGGTAACAATAACGTGAGCGACAATAAATTCAAACGGTCCTAAAATTAGAAACCAACCTGAAATAAAAGAACCTAGAAAAAATCCGTATAGTATACAGCCAATTATTGTAGGCACCTTACCTTGTAAAGTGAAATTCTTGGTTGGCGTTTTTCCTAGTAGATTGTGGTTGTAATAATCTATTGCATCATCAGCTTCCAAGAGACGAGGCTCAGTACTACCAACACTTGACACAGAAATTTCTAGGTTAATCGAGTTTAAATTGGTTTACACGACCTACCAAATGAGAGGGGTCCCCTATGATTACCTATCGCGTCAGGGGGTAGCGTCTGTATCGGCCCACTGAATCCCCTTCGTATCTAAAAATAAAATGCAAAGGGGTATAGGATAACCCCTTGCAACTTATCTGAATCAATTTGTCGCTACTTTGGATTTCTTTCGGTTACGATTCCACTTCTTGATTCGAGGTAATTGCCATTTGATAATGCCCGTCCAGAAAACGATACCAAGAACAACGGTTCCCATCGTCATTGTGACCCATGGTTGTCCATCCTAATAATCGATATTCCCGGTGAAGGTAATTGCACCAAAGTATATTGAGAAGCAAAAACCGAAAATGAGGTGAACCCAACGTAGAATGGTATTCCAATTTTTGGCCATTTTCATTCATCCTTGTTTTCTTTCTTGTATTCTGCAAGTTTTTGTTCATATTCTTCTTTAGAAAGACCGTGCCATCCTTTGCACATTCCGGTTGGCGATCTTCCACATCCACATTTGCTCATGAGTTTCATTCCTCCTTGACACTGGGAGCATTACCTCCTATTAAGCAGAAAAAGTCTCGATTCAAAGACCATAGTATCCGACATGAAACTAGATGATTGATATAATTAAGCAACTTGGTATCACTATGCAACCACAAAGTCATCAGAAACCTGTCTGCTTAGAATCTCAAGGTAGAGAGTTCATCGGGTTGTTAGGAAAATCCCATGTGCTCGACATTTTGTATTTCATGTTCAACAATGAAGAATCTGTGAGATTCAATCGCCTCAAACGGGAAATTGGATTGACTGCAACCACGCTTAGTCGTCGTTTAGAAGAGTTGAATAATCAAGGACTTGTTGATCGAGAAGTATTTGCAGAAGTCCCAGCGAGAGTTGAGTATAAATTATCTGAAAAAGGCAGAACACTTGGGCCAATTCTCAAATCTGTTTTTTCTTGGGTTGAGCGAGTAAATTCGTGAAAATAAAAGAGGAAACCCTTCCAACACCCTTGCGACATACGTCTCACGCTTGGGTATCGTTGACGATGGGCTCACTTTTCCTCATCAATGTCCTCTGAATAAAGTTCGGAAAAGAATGACTTCATTATACCTAATGAACCCCAATTCTCATCGGTTTTAACAATATTTAATGCACTCAATATGTTAATTACGGCCCCTATAATAATGCAAATCATTGGAATACCAAGGAAGACTGCGATACCTGCTAACCAAAAATACTCATACCAACTGCCGAAACCATATTGAACAAATGAAAATATTAGAATGATGACCAATAATGGAGCAAAGATAAACCAAACTAGATTGGTTATATGTTCTAATTTCAAGACCTTTACTTCTTCATCGGCCATGATTGTCGTATCCTATACTCACATTTATTCCTTTCAAACAAGTGCGAGTTCGAATACTATGCAAAAGTTTCAACGACTCAGTAAACGAGTTGAACATCGGATTCTGCACTAAGTGCAATGACACCTGGTGGTCCGCTCCATGTCATCCAATGGCCATAACCTTCGAGCAGGTGTTCGTCGGCATTTTCTTTCAAGACGCCGTTTGCAGCTTGGGAGCCAGTTGAGCAATAGATGACATTCGCACCGTTTGTGATTGAATTCATGAGGTTCGGAATCATCCCTTCGGGAAACATTCCCCCTGCATTAAGTTGTTTAATATAAAGGGAATGAAGTAATTTCACTCCGTTTGAAGCAAAGAACATGTTCACCTCATGCCCATCTTCAATGGCTTGATTTGCACATGCTAAACCTACGATACACTTTCTTAAGTCAACATCCGGATCAGTGACTATTTTTACAAAAAAATTCTTTCCCATGAGATATTGATATTTCATCCGATATATGAGTGATTTCGATGGATTCTTTGACCCTCATCATTTCGCGAGTTTTCAAATACTCTTGGCTTTACGACATCATGTGTCTGATGAGAAGACGATTCGAAAGTTGAAAAAACTCGCTAGGCGAATTCACACTCAAATGGAGAGTGTAAAAGATACCATGGAAGACCTTGAAATTGAATTTGAGGTGCTCAATCAACTCATCAACAGATTAGAAATAAAGAATGTGCAATCCTCAAATTCAGTTGGTATCGATGATGAATTTGAAGAGATGGATTTGGAAAACAGTTCAACAACAAGTACAGTTAATCCAAACACACCTAAAAAATTCTAATCACTCTGCGACGTGTCCTGTAATTCGTAGATGTTGTTCCAGCGATTTAGCAGTTGTAAATCCGATTGAGCATGACCAGCATTTGAAATGCTGCACATCTTTTTTGTGTGCCTCAAGTTCCTCTTTCGATGCAAAGGACTCTTCACAGGCACCACACTCATAGGTCATGAAAATTCTTCGCTGTTTCTCTTCTTAATTTGTTTGGTAAAAATTCTGTCTTATCCTCATTTTTGCAACGCTATTCATCGTTTACGACTACAAATGTAATTTGTGGAAAAATACCGTTGTTTATATACTGATAGAAAAAACCGAAAAATGAGAACAATGCTAAGT